>Ga0247733_1000202_pt1 | contig 66589 bp, 71 predicted proteins | sample UWRJL043104R2_FD_180932 | JGI IMG/M metagenome (GOLD analysis project Ga0247733, IMG submission 180932) | Plant litter microbial communities from Arlington Agricultural Research Station in Wisconsin, United States - UWRJ-L043-104R-2 | ecosystem: Environmental > Terrestrial > Plant litter >...
GTCCGAAACGCGACGCCGTGGACCCAATCCGTCACAGCGTCGCCGTCGCCATCGCCCATCGCCATCGCCCATCGCCATCGCCGTCGCACTCGCACTGCCTCCTGCCGGCGAGGCCCCAGCATCAAGCGCTGGGAAAGGTGCCTCCGCGCGGCGCTTTGGATGCCTGGCCTGTTCGCTGGCCCTGGCCCGGCCCTGGCGCTGAGGCTGGCCCTGGCCCTGGTGCCGTCCGTCGTCTCGCCGCGTCTCATCAAGCAATGGATGCGATTGTCCGACGTCAGCGCTTCTCCAGACTCCGCCGCGAGCTCCAGAAGCGCATGCACTTGCACTTGCGCTTGCACTTGCACGGCCACGCACATCACACATCGCACACATCGCACACATGCTCGCTCGACACCCCCGATCCTATCCTCCGTCTCCTGGTCAAAGCATCGCGACTGTACTATGATACATACATGCGTCTCTCCATCCTTGCACCACCCACCAGCCACCTGCTTTCCCCTGCTCTGCTGCGCTGCCAACTCTCTGCCATCATTCCGCGTCTCCCGTCCAGCTGGTCCGGCCGCGTTCGCGTTGCACGGCTTATTAGCAAGCACGTCGGCGCATTACCCAGCCCCCGTTTCGGCCGTCGCCGCTTTGCTGGCCCCGCACATGCTCACTGCCCATCGCTCCAGAATCCTAGAGTGATGCGCCGTCTTCGTGTCATCATCATCACGGTCACCGCCCGAGACCCTTCTTGTCTACACGCGTACCTCTCTTGCGTCGTGAATACAAAACAAATGGTTCCCGGCACGCAAACTGCCGACATGCCAGCATGTCCACCCATGTCAGCACCGACGCGGCCGCCTCGGGCTCGCCGACGATCCCGACATCGCCTCTCTTTGACCGGTGCGAGCCACGGCAGACGCAAGCCTCACTCCTGCTGCATCACATGATTCTACCCCCCTCCTCCCCATGCAAAGTATCCAGGTACCGGAGTACACACGGCTAAAATTCTCGGTCAGCCTTATATCGCCGCCTATCGATCTCGATTGCTCATCACATTAATCAAACCAAGTTACATCTTCCGCTACCTGCAGCTCCCCCTCACTTCACCCGTTCCCCGTTCCCCGTTCCCGTTCCCGTTCCCTCCTGAATGGCCTCGCTCTTTACCGCCACGGTGCTTGTGGGCGCACTTGAGGAGAAGCCACGCATGAGCTTCGCGCGGTCCATCTATTCTGAGCGTCGTTACAAGTACGGGACACCATCATCTCAGTCGCCATAACATCAAAGTCGACCGTCGCAGCGATGCCGAGCCGAGTACCACCCACCACGTAGCACGCCGTCAGCCTTGACGGGCGCCATGCTGATCGCGTTCGGGTTCCATGTCGCCTTCCTCTTCGGGCGAGGCATTCACCAGCCATCTTACCATCTCTCACACGTCTGGGGCGATCCCGTTCGTGAGTGATATTCGTAATCGAGCTCGGCAATGCACGACATGCGGGGCCTTCCGAGTATCAAGTCAACAACCAGGTTCCTTGCTCGGATTCATATCGCTCATAGCCCACGTGAGATCACGTCCATCCCAAGCTCCACCATGACAGCCGCCAGGCATCCCGTCGTATCAATGCGAGCATGCCAAAGCACGTCCTTGTGCGACCGCGCAGTAGGCTGACCGTACGAGTATGCAAAGCCTAGCTGGTAAGATGAAACACTCTACGAAAATGCGGCTTGCCGCCCAAGACAGAATCCATGACATCGTGTCTTACCGATGCCTGTCCGTCTAGCACTGCGGCAGAAGAAGATTGGAGTGTCGAGTGGTCATACGCTCTGCGAATCCCTACTCACTACCTATGGATCATGGATGGGCAGTTATAGATCGCTATACAGGGCAACGAGCTCCGTTTGAAACTTCCCTTATAGCCAAGGATGTTGTATACCGATGGTTGCGGCTGATCTGCTTACTCTCCATCTCACCGTTGAGTAGGTTTGTAGGAACGGCTCTGACATGTCTTGGCCGGCACCAGGACTCGAGGGCCCCGTCTGCTCACCTCCCGTCATCACATCCCTACAATTACTGCCACGCGGGCTCCATCAATGCAAGCGATCTATTTTGCAGAAAAGTGACGATCGCATGGCTGTAGACATGTACGATATGTTGATTGTCGAATCCACCGCAACGTCGTCTCTACCCATTGTATCATCTCGTGTTGTCGCGAGATCTGCGGCGCTGGCTCTATTTGAGTTTCAATACCATGAACGTAGGCTCCTACTCCGGTCCTCTGCAGCCGCATTTTCAATCCTTTCACATGACTTGACCGTCCCCGGGGGTTTCCTACTCCACCCTTTCTTCTCTCAAGCCCGCCAATCCAAAGTTTGTCGGAAACCCGCATCATGCACACCCAAGACCTCCGCATTACCCCCTAAAAATCGTCTGCACCATCCAATGCCATGTCCACACCAGCCTCCTCCACCGCAAGGCTCCCCATCTTCTCCATCAGCCACTCGTACCCAGAATACTTGGCAAGCGGCTGCGCAACAGTCCAAAACATGGCTGCGGGAAGCATACCCACGACCTTGACAAAAGTGGGCGGCTCCTGGTAGAGGACGAGCTGCTTCTTGTCGACGTTGACGAAGTCGTCGTCGTCGTCGTCGCCGTTGGTGGTGGTGGTCGAGGCAGCGTCCGGTTTAGTGTGGGTGGTGTGGATGAAGTCTGACGGGTTGTTGAGAAATTTCTATTGCGTGGTTAGTCTACAACACTATTTTATTGGTGGGAAAGGGGAAATCAGTCGTTTGGCTTACCTGAACTGCAGCTTCGATAGACTTTTTGGGAGCATCTAGCTGCTTGCCACTCTGACGGATGAACTGAGCAATGTCGTAGATGGGGGCGTTAGTCCTGACCGTCGCGTGGTATAGGTCGCCATAACGGCCGGGAATCTCGAGTTCGTACTGGACAACTTCGGCCTCGTTATGCAGATCAATCCATGGTCCCTCTACAACCTGCTTGGGCACTTCGCTCTCATCTGAGCCATAGACTGAAGCGATAGTCGAGATCAGCGTGTTTGTTTTCATCTTCGAGTTGACCGCCGGCTTCGCCGGGGTTCCCAGCATGATCAAGTCCCCCGCGATACCATCTTCCATGACCGGATCTAGAGGCGCGAGATCTACGTCTCGATACTGGTCGAGATCCTCCTTGCCATCCTCGAACTCATCGTCCTGTTGCCTCTCCTTGGCCATCTCGGCAATCTCCTTGGGGAGAGAGATATTACGACGAGACTTGGAGTGGCTGTTCTCCTTGCCCTTGAGATGCTTGAAGTACTCGAGTGTGCTGGTGAAGGGCGTGTCCGGGACGGAGGCGTTGGAACCTAGCTTGATGTGTTTGTTGCCGGCACTACCCGGCGTGGTGATGTGGGCAGGGCTCCAGAGGGAGGTAGACATGCGCTCACCAGTGGGCGAAGAGGCGCGTCGAGAGAGGGTAGGCGTATCGGACGCCGTGAGACGACCGAGCACGTGTGGCATTGCGTCTCCTTTCTCATTATAGAGACACTGGCGGGAGTTCTCAGTTTCAATCATGTCGACAGAGCGAACCGCAATGCCGTAGTCGTTCGTCTCAGCCAGATTTAGGCCGCTCTTTGGATTCGAGCCATCGTTTTGCGCGCGCATGTCGAGTTGCTCACGCTCCCGCTCACGCTCCCGCCGAGCGCACTCTTCCTCCAGATAAGCCTCAAACTGCAACACACGCTCTTTGTACAACGTCTTACCGTCTTGAGCAAGAACGCTCAGCGTATCGTGCCGGGGATGGTACGGCGTCAACCTGCGTTGCATGCTTATCACGTTTTCGGCGTCATCGTGGTCGAAGTCGAACGTGTTGTTGCCGACTCCAGATCCATTACCGGCGCCACCCGCATCCGCGTCCTCGTTCTCGGCTTCCTTGACTCCTTTCTGCTCCAAGATGTGCTGCCTCTCGTCCTCGTCCTCTGGCAAGACCACATAGCCCTCGTCGGGCGCACTGACCGGTGCACTCGCCTTTGACGACTCCGAGTCGTGAAACTCTCGCAATGAGTCGTGGCTGTCGGCAAGATCGGACCCAACTGAATACCTGAGCTCTGACAACGCCGGACTGCTGAAGATAAACTCCCTCGGTGAGCCTGAGTGCGAGCCATCGATGTGAGAGGATGTTGCACTTGCACCCTCCGTCGTCTCACAGGCCGCTCGCTCAGGCGTTGGCGAGATTGTGCTACGGGTTAGGGAAGACTTGTCGTCGTCGTCCTTTACCTTCATGCGAAGTTGCATCGGGGAAGAGGAATCATCACCGGCAGAGGAAGCGCTTGTACCTACTTGAAGATTGTAATGCGCCAGAGGCTGAGTGCTAGCTGGCGACATTGAGGTTTCGTCGCTTGTCGCGTCGTTTTCGTGCTGGTGCTGGGGTCTGGTGTGGTAGGAGAAGGTATGATGTTGTGAGGTGCGATTGAAGTCCAAAAGGTCAATAACAGCTAGAAGAAACTAGCGTGGGCAATTGCGATCAGCAGTGAAGGAAGCGATTGTAGTTGCTAGGGTAAGCCACCGTAGGGAAATTGCGTCTACCGTGTGACAACAACACCCAGGGCGGTGAAGGAGAAGCATATTGGTCACGACCATACACTTATCTCCAAATGCCACGGACATTAGATTGAACATGAAAGTGCAACAATTCATACAACGGCTCCAAGATCCAAGATCGTTTCAGTCTCCCAAGGTGTGTTGGCTCGTAAATGAGAAACTGGGGAGGAGGGAAGGCATTTATTGTTTCTAGCGTGTATCGATCAAGACCCGACGACTATGACCCATTTGATGAGTCCAGGGAACGACTAGGTCGAGGTCGTTCTTGAATAGTCATAAACTTGATTAGAATTAGATGATTTATTGGGGGATTAATGTCAAAAGACTTACATGTTAGTTAGTAACATTATACTGCTTCTTGTCTCTCTTGGGCGCTGTTCGCTGCTCAACGTTTTCGATCTCTCATATTTGCGCGCAGGTATGCTTTCTCAAACAAGTCCCGTGACTCATATCCCACTGCCTTTATGCTCCCACCACATACTTCCCTCGCCCCTCCTAGGCCTCAATACCATCCTCGCCGACTTTCATCCCCCCCAGCACATACCCATGCCCCCTAGCTTCCGCAACTTCTTTGTCAATGACCCTCTTCACCCTTTCACCTCTCGCTACCCACCTGACCTTGAATGGCTTCGCAATCGTATTTGCACCCGCCTCAAAAGCATCATCGCTCAAATCGACCTCCATCTCCCTCCCCTCCGCGTCCACAGGCCCCAGAATATCAAAGGCCCACAACAACTTAGCCAATACAATGAACATACTATTCTCTGCCAAATGAAGTCCCGAGCAGATCCTCCTGCCGGCGCCGAAGTTCCAGTGATCGCGTTCGGAAGCGGCGCCGGCGGCGTAATGGCCCGATTTCTCAGGATGGGCGAGATATCGATCAGGATTGAACTTGTTGGGTTCGGGGAAGCGGGAAGGGTCATAGTGGATTGGATATTGCTGGATTGCGACGATGGAATTTGCGGGGATATACGTGTTTTTGTAGACGATGGGCGCAGTAGTATAATGCGGTGTACCAATGTTTGTGACGGGTCTTATCCGCATCGTCTCCTTGACAAGGGCGCGGATGTACGGCAGCTTCTCCTCGTCGTCAAAAGTCGGCGAGCGTGACGAACCCACCACTCTATCTAGCTCTGCGTGCGCCTTCGCACGCACAGCAGGGTACGCGGAGAGATGCAGAAGTGCCGAGTTGATCGCAGCAGATGTAGTCTCCGACCCAGCTTCTATCAGCGATCCGGCGAGGAAAGCAGCTTGCATCTCGGTGATGCCTTGCAGCTCGAAATCGTTCTCGATGAGCTGCTTTACGAAGCATGCGGGTGCTTGCTTAGTTTCCATTTGCGTGCGTAAAGAAGAGAAGAGCGACATCCAGAGGTTTGCTTGACGATCAAAGTATGGCTTGAGTGATTTGCGCCACCACTGGAGACGCGGTGGGAGACGGCCGAGTGGTGGGATCGTGTCGGCGAGATAGGCGCCTGGAGCGGCGATGTTGGAGAAGTCGGTCATAATGCCATAGATCTCATGGACCTCATCGCATTCCTGACTACATCAGCACCACGCTTCCGAGTCGAATTTGTATTGATGCACTCACCCACTCTGGAATTCTCCTCCCATACGTACTCGTCATTATCACACTGACCGTGTACCGACGCACCGCCTTGTACCCAACCTCATTACCTACCTCTTCATCTCTCCCCTTCAAAATCTCTCCAAGCAACACCTTTGCCTCCCATTCCTGACTGGGCTTGAACGTCGCACTCGCCGCCGGTGTCAAAAGCCTATGACTGATGCCCCTCAACTTCCTCCACTCGGCTCCATACGGCATGAACAAGAACCTCATCCCGCCGCTCAACGCGTCAGAAGCCACCGGCATCGGCGCACGGGATGACGAGTCCTTGCTTTGCCGATCCATCACTTCTTTGACTGCATCGGGTGAGCAGAGCAAGTACCAGTCGTTCCAACCCAGTCGGATCTTGAAAATCTCGCCATACTGTCGTGCCCATTGTGTTATCTGACGGTGCGGCTGAGGACCTAATTGGTGTGCGTTACCAATCACAGGAAGGCCCCGTGGTCCGGGAGCGGTGCTGTAGCCATTAGGTGGATGATTTATCGTGCGTTTGTAAGAGAGAACGAAAGTAGCAACGAGCGCTAGTGCGACGAGAGTGAGGAACATGATGTGGGGCGGCAATGCGCAACGGTGCAGAATTGCTGGTTTTGAGATGACAGAGGTGTTGTTTGCCTGAACGAATTAAGCACGCGAAGTCCAGGCGGTATTATTTCCCAACATGCGTCCACCACAATGGTGTCCCTAGCGCGTAGCTACCCCACATCTGAGGCATATCGCGTTCATCCCACCGCTTATGCGGAGCAGCCTATTTGTGGGGTTCGGTGAGCTCTGCGACCGTTTTACTGGCCAGAGACCATATGTGGAGTCTTAATCTTACAAATATGGTGCTCTTCTCAGCGGAGAGCAATTATGGCTGCTATATAGGGCTGGGGCTATCCTAACATTTTGGACACCAAGCCGCCCAATGACCCGTGGTCCCAAGACACCCGTGAAACGCCGTCCCATGCATGTCATAAACGTAACGATGGCTGTGGCTTCCACAGATGCTGCTGTGTACAGAGTGGTAACTATCCCCTTCCCGAAATGTCGCGTAGCGCCGCCAGCGACAAGAACGAGGAAGGAGATTCTAACCGTCATGCTTCATCACTATCCGGACCGTCCATTTCCGTCAAGTCGTCGCTCATAATGTGGAGAATTTGAGAAAATGTTCGGCTCTTCCAACGGCCCATGCCGTCCATCAAATCCGCACAGTGAAGCAGCGTCCGCCGTGCTGCAAGATAACCCCCGTCAAGAGCGATGCCGGTGATACTGAAAGGCCCGCCGTTCCGAATGAAGCTGATGATCGAATTGTCACCGAAGCCAAGTGGCGCGCCTGGCGAGCGTGGTGTATCGATAAGACCAACCTGCCCTACACACGTCCAGTCCACGATATCAAGCAACTCAATGCAATTGTCGTTAATGCCGCAGCTAGTGGAGGGCGGGATGGTGAATATGTAGAGGCCAAGGATGAGTGCGGCCTGGAAAAGCGCAACAACACTGTGCGGATTGACAATGTCGGAAACCTTGCGGTCAAATAAAAGCTTGAAGATGTGGGCAGCGTGGAGCACTGAGCGTCGAGCAGAGGGAGTTTGCGCCCACGCAGAGATGTCTTCGAGCGCAGTGACTGCGGGACCTGGCCCTGCTCGTCCTGCAGCTAGTTCGAAATAGCGCGTGTTTGCACCGAGCATCATACACGAGGCGTGCCACAGAACTGCCGAATTCAAGTCTGCGGTCCGCAAAGCATCGATGGAGGACGAAGAGAGATTGATCAAGAGGGGTATCAGCTCACGACTTCGTGTATCCTCAGCAAATATACGCCAAGGCTCGAGATGCTTGTGCGGCCCGCTGATGTTGGCTAATCGGTCATTCGATTCGTAGACCCGGAGGAGAAAGAGTGTGAGTAAGCTCCGAAGGGTGCTGGAATCAAGCTTCAAACCTGGCGTGGGCAGGTACGAGGGCGTTATGCGATTCGAATTTATTCTGACGCCCCGTTGGACAAGATGGAACCATTTGGTCGCGGAGTTGGCGTGGTAGAGGTTGTATTCAGAGGGGGGAAGGAGCTGTACCGACTCGGGCCGTATCATTGGCGATGTGGACAAATACGCCGCATACCAGCAATCCGCCTCCAGTAAACCGAAGATGATACTGCTTGCTGTTAGAATGAGACAGCGGAAGGAAAGGCCATACTGACCGCTTGGCGCATTCGATTCGGCACCACGCCTTCCAGCGCGTTTCAATATCGAGCATCTCATCTAAGTATGATTCTGGCGACGGGCTCTCATTTGCTGAAAATAGGCCGTGGTTTTGTGCGGCCTGGGCTGTCAGTTCAATCGATTCGACTGTTCCACGCAGCTTACCGTTATGAGATCATTGTAAAGCTTCTCCGCTTGTGATATCCGGCTTTTCCTCTACGCACAATCAGCAATGAGTACACAGCTTATCGCTTTGCTACTTACGCCGGTGATTGAGGCTAGGTTGAGAGCCAAGAGTCCGGTAGCCATGATGCGCATTTGCTGCTGTGGGGGATGGTCGTGTGTCGCTAATGATTGGACATCTGCAGTAACCATCTGAAGTACCGTCTGCATGAAGGATTAGCGCTCGCAGCCCACAAATGAGAGGTGGGTCCAAATTACCGGAAAGGTGCGTGATACAAACTTTGAAGCTCCTGCGGTTCCGAGAATGCTGAGTCCAATAAGGCACATGCACAGCAACAACGGCCGCGGGGCATTCTTTGCTGAAAATGTCGGAATGTGTATGATGGGAAGAGTTGGATGGTAATAGTAAAGATACATCTCGAGTGCGATGTCAAGGATCTCGGCTGGTGGAAAGCGCACGTTTTCGCGCCCAGGACTGGTCCCAGCGTCGCCACTCGAGGATGCTGTGTCTCCGTACGACTCGGAACGCAGACTGGCTGGCCTCGGCGCGCTATTTAAGGCACCTTGAAGCAGATCCCGGCATTCCTCGTCCAGACCCCATCGCGAGTTCCTCCTCTCGCGCACACTGATAGGAGTCTCTACAGCGCCCGGATGGATTTCGGAGAGAATGTTTGAGCAGTCGCACGAAGCCAGGGATTGCCACAATGTGGGCATTAACCGGGACGGCTTCCGACTCCTCGACGGCCAGCAGCTCTCGACTCGCGCAAAGCGCTCTCTTGGTATCCTGCTCGCTATTGACACACTGCTATCAGATGGACTGGCCTGGTTGTCTTGGCCATGTCGGAAAGGGTCGTTTTCGAAGTGGTCAATAGCCATGTGGTGGGAATTCGCGGCAAGCAGGTCGCCGTCCAGGGGAAAAAGCCATGTTTGGAGGGCGTCAGCGGGAGTGCGATTCGGCATGGGGTGGTTGGACTGCACCAGCTCAAAGGCCCACTGGTCGAGACTAGAAACATGGCCCTGGGGGGAGAAGGAGAGCAAGTCAATGGCAGGATCTATGGGTGGAGGCATGCTGTCTTGGCTGCGCGGCAGAAAGCGCTCGTTCTCGGTCTGTATGTTGATGGGGGACGGCGACCGCCACGGCACGTCGCTCGGGGTGCCGAGGTGCTGGGCGGCGTTGATGAGGGCCTCTATGCGGCTGTCGGCGGGGGACGTGTGGTGGTTGAGGGAGGCGTGGCGGGCCTGGCTGGCGGGCGATGGCATGGACGCCTGCGCACCTTCGCCGCTGGCCGTCTGGACCTGCTGCAGTTGCTGCAACTCTTGTCGGCGGGAGAGCGGGGAGAGGCTGGAGTCGTGCTGATTCGGGGGCGTGGGCTCGCCCTGGGAGGCTGCGGGACGCGGTATCAGCTTCTGCGTGTCGTCTGCTGCCGTTTGGGAGGTCGACTGCTGGTTCTGCTGGTTCTGCTGGTCCGGGTGGTTCTGCTGGCTGTTGCTCAGGCGGTTGAGGGCCGTCTGGGCGTGGCCCTTGCAGTGGCGGAACAGCACGTCGCTACACTCTCAGCGATGCACTGGTTGGCCATGGGCGCGTAGAGTGAGTTTGGCAATGGGCCTTACCTTCGCGAAAAGTGCTTCTTGCACGTCGGGCACTCGTACGGGCGCTCGCGCGTGTCTGCGGGTCGTGGTCAGAAAACACTGCAAGCTCCTGGCGGGCGCATTGGGTCCTACGCGATCGCTCGTGGCGCTTCACATGCTCGAGCTTGGTGAACTTGCGGTCGCACAAGCTGCACTGCTTGAGGGCCATGGTGTCGTCGACGGTCCGGAGTGAATTGAGTGAGAAATCGCAGCCATCTGGCGTCGCTGGCTCGGCGGGTGATCTGAATGCGGGGAAGCTGCGCCCATGACTCGCCTAGCCCAATATAAGCCCAGGATGCGCCCATGCTCCATTTCAACTTCATCTACGCCCTCATATTGCCATCTGCATGTCCGCGAGCACTCAACAGACAGCCTGCGTGCCGCCGTGTTCCCAGTACCGGGCCGCATGGAAGCAACCTGGCACCGACCGTCGCACCCGGAGCGCCAGCGCCAGCGACTGCGCCAGCGACAGCGACAGCATCGCCACCCCATGACCAATCCCGATTTCTTCCCCCGAACGCCAGTCATCTGACGGCCGTTGGTCTGCGTGCTCATCGACGGCAACCCACGACTCGGTCTCATCCTTTCTCGATCCATATCATCAAGACATGTGGGGGCCCTGACGAGTGCGCTAGTGGGGCAGCCCATGCCCATCGCACGTGCATGCACACAGTGCCCAGTCTTCGAGAACAACCTTGGAACATGCAGATGGAACAAGGTCAAACTCTGACTTGCTCATTGGTGGAATCTGATCTTTCATCAACGGCTCCATCTAAACGTTTCACGCACTTTGCAGCAACCAGATCTACGTCCTAACGTCCGTCGATCCAGCTTCTCGATCATATACCCGTTATAGTACTTCGACCCTGCGCCGGGAGAGAAGCCGGGGCTCGCAAGTGCATCAGGGTCATGTGTCTATGGATGAGGTCACCAGAGCGTGTGGTGGTCGGCTTTTGATTCATCGCGTCGTTAAGCGTGGAAGTCTCAAGGCTGCTCCTACGCGACCTTCGAGAGCATATCCACCACCGCCGAATACACAACCAACAACACTCCACCTCCCGGTCCAAACCTCAAGATCTTCGCCAGATACCCCTTGTACAGCGCCTTCATGCCCTCTTCTCTGGCTACAACCCCCAAGCTCGGCCACGCCCACTGATACTTGCCCCTAACGCCCTCCACCCTCGCAACACTCTGGATCCGACTCTTCACCACATCCAACGGCGTGTTCAACGTAGTCCCCACAATACCGCCTACGAATCCCGCCGCAAGATCGTTAGCCGTCTTCTGCATCTTCGGGTTCGGCGATGTTTCAGGCTTGGGTAGCTGCGAGCGCACTTGGAAGATGCAGCCAAAGTAGCCCGCATTCCAGACAATGTGGCGCCAGAGTGTTGCCTCGAACCCATTGTACAGTGCCAGTGGGCCTTCTTGTCGGATCACTTTGGTCAGACAGTCGAGCAGCCCAGTGTAGCGTGACGCAGATGTCTTGTCTTGGAGGCGGATCTTTACGAGTTCGAAAGGAACGACTACCAGCGATTCCACTGCGCCAGCGCTGGCACCGGTGAGTACTGCGAGCGGCTGGGTGAGGACGGGCGCATGAAAGAGACGCTGATAGTACGGTCCGAAGCTGTCGTTTGCCGAGAATTTAATGGCTCTGGAGCGCCTTTAGCCATCGGTGCTTCAGGATGAGCTGACTGCAGGTGGCTGACCTTTTGGGCACTTCCATCAAAATGGGCGCTGTGATACCGCGGTACAACCTCGAGGCTCCTTCATTCCTGATAATTTTGCGAAAGCAATCCAGCACCCCGTTGTAGCCTTGGCCGTCCTTTGCAACACCATGCTGCAGTTGTATCCTTGTTTTGACCACATCAAGAGGATACCTTTCTACATTCTTAGTCTGGCTACAATCTTCATCGCCTGAAGCACTTACATTACCAAGATCTACTGATTGTCAGTTCTCCTCATATCTATCTTTCGGACCGGAAAACTCGCCTCTGATATGCCCGCGACAGCTCCAGCAGCAAATTGATACCGAAACGGCAAGACCGCTACCTTCCCATTTCCTCCTACGCCTCCGATGTTTTCCACTTTTGTACTCGTCATACTTTTCACGCCGGGAATCGTATCAGCGAAAACCAATGCCAAAGTGATATATCTAAATTCTACGTCTAGGAAAAACGCCAAAAGCAATGCGTAGAATTCGCCTCTAACTTCCCCACTCGTTCATTTGCCAAGTTGCTCTACTTTGCCTTGTATTGTGGTGTCTTTCGGAGGTCCGGTATTGCAGGGATGCCCGGTTCCTCGGTACATGTGGGGAGCGAATGGTGGCGTTTGTGGGGCTAGCGCGATCGGTGGAGTGCCACATGGGTGCTTATGTAGGGCTGACGTTAAGAGTGGTGATATCGAGCTTGGCAATATGGACAAAAATTCATTGGGATAGATGCGAAGAGCGAAGGAGAAGATATTATGTTACCACGTAATTGGCTATGAGAACTATTGTGGAGAGTTTCGCGCACTACTTTCAGCTCATAGACTCCGATATAAATGAAAAGCGACACTTATGTATTGCTAATATATACTACAAGCTCCTCAGGCGGCTAAACGAGTGGTGCGTGACGTGATATCGGTCATGCAACCGTCTTTTGCTCCTTAAGCTTCTCTATCTCCATCTCGCTAAAGTCCAACAACTCCCTCAACACCTCGTTCGTATGTTCACCCAGCAGCGGCGGTGGACTCCTGATCTTCGGCTCCGCGCGCGAGTATTTGACTGGATGGTTCACCAGCTTCAACGGCCCACAGGCGGGATGGTCGACCGTTTCGATCATGTTTCGGGCAAGAACTGCGGAGTATGTTAGCGTATGATATATTGTGTCGTGATCATGGCTGAACATACCGTGCTCATGGTTTATGGTGCCCTGGATGTCGTTCACTGCCGCGTAAGGCATACCGCTGCCCTCGAAGATCTCCAGCCACTCTTTTGTAGTCTTCGTCTTGAGCTCGTCCTCTATTATTCGGTCGAGCGTATCTCGATTCTTTACGCGCAGTGCGTTGGTGACGAAGCGAGCGTCCGTCTTCCACTCCGGCTTGCTGATCTTATCACACAAAATACCGTAGAGCTTGTCGTTGCAGCCTCCAACAGCAATGTTTGTGTCTTTGGTTTGGTACGCTCGGTAAGGGACCACCGATGCTGTTTATATGTCAGTACAATCCCCAGCGACTTCATCGCCACAGTGGGGTAGTAAAAGCATGAGCATACCATGAGCTGTGCCCCATCTCCCGCTATCTTTCTTTCCACTGACTAACGCACTCGCCGCTATGTTTGCCAGCCCAGCGACCTGGCAATCACTGAGACTAGCATCAATCCATTGTCCCAAGCCCGTCTCTTTCCGTGCATACAAACTTGCTAATACCCCAATGGCTGTGTACATGCCCGTAGTCAAATCCGTCACTGCGACACCCACCTTCACTGGCGGTCCATCTCTCTCCCCCGTGATATGCATGAGTCCCATCTCGGCCTCCACCATGACATCGTAGCCTGCGCGGTCACTGTACGGACCTGTTTGGCCGTAGCCGGTTACCGAGGCGTATATTAGGGACGGATTTATCTTGGAAATGGTTTCGTAGTCAAGAGAGTATTTCTTAAGGGAGCCGGGGAGGTAATTTTCTACCAAAACATCGCATTTTTGGACGAGGGAGTGGAGAATGGAGATTCCGGCGGGGTTGTTGAAGGAGAGACCGAGTGACTTCTTATTACGGTTCACCTGCGCAACATTAGATTCGGTATAAGCACGGATCAAGAGAAGGAAAACGCACGGAGAGATAGTATGCGCTTTCTCCAGGAAATTGGCGCTCAATGCCATCGGTATACGGCGCATCTGGTGGTCCCCAAGACCGTGTGTCGTCGCCTCTTGTCGGATGTTCGATCTTGATAATCTCAGCTCTAGGTCAAATCAGTACTCGCGCTACGACACTGAGGCCAACAACATACCCAAGATCTCCCAATATTTGTGTGCAATAAGGCTACGAGTTGTCAATACTTTCGCACGATTTCGTACCAAATGTGGAAAACACCTACCCCCGCAAGCACCCTAGTCATATCCAACACTCGAATGCCAGCCAATGGCAGCTTCTCGATAGCCTTCTTATCAACTTTCGTGGTCGCTGCGATCCCTCGCGTCCATGTTCTGCTGTTCCACGTCAAACGCGCCTCGGTCATACGCCAACACCTCGCCCGTGATTGGGCCAGCCTGACGCATGATCTAGAAGAAGATATCATGGTGGTACTACCTACACTCTTTGTTCGCTGCTGAAGTGTTATATCCAAAATTAGGAGTAGTTGGAAAAAGTTGCCCCACATTCCGCTTGTGGGGTCGCTGAAGCACGCTAAAGCATGCAGGAACAAGATGCACCGACGTTTTTGTGCGATGCAGAGACCCTTTTGGTCCATTTGACATGGTCAATGTGATCGATTGGATATAGAGCGCATACAGTGGATGCTATACTTCGGATAGACAACGAATCCGCCTTCATATGTGGACATGCAATGAATCGGAAGTGTCCTTTAATTGAATCAGGACCCATCCACCGCCTTTTCTGTAGCCGCCTCCGGTACGAGTTCCTTGACAGCGTCGGGTACGACTGATTTCACAGCTTCGGGTATGGAGTCCTTGACGGATTGCGGTGCAGCTGCGCCATTCGTTTTATCTTCGGTTGCGCCATTCGTTGGTGCTTCAGACTCGCCATTCGTGACGTTACTTGTTCTGTTCAAATACGGTTCCATCTCTTTTGAGTGAACGCCTTCTGTCCCGCTTACGTTCGCCCCGTGTGAGAAGCCGCCAAAGTAGTAAGGTGCAAGCCTCTTCTTCTCGGCAATCTTGTCTTCCTTGATGCGAGCGAGGAGCTCTTTGGCCTTAGAGTTGGCCGAAAAGCGGTCCTATGAAAGTTAGCAGGATCGCACTGGTAGAGAGACAAAACGTACAGGCAGAGCGTCCCAGACTTTGTAGTCGGTTCCCTGGGTGCTAATGGTTCCACAATCAACACGAGCGTATTCAGTCCAGAGGAAGAGGCGGCTCGACTCGATCATGATTGTGAGCTGGTCTATCTTGGATCAGCACTATCCATAATGGTTCATGACCGTGAGCCTTACCTGTGAGTATTTTCTCCGGCTGGCTCTCATGGATCCTCATCCCGTGCTGATAGCCCTCATGGAACCCGCCATGTGGGGTGTGGCAACCCTCGAAGCTACCACCGCCGGGTTGGAAGTCATCACTCCGACCCAGCCCTTGACCGTAGATGCAGGCAAGAAATTCAGATGCGGCATTGCGGTGGAAGTAAGGGAGTCTGAACGTGTTCGTCGCCACGTCCCATCTCGGTCCGAACCAGAGAAAGTCTGCCAAAGGAGTGACGGGGTCACGACTCTTTGCAGTGAGGACGACAAAGATTGAAGGGTCGGTATGGTCGATTGATGTACTGTTCTGCGAGGAGAACTTGGTCAAGTCGTATTTGTAAGGCACCACATTGCCATGCCAAGCGACGAGGTCATATGGGCTGTGGTTCTGCTGAATACCCACAAGCTTGCCATTGATCTTGTTCACGATAGTGTAATCAACGTGCAGGTCATCGTCAATAGCGGCAACCGGGTACAAAAAGTCGCGGGGGTTGGCCAGACCATGGCCACCCAGCGGCCCTAGGTCTGGAAGCTCCCACATGGAACCCCACACTTCAGTTATATAGCCTCGCGCAACTTTGGTGTCTGGGGCCAGGTTCATAGAGAACCGGATACCGCGCTGGATGACGCAAATTTCTCCAGGCTGGAGGAAGATCATGCCCATTTCTGTCTTAATATCGAGGTTCCCTAGCTGGCCGCTGATAAGAAAGTCGCCATCGGTATTGCAAAAAGCTCGCTGCTCCATGCTGGAGTTGAACGCGTACACGTATAGCGCAAGGCCTTCTCGGATGTTTGGGTCACCGCTGCCTGCCAAAGTGTGAAGTCCGTCCGCGAAGTCGATCTTCTCGTCGTCCTTGGGCAGCGGAAATGGATGCCATTCGGCTTGCTCCGGTAGAGTTTGAACCCTGGGGTTGATAGATAGAAAGCAATTCTCGACGTTGGACTTGGTCTCTATTGTTTTGTAGCCCTCTGTTGCCATTAGCGTATCCTACCGGAACGATGCAGCATTCGACTTACGGTGAGCTGCTGTTGGCCTGCATCGGTACATGTATGTGCTAAAATTGGAGTGTCGCGGCGCGGCAAATGCGGAGTAGGTGATACCTTCTGTATACAGACCAAAGCGAACTTCATGAGGGTTGTTCTGCGCGACAGGCAACGTGCCTGGAATGACCTCGGACATGTGTCGGTTTCCCCATCCTGCCTGATATTCGTAGGGATCGTTCGCGCGTGTGGGCTTCAGCCTCTGCAGATCCGTGAAGTGGAAGGCCTTCTGCGGGTCGGTGACGAGCTTGCGTTCCTTGAATCCTGACATGATTTGAGTTGCAAGGCGAGTGTGAGGTTGGGAATGCTGGCGATCTGACGCTCTGGCATGTATCCAAATGCAAACTTATATTGAACCACCCACATCCCCGGGGGGCTAGCGCTAGATCTGCCGTAGCTGGCTCGCGTGCATGGTGCGTAATGTGGGGCGACCTGGTTTACTTTACAATAACGGCGGGGCTCCTCGCATGATGATTTGTTCCACACAAGGTTGAAGGCCCCAATAAGAGGTGGCGGATCAATCCAGCCGGGGTAGTGGAGGGCGTTGATGAAGGCATACGATTGTGCATCTACCCTTGCAATGCTGGTACGAACGCCGTGCGGTCTGACACATACTCAAGGGATTTGATAACCACCACAACGTGAAAAGGGAATGGCTTGGGCCCCTAATTGAGAGAAGCTGACTACGAAGACCTGGCGAGAACGTCGTCCAGCGTTGACGTAGAGGAGTCTGGATGAAATTTGGCCCCCGAAGGAGAAAAGCTGACTTGGAGATATCCACTACTGACCCACAAGAAATCATGTGATTTTTGAGTCGCCAAAGAAGAGCTGACTACGGAGACCTAGCAAGAACCTCGTCGACCATCAACCCACAAGAGCCTAGGTAGTTCTTCGCATCGCAAAGAGAACTGAGTTGCTCAGCCGATATCTTGCCGGTGATCTCGGTTTGCTTCTGAAGCGATTCGAGCAAGCTAGTGTCGCTCTCGATACTGTCCCTGCACGCCTCATATACTAGGTCATGAGCTTTGCCTCGTCCTACATGCGGAGCGAGACCCATCATGACAGCCTCTGCAACGATGAGGCCTCTAGTCGAATAAAGATTTCTGAGCATTGCTTTGTCGTTGACGACAAGCCCTGAAAGTGCGAAATCGGCCTGATAGAGCGCACCTACAGCCATAACGAAGCTTTCAGGGACCGCCACCCATTCCAGATGCCATGGTCCAGATGCGCGCTCGAAATCGGACACCATCCCGTCGAGCACCAAGCCGGCGTTCGATCTAAGCACTTTGGAGGCTGCGAGAATAACTTCGCTCGAGATTGGGTTCCGCTTCTGTGGCATAGTTGACGATGCTCCGCGATGTGGGACAAAAGGTTCTGAGACTTCGGAGAGCTCGTTCGACGACATGATGATGATGTCAAGTGCAAGCTTGCCTAAGCTTCCCCCTACGAGTGCAAGGAAGTTGGTGATCTCGGCGACGCCGTCACGAGCGACATGCCATGTAATTGGCGGATCGACCAGTCCAAGATCTCTGGCCATTTCCTTTCGCACTCGTATTCCATCATCGCCTGAGCCGAGAGAAGCTAGCGAGCCCGCTGCGCCGCCAAATTGGACCATTAGTGCCCGCTTCTTGAGCTCTTCGAGACGTTCGAGATGGCGTTGGAAGCCAGATAGCCAGATTGCACATTTGTGTCCAAAGGTGATGGGCAACGCGTGCTGCAAATGGGTGCGACCAGCCATTGGCGTATCCCGATGCTTGGCTGAGAGCATCTCGAGGTTCTTGATGACGGACCGAAGTGTCCTTTCGACGATTTCTAGACCTTGCTTCATCTGGAGCATGCTAGCCAGGTCCATGATATCTTGCGTTGTAGCTCCCCAATGCACATAGCGGCCAGCTTCTTCGCCGCAGAGCGCCGAAAGTTGCCGCACCAAGGGCAATATAGGATATCCAACGATCTCGGTTTCATGGCGGAGCCTGTCAAAGTCCAACTCGGCGCCCTCGGATTTGGCGGTCACGATCTCTCCGATATGGGACGGAATGACATTGCATTTTGACTGAGCTCGTGCCAACGCCGTCTCGGCGTCGACACATCGGTCCAGGTAGGCCTTGTCGTCGAAAACTTTACGGATCTCATCGGTTCCAAAAAGGCTTCTAAAGATTGCGGAATCAATGGCACTCACGCTGCCTAGGGCACGGCGCTGCTGGAGAATGGGTAATCGGGGTACTGCGCGCGCAGTGGCGGCACGACGGAGGAGGAACATGGTGGAACTGTTCAGTTGAACAGACAATTCAGAACGCTGAAAGCAAGCAACGCAACAACAGAAACGAGAACGCTAGCACGAAGACGGGCAATTGAAGACGTGGGACCACATGTGCAGCGCTCGCACCAAGCGGCGGCAAATGTGGCGGGAGGAGCGTTGTGGGGAGATCGGCGCTTGGGCTCTGCCGAGCTACTGTCAATGAGGCTAGAGTACACGTGACATTGCTGGGCAGCGCGTCAGTCTCGCGTTCCGCATCATAGCCACCCACTTGGGCAAGGTTTCTCCTTTGCATATTGTCCTGATTGCCTCACTTCAACGCTCCACTGCTACGACTCCCTCACAAAAAGCGACGCTACACCCTGCCCCGTGCTAGCACACATGCTCACAATACCCAGCTCCTTATCCTGCCTTCTTAACTCACCGAAGAGCGTAGCCGTCTGCCGTGCGCCAGTTGCGCCAGTGGGGTGTCCGAGAGCGATGGCCCCACCGTTCGGATTGACCTTTTCTTCGTCCAGACCGAGCGCGCGTATGCAGGCCAATGTCTGACTCGCGAACGCTTCGTTCAACTCGATGACATCGATGTCCTTCAGTACAGTGCCGGTGTACTGGAGCAGCGCTGGAATAGATAGCACAGGACCAATACCCATCTCGTCAGGCGCACATCCACTGACTTGCGTGCCAACGAAGCGACCGAGCGGTGTCAGGCCGCGCTCTTCTGCCCACGAACGACGAGCCAGAATGACCGACGATGCACCGTCCGAAATCTGAGATCTTGACTGTGTTAGCTGGCTCTTGAAGCCCCAGGGAAGCCACGCTTACGAGTTTCCCGCGGTGCTCTTTCCGTTCTCACCAAACACCGGCTTCAGCTTGGAAACCTTTTCAAAGGTCAAGCCGTGTCTAATGCCATCGTCTTTGGTCACCTCGAATCCCGTTGGTTGGCCTGTCGTCTCATCCGTTCGCTGCACCGTAACAGGAACAATCTCCCAGTCAAAACGACCCTCATTCTGAGCTCGACTTGCCCGTCCGTGGCTTCTAACCGCGTACTCGTCTTGCGACTTCCGGTCGATGTTGTACCTCTCAGCCACGTTTTCTGAAGTTACTCCCATTGGCATAAGACAGTCTCGTGCATCCTTGATCGTGGACCCCAGCAGTGTTGGTGATACATCGGTAGGAACACCACGCGATCCGTAATTCCTTGACATGCTCTCCACGCCCCCAGCGAGCCCGACATCGATCTGGCCGACCATGATCGCATGCGAAATGTGTGTGATGGCTTGCAGACTGCTCGAACATTGACGGTTGACCGTGTGGAATGTGGTCGTGTTTGGAAACCCAGCATGGTTGAGCGCCATCCGTCCCGTCTTCGCAAAGCCTAGCTCTGCCAACACGTTTCCAATCATGGCATCGTTTACATCCTTGGGTTCGATCTGCGCTCGCTGCACCGCTGCTTTCATCACCTGCTCGCATCAGTATGCAGACCCAATGATTCCAGATGCAGCTTACAGGCATCAAGATGTCTTCCGGGTGCGCGTCTTTGTAGCCGCCCTTGAAGCTGCGATTGATGGGTGACCGTACAGCCGACAGCAGCACCACATCGTTCGGGCTCTTCCGCAGTACATTACGGGCCGCATTGTTGAAGGCTGCCATAATCGCACGCCAGAACCGAAAATAGTAGTTCAGTCATAGCTGCGAAGCCAACGTGGAAAGTGGCTGGGTAGGGATGTGGAACTGCCGCCGCAGCTGCTGCGACGTAATGATGGCGGGGCACGCTTGTGGGGCGAGACCGGAGCGAGCAAGCTACCCCTCCGCAACGAATCACGAAGCTGCCACACATATTGCTGATTGAAGAATGGATCGGTGTGAGGCGCACTGAAGGACCTTTTGATCGAAATAATTACTCTGATCATTCAGCGAGGCCATCAAGAATGACGCTGCCAACCAAGTACCAGAACGGGAGCATTGACTCGTCCGTCAAAGGCGTGTATCGAGCATCACCCGTTAAGCTCATGATATATGGAAGAGGTGAGTTCTCAGAGCCGTCACATCGCGCCGCCTTACAAATCGGTCAGGTACAAGCAATCAGCTATCGGATGTTGTAGCGGAGCTCGGTGGCACCAAAGCTTTCATTATTACCGGACGCTCACTCAACGAGAAGACGCCTGTCATTAAGAATATCGAGAATAGCTTGGGTTCTGTTCATGGAGGCACATTTAGCAAGATCGGGCAACATGCGTCAGTCTGGCCCGAAGACCACGGCGAGCGCGGCTAACTTAGGATAGGCCCATTGGTGACATCAAGGAGGCAACCGAGTTAATGACGAAATCTGGATGCGACGTCTTGATAGCCATAGGAGGAGGTTCGCCAATTGACTCCGCAAAGGCAATCGCATACAACATTCATCAAGAGACGGGGAAGTGGATTCCGAGCATAGCGGTACCGACGACACTCAGCGTAGCCGAGACGACTCAGAATGCAGGCTTTACCACCGAAGCAAAGCATAAGATCGCAGTCAGCCACCCCGAGCTCGTTCCCAAAGGTACAACCGCCGGGCTCTTCATGTTACTACAGCTAATGCGATCCCAGCTGTGGTATATGACGGTGATATCGCCCTACATACTCCATTGAGCCTCTGGACGAGCACTGGGGTGAGCGAAATAAACACATTTCCTATATTGCATCATGTTGACATTATCCCAGATCCGATCCCTAGACCACGCCGTCGAACTGATGTACCATCCTCTTGCAACCGAGATACCTACAAAACGGATGTGTTTGGAAGCCATCAAAGACTTGTTCACCTACCTACCTCAGTCGAAAGCAAACCCGGACGATGCCGATGTTCGCGTCAAGCTCTTCCTTGCCTGCTACTCGTCATTGTTTCCCTTCCTCTACACCGGCGGCGTTGGTCTAAGCCACAGCATCGGTCACGCGATCGGCGCAACGTATGCGATCCCGCATGGCATCACTAGTTGCTTGAGCCTCGCCCCGACGGTGCACTTCAAAGCGAGCAATGCAGAGGAAGCAAATCAGATTGCGAGGATTGTTCCGTATATTGGGAAGCAGAGTACCGGGAGCGACGAGAAGGATTCACATGTCGTAGGAGATGCGATCGCTGGACTGGTTGAGGAGCTCGGCCACAAGACCACCCTGACAGCTGTATGTCTCTATAATCAACGTGTGCTGGACCCTCACTGACGTTTCCAAAGTACCATGTTCCGATCGGTGACGAAGAGGAAGAAGCCATCGCGGGCCGCGCACTGCACAGCAAAGAACACAAGGACTTTGCGAACTGTAAGTTGGCGATCGGCAGGTTTATGGCGTGTCAAGCTAACCACATTATCACAGTGAAGCAGATTGTGCACGACCTGTATTGAGGTTCTCTCGGCCTTCGTGTATATAAAACTTGTGTAATAGGACTACATATGCAAAGCGGACACATTCAGCTTTGTGCAACTATGATGACGTCATCTGGACTGGGCATATTGTTCTTCCGCACAATGTATCGATAAAACGTGACAATTGAAGGGGCTATTCATGTCAGCAAGATAACATTTCCGCAAATAAGCCCATTTCCGACCAGACTAAAGATTGCCAGGCACGGCAAAAGAGGCACTTATCCGCTCGGATAAGACCTCTCCCAGGGTTTTTGCGGGCTGCTTGGCATTTCCGAATCTCCACCGCACCGGCTCGGCTGTTGCGTCGGTGTTCCCAACTGTGTCTAGTGGGTATATAGAACCTGTGTGGGGATTCCTCCACATCTAAAAAAGTTCGCAGCTCTCAAACCCACATTGCAATCGAGGACTGAGGATTGTGGAGTCGTCAATCACTTGATCGTGGACTGCTACAGCTTGCGACGACACCAGATTGCTCTCTATAGCAATTTCAAATAGACTGCATCGCTTCACAGCGTTCTTGAAGCATTAGGCCACCTTTGGAGGAATACACGACTATTTACGACGAGCACGTCTCCATATCCTCTCGCGATGCAACGAACGTTCCTGTTCGCGGCGCGACGCAGCGCTCCCGCAGTCCGCTTCTTCTCGAGTACCTCCACACGATGCGCCATCAACAAGATATACCCATCGGCGCAAGAAGCTATCAAAGACATGAAATCGAACTCCACAGTCCTTGTCGGCGGGTTTGGCTTTTCTGGCGTCCCCAATACTCTCATCAACGCAGTGCGCGACCGTACAGACCTCAAAAACTTTACAGTTGTGAGCAACAACGCGGGTATGCCCGGTGTTGGACTAGGACAGTGGCTGGATACAAAACAAATCGGGAAGATGATTGCGAGTTACATTGGCGACAACAAGACCTTTGAGGGGATGTATTTGAAGGGCGAGTTAGACTTAGAGTTGACACCCCAGGGGACTATTGCGGAGAAGTGTGCAGCTGGAGCTGCGGGTGTGCCGGCTTTTTACACGCCTGCAGCTTACGGGACGATAGGTACGCGCGATCCCACTGGTGATCCGATACAGAAGTAAAGTGCTCACAGTAAATAGTACAAACCGGCGAGCTCCCAGTCCGCTACAATACTGACGGCACGATCGCCAAAATGGCACCCCCAAAAGAAACGCGTGAATTTAACGGCAAATCCTACGTAATGGAAGAAGCCATCTACGGCGACTACGCCTTCGTCAAGGTCGCAAAAGCAGATCGTCTCGGCAATTGCACCTTCCGAAAAGCACAGAATAACTTCAACGAGGCAATGGGCAAGAATGCGAAGATGACAATCGTGGAGGCGGACGAGATTGTCGAGGACGGTGTTATCGCGCCGGAGGAGGTTCACCTGCAAGGTGTCTACGTAAAGAAGGTTATCCAAAGTACAGAAGAGAAGAAGATCGAAAGGTTGGTATATTACAAGGATCCTGAGGAGCAAAAGAAAGCTATTCTCGAGGGTACGTTTTCCGTGATGCTAGCCCCCGACAATCTACTGATTCGCGAACAGGTTCCTCGGATGCCGCACAAAAGCGCGAACGCATCATCAAGCGCGCAGCTCAGGAGCTTAAAGATGGCATGTACGTCAATCTCGGTATTGGGATGCCACTCGCCGCACCTGCTTTTCTCCCGGAAGGCGTGGAGATTATGTTAGAATCCGAGAATGGCATCCTTGGCATGGGAGGATACCCGAAGAAGGGAGAGGAAGATCCGGATCTCATCAATGCTGGAAAAGAGACAGTAACGCTGATCAAGGGCGCTTCGACGTTTGGAAGCCATGAGAGCTTTGGCATGATCAGATCCGGACGGATTGATGTTGCTATGTTGGGTGCTATGCAGGTCAACACATTCGGAGGTACGTGGACCCATTTTCAATGACAAAGACGTTGACTGACAAAGTGTGTAGATCTGGCCAACTTCATGCTTCCCGGCAAAGTGAAGGGTATCGGTGGCGCCATGGACCTCGTCGCCAACCCCTCGCAAACAAAAGTCGTCATCACCATGGAGCACACCGATAAGAAGGGCAACCCGAAGATCCTCAAGCAATGCACGTTCCCACTCACAGGCCAGAAGTGTGTTTCGACCATCATCACTGACCTTGCGGTCTTCGATGTGAGCCCTCTGGAAGGCCTGACGCTCAAGGAATACGCCAAGGGCGTGACGGTCGAGGAGATCAAGTCGAAAACGGAAGCACCATTCAAGGTTGCCAAAGATCTGAAAGAGATGGACATCTAAGTATAGTATGAAGTTTGGAGATATTGGTCAGAGGCATCTGCATAAGCGTAGCATTAGGCGTTGGTTTGGGAAGGCATGATTTATCAAGCACATCATTTAATTCGCTTACGTCTCATCTCACAGTGACGACTCCGATCAATGCGAATACCTAAGCACTCCCTCCCTTTACTGCATCCAACCTCAAATACGCCGGTGCAGGTAGATCCTCGTGTATATCCCCCCAAGCGCTCCAATGCTTCCCAACCAAGTTCTCCCCTTCAATCTCATCCGCAATCGCAATTGCCATATCAGCCACGCTGATCCCCGTCAACCGGCCCTCAAATATATCTTCGCCCTTCTTTTGCTCTCCAACCAGCACCATATCATCCACACTAACCTTATACTCGCCAGTCCTTTTTCCGGGCCTATACAACGCACTCGGCGACACAAAACTCCACTTGAAAGAGGTGTTTCCATCGAAAAACATGAACGCTGTTCTTCCCGCTTTGATGAAGTCCGTGGCCTGGTCTTTGAGCCTGATGCCGGCTTCGTAATCGGCGATGGCTGTCCTGTGCTCTTCGGTGGCATGACCTTCGTCGGTTGCGAGACGCGCGTCGCGGTAGGTGCGGAGCGCAGTGCCCATTATGCCGAGTCGCTCTTCCATATAGCATATGTGTGCTTCCGAGGTTGCGATCGCCCGGCGGTATGCCACGAAGAAGTCCGGATGGTCGACGCAAGGTTCCGGGGTGCCGGGGACGTGAAGGGAGCCGGCGCCGCCAACGAAGAGGAAATATTTTACTGCGGACTGCTTGACAGCGAGAACGATCTTGCGCACTGTCTCAAGAAAAGGCACTGTCATTATCAGCTCGAGTAGTACTTCAGAAGCATGGAAGACGTGCTGTAGAGCAGTGCACTGGCGCCTGCAGTATGCGGTCCGTACTCAGAAACAAGAACATCGATGCCTTCGAAGTGCTTTGCAAGCTCTATAAAGGTGTTGCTGTCGATATCTACGGGTCGTGGTAAGTATCGTTCATGCTTCCCAAGCTTTTCTGGGTTCCGCGATATCCCGATCACAGTGTGACCGCGGTTGAGAAGCTCCACGCAGAGATAGGATCCCCCGAAACCTGCGGGGCCAATCACGCCGACTCGCAAGGGCGTTTTCGATGTCATGGTGGGACTGTGGATGGTACTCAATGGTCTTTGTTGAGTTCAGCAGAGCGCTAAGGTGGAGTGAGGTGGAAACTGGAACTGCAATGGGAACTTAGGGTTGATCTCGTGCTCAAATATACTTGCGCATACCGAAGCTTGCCCCTGTATTGTCGATTTGTTCGAGGTCGCTCTTGCCCCGCATTCAAGTAAATACTAACGGCAATGACTGGAGACCTTCACGCCCAATGAGCCAACCCCGCGTCCACAATCAACATCTGGACGCGAATTTACCTAACACCAACTAACAATGACCATCCTATCTACTACATCTTGAAGAGTAGCATCGATCTGGAGATAACATGTTCAGATAGGCGTTCAGTGTTAATATGGGGAGGTGAGGGGAACAATGTGGGGCAATAGTTATGCAGTAGCCTCCTCATGCAGGGACTAGTCGCGACCAAAGCAGCACGCGAAAGCAGCAACATACCAAGTCGGTTTTGCCAACTGAACAACCTAGTATACAAACCTTCGAAAAATTCAGATCACCGCCTCCAAATATGGCAGAGAATTATGCATTCGTTGGTAAGCCCGCCATTTCCTTAGGCCACCAATTCTCAATACACTAACGCCGCAAAGGCCTAGGAGCTATGGGCTACGCTATGGCTTCAAATGTCCGCAAGAAGATGCCCCCCAGTGCAACGCTTTACATCAACGATATCAACGTCGCAGCATGTTCACGCTTTCAGAATGAATATAGCAACCTTGGCCCCATCGAAATCGTCCCTACGGCTCGAGATGCAGCGGAGAACGCCAAAGTATTCGTATCGATAGTTCCTGCAGCTGTAGATGTCAGGAAGGTGTATTTGGACGAAGAAACGGGGGTAATTGCGGCGAGGAAAGATGCGGAGAGGGTGTTTTGTGAGTGTAGTACGATCGACGTCAAGAGTACGAGGGAAATTGGGCAGATCCTGAAAGTGAAAGGGTTGGGGGTTTACGTTGATACGCCAGTGTCAGTAAGTCTACCCTCGTTCCACTATTGTGTCGACATTGACTTACGCATTGTGATTTAGGGCGGAGTCCCAGCAGCCGAACGTGGCGACCTCAGCATGCTAATCGGCCATACCGCCCCAACCGACTCAAATCCAACATCAAAGCACCTCGAAGCCGTCATCTCCATGCTCGGCTCCCCCTCCAAATTCTTCTACCTCAACCAACTCGGAGCAGGCTTAACAGCTAAGATCGCGAACAATTACCTATCTGGCACCATCCTCCTCGCAACAGCCGAAGCCCTCGCAATCGGCGTCTCCAATGGCCTCGACCCTTCAGCTCTTTACCAAGTCATCAAAGCCTCCACGGGCCAAAGCTGGATGTGTGACCATGTAATGCCAATTCCCAACGTACAGACTGAGTATTGGGTGCCGAGCAATAGCGGTTATAAGCCGGGCTTCAAGACGCAGATGATGATCAAGGATCTGGGGTTGGGAGTGGAGGCTGGTAGGGAGGTTGGGATTCGGCCCTCGATGGCGGAGGCGGCGATGGAGACTTGGAAGAGCGCGGCAGAGGATCCGAGGTGTTTTGACAGGGATGGTAGTAGTATATATTTGCATATCGGAGGTAAGCTTCCCGAAGGGCATGAGGATAAGGCAAAGAAGGGTGATGATGGGTTGTGGGACTTTGCGTAAAAGACTCTTAGCTAAATTTGGCTACTATTGCACGACGAACTAGTGCCTTCTCGACTTGCCGGAGATGATGGAAGACAAACGTTGGGAAAATGTACCAGTACTTGCCATCATTCTATTGACCCTGGAAGAAATTCTGGAAGACCTCCAAAATGATGTCAAAGCCCACCTGTTCACCGAGCTTGAGCACACGATCATGTCTCCCAACCTCTTCGGGCTTCCCATCAGCCACATACTTTGCTGTGATACCCTCGCTGCTGGGTCCATACACTCTTGCGCCCATCTGGCCTCCCTCGATCGGTTGCCACGGATCATTTCCATTCACGAACTCAATGAAGTCCTCCGCGTACGCTCTCGCAACCGCCTTCTGCTCATCGCTCAGATGCTCATTAAAGTTCTGGAATAGGTAGGCAACATCTAGGATGTGACCCGCGTGACCTTTAAATCGACCTTCCCATGGTATGCCTTCGTTGAAGTGATAGAGAAAGATTTTGTTGTCCTTTGTCTGGGGCCAACCTTTTGCGAACGCAAGAGCCGGAGCATAAAAGCTAATCTCTGTAGCAAACTGGAGGACCGAGAGCACCGCTTCGTCGTCATCGGTCGAATCTGTGATATGATACGATGACAGTAGCGCCGATGCAGCGTCCGGGTATGTGACTAAAGTTTTGTTGACAGACTCGATGAATTTGCTTGCGATGCCAGGGTTTCGTTGATCAAGTCCCATGTACGCGAGAATGCTTGCCTATAACCTATAAGCGTCAAAAATGAATACATGGAGAGTTATACTTACGTCGAGCTTCGACTCTCCTATCATCAGTGCAGAGCACCACTTCCGCCCCGGAATCAAGAAGCGCGGATCATCTTCCTGAGATGCGACTGTGATGAAGCTAGGCTCACCGGGGACTGTGTCACCGTCTATAGAAGGAAGCAACGCAGTACCCATGGGCACCTTTTGCCAAAGATCATCGACAGGGATAGTTAGAAGTGCCTTGATACGATCTTCAGGGGATTTGTCCGCGAGTCCGAAAGCTTTGATGACGGCCTGATATGCAGCTTCGGCTGCTGCTTCTGGAATAGGCTTGAACAAGAGAACGGCACCTCCCGTGCTCAGACATCGTTTCATGAGCGGTTCCTCAGAGAGGAGGAGCATCGTGACAGATACTGTTGACTGTTAGCTGCAGTGAAAAACGAATAGAGGCTATCATCATACAGCCACCAGCGCTCTCGCCAACCGTCGTAATTTCGTCGCTATCGCCACCAAATCCGCCGATGAACTTCTTGATCCATTGCAAAGCCACACGCTGATCGTGAAATCCGTTGTTCGCTTTGTAACCAGCCTTGCGTAGCTCCGCCGATGTCATGAAACCTGTGACACCCAGTCGATAACTCCGAACGATCAGTACACGATTGCATCGCTATCTTCAGGAAAGACCCACTTGATCGTGACACCAATTATTGGCTTGCCTTTCTCGACCGAAATCTGGACAAGCGAAGCGGGGTCGTAATGCGGATACCAGCTGGATCCCACTGCAAACCCTCCACCATGGATGAAGACGTACACAGGCAGGTTTGTATATGTTATTCCATCTTTTCCGAGCGGTAGCGTGATGTTCAAGTTCAGGCCGTCGGTGTCTGAATGACCAGGCACTTCTGGTACTGGCAGTGCGTGCTGGATGAAGCCAAATTCTCGATTGATGGCGCCGATAGGGGAGACTGGAGGAGGACTAAGCCGGTTAGAAGACGAATGGAGTAACATGAGGTACTTGCCCGAATTTCGAGGCATCTATTGTCGCCCCGTACTTTGTCTTCAGTTGAGGCGGCGCGAAGCGGTTCTCGAGAGAAGCATATTGAAGTCCCAAGAATTGCGCTGTCCCACCACCAACGATCCCTTTCAACTCGCCCAGGTCGGCGTGTTTGAAGGAAGTCGCCATTGAATCTCAAAGTTGTAATCTTCTATAGCTCTTCAAACACCAGAGAGACCGGCCAGGTCGCGCAAGCAGATCACACTAGCTAAAGTTCGTAGGCTCTGTTGACTGACTGGACTGTAGGCGCGGCGTGCTACCATTCCCTTGCCCAACTGTGTCTGAAGGCGTGTAAGCCGTGGAGCTAGATTGCCAATGGCTCGGATCGGCAACCCCGCTATTAGGGTAGATGAGCAGTAGTGGGGCATAGACGAGCAGCGGCCTTGCGCACGGACAGGGTACTTGACCTCGGGATGTGGGGTTATGCCAAAGAGCCTAAGTGACAAAGCTTTGAAGGCTGGCCGAGCAGAGGCGAGCTAGTGTACAGAAAATGGCTGGCGTAAGACACTAGGACATCTGGAGCTCTAGACGTCCTCACTTGAGCCTCGGAAAAGATGGTCGCGGAAGCCTTGAGCGGTGCTATGCCGGAAAACGACGCGTACGTCGGGCTGTCGCTGCTCGATGGAGGAAGTTTTGTCGGAGAGACCGGAAAGCTACATGCAGATGTCAGCAATGTCAAATTCCGCATGTACAACTGGGCGTTCTACATCTCACATCGAGGTAGACATGTGCTATGGGACCTTGGGCTCGACGAGGTTAGTGATCTGCTCCAAGACACGAAAGCGTGCACTGATACGAGATCAGGATCGTTCATGCTACACCCCATGGGTAAATAAGTTCATGCTCGCCGAAGTCAATCATGTTGGACCCAGAAGAAGCATCGTCACCCAGCTGCATGAGAGGGGCGTCACGGCAGACCAGATCGATACCGTCCTGTTCAGGTATTTTCCTTGCGTCCGACATGTATTGTAACGTCAGCTCAGTAAGGAACAGCCATGCGCACTGGGATCATTGTCGTCCAATTAGGGATGTGTTCCCTAACGCTATCGCCTTGTTCGGTCCAGGCACCAAGGAAAGCTGCTCGCCAGGCCATATGGCCAATCCGGATATACAGTGGGATGGCCGCTTCTTCGACCCCGAGCGCGCAACTGAGCGATGGGACGAGCTGCATGGACCATGGGTTCCGTTTGGGCCATTCGAGAGGGCACTGGATTATTTCGGCGACGGCAGTTTCTGGATCATGCAGGCACCGGGACACATGGCCGGAAATCTGTGTGCCGCGGCGAGGCTCCAAAGTGGTGAGTGGGTTCTCTTGGGAAGCGATTGCTGCCACTCGAGGTAGGCTCAGACGACGGCTTTCGCTGCAGCGCACTGACGGAGCTTAGGGAATTGCTCGATGGCAAACATGAGATTTCGCAATTTTGCGTCCCGGGCATCGGAAAGATGTCACTGCACACTGACATCGCGGCCGCAAAGGACACTATATCCAGAATCAGGGTGTTGGAGAAAGATCACGCTTTTCACGTTGCCCTTGCGCACGACGCCGCATGGATGAAGGAGGGGACAGACAAGGTACTGCTGTCGCTACTCGATGAACACATGACGCAAGCGGCAAGGATGCGGATACCCAAAGATGAGATGGCCTAGATGATGGCGGTGCTGTTGCTGAATGGGATGCATATATAGCGGGTGGATAGGAGTTGGTGGGGTCGGATATCAGCGCGGTAGCACGTGACATATCGATAAGAGAAATTACCGGGCATGGCTGTCATTTCCTGAACCTCATGCGCGATCATACATTCATGAGCAAACAGCTCTTTGTGCTATTCCTCGCGGAAGAAGACGCCCTTCCCTCGAATTTGAAAATTTGCCCACTCAGGAATGGCACCTCGCTTCGGGAACGAGCACGACGCCGTTCTCGCTTCAGGATCGGAGCCAACTTCATGATTCAACGATAACCACCAGGGAAGCTCAGTGGGCCCAAGTATGCCGTAAATCAAGGGCTGTGACGGACATGCGGCACGCATCTGTACGAAACGTAGGACCTGCTCACTTCTGCTACAAGCGAGAGTAACTGCTTCATCGAAGGCAATTTCTCCCTTCTTGATGCGACAACATGGCGTTGTCCCATAGGTTTGATTCTAATGAAGATGCGACGGTGCATCCACACGTGGCAAGGGCTGATAAGAGTATTGCCTGTACAGCAAATTCTTGGACAGGAATGTTCAAGTTGTGGCTGCTGGTGCTTCTAAGATGGAGCCTAATCCGACTATTGACTTAGCAATGTTGTTTGTATAAGTTGCGTTGCGATCTGAGATCAGGGTAGGAATAGTTCTGGACAATTCGTTTGCTTACGCGATGCCTTAAAAAAGCTTGTCTCAGCCACAAATCATGGCCACCAAGGTCGTTCCTTATTTCCAGGAGCAGAAGGCTTCTCTACGGTTGTCTCCGTCGTGAGCTCGATTTCATCCCTCCGATCTTGAGATTAGCCTGAAGTCTGACCAACCATTTGAACGATGATCCATATCGCGTCTGCCCCTCATTATGTACCCACACACAGCCTGCTTAACCTGCGGCTCGATGCATGGCTCAGCAACGCTTGTTCCGTTAACGGCTATTGTATGTACTGCATCAAGAGGCGAATGCAAGGATTCTCACCCGAAGCGGAGCCGAGTGTCAGCTTGTTGTCATTAGTATTCCGTGATCTCAACATCAAGTCGTCATTAGGGAGCCTCGTCCCCACATGAACAACCACCGGATGGCTCTAAGCACAACACTACGGCTAAGAAATTGTTATAGTATAAAGCAGACGTGACTGTGTTTCGACTAGACCCTCATCACTTGGTAGCTAGTCAAAATGTTTTCCTCGCGATCTCGCCTCTCGATGCTGTACTGGGCAACCGGAGCATTTGCAGTCTTCCCAGATTGTGCCAATGGACCATTACGAAATGAGACTATATGCAACAGTAAAGCGGGTAAGCCACATGGTTAGTAGTGCTACGGTTTTCCTTTTAACGATTGGAAGCACCGGCCGACAGGGCGAGATCGTTAGTGGCCTTGTATTCACTGGAGGAGAAGATCAACGCAACAGGAAGCTCTTCTCCCGGTGTTGTTCGACTAGGCATACCGCCGTACGAGTGGTGGAGTGAAGGACTGCACGGGATCGCCGGACCATTTACAAATTTCAGCGACGAGGGAGACTACAGCTATTCGACTTCCTTTCCTCAGCCTATTCTTATGGGTGCAGCATTCGACGACCAGTTGATCGAAGATGTTGCAACGGTGATCTCAACTGAAGCCCGTGCCTTCAATAACGCGAACCGTACGGGCTTAGATTTCTGGACGCCGAACATCAATCCATTCAGGGACCCGCGCTGGGGCCGGGGTCAAGAGACCCCGGGAGAAGACCCTTTCCATCTTTCGTCGTATGTTCAGGCACTCATCAAAGGCCTGCAAGGAGACACTAGCGATCCATACAAGCGGGTGGTGGCGACCTGCAAGCACTACGCTGGTTACGATATTGAGAGCTGGAACGGAAACTTCCGCTACCAGTTTGATGCTCAGATTTCTCAGCAAGATCTCGTCGAGTATTATCTCAAGCCGTTCCAAGCCTGCGCGCGAGATTCGAACGTTGGCGGGTTTATGTGCTCGTACAGTAGGTTGTTTCCACGCATCCTCAAACGCGTTCACTGATTGTGTTAGATGCTGTCAACGGTGTTCCAACATGCGCTGATCCATACCTATTGCAAACAATTCTTCGCGAGCATTGGGGATGGACAAATGAGGAGCAATGGGTGACAAGTGACTGCGATGCCGTTCAGAACATATACCTACCACATCAGTGGGCCCCCACCCGAGAGCAGGCAGTTGCGGACTCACTCAGCGCTGGAACCGATATCGACTGTGGCACATACATGCCTGCCCATCTGCCTGGAGCTTTCGCACAAGGCCTTCTCAATGAGACTGTTATCGACCAAGCACTCATACGACAATACTCATCTCTTGTGCGTCTAGGCTGGTTCGACACTCCCGAAAACCAACCGTACCGCCAGCTCAACTTTAGTGCGGTCGCTACTAAAGCTTCCCAGCAGCTCGCTTACAAGGCAGCCGTGGAAGGCGTCGTGCTCCTTAAAAATGACGGTGTGTTGCCGCTATCTCTGGACTCTTCATCATCCCTAGGCTTATTTGGCGACTGGGCAAATGCCACTGAAGATTTACTCGGGAACTATGCTGGTAATCCAACTTACCTCCACAGTCCCCTGTGGGCCGCCCAGCAGCTTAAAGTTACTGTCAATTATGCGCAAGGCCCAGGCGGTCAAGGTGACCCCACCACGGGATCGTGGTTGAACATATTGCCAACAGCGAATGCAAGCGACGTGATTGTCTACATAGGAGGAATCAACAATGGTGTCGAAGAAGAGGGTATGGACCGAGTTTCTCTTGCATGGACAGGTGCTCAGCTGGACGTCATTTCGCAGCTGGCTAGCCTCGGTAAGCCAATGGTTGTCGTTCAAATGGGTGGTGGTCAAATCGACTCCTCGCCTATCGCCAACAACCCCAACATTTCCGCCTTGCTTTGGGGTGGTTACCCCGGACAAGACGGCGGCGTCGCTATCATCGACATCCTGACGGGGAAAAAAGCACCAGCTGGCCGGCTTCCAACTACCCAATACCCGTCCTCATACATCAGCGAGGTTCCGATGACCGATATGTCGCTGCGACCCGGTGCCACCAGTACAGGACGTACGTACAAATATTATAACGGGACTGCAGTGTACGAATTCGGCACTGGGCTTCATTACACCAAATTCTCGGGCTCCATTACCTCGCAGTTGCAGCAAAGCTACAGCATCCCGGATTTGAGAATTGCATGCAATGGTACCAGCATTAAGTATCTCGATCGTTGCCACTTCGCGTCCGTCGAAGTCGCCGTGAAGAATGACGGAAACACGACATCCGACTATGTTACGCTCGGCTTCCTAGGCGGCGCTTTTGGCCCTCAACCCTACCCGAGGAAGTCACTAGTCGCATACCAGCGTCTCTTCGCTATTGAAGGTGGTTCGTCCAAGACAGCAACCCTCAACATGACACTTGGCTCCCTTGCGAGAGTTGACGAGAGAGGAAACACGGTGTTGTATCCTGGTAACTATAGCGTCATGATTGACAACCAGCCTTTGGCTATGGCCAATTTCACGTTGACCGGCGATCAGGTAGTCCTGGATCAGTGGCCGCAGCCGCCTTCGAACAGGACCGGGAAGGGCGTTAGCGGGTTCGAGGGGTATTTTGTTGGAGGCTTCGGGAGTCCGCAAGAGATTGTGTCTGGTCAGTAAAATCGTTTATATGTAATCTCTGTCATAATCCGAACATACTCGGCGACAGCGACCACCGAATGCGCCGAAGATGGTTCCGAAGACGAGGGGTGTGCCAAGGAAATGGGTGAAGGAAGGGACATGATAACTCCACCTTCACAGTACTCCGGGACAACAGATGCAACATCATGTAGAACGAGTTTCGAACCTAGTCCGATGTCGAAGACATAAGTCCATGGGTAGGCATTTCTCTCATCCACTTTGAAATTGAGGTAACGCTACTTCTTCCCACCAGAGCTCTTCCAAGCCGAACTTCTCGATTTCCTCCCATTCGGTCCCTTACTCTTGCCCTTCTTCCCTCCAAGCTTCAACCCGCTCTTGCCTTGCTTACTACTCGCACGATGCCCCTCAAATACGAAGGACTCTGCCGACTTGAACGCTCCCGCCTTGCCAGCCTTTCCCAGCATGGCGCGAGCGCGGCCTTGCATGGAGCTTTGCTCTTCTGGAACCTTGGCAATGTACGCGCCTTTCTCCCGTGGAGCAGAAGCCTTCATGGACGTCGCGGGCTTCTTGTCTTTCTTCTTCTGCGCTCTAGCTCGTGTGACGCGTAGTTTCCGGGGAAGGAGAGGCGGGTACTTTTGCTCGTTGAACTGCAGGGCAGCTTCAACGGCATTCTCATCTGCGAATTGAACGTACGCGAAGCCTTTACCCACACGAGTTTTTGAGTCTCGGGGCACTCGTACGCTTTCCACCTTGCCGGCTTTGTTGAATTGAACCCACAAGCCCTCCTCTACATCACTTGGGGGCCTGTTCTTCTTCTTCTCACCTGCTTCAGCATCTGCATTGCTTTCATCGTCGACAAAGCCGAGGTTGCCGACAAAGACGCAGCGGCGGTGGTCCACCTTGGCCGGATGCGCGATGGAATCTACGCGCATATGGCGGCCGAGGACAACGGTCCCGTTCAGCCTCTTGGCTGCTTCTCGTGCTGCCACCTTTGTCGAGTAGACGACATAGGCGTTTGTCGACTTGGTGGTAGAGTCCATGACTTCCTTCTTGGCGTAGGCGGCGCGCTTGGGCAACGCACTTGCGAAGGCTGTTGATCGAAATCGGATGGACTCGACTTTGTGTGGCGGCTTGTTGTCGGCCAAATCCGCTATGAAGGACGAGAGATGCTGCTTCAGCTTCTTTTCCGCCGACTTGGATACAATGGCTTCGCTGGAAACATTGCCGAGAAAGACGGTACGCGACGCCTTTTCGACCTCATCTGCCTCGGTGCCGTTCGTCGCCATCAGCGACTCGTGCTTTGGAATCTCAAAAGACTCGTCATCAGAGTCTTCTGCCGCGCTAGCAACTTGGGGTGCTTCATCGGCCTCGACCGCCTTGGTCTTCTGCTTCTTGATGCGCTTCTCCTCGTCCTTGGCCTCCTCGCGCGCAATGCGCTCCATGTAGACGTCCTCCAAGGCATCGTCCTTCTTGCCCCGCTTTCGCTTTTTGTTTGGCTTCTCTGCCTCATCCAGCACCGATGCGCGTGTCCTGGCTAGAACGGTCTCGGTCTCAGCGCCGTGGTCCTCAGACGCCGAGTTTTCGGCAGAAGAATCGGACCCTGCTGCGTCATCGGCATCTTGCTCGGACGCATCGTCGCCTTCTGAAATGGTGTCGTCCTCGCTGGAGTCTCCGACGTGTTCCACAGGGCGTTTGTGTGCGGGATTTTGGAAGCGGACCTTGGGAGGTGCCTCGACTGGTCCTAGCTACGGTGCCCGTCAGCATGCACCTTTCTTCAAGAGGCGTCGGCGCGGAGAGATTGAACGTACACTACTCGCAAACAGCGAGGCAAGACTCGGATCGATGGCCTTCTTGTCGACAGCAATGAAGCCCTTGTCACCCTTGCGTAGGGGCGCCGCGGCGGTCTCTGGGCGTTTGCTGCTTGATTTTGCCATTGCGACGGGTGAATGGCTCTGGAATGGTTCTGCGTAGGATTGCAGCGCGCGGCAAAGATTTTGGTGGAGCAGAGAGCAGCGGGCAGCGCTAAGCCTAGTCAGGGACCCTGTTGCCGGGAAAACCTGCGGGCCGGGCAGGGCAACTGACCATTGGCGGCAGTCGACTGCGAGCGACACAAGAGAGAGAGAGAGAGAGACCGTCTCCGCTCCAGCTCGAGCTCGACCGCTAATCCTCCGCACACCCTCCCATGCTGCACGCCGCCTCCCGCTCGCCTCCACGCAGCCCGACGTCTCTCGCAGCCGCCCCAGCTCAGCTGTTGCCAGCATTGTCGCCGCCAGAACCCTCGTCACCCGCGTCACGCCCGCCGGCCGCACTCGTTTCGCCCGCACGCTGCGCTCGCCGTCGTCGACACCGCACCGCGCGCCCTCCGCGTCGGCGCCCTCTAAGAAACACCCCACCCCGCAGAAGGCCACCACTGCGCGCGGTTGGACGCACTTTTCCGGGCTGGGCGCACCATGAGCGCGCAGCAGCCGAGGAGCACATCCAAATCCGCTCCCGACCCGGCCGGTGACGTCGCAGAGCACTACGGTACGTTACTCTCCAGCGATAAGCCAGATTTATATCGCACCTGTTTGCTACCCTCGCCGCGTTTTCCTGCGCTTTCGATGCTCGTTGGCGTTGCAGCGGACCGCTTGCGTCCTCCAGCGCGATTGAATCGCAGAATCCCCCCATCACCCTGCCTCCTCTCTCACGAGTTTTCCTGCGACCTAAATAGCTAACGAGCATGTTTCCTCGTGCAGGTGCCATCCCAACCATCAACAACAACAACAGCCAACCAGACCCCACCTCTACAACCTACCCCTCTCACCGCGCTGCGCCCACCAGTCTGCCAGACCTGGCCTTCGAACCGCTCCCAGCGAACGACGCCATGATGCTCTCCACACTCGCTGCGCCGACACTGACGGCCTCAGAGCCGCTGGTAGCCGAGCCGATGCAGAATGGCTTCGACGGCATGGCCGACGACAGGTCCAGCAGCCTGAGCGAGCTCGGCGACGCCTCAGACGACCAGTCTGAACTTACGCCGCGACCCAGCAATGCTGCCGAGCTGGACGATCTCGATTCGGAGGCAGAGACGGAGCGCCTGGAGCACACCCCCCGAAAGTTGACGCGCACCGCTACAGAAACATCCATGGCTTCCGAGCACATGTACCAACGGACACCGAGCAAGCTAGTCCATTCCAAAACGATCGACCAGCCAGACTCTGCCCCACCGACCCCCTCCATCACGACCGAAGATGTTTCAATCGAAGACGCTGTGAGTGGAAACGCGGCGCTGCATGCTCTTTCACTAGCCGCGAGCTCTGAGGCTGCTAGCCTGGCCGAAATGGCGGGGAAGAAAAGGAAGAGGCCGAGCGCTGAGGACAGCTCCCCCGAAGAGCAGGCCCTGGAGCCTGTGAGAAAACGAAGCAGCAGAGAAAAGAGTGCTGCACTCCACAGCGACCGCGAGGTTATGGTCGACAGCTCGGCACAGGTCGATGTTGAAGAGGAGCTCGAGAATGCCGAGGAGCGGATATCGCAGCTTGCGCAGGAGGAGATTGAACTCGAAGAGCGACAGGCCGACATCGCAGCGGAGGCTGTGAACGAGATGGCCACAGTCGCAAAGCACACAAAACCACGCAAAGGAGGACGGAGAGGGAAGCGCAAAGTCGAAGATACAGCCCACCTCAACGAGGCGCTCGCGAGCATCGAGGGCCCCGAAGGCGAAGGCGACGGCGACAACGAGGACGACAGCAGCGGAGCCTTGGACGAAGAGGGTGGGTCTCTGCCGTCAACTACCGCTCTAAGCTCACTAATAGCCGATTCCACAGTTGCAAAAAAGAAACAAGCGATTGACGAGCTGTCTAAGATTGAAAAGAAGTTTAAGCTTTTCCGTGAGAAGTAGGCGACCCATCAACAGGTGCACTGAGAATATTACTGACTCTGCATAGGTTGTGTGATGAGCAAATAGCACAGTATGAGCAGGAGCTGGAGATGCTCAAGCAGCCGAACTGCGCCCACCCCGAATACCTCGCCCAGATCAAGTGCATAGACGATCGACGAACCGAGAAGATCGCGTACGAGAAACAACTACTAGAATTCAAACAGAAGAATCTAGAAATAGTGACCACGGCGGAACGGCACCAGCTGCACAGCCAGTATTTCCAAACGGTGCGGGATCTTCGCGAGCAGATATTGTCGGACTGCAATCAACGCATATTTGAGCTCCAGCGGGGCCGTAGACAACTGGGCGTCGAGGAAGTGGATTATATGGTGAAGCTTCCCGAGAAGCGATCCGATCAAATCCGCAACCAAGCAGCATACAACCTCGAAGTATCCATCTTGTCCGGGGTAGCCAAGTACGTTGGCTTCCCTGCCGCACCAGATCTCAGACCTGCGCGGCCGGCGGAGGTTGATGATGACCTACGAGCGATGAAGGTAAGTTGCTCCAGTCTATCACTGTACGGTCGACAGCTAACACCACCGTAGATTACCACCCGTCCAGCCGCCCCCCCTACGTACATACGCCCGGCGTACGGCCGAACCTCAACCGCCGATGAGGCAGCCGCCGAGGAGCAATTCTTTGAACGCACGCCGTGGGCAAATCCCCAGCATCCCGCCCACCAGCAGTCACACTACGGAGTCGCCCCAGGGCCACCCAGAGTGCCGACTTATCAGACACCCATCGGCCAAAGAAGGTTGGATGCAAACAACGGGTCCGCTTCTACTATCGAAGCAAACTCCAATCCTCCGTCGTCTGGCCTCCACGCGAACGGCCGGGTAACAGAGTCCGAGTCACCCGTGCTACAAATGAAACGACACCCAGGCGAGCACCAATCGTTTGCGGAGCTCCCGAGCTCTCTTCCCCGAAATCCAGGCCCCTACGCCAACACTGGTCCAGCGGGACCAAATGCGGAGCCTCATACGAATGAGCACTCCCCACGATGGGGCGGGATGCGGCAAGCGGTCGGCCCGGGATCGTCAATCCCAGGGCGGCCCGACTCAGCGAGAGTACCGATGACGCAGCGGAGCGGCCTGGGTGCAGTAAGCGTCGGAAGCGGAAACGGCCTCTTCAACCGGTGACGACGTTGTTCCCGTTCTTGTTTGTTGTTTGATTGATGCTGTGGACCGCATTAGATCTCCTTCCTTTCAACGATCGGGCCGATGCAGGAATGAACAATGGGCGTTGATGACATGGGCAGGAACATGGAGCGTACATTTGGGGGGTCAACCTTTCCACTCGACATATATGATAACGGCGGATCTTGCATACGGACTGGCATATTTCGAGGCCTTTGTTTGACTTTTGACGTTCAAGCGGGCTGGTCGAAGTACTTTGTTTATACGGGAGCTTTGAAATGTTTTATGATACCAAGGGCGGTGGATTCGCGAATTTAGAGCATGGGAATACCGAATCACTACTCCTCACCAACACCGGTTTTGATACCATGATGTCTCTGTCCTATCTTCTGAATGTTGAACTTCGATAGTTGCTCTGTCGCTGCCACGAGTCCTTTCTTCGTGACATACTCATGGTCGGGTAGATTTGGCGTCTTCCATCATCTTGTTGAGTAGTTGAAGCTGCGCCAGCTTGGCATCGTCCAGATCCTGGAACTCCAACTGTGGTCGATTGGCGCGGATGGTTGGTCACGAATGGAACGCTATCCGTAGAACCTATCGGTATGGACCCCTCCTTGTAACTGCCTAGCACGGCCACAACGTATTATTTTACCATTAGAACATGTCACCTTGACAAGTATATGATATTTGAGGGAGCTAATGAAGGGTAATAAAGCGCCGCCATGTTGAGTGCGAATGCAACTACAATGCAGCCTTCTTTATAGCCAACGTAATACACAGAAGTAGTGCGATATACTATGAGTATCATAGCATGGTACAATCTTGTAGGTAATGACTCATGTCCTTCCAAGATATTTTCCAAAATCAAGCTTGCCAACCCATCGTATCCACCGAACCACCAGACCTTCCCCGCAAGTCACTGTCGTCAATTTCCGCCATGGAACAATTTCCCGAGAAAGCTGCGGGGCTCTTGGCCGGTACCCACATCATGGGCGGATCCCTCAGCTTCTCTTCACTAGTGGTGAGTGCGCTCTCCTTCTCGACATGGATCCAATGCTGGCGACCTTGTGCTTTGTATGCGCGCCGCTGCAATAGCCAGATCCTTTCTTGGACCCATCGATCAACTCGAGGCGCTAGAGGGCATCGGAATCGTAACGTTGATATTTTGGCGTCACATACGTCTTGCAAACGGAAACTTGACGAGAGGTTGAACAATGCTATAGTCTGGCAACGACCTACCTCCCCGGAGAGTCCTACGCGTACACGAAATTACCAGAAATGTCCACTCTATGGAATCCGCACAGATGTCTATCACGTTTGTCATAGGCCGCCAGTCTTCCGAGCTCTTTGGAACTCCTCTACCCCACTCTCGCGAGAGTAGGCCAACGGCGTAATCAGCTATTGCAATCCGCTTGGCGGTTCACACCTGTTTATTCCAAAACCTTGACTCCGTCACCCGTTGATCATCGGGAAGCGAACCAATGGATTCTGTCAAGCCTCCATTCGAAGTCGTCGTAAGAATATTTGAGTCGCATTCCACCCCAATAGAAAAAGAAAAGCTTACGTTGACGAGAAGCTGGAAGCCCTCAGATTTCGGCGCAAAAGTCTTCGTCGCTGGTACGTTGATGGCAAAATTGAAACCCATAATTGTCAGGTTTCTACGCCGCAGGCCGGGGAGGCGAGACCGACCTGTTCTAACTAAACATCCTAGGCTTCTCCTAGGAGATTCAGGTTAGTAGAATATCTGAGGACTCATATTTCCGTCAATGACCTCGTACTGCCATTGTACTGCTTTCGATGCCAAGAAAAATGGATCGTTCACGGGCGCTTTTTGTATCTAATGCTGTCGAAATAGACTAGCTTTGATGAGAATTGCCGTTAGTGGGGTTCAATGCAGCAAGGATTGAACAGGAACAGCATCCTTAAGCATGGCGTTCGAGTCGAAGGTATATCGGTGGGAAGTAATACATTGCTAATCAGTCTTGTGTAGTCTTTCTAGAGGAATGTACGATAGTTGATCGCAAGTCTGCCAACACCTGATAATCAAGTGTTGTCAGGCTAGAGCTGAAGATATACTGATCCTGAAGGTTTGAGATGTACCCAACGTATACTGAGGTTATATTGCCTTGGACGAAATTCAATGTCCCGTTGACTTGCTTGACACGGGTGCAGTTACACCTTGGCTGCCCTCCATAATACATAGCTGCGACTTCTTCACTTGGAGTTATCGGCAACCGTGCGAGGGACCAATGAGTCTGTTTCCAAAGAATCACATCTGTATAAGCGTTGGGACTCATAAGGCGCACAGGTGGCCTTCTTTCGGAAGCGATCCCGATCTTTGTATGGTATTTTCATTCGGAAGGCTTTGTTGAAAGCTGCTGCTACTGATCATGTGCCACGTTTGACGAGTGAAGCATCGAATTCGGTAGTTATTTTCCAGAATCAGTCGAGAGTTGCAATGAAAGCGCGACCAAAGAACGCAACGAAGAAGTTTATATACGTAACGGGTAATGGAATAAGAATCTCTGCAGCGACTTAACAATCGCAATCGATGTCGAAGCTGATGGCGGCACAGCAAAGCTCGACCGTTTTCCACCTGAAAGCTACGAATAGTCGTGCTATACGGTACTGGGGCGGAGGGCTTCTAGCTGCACGTTGAAGTGAAAACAATGCCGAGAGCGTTTAGATCGGTGACCAATGGCTGATTGGTAGCATCTATCGATTAGACAACCAAGCGGACGGCGGCTATGTTAATAGATCAGATATGGGAATGTATCCGTACAGAAGTTTAGAGAAGACCGTGAATAGCTAGTATAAAGCTTGCTGACATGCACTGCCTAGTATCAACAGTATGCGGAACGATCGTTCTGACACGATGGGTTGTGGGTGAAGATCGCCCTACTAGTAATTACGTAGCTTTGGAACAATAACCTTGACGAAGCTTGGCCCGGAGGACGCCGGCCAGCGCGAGTCCAGGACAACATCAACCCTCGACCTCGGCATCAGTTCAGACGAGGAGCACTCGAGTCTGATCCCGTCAAGGATCCGCGCCGACCACGCTGACCTCGCGCACGCCTTCCTTTGTTCTTCCCGAGCCAACACTCGATCCGTCTCATCGTCCGCTAGCATCGGAGATTGCCTTTTCGAACGGAGCAGAGTATGCGAAGCCAATCAGGGGACGCGTTACGGAAGAATCGGAAATTTCTGCGCGTTCGAGAGAGTCAACGGGTTTTGTGGGTCTGTGGGGCATTCCAAACTTCCGCGCTTGTATGTTAGTCAGGAGAAGGTGGATATTTGTCAACGTCGCGCATGCAGACAGGCGCTTTTCGGCATGCAGGTACGGAATCGTACACTTGAGCGTAATTTGGACGTGCATATTCGTGGTGCAGCGATGTTCAGTAACGACGAATAGGACGACAACAAGGCACTGTTCGAGCCATCGGCATTAATCGCCTGGAAGATTCACCAATTGCTTGCAGCACAACGCCAATGCAATTCGATATTTTGATGTTGTTTATGTATTAGGGCCACGAGTAGCTGGCCAAGTTTATGCGGCGTCTTAGCCATCTACGGCGTCTCTTTCTCGTCCCCACAAAACTGCTTATCAATGCATTGCAATGCGTAAAATATTTGACAGCGAAAAAGATGAGGTCCAAATGACACTTGACTTAAGGAGATTTCGAAACATGGACAGATCGAACGAGAAAAGCGTATATGTAACTATGTTCATGAACATTGAAGGAAATTTTGTTATGCTGAAGCAATGACATCCGAGTCATGATCCGGCGAAAATATTAGTAGGCGTATTCCAGCACGACTAAGGGAAATGAATCGATGAAGAGGGAAATTCTATCCTGAACTTTTCTGATCCGACCAGCGAGGGGTATCAAAATTCCTGCGCCGCATTTCGTCCATTTAGAAACGGAGCGTCGATTCCGAAGAGAGGAGCGACCAGCGCTTGTCAAGGCTATGGACAAGGCTCTTGGCCCAGGCGGCTGGGCTTCCGGTCGCTGTGCGTTTCGTCTTAGCAGCCACGCCACCATTTTCACCACTGCTGAGTAGCAAGTTCGCGCTACCTCCAAGGTTACCGGCGATTTCGTTTTGTCGCGCAGTCGCGAGAAGCTTAGCCTTGAGCGCAGAGGGGTTTTGACCGAGGCCCGCGGGATCTTGAGCCATAAGGTAGGCCATCACGCCAGTGTTGCCAGGGGTAGCCATGGAGGTGCCGGAGAGGAAGTTGATGACATTGTCGTCGGTGTTCCAGGTGCTCAGAATTTGCTCGCCGGGCCCGTAGATGTCAACGCATTCACCAATGTTGGAGAAGGTTGAGACTGTGTTCTCGATATTGACTGAGCCGACAGTGATGACGTTGGAGTTTGCGCCGCCCAGATGAGCAGGGGTGGTTCCGCAAGCGTCAGCACCGTCGTTACCAGCAGCAACAGAGACGTGAATGCCGGCTTCGGAGGCGCCCAAAATGACACGATCAACGGCAGCAGCAGTGCCCTGCAGGCCCCAAGACATGCTCATGATAGATCCGACAAAGCCAGGCTGGGTCTTGCGTTTGTCGTGGTTGTTGATGACCCAGTCCATGCCAGCGATTGTGTCAGAAGAAGACCCGGAGCCTCCGTCGCCCAAGACCTTGACGGCGAAGATGTTTGCTTTTTGGGCGACACCAAACTTGGCACTGGCAGCGGTTCCGGCAACGTGAGTTCCATGGCCGTCACCATCTGTCGAGGTTGCGAAGGCAGTGAAGCCTTGGACGGCACGTCCCTGGAACGCCGCATGGGTATCGCGTACACCAGTATCGATCACGTAGATGTCAACACCCTCCCCGAGCGTCTGGTCGTTAAAGGTGTATGTGAAGTCCTGTCCCTTGGGGTCTCCGGAAGCGCCGGCGTCATTCGAGATGCGCTGCAGGCCCCATGGTGCGGTTGTTTGCGTGACAGATGATGTCACGGTGATTGATTGTTCCACCAAGTCGATGAAATCCAGCTGTTCCAAGGCGGCCTTGCACTTTTCGGTTGTTTGGATGTTCACGCCCTTGAAGACTGAATTGTCCATCCATTGGAACATGCGATCGATGTCTAGGGTCATGCCAACCTTTGCGAGAAATGAATCGCCGTTGTCGTCCGAGTCTTTCGTGAGCATGACGGTGAAGGTGGGTGCCTCGGTGGAATTCACCAGACAGTCTTTGCTGGGGAGAGCGCCAATCATCTCCTGTTCCGTCTTCTCGTCTTGCGCCTCGACATCGGCACCATAGGCAACAGAGAGGGAGGCCACGAGGGCGGCATAGGCGAGAGTAGTCCTCATGGTGAACTAGAACAAAGGGATCCGGATATGAAGTATTGGAGATGTCGAAGAAGATGAAAGTAGAGAGGGCCTAGCCGTCTTATAAGGAGCGAAAAGAAGAGAAGAAGTAGATAGCACTGCAGCCTGTCAGTGTCTGTTTGATGAGTGAAGCCAACGAGGGTATGGCAGAGATGTGAAGAGGCTTATAGGGAAGCACCAAACACGGGAGGGACAAAGGGCACACGTTGTGAGAATGAAAACACAGTGATACGACCCGTACAGTGGCCACAAAGCGCGGGTGCGAGCTTGACAATGTAGTTCACACTATTTCATTGTGGGGGGCAAGGGGGTATGACACTCCAAGACTTACGCGGACAAGGTGCGGCGAAAGCTGAGGCAGTTACGTGTAAGGCCAAGGCGTGCCAGCACGAAAGTAATTGAGTTGAAGTAGAGATGCGGCCGGCGGGTTGTTGGGTGCAAGGTGGAAAGACGGAGCCCGGACAAAGGAAGGAGGGAGGTTGTCAATGAAGGACAGAGTGAGCGTGGAGCAGAAGCCTCTCTAAATGAATGAAGGAGGGAGTGAATGGAAGCAAAGAAGTCGTAGCAGGAAGAGAAGAAGGTGCAGGGTATCCAGGAGCACGGGCTGGCCATGGGGAGGGCAGCGCGGCCTCATGTACTCGTCAGGCACACGCGGCAGCATGGTGAGCCCACGGCCAACCCATAGCCACCAAGCTCAGCGAAGACTCGGGCGCATCTGAAACGCCTTGGCTGCCGGCAGCCTCCCGCAGACGCCACGCCCAATCCATGTGCCATGCACGGCCAAAGTCGGCTTGGCCTGCTTCAGACGCGCGCCGGGGCCCGCCGGGAGAGGCTCGTCGACGCGCAATGGCGGAGCGGACGGGCGATGTGCGACCGGGTTGTCCAGCGCGAGAGTGTGCCGGGCGCGTGGATGGGGGGCGTGTCCAGATTGGGATCGTCTCCGAGGGCATGGCGCTGCCGACGTCGCCCCCGTGTGCCTTTGATGTTTTTCTGCGCCGAGTCTGCTGGCCGCCGACGACGCTGGGAGAGTTGACAAGCACGCCGCACGAGGCCAGGCCTTTGAGCCCTCGCCCAGCGTCCACTGGAGGGCCGTCTCTTTGAAACGGGCAGATGCGACGCGAGGCCCGCATCCTCCACTACGGCATGAAAACCACAACGCACCGGCCGTCCGGGGGGCTTGACATTCATGCCCTCACGAAACCAAAACAACGCCCGCCAGGAGCCCTCGCCACGAAAGCGTCGGCACCATGAGCCGCCGCCACGTTTGGTTTGCACCTGTCGACCCGTGCCATCTGCCGTGTTACTGGTGGAGCCCGCCATGTGCAAACCAAACACTTTCCTCATCCTAGCCCGCCGTTTCGGACTCCAGATTTCAGGACGCACACGACGACATTGTCATCTGCATGCTGTCGTGCTCCGGACTTGCTTTTCGACCTGCGACCGCGCGCACCAGCCACAGCAGCCAGCGACGGACTTCACATGTTTGCATCGCGGAGACAAACTCCCATGCGCGCAGCCATCTCCATCAAGCCGCCCGTGAATCTGCGAGGCGACATGGCTTTGAATATATTCCCCATCTCCCATCATCCGCTTGACCATGCTTGACCACGCTTGACCATTCTCACCCCTTTGGGTTTTGAACCTCGATTAGACCCTCGCCATTGAACACACAACCGTCGCACCCATGGGAAACACTAACACCAACCAACCATCCAACGCCGCATAAACAAACACAACCGACGTGGTTTTACATCCCCATCCTACCAGCGTGCTGCGCCATGATCGTTACGGTGCATCCCGTACTTCGCATGAACGAGTCAAAGTGCTGTCTCGCATAGAGGAACATTCAATCTATCTGCCTGACGTTTGGCGGAGAGGGTGCCATCCTTCATCACCGCTCGCGCGAACCAGATCACCTACCAAGATAAGCGCATGGGCGGCCGCTGAAACGCGGGGGAATATGAACGAAACAGCCCTCATCAAGAGCGCCTCTCCGCCAATCAGAGCGCCAACACCACAACATCCCGAAGATCCTCATTTGGTAAGCAACACAAGACATGGTGCTCGATAACCACTCGCTCAGCACAAAGGCGAGAAGTCCCAATACATAGTGTGAGAACACCCGGACTCGTCCGCACGACAAGACGACCCGCAGTAAATCCAGGAATACCCGCCGCCGCAGTGGTTTCCGGTGAGACGAGGCAAAAATTCCAGGAATACCGCCGGCACACTTGCTTCCGGTGCGCGATACGGACAATCAACAGTGTCACCCCAAGTGCACTACAGATGTACAACATTGTCTCACACGGTCACCAGCGATATTCACGCCCACTTACTTAGACACTCGTCCGAACACAAGCACCCGAACAACTGTTACAATAAATGTACAAGACCACCATTCACATTCTACAGATCCTGCGGTCAGACACATCCAACCCCAGAAATCAAACTACACTACCCGATACCGTACACACTAGCCAACGAAAAAGTGCGATCAAAGCGAGAGAACTCCCCCGTATGCACCCATGCGATCTATCTAGCACAAGCCAAGAGGAAAAGCCCGCTTCCTCCCCAGAAACATACACGTCCACACCCAAACTTACACATCCTCGTCGCTATCGTCACCTAACAGCTCTCCCTCGTCCGGATCCACAACCGCATAATCTCCTCTCCCCCTAGCAAACGAGCTGCGACTTGTGTACGTGCGTCCCCCATAGCCCCCAAATTGGCTCGACAGCGTCCTCCACACGCTACCCACGAGCAGCGGCACAGCAGCCACAACGGCCACAAGCCCCGAGATGACCACAACCGGCCAGCTAACCCAGGGACTATCGCTATTGAATCCGCTCGAGCTGTCACCCAGCCTGATGCGGCCGAACTTACCGTCCCAGTTGCGCCAGACGTAGTACCCGATGCCACCGGCCGCCATGAAAGGTATGACGACGGCCAGGAAGACGCCGAAGCCTGAGATGCCGTGCTTGCGCTCGAATTCTTCTTCGTGGCCGGGACAGGGGTGCACTGCGCTTGTGTGGTCGAACTCTTGGCCGCCTGAGCAAGTGGAAATGGGGATCTTGCGGTAGCCGGTAATTTCCCAGTATTCAGTTGCGCCTTTGTCGCAAACTTCCTTGGGGTCGGCAAGGTCTAGACCCTCGATCCTCTTGCATTCGCCGCCAACAAGGCGCTCGTAGTTGTAGTCACTGAGCAAAATTAGCAGGTTCAAACGCATGCAAGTATGTTGGTGTCTTACCATTCAAAATCGCGTCTGGTACAAGTGCAATTCCGTACAATGTTGTGCAAGTGATCGATACGCTGCCCGTTGTAGCATTTGCGATCCGACCTCTTGCGGTGGTACTGCGCTACGTGCCCAAACAGACATTCCGCGTCGTCTTGCATGGGATGTTGCGGGGTCCACAACTCGTAGTCACCAGATGATGGCTCCTGTTCCTTCAGATCGCATTTCTTCTCAAACTCCGGTAGCCCCGAAAAGTCAACGTTGATCGCGACCAACTCCTTTCCGTCTTTACCCCAGAGGAGGAAGTTCAGCGATGTGTCGCTCGGCACGGTGGAAATGGCATCAATCCGGAGAGCACGATCAGCGAATTTGTAGAGGTCCCACTTCTCGCCCAAGTCCAGGGAATAGTAAAGATGATCTGTGTCTTCCCCACGACGAACGATGACAATTACCGAGCCTTGGTCGCCAAACTCCCATGTGTAAGAGCCTTTTTTGACCTCCTTCCAAGTGAGGCCGGCATCAGTGGTGATGAAGGTGCTCGCTTCGCCGATGGTCGTGAGTGATTTGCCGACATTGCCCACACCCATAACGACGCCTACGGCAGTCGGCGACGAAAACGTCTCCCGTGGATCGGCACGTTCCGTGTAGCCGTGCAAATGCAGCGTACAATCACCGCAGTCGTACGACTTGCCATCAGAGTCTTTCTTGGGCGCGGGCAGAGGCTCCCAGTCCGCACCATCGTTGTGGGTGATGACCGTTTGCTTTCGCTTTTTGTCTTTACCCTCGTCAACCTCCTTTGCATTGGCGACAATGTTGGCAAGGGCGACACCTTCGATGCCCTGGATCTTTTCATAATCAACATAGCCATCCGTGTTTCGGTTGACGTAGTTGAGGCTCATGACGTAGAAGGTGCCGTTGCTGTTGCTCTTGATGATTGACCCGTACTCCTGGTCCACTCGCCCATTGACAGTTACGTGTAGGAAGACCGAATGTGTTGAGCTATCCAAAACCGTGTAGGCTGTCTGGTGGTCCACTTCGAACTTGGGCGGGAACTTAGCCTCGGCGAATGTCTTTGCGTCCAGACTGGCATCCAACTTGAGAGAGTTCCCGTCGTCACCCTTGGTTGCAACAATGATGAACTCGGACATGGTCGCGAACTCCACCACAGATTTGAACTTGACGTCCTTGGTCTTGAACCAGTCCTCGCTCGAGATCAACTCAACAGGAGCGCCCATCTCTTCGTTCGTGTACTGTTCGCAGAACACTTCCTTTTTGTCGGTGTGTCGTCCTGCTTCACGCCACACGAAAGCACACTTCTTCACATAGGGCAAAAGAGATTCCCAGCTCTTATCCAAGCCGTTCTTTTGTGATACGGAGGCCACGGTATGACACTCTGGCCCATCCTTCTCGCAGTGTTCACCGCCAATCCAAATAAGCCAATCTGATTCGGTGGGGTGGAACTGGAGGATCTGAAGGCGATGTGGGTTCGGCATTTGCGGCGCCTCGTAAGGGTGGATGCTATCATGCAGCCCCCGATCGGTGGACCTGTAGAACTTACTAGTTGCAGTGAGGAAATAGACATAGTCGTTGTTGTACTGATGAGGGTAGATGGCCACAATGTTGTCGTCGACCGCTTTCGCCCAAGTCTTGCCGTGATCATGTGTGATGTATGCCTCCTTCTCAGAAGTAAGCATGACCACCGTCTCGTCCTTGTCTTTGTTCTTTTTCTTGTTGTCGTCATCGTCATCTTCATGCTGGGTACTACGCTCGAGATAGTAGTACTCTTTGAATAGGGAGCCCTTGAATGCAGTCTTCTCCGAAGAGATCTTGCCACTCGAGGGGGGGCTGACGTTCTCATCGCAGTCGCGTGTGACCTCCTCGTCTTTTTTGGTCGTGCCTTGGCATTGGTTCCCAGGAATCTTCCGCCAGCCAGAACTGCCCTTGTACGTCTTGTCGCCAGGCTTGCAAGCACCATCTGGGATCGTTGGAGCGCCAGATATCTCGCACTTCTTGTCTTTTCCTTTGCCACTTGGACTGAAGTTGTAATCGCATTCGTAGTCTCGGACCTCGTCACACTCGCAGGGATCAAAGGTTGGGACCGGATCTTTGAAATCTTCCTCGACAAAGCAATCTGCATCCCATTTCCTGCGTCGGAACGTCTGCTTATGTCCCATCACGCACATAGCATCGCCCTTGTCGTCTCGTCGTGCCGAAAATTCCTCAAAATCTTTCGCACCGCATTTCCCTTCGTGCAAATCAGTAAAATCAAGGTGGATGATGACATGCTTTCTGCCTCCAGATTTTTCAATCATTGAGGCGTAAACCATGAATTTCAAGCTCGTAGAATCCGGCACTGTCGTCAATTCACGAGCTCGGATTTTGTAATCCAGCTTGATTGTTTTCCAGGAGTCCTTACGGCCATGCTTGAGCGAGTATTTGATCTCGTCGGTGTCACCCTCGTCGTACACTGCCACAAGCACAGATCCTTGGTCGCCGAACTCGTATTTGTGCGCCTCCTGGAGCGCAAGCTCCCACGTAAGGCCAGCATCATCCGAGACCCAGAGATCGCCGTCGGTATATTTCCCTAGCGTGCTGCCCGTGTTTCCAACTCCCATGACTATGCCCGGGGCGGGGCTCGAGTAAACGCGTCCGCTGTTGTGGAGATTCGTGACCGAGTGCAGGTGAAGGTCGTCATCGCTGCCTTTGACTTTGAGTGCCTCGAAGGTCCGTCCGTCGTCGAAACTGATCTGACTTTTGAGCTTCTTTTTCTGGAACGGACTCGCCGCCTCCTTGGCATTGTCTACCACGTTCACCAAGACGATGCCTTGGATATTGGAGATCTTCTCGAAATCAACGTAGCCCTGGTCGTTACGATTTGTGTGGTCAATGTTCTTCGTGAAGTACGTTCCGTTGGAGTTACTGGTGTACAGCGACCCCATGAACGCGAACTTGGACGTCATGACATCAACTTGGATGCTGTAGTTTGTAGATTCCAGTATAGTGTAAGCATCCTCCTCAATCTTGCCCTCGCCAAACCGGGCATGGTGCCAGGTCTCGGTGTCGTCGGTAACGTAGAGGGAGAGTTCGTTAGAGTTGTCCGACTTTGCGGCGGCGACAAAGTAGCCCTTGACCGAGGCCATATTCGTCATGCCCTGCACGGTGCGTCCGGACGACATGATGGGTTCCTGCGATGTTTTGAAGTAGTCATCCGATATCAGCAGTCGGTTGTCCTTTGAACGATCCGAGTATTTCCCGCGCGTTATACATAGTATTCGGTCGTCGTGTTTGTCTTCGTCCATGAGGAAGCGATCGGAGCTCTTCGCCCACAGGCACATCTTGCGGTCATCCACGATAGCCTTCGGTCTCGATTTGAAGCCATCGTCGGTGTATAGCGTCTGCGTATCGAATTAGCCATCGTCGTAGAGTCGAGCGTAGATTGAGCTCACCTGTCCGAGGCACGGCGTAAGGAAGCAATCCTCAATGGTGTGGAAGAGTAGCTTCTTGTTGTCCTTTGCGTGAAAGCTTATCGGCATGCCCGTGAGCGACGGCGGCAGATCTGTCTGGAATTCGTCCCATTTCTCGCCCCTGTTGTATGTGATCCAGTGCGTCTGCTCGCCGAGCGCCACCGCGACCTGGCTGTCGAATGGGCTCTTTACGATGCCGATGGTTCGTAAATTGGGGTCCTTCTGTTCGCTCCACGTCTTCCCAGCGTCTTCGGAGCGGAAGACCTTGCTGGTCTCCAATTCGGCGAGAACGGCGACATCTGAGTCGTCGAAGTAGAATATGTTTACGAGCTCGCCGCTGAACTCGGTGGTCTTGATGGCCGGCTCATCTTTCGCCGCTGCGAAAGGCGCGAGGGCCAGCAGCGCGGGCAGCAGTATGCCCTTAAGATATTTCATCATGCATGAAGAGGGGGAAGACGGTCGGTGTGGGAGAGGAGGGTTTTCGTATCGGACAGCTGGCTGCTTGCGCCTTGAAGCTGAAGGCCGCGAGCGGCTTGGCGAAACGACGACGCGCAGGGCTAGCGAGAGCGGGAGCAGGAGCTATGTATGATATCCCGGCGTGAATCGCTAATACAGATGGATAGCCACGGCCAGTCTATAATACAAGAACTGTGCTAAAAGGACAGGTGGAGGCTCGAATGCGCTTTTGGGGCTGGGGGCGACAACGATCATAGAGGCGCGGCACAACAGCGGCGTCTGACAGGGCCTGGCCGTGAATGGCGGAGCGCAACACCTCCGCATCCCGGTCCCCGAAGTCGTCACCTGGAAGAGCCCCCCGCGTGCAGGCATCCACACCACATTCACGATACTGCCGTCGAGCTTCTCTGCTCGTGTCAATGAAACGAAAGCCCGCCCCTCGCACGCATACGCGTTTTGCCAGCGCCCCGTCCATGTCACAGGTGGCATCGCGCCCCAATGCGCCCCTATCAGAACAGCAAGAACCTCGACCTTCATCTCACCCTCGTCCCTTCTTCTCCTAATATCAATCAAAGCCGCCGCCCCAAGCGCCACCTCTCCCGTCAATCCTACCCACCTTCCCGACCCTATCAAAATGCCTAATCACCACCAGACATCCCAGAACCACCACCTCTCTTCCCTCCACACTCTCCGTCAACGCATCTCGCCAGATGCCTAATTCACCGACTTCACCACCGGCAAGCACGTTCTGCCCAGCGTTTCTGTAGGTAAACCGCGCAATGACGGGTGGAGTCGGGTTCGTAGGTGTTGTCGAGTGCTGGAGCTCGATGCAGCGAGGCGTGTCGCAGAGAGTCCATGTGCAGGGAAGGGAGTCGTAGGTGCATGTCCAGTTCGTCCAGTCGCGCGATTGCATTTCGATGGTGGCGTCTTCGCGGTGTTCTGCGTTCGTATTGAGCGTCATCCTGGCTCGTGGACAGTATGGGAATCCGCCATCGTCGTGGAAGTCTGCGCGCGCAACTACCACTGCGTCCTCGCCCAACGACGACGAAGGCGCAATCCTCGATATCGATATGTCTGCTTTGCGGGTGAAGAATGTCAATGCGTTCCTCTTCCGGTAGTTGATCTCGTAGGAAGGCTGCGTGTTGCTGGTTGCGGGCTCGAAGGACAGGAAATGCGATGTATCCTTCTTCGTGGCACGCAAATGGTAGGTGATTAGAGGCTGATTGAAGTTTTCGGCGTCGTAGATTGGCGATGTCTCGTGCGGAAGCGTGTAATCCGGAAGATCGCGTTGCTCTGTCTGATCTGCCGTGTAATCTGGGAGTGAAGGCGGCATTGAGCTTGATGAAGCCATTCTGCTTCTCTAGGCCGCGACGATCCTAGAAGGCTAACGTGGGCAGTTGTGATGAGGGGCCCTGCATGAAGAGTCGATGGTTAGAGACCAGGATTCAATTCAGCAAGAGAGGCTACAAATCATTCTTCATGCTGTCAGCCAAGTGTTGAGCGAGTTTGCAACTTTATTGGACGCGACACAACGAAGCGAAAGTTGCCTTAAGAAGGCGTACGCCTATCTTTTCGTATTCCTCGCTCTTTATGTGAAGTAAAGGTCAGGTGTTGCAAACGCCGAGACGGCGAAAATCCCGGCGATGTCATTCGTCAAAGACCTCTCGGAGGTAAGACAATATGCGATTTTATATCTTGACTACTGTGACATCGCGAGACTGCGACCAAAACACAAGGCTTCCCGAGCATGTCTTTTATCAGCCAAGGATTTTTTACAGTGATCGGTGCAGCCAACCCGAGCAATACATGAACTAACAGATCTCAGGGTTTTGGTCAAACTCACTCCCCACAATCGATAGGTGTAGGAAAGAAGGGAGTTCACTGCTGCCGAACCCTGCTTTTATACCAGAACCCCATCTGAGCTAAACACAAAACGCCCACTCTGTCAGTGTCAAGTCTGTCCCTAGAGCTTGTACCACATTGGTGGCGGGCGTATAAAGGCCCGTCTGCTTGCTCTGTTCTCGAACAATCTGCACCTCAGTGTTCCGTCGAACCTTAGGCCGACTATTCACTAAAATGCGGAACAGCCGCGCCCATGTTTGCCGCTGGTGAACTTGTCTCCAATTTAAGTTGGAGTAGAATCTCTGTCTATGACATACATGCAGGGTGACTATAATGAAGAGAACGTCAGCTTTGAAAGATTCCTGATCGATGCTCGTGTGGAATGTGCTGCAGATGATCACTATCACAGGACGATACTTTCTGCTTGCAGTGACCCTATCCTGACACAGGTCTCACTGCTTCTTATTTTTCGAATAGATAAAATTCGCCGCTACAGGAACCAACCCATTCTCGCCCGCCCAGTCTCTCACACCACCTCTCTCCTCGCCCGTCCCCCAGTGCTGCCTATCCTTCGGCTTACTAAGTTCCAAGGGCTCCGTCGTCCCATTCTCCGGCGCAAACACCAGAAACACATACCGATGCTTTCCCGTCTTCGGTGGCGGCCCTGGTGGCTTGTAGGCCACAACTTCATCCGACTCGCTTTTCGTTTCGTAGTCTTTGGTACCAAGAAAAGGAATGGGGAGGATCGACACCGTCTTTTGGGACAGGGAGACGTTGGCTGCGATCCAGTGGCACATCTCGGACCATTTGGGGTCGTCGCGTGAGGGAGCGTCCGGATCGGTGAGGGTTATCACGTAGGTCATATTTGATACTGAGAAACCTTCGGGATCGGTCTCCTCGTGCAGCGTAATGGTGGGCTCATTTTGTAAGTGCTTCGGCGTGATGGTGTTGCCGAGGTCGGCCTCAGTCTTCGGCCAGGATACGGAGAGAGTCAATGAGGGAAGAAAGTCGTCGATTACTGTTGAGCGAGTGAGCTTGATTCCTTTCACATGTGGGGGTGTATGGGTACCAGTCGGAATGATCTCAGCTTTCTTCAGCCTGGGTCGCTTAGTTTGTTACCTATTGACCGAGCATGAAGCTACTCACTCTTCCCTCACCGTCTGAAAGTTCTTGGATGCAAGATAACTCAGCGGTTGTTGCTCGACTGGAGCGGCAGTTATTAGATCTTGGAGCGAGAGCAAGCTCGCTAGTGCCGTGATTACGACGTGCATTGTGAACATGATCTTGCGCTGGAAGATGGTTTAGCAATTGCAGAAACCTTGGGAAATTTTGTGAAGCTTCTCGACCAGAAGACACGCCGACGGACCAGTTCCTGTGGAAGTGGTGCGGTTCGAGGTGTCGTGTGAGTTCCTTCTTGTTGTGTCAAAGCTTTCCCCGCGATACGCCATTGCGTCATCTCTGCCTCATAACCGCAGATCGTTGCCCATCGGTAGACACCTATCCCTCGCGAGGGTTGGCTACAGCACTGGAAATTGAAAACAGAGAAGAGGGCAACTTGGATTCATGTTGAGCATTTCCTTGGCAAAACCCATCCTAACATGGGTATCTATCTTGAGGCTAACAGTGATCTGTCGCAACGGGTATTCGCAGATATCGAACAGCAACAAAAGAAGCTCCCAAAGTCAAATGAGATAAACGCGCCGCCTGGATCAAATGTCGAACGAAGCACTCGCCATGGTCTACGCATTAACCCAAAGCTCACAGAAGCTGCGCCTCGCAGAACGCCAAACTGCTCGTTACAAACCCCATATTGGTCGCCACGTTGTATTCGCAGAGTTCTTGAGCGTTCCGGTCCGTCATGGAGCCAGTACAGTCGTTGATCATGACACAGTCCCATCCGTAAGAGTAGGCGTCTGAAATGGTTCCAAACACACATTGATCGGTGTTAACGCCAGCGAAAATCAACGTTTTCTTCTGGCACGCGCGCAGATACTCGTGCAACGGTTCAGTCGTCGACCATAAACCACTCATCCTGGTCTTGTCGAAGAACAGGTCGCCCGGTTCAGCGGCCGCCTTCAGGGGTTCGTACAACTCTGCGTTCCAGGTTCGCTTGAAGAGACATCTGCCTTGACGGCCTGGAAGCTGAGCACCGAGTCCGACATGCCATCCCAAGCTCTTGCTGAAGCCTCGCTGTACGGCAGGTGCCATTGTTTTCAGCTCGTGGTCATTGATTCCCCAGTTCAACCATGCGATCTGGATTCCTTCACGCCTGCACCGCTCGATGACCTGTAATGTAGGACCGACAGCTGCGAGACCTGCCGTATGATCGCGGTACATAGGATGGATGAAGTAGTTTTGCATGTCGACTATGATCAAGACTGACTTCTCGGGGTCGATCATGAAGCCGCAGTGATTATGGCGCAATTCATCACATTCCACGGCGAACCTCCGCTCTGCTCCCCGCGAAAGGTCGAACTTTTTGGTGTTAGGGAGGTAGAGCCATTGATCGTCGCCACTGCCGAAGGGGATCGATGCAGTGCACAGGATGTGTCCAATGGTGGTGTTGTCGTATTCTTCTTCGGTACAGGTTTGCGCCGCTTCTGCGGCCATGGGAGTTAATTTGTGTGGGAGTTGAGCAGGTTGAGAATATTGCACGACAGCGTATCGGAGTTCACGCGATTGGCAAGGGAATGCTAGAGAACGAAGACGGGTAGAAGCAGGTAGTTGCTATTGCTTTGTACAGTTCGCAAATGTGCTCTCTTCCTTTGTTGGCGACCGAGCCTGATAACGGGCTTATCGTTACGATAGGCTTGCGTCGGAGAGAAGAGAGCTCCTGGTCACAGGATCGTTGCTACTGCTGGGCACAACGGTCACGGCTCACCGAACTAGGCCTTGGTCTGATAAGGCGAGATTGGTATCCGAGATGTGATCGCGCGGAAGCCGAAGCAGCGACTCGAACATCTGGTTACATGCCGGTCCTACCCGTCGTGAAGTTGGTAAAGCTTGCAGCATTCGATCGCGACCGGAACAAACAGTGCAACGATGCGAGGTCATCTGCCCGTCCTAGGCGACAGCCGACGTTGAAGTGCGTTCGCAAGCTTGAATGCTGATAGCGGTCAGCGGAGGACATTCAGCATCGAGAATAACGCGTGCGTTGGTGAAGGCGAAGGTAGCGACGATGGGCTTGCATTCGCGGCGCGCACAGCATCAAAGGTCCCCTTTATGCGCAGGCATGGAGGCGCTGAATTGAAATTAAGGAGATCACGTGCTATGACGATGAGCTGCAAAAGCGAGCTTCCTGGCGTGCCTCTCTCAACAACGCACCGACACGCCGACGGCCACCATTTACGAACCTCGTGGGGCATCTTCATACTCTTCTCTTATCACCAGAAGCTCCTACATCGCTACCGCCGCTCCTTGTTTACTGTTTGAGGACAGCCAGGCCCGTTAGGAGCGCCGCACAACACACAACCGGCGCCATGGCTTCGCTGGGCGAGGAGCTGCTCAACATCGTCAATCGCCTGCAGGATCTCGTCTTCAACACCATCGGGAATGACTCGCTGGATTTGCCGCAAATTGTAGGTAGCCCCGCCGTGTTGATACGCGCAGAAGGTCGTTGCGACGTCTTCGTTCAACAGCAACACATTCTCCTTACGTGCGCAATACTGACTCGGACAGGTCGTTGTAGGTTCGCAATCCTCCGGAAAATCCTCCGTCCTCGAGAATATTGTTGGAAGGGATTTCCTCCCTCGAGGAAGCGGTATCGTCACGCGGCGGCCACTGATCCTGCAACTCATCAACCTGCCCAGCGACCGTGAAGACAAGCCCGATCACGATGAAGTACACGTCCCCCATACTCCGGCAAGTGTATCAGGTCAGCAAGAATGGGGCGAGTTCCTTCACATTCCGGGGCGGAGGATCTACGACTTCGCCGAGGTTAGGCGCGAAATCGAGGCAGAAACAGCGCGGATAGCAGGAAACAACAAGGGCATCAACCGCCAGCCCATCAACCTAAAGATCTACTCTCCTCACGTCCTGAGCTTGACATTGGTTGATTTACCCGGTTTGACCAAGGTTCGTAAAGAGACCTCTTAGGTCTAGACGAAGCTAACAGGTGCAGGTACCCATCGGCGACCAGCCAACAGACATCGAGAAGCAGACGCGCAACCTCATCACCGAATACATTGCGAAGCCGAACAGTGTCATCCTCGCCGTCTCCCCCGCGAACGTCGACTTAGTCAACTCGGAAGCGCTCAAGCTTGCCCGCCATGTGGACCCTATGGGCAAGAGGACCATCGGCGTCCTCACAAAGCTGGATCTCATGGATCACGGTACAAACGCAATGGACATCCTCTCGGGGCGCGTGTATCCTCTGAAGCTGGGTTTCATCGGTATTGTCAACCGCTCGCAGCAGGACATTCAGAACGGCAAGCCGTTGGCGGATGCATTGCAGGGCGAGCGTGAGTTCTTCCGTCATCACCCTGCATACAGAAACATGGCCAATCGGTGCGGCACACAATTCCTTGCAAAGAGTCTCAACCAGACGCTCATGGCGCATATTCGCGACCGTTTGCCGGACATCAAGGCACGCTTAAACACGTTGATGGGCCAGACGCAGCAAGAGCTTGCCAGTTATGGAGACGCCGCATTCACCGGAAAAGAGCACCGCGGCTCCCTGATTCTGCAGCTTATGACGCGCTTCGCCTCATCCTTCATCTCTTCCATCGATGGTACTTCGGCCGAAATTTCCACCAAGGAGCTATGTGGTGGCGCTCGAATTTACTACATTTTCAACTCAGTCTTTGGAAACTCTCTGGAGCAGGTCGACCCTACACAGAATCTTTCTGTAATCGATATCCGTACAGCCATCCGCAACTCCACCGGTCCCCGTCCTAGCTTGTTCGTGCCAGAGCTAGCTTTCGACCTTCTTGTGAAACCTCAGATCAAGCTCTTGGAAATACCAAGTCAGCGTTGCGTTGAGCTTGTGTACGAGGAGCTAATCAAGATATGTCATACTTGCGGATCGACCGAGCTAACAAGGTATCCTCGTCTACAAGGCAAGCTGATCGAAGTTGTGTCCGATCTCCTTCGAGAACGATTAGGGCCATCCGCAACTTACGTTGCCTCGCTCATCGACATCCAACGCGCATACATCAACACCAATCATCCAAACTTTCTTGGCGCAGCCGCTGCCATGTCCTCGGTAATCAACGACAAGGAGCAGAAGGAGAGGCAGATTGCTCAAGCGGCCGAAAAGAAGAAGCGCGAGAAGCGGAGGCTGAAAGAGCTGAATGGCGCCAACGGTGCAGAGCCAGGAGACATTGAAGAGGAGGCAGATGCTCCGACAGAAAAGGCTCTCCCACTCCGCAAGCACCAGGCACAAGCTAGTCGTAGTATGTCGCCAGCAGTCGGACGCATGATGAACGGGTCTCATAGTATCTCAGGTGCCTTGAACGGCAACCGCACACGATCGCCTCCACCATTAGGTGGCAACGGAGCCCGAGACAGTTTCTTGAACTACTTTTTTGGCAAGGACGGCAGTATCCCTTCAAGTGCCCAATTTGGCGCACACAACGCTTTGGAGAGCCGGCCAGGTAGCCGGCACGTCAGCCAGAACATTGAGCCCAGTATTACTCACAGCTTCCGAAGGGGCGACACGCGGCAACCGGCCCATGTGTTGGAGATGGTGCCCGACTATGATGACGACAAGAGCCCTGTTAAAGACTCTTTTGATGGTGGATTTGGCGGCGGATTCGTAAGTTATCATGTTCAGACCCCTAAAAGCTGTTTTACTGACCGCAACAGCCTTCGGACGTCGACTCTGCACCCGCAATGACGGAACGGGAAGCGCTAGAAACCGAGCTCATCCGCCGTCTTATCTCCTCTTACTTTAACATCGTCCGAGAGACCATCGCAGACCAGGTGCCAAAGGCTGTCATGCATCTACTCGTCAACCACTCCAAGGACGTGGTTCAGAATCGACTGGTTAGCGAACTCTACAAAGAGGACCTCTTCCAAGAACTCCTCTACGAAGATGACACAATCAAAGCCGAACGCGAGAAGTGCGAGAAGCTGCTCAAGACATACAAAGAGGCGGCTAAGATCGTCGGCGAGGTGCTATAGGAAACCCCAACACACCATGACACTATTATCCCCTTATTGTACGGTTTAGCTGTAGGTAAAAAGTGTGTAACTAGCAGTAACTCTACTTTCGCTTCTCCTTGGAGACAGTTTTGGCGTTGGGAGGCCGCGTTTTCGTTGATATGCGTGCTTTTGGCCTCTTGATCGCGGCATTTCTACTCTTCTGCTACTACTCTGAGTGCATGACGGTGGCAGGGCGTTTTTTTGTGGCTCTGCTTTGAAGATGGGTGGAGATTTGGAGGAGGGTTTTGGATGTAATATATGTCCTATGAGAGATGCAGCGCGTGTAAAGAATATGAATCTCACTTTGCGATTGCGTTTTTGTGCTATGCGGTACTTTTGGTGATGAGAGCAACAGTGCTGGGCGATGCACGTTATCGTCGTGAGCACCACCATCGCGAAACATACCGACACGCATTCTTTCTTACTTACTGACCACCTCGTCTGCGGAAGGAGTTTCGTTCTAGACCTGCCCAAGTCTCGAGACACACGAAGTGTCGAGGTATCGGCAGCGGCATCTCACGCCACTACCACGTAAGCGTCGCCAGGCCGTGTGTCAAGACGACCTCCGTGTTGAAACACCCGCCCAACCGTATCGAGTACCTCGTTTTGGTGCAACACCACAACAGTTCTTAGTGGTAATGTGTTTCTCACATCTCGGGAATGGGAAGGCAGGTCACGCCATTTTTGTAACGTGGGAGGTTTGTGTTTGCGCTGGTTTCGGGTGGCGGGTGAGGACGGATTTTTTCTCTGGGGAGCGTGTCGTTCTTCTTCATCGCGCGTCGCTCGATTTACTGTCTTTTTCGCTTCCTCGATATTCACTTCTCAGTACACTTTGACAGTGCTATATTAATTCTTATCGTCTATTCGACTCATTCTGGGCAGCCGGCTGTCATCGTAACCTACCTCTTGTTCACCAGAACTATCAAATCGCACTCATCACCAAATCCACAAACCTTACCTACAAACCAACAACCGCAAACCCGCACCGCCCACCAAAACACCCCACAAACTCACAAAATGGCTTTCGAATGGCTCGCCCCCATTACCACCCCGGAAGCGCTCCGCAGCGTGCAAGCCGATTCCTCACCACTCATCACCCTACTACTCGTCCTGATCGGCCTCTCATGCGAGGGTGCACTCATCTGGTACATTTCGTTCGTCACGGCGCCGCCGGTCGACAAGTCGAAGCCGAAACCCAAGTCGAAACTATTGGGCTTCTTTGGGAGGGGAAAAAAGTAGATGGATTGGTGGTCAAGTGGGTTGGTTCTTGGGGAAGCCTTCTTGGGTTGTTAGAGGGGAAGGATGGCTGACTTGGGAGAGGGAGTAATGTGGGGCAAGGAGTTAGTCGCTGTGTGTGCAAGTGTGAAGGAAATGGAGGGTTTGGGGTTGCGTGGAATGGGTGTTAGCGTGTATTACTTCTTGTCCTTTTCTTGTATAGACGTCGGTTTCAACAGATCGACTTTTCGATGGCAAAGCCTAGCTAGACCCTGGCCAATTTCTGGATCGATACATCTTTCGCATCCGTTCGTGGATGATCGAGTCTCCTGACAATCTGTCTGTTCCGCTTATTGCTGCGTTCCATTTGTCCAGCGTGACTACTTCCTCTCGGTATATAGTTGTTTGGTTTCTCGCGCCTGGGTTATATGTTCACGGAGCTTGCAGGTTCGGTCCAAACGAGCCTGTTGCTGGGAGCCTACGACCGTGAGCACGCGACCCGTCGGCTAAGCCCTCGCTTGCTCTTATATGCGTAGAAAAGAGAGTAGGCGTACAAACAGCAATAAGCTTGTGTATTGAATCGTCCAGCCACCAGATCTATAGTGTACATAAGAGTACATGGATACAAGAGGTCGTGGTGTCTTGCATTACGAGCTCCGCACTAACATCGCTCTTGCCAATCCTCCGTGCCACCCAACCATGCGAAAGAAATCAAAGCTCGTCCGCTCATTTCTCATCCGTGATTCCAAGGAGCGTGTTCAAGTCGGCGTTCGGGTCTTTCGGGTCTGCTTTCGCTGTAACGGTGTCAGATTGTACTTGAGGTGCTGCATCTTCACCACTGCCATCGCGCCGGCCTTGCGCAGGGGAAGCTGGTTCACTTACCACCACCGGTTGACTTGGGCTGTGCTGGGGCGTTCTTCTTTGCCCATTCCGCCTTTGCTTGCTGAATCAGGGACTCCTTGTGCTGAAATTCATGCTGCTTCGCCTGCGCCTTTTCGCGCGCTGATATTGACAGCTGGGTGTAGGCGCCGTAGAAAAGGCCTGTCGCCAGGGCGGACCACCGGAGGACCTGCGATCCATCTCGTCAGCACTTGTTGCAGCAGTTCAGAGCTTCGTTCAGCTCCAGAGAGGTCTGGGAGGCTGTGGGAGGCAGCATTGGGAGCGTATGCGTACGTTGACCCCCACGGAGGTAGACATGGTGACCGTTGTTGTTCGGGCTCGCGGCAGCGCTTTTCCGTCCCGAACGTATCCAATGGCAGAGATTTCGATTGTACGACGGCGATGGAGGAGGATGGCGGCGTCCGGAGTGCACTGGGCGCGGTCGAGGAGGAGGTGGGTGGCAGCTGGGAAGTTGAGGTGGTCGCGGTTCATCCCGATCGAAATCCTGTAGCTCGCTAGCCCGAAGAAGGGCCGGGTCCCTGGTTTGCTTGGCGCACTTTTGGGGGAGCACGGGGGAGCTCCATGCTTGCGTGTACCTCTACACTGTCTACGCTTTGATAGCCAGCAGTGAACGGAGAGAAAAGACCGAGACGTCAACCCGATCCCCCGCTCCGCACTCGACACAAAGTGCATGCTACCGTGCACCCTACATCCGCCATGGACACGACCATGCAGCAGCGGCGGGAGGAGATCCTCGCAAAGAAAGCGAAACTCGCGGAGCTGAAGAAGCAGCGCGAGCTGCGCAAAGAGCAGAATGCGGCGAGGCAGTCTATGGGTTCTCCGTCGACAGAGGTACAACACCACGCTGAGCTTCCCCGCATGCCTCCACTAACCCGTCGGTGGTAGATACTGCAACCCACTCCAAGGCGAGACCCGCGAGACGTCGAGGCTATCATAGAGGGCGTCTTGGCGAGCCGTCCCGGCTCTGCAGCGCCTGGCTCACCCGCCGGCGGACGAAGCACCCGGCCAATGTCGGTCATTAGCGCAAGCCAGCTTAGCAGCGACAATGAGACACCATCCCCAGCATACAGGGCGTCAGCGGGCATGGTGGACCAGGGAATGCAGACGCTTTCGATTGGGCCGCTAGAGACAGTCTTCGAGTACGACGGTCAGGACGTAGAAGCACCCAAGAGGGAGAAAGAGTACATCACATACAGCAAAGGCGTGCAAGCGAGCATAGACTGGAGTCCGCCAAAGTCGCGGGGAGCAGGAGATAGTGGCTCAGAACGGGATGACAGTCCAACACGGTCACCACGTGCGAGCAAGCGGTTAAGCCGCCGGCAGAAGGAGCGCGAGGAGGAGATCCGCGCACAGCTTAAGAAGGAGATGGAGGAGGAGGTCAAGACGGCGCAGAAGGCGGCTGAGGCGGGAGAGGCGACTCCTGGATCTAGAGAGAACTACCCGTTCAAGACGCTGTCTAATGAGGAGTTGACGGCAGTGGAGAACTCGGACGACTTCATCGACTTTGTGGAAAGGAGTACAAAGGTGCTGGAAAGGGCGTTAGACCAACAACTTGATTATGACATCTTGGCCGACTACTCGCATGGCGGAGTAGACGTGGGTGACGAGGACGAGGGATACGGCTCGAGTGGCGCAAAGAAGGGCAGGCGCATAAGAGAGATAGCCCAGTTCTGGGATGAGAGGTGGAGCAAGAAGAGGATGATTACAGATCTGGGCTTCTCAACAAAGGTATGTTCCAAAACAGGCCATCACTTAGCGGCTATCTAACTCATTGGACAGTTTCCGGAACTCGTCCTTGCCTCTTATGCCAAAAACCCCTCTGCCCCTCACGATCCCGATGGCCTCATTCAGGTCTGGAACCTGCATATGCATGACCGCCCAGAGTACATCTTTCATGCGCAGTCCGACATTCTTACAGCAAAGTTCTCCCCATTCCACCCCAATCTGATTATCGGTGGCGCGTACTCTGGACAAGTGCTGCTGTGGGACACGCGCGCAAAGTCCGCCCCAGTGCAGAAAACACCCCTCACTGGATCTGGTCATACACATCCGGTATACTCTATTGATATTGTTGGTACCCAGAACGCGAACAACATCATTTCTGCTTCGACGGACGGCGTTGTGTGCGGCTGGACTGTAGACATGCTCTCACAACCGCAAGAGTTCCTGGAGCTCACGTCACCGCCTCCAGCGAAGACGGACGATCTAGCCGTAACTTGCATGGCCTTTCCACAATCGGACCCTACGTATTTTCTTGCCGGTACAGAAGAAGGCTCCATATACCCTTGCCATCGCTACGACCGCGCAGGCGCAAAGGCCGGTGTTGACGGCCGCGTAAAGTACGCCGGACACGCTGCCCCTGTGATGAGTCTCGACTTCCACCCCACCAAAGGCCAAATCGACCTCGGCGACCTCGTACTCAGCTCCTCGGTTGACTGGAGCGTCAAGCTCTGGAAAGTACGTCCACCGGCAGCGACTGGTCCTTCGACCACTCTTGCGTCCGGAACCGCTCAGCAAGTTACACCTCTGCTCGATATCGCCCGCGAAGATCTCGTCTACGATGCTCGCTGGTCACCCGTCAAGCCATCCGTATTCGCGCTCGTTGATGGCGCCGGTAGCCTCGAGGTCTGGGATATCAACGTTGATGTTGAGGTGCCAGTCCAGAAGGTTACGCCGAGCGAGAATAAGAGGGGCGGCCTTGCCATGACAGGTGGGCTAGGGTACATGAACAGGAGCTTGAACAAGCTGGCTTGGGAGAAGAACGAGGGGAGAAGGATTGCTGTCGGCGGCATGGATGGTGTGGTCACGGTCTTTGAGGTTGGTGGTGATCTTGGGGGCGTGGAGACCAGGGGTGATGAGTGGGCTGGTGTGAAGAGGTTGATGGGACGGTTAGAGGGGGCAGGTGAGGCTGTGAATGGGAAGTAGATGCGAAGAGACGGAGGGAAGGGTTGATGGACATTCGTCCTCCTGATAAGCTACTTCTGGTTCTGGCTGGGAGACCGTGCATCTGAGGTGTGCAGAAATCTCGCGTTCGAGCATTTTGTCGGAGTTTTGGTTCTAGGTCGACATACCCCTTGCCGCTATTACTGCAATTTGAACTTATACCTGTCATTGTGCTGTTAATAGAATTGAATGACCCGTTATTCGCTTCCCTGTCGCGAATACAGCGTGCTGATTGGAATGTATTGGTCTGGCGACCTTACCGTGACGGTACTCATCATCGTTTCGATATTACAGCCATGGGTGCGAGCATCGGTCGCAGTCATGGGTCATTACGTGCTCCCAAAGATTGGAGAGGAGCAGCCCATCGCGGTGAAGCTGTCTTTTGGCCGCCACTCAGAGAGCTTAATTGGAGGTTTAAAGTAAAGTCCGTATTGTGGGGGCAAGGGGAACCGGCGAGGTTTGCGAAATATCAGAAATTGAATTTACTCTTGTTCATTTAGTCCCTTGGTCTGACATATGTATGCATTCTCGACTTGAAACAGTGCTGCAACCAATCACCACCATCAAGTTCATTTGAGTCGAACCTTCTTTATCTCGTGCAAGCAGTTTTTGTAGCTGTGTCATGAAGAGTCCTGGGTCTCATCGTGGTAGCGCCTGTCACTTTGAATTTATACGTTTCTGTGTACGGCGGGTTTCGTTCGGCTGCTGGGATCGACATTTTGTTGAGGCCGGTTTTATGATCATCGCTGAAGACAGGTCGAATTCTCTGTTACTTCTAGCATAATATTCCAGGCTCTCACGAGGTTGCCAAGAGGACCTTCTGGTGCTTTACTGTAAAGAGCGATGTCCGTGAGAAGAAAGGTAAGTAGTTGGAAAGTCGAGGCTTGTATAAACATCACTTTCAGAAGTGAGCGTCAGGAGGGACGTTAGGGAAACAGTCGGGCCGGAACTCCGTATATAACCGTCCATCTTTGCTCATATTTCGGCTGTATCTACACACATCATCCTGAGGCGGGCTCACTAACTTGGGAGTAGTTCCTACCGCTCGGTGGGTGCTCAGCATGGGAACAAAGAGCTGTGCTACCGAGTACATGGACTTTTTGTGAAACGGCTCGATAACAGCGGCATGGAGTGACATTGTGTTGCTTTGTGATGGATTGTCACCATCGTCAAGGTGATTCGCTGCTTTACAAAGAGCAAAAACGGTCGGTGTCGCTAACGACTCACCAGACCCTCCTTCTCCTTACAGCTCAGACTCTATGCAGTGTACCAAACACATTTTTGTCGTCCCCAAAGAACACAGGTCGAAAGAGCAGAAGGAGGAAGAAAGAGAACCCACCGTACTGTAAGTCACCTTTATCTTGACAGCACACACAGAGTGGGTCGGTCTCAATTTACAAAGACATGTCCCCACGAACAGGATCATCTGCTGCTTCCTTTTAGAGCTCCCCAGATTCGAAAGCATGCCGTGTAACACAAAGAGCCAAACGTAAGAGGCAGACAAGAGCCTTATTATGTCCCCTTGTCATCCTATCTCACGAGTCTTCTCTTCTCAGCCTCCCGTAAACCAGCCACCGAATAGGTAGCTTCCCTATTCCGCTTTATCGACCAATCGATCACGCATCGAAGCTACATACTCGGAATCCTTAACTTTGTCCGATTACTACAACTCCCTCGATTGGTCTCAAATCGGAACACCATCGACTCCGCAAGCCTTCTGCTCGTAGTGTGTTCAAAAGAGAGGCACGCGTATGAGGGAAAGAAATGGCTTTTTT
>Ga0247733_1000203_pt1 | contig 66414 bp, 80 predicted proteins | sample UWRJL043104R2_FD_180932 | JGI IMG/M metagenome (GOLD analysis project Ga0247733, IMG submission 180932) | Plant litter microbial communities from Arlington Agricultural Research Station in Wisconsin, United States - UWRJ-L043-104R-2 | ecosystem: Environmental > Terrestrial > Plant litter >...
CGGCGGCGTACATGGGAGGCAAGAAGGGGAAAGCCTGGCCCATGGGTGGTTGGCGTGGCGGAGCGGGAGCCTCTTGGAGATACGGGCTGGCGAGGTCGTCGTCCAGGTCGTCGCCGAAGAGGTCTGCGTCGCTGATGAAGGAGCTGGGCGTGCTGCGGTATCCGAGCGAGCTGCCCGTCGGCCAGGACGGGTAGGCCGTGGAGGCGCCCCGGGTGGAGTTCATCGAGTCGGTGGAGTAGTTGCTGTAGAGGGATCCCGTAGGCGAAGACATGCTCCCCGTGGAGGTGGGTATCGATTTGGATGGCGATGAGCCGGGCGAAGGCTCGAAGTACATGGTGGTTGTTGTGGATTGCGAGTTTGTGAAGAGTGGATCCGACCAAGTGGAGCACCGTTTGGTTATATGCTATGTGGCGGGCGTAGTCGGGCGAAAAAAAAGCATGTGGATACGCGTCGGGTGTTGTTCGCGTCGAGGTGCTAATTAGCGCAAGAAGGTCTACCGAGGCGGAATGGACGGCCGAGTGATGACGGTGTGGCAGGCGGAACACGGATCCGATGCTAGGCTGCGGGAGCAGAAACCGGATTTGGGCGGTGGGTAGTAGGTAGTAGGTAGTAGGTAGTAGGCGGTAGGTGGTAGTGGTGATGGGATCTCAGCGCTGGTTGCAGTGCTGCCTGGGGGCGTCCGAGGTAATAAAGGGCCGCAACGAGGGTGCTGAGGCGCGGTGGATCAGGAGGCCGAGTCAGAAGCAATGTGGGCGTGTGGGTGAGTGGGTGGGTGCGTGGACAGCGTGTCTCGACTCAATATCAAGTGGTCTGGGGCGTGGGGATGCGCGGCGGTCACGGCGGCGTTATATCTTTCGGCGAGCCAACGCGCAGCGCAGGCCATGCCTTGCGGTCGCATGAAACAAGGGCGCTGTCGCCGTCTGATTTGCTTCTTCGGAGTCAGTCGGTGAGCCACCGCTCTTTGAGCGACAAAGCGGATTGGGCCCTGTTGACCGCTGCTTTGCTTCCGTCAGCCCCGTCTCTCGCCGCACGCATGGGGTAGCCCCCCCGGCCCGGGACTCGATACCGCCCTTCCCCAGGCGACTTCGCAGCGACGCGGATAAGTCGCCCTGTCCGATGGCAGCCTTTGGGGATGACTCGTCCCCGCCGTCCCCGTCGTCCCCGTCGCACCCATCAGTCATGCTGAGGGCCCACTGACACCTCTGGGGTAGCATCGCCCCTCGAACCCCGTCGCCCCGTCGCCCCATTGCGCTGTCACTCTGAATCACCATCCGAAAACGCCGACGGCACTCCCCCCCAAACCCACGACGGCGCACTGTCCCGCGACTGTCCCGCGGCTGTCCCGCGGCTGTCCCACGGCCGTCGTGGGGTGTCCATCCCGCCCACCGTTCCGGAAGGTCACCTATGTTAAGCTGCAGCTGCCTCTTACTACAGTCAGCTTAGTCGACCATGTGTTTCCGGAAATCGGGCGCGAAGGCCCCCCCCTTCTCCCATCTCCCGTACATTCAGCCGACGTTTACATGTCCTGAAAGAGGTGCTAAGGCGCCGTCCGCAGCTCCGCAGCTCCATGACTCGAATCTGCCGGTGGGACCTCCCCCGGCCCTCGTTGTGATGTGCGCAGCCTCGCGACGGCAGCCTGTGCCAGAGCGCTCGTGCCCTCCGCCTCCGGTCAAATCCACCGCGGCTGGAACGCGACGAGGTTGAAAACGAAACAATGATGCAAACCTTGCGCGAGCCACTGCAGCCCGGAACGCCGTGCGCAGCCTGCCAAAGCAAAGTCCGCCCATTCTAGGCCTAGCTGGAACCTGGGGTACATTAGGCCGTGCCCTGCCTGCCCTTCACATGCACACTGCAGCGATCCACTCGAGACGACGATCTCAGGGTCCAGTGCTTGGCGGCTTCTTCTTCTTCTTCCGTGTCTTCTTCTAGCCTGTGCGAAAACGCTAACACGACCCGCAATCACAGGCAGAATGCTCTCCAATCTCCACATGGGAGGCTTTGGCCTTCCGGTACAATACCGCCAGGTGCAGACCGGGCGCGGACGTCCGAACAGGCATTCGACGAGAAGCCCAGCTACGCCGCCCCCCGAGAACAGCAAAGACCCCGAGCTTGCCATCGTCCGGACCGCCTGTGACGCACTCAGCAGCACTTTCCGGAATCTGTAAACAAGCACCGAGTTGGGTTCGTACCGCCTCGCAAGGCTGAGTAGTGATCTATTAAGCCCGCTCTAAATGCAAACCGCTGCAGTCAGCACACCACACCCGCTGCTATCGGGCAGTAACGCGCGCCTCTCGGAATACCATACAGACGCACTCCAATCTACATATCCAACTCAGCCTCCCTGGATTTCTATATTCAGCCAAAAGTACGGTTGGTTATCCTTTTCCACGTGTTCTTCCAGCGCCCTCGCGGGCCGAGGATCTGGGGATACTCACGCTTGGACTTACTATAACGCTTTTCAATTATCTGAGCCGATCATTTCATCTGGAGCTCATGACTGCTCCGTGCGCGCCTTCTTCGGGGCTTCTATGCCTCGTGCCGAGAATCACGATATTGCGCTGCCTGCCCGGCTCTTACCCTACCTCTTCCGAAATATAGTCGCAGGAAAACGTGGTGTCTTCCCTATTGGCAGACTCTGTTCTGGGTGCGCTGCATGTTGCCGTAGTGTGTCCGAACAGCGATCGTGAAGAAGGTTTTGGGCTTCACATGCAGAACTTCTCTTTTGCCGTGTCCACGAATCATGGTCCTGGCACGAAAAGTTTGCATCCGCTTCCGCGAAGCATAGACCCTCGTGCCCCTGCGACGATTCATGGCCTCCGAGAACGAGACTAGCGGAACGTACTTTTTCCATTCCATGTGAAGTTTCGTTTCGAGCTCCACACCCGGCCCGCCATGCCTTCAATCAAACAACGCGAAAAGTAAATTTTTCCTTGTTTTCGCCCGGCTCAGCGTTGGTGGATTCCCCCTTTCCGTGGCCGGGTGCACGGTGACTGATTGACATCTCGCGCGGGCAGAGAGAAGAGAAGAAAACAAGAACTAACACGCCCCACTGGTTAGTGCCCGAGTTTGCGTCCCGATCAGGCATGTTTGAGGAAACGGTGTGCAACGCCTTTCACGTGGGCTCGGTGACTTGCCGACGCCGTCGCATACGCTAGGACATTGCGCGAGGAAACCTGCTAATGAGTGGAAGCGCCGTCGACTTCACCGAGATGTATTGTGCGGCAGTTCGAGCACTGTTTCGCAATGGTGCGGAGAAGGTAGACCGAAGCGCAGTCGGAACGATGCGGCACTATTGCTTCAGTGATACGGCCGCGCAACAGCAGTAGATCAATAGGCCGAGCCTCGCAGTCCATGCAACACGACTTCAGAATAGTGGAATTGATTTTCCATTGATCTGCTTTTTCGTTCCAACCTCGTGAAGCGCGCATCCCACGCGCAAAAGCAAAACCTAGTGCCCATCAAATATTCCAGACTCTAATGCTTGCCTATCCATCAATCCAGGCCACCAACACTGCATAATGCATATCCGCTTCAAGCGAGCACAAAGTACATCCCACACTCCAGACCAACGGCTCGAGATACTCCGGAATCCTATTCGGTATCTGATAACCCGTGTAACGCTCCCACTCCTGCATCAGAATCACACATGCCCGACGGGGTATCGAGCCCGCTCGTCTCGTCTCTGGTGCGGCGGGGATCAGGATCATCTGCACATCGCCGCTGCCCGCACCGGGCCAAGTCCACCTCGCCGCTGGCAGAACATGATGTCGCAAGGCAGCGCGGGGTACGCCGCTCCACTGCAGATGACACTTCCGGTCCGAGCAGCGGCAACGGTCATCTATCACTATCGTGAACGCTGTGTGACCGGAGTTGGCATCAAAGACATGTTGCTTGTCGTCATAGGCGTCGAGAGCACCAGACCTGCTGCTGTGGCGCACTGTTGTGACGAATACCTGACGGCTGCGGGCTTCAAACATGCCTTGACATGGCAATCTCGACCAAAACCTGATGCTGCGGGCTTCAAAAGTTGGCTCCGTGTCTTGGAGCTCTCGACGAAAACCTAACGCCACGGGCTTCAAATTTGGCTCCGGGCCTTGACATGGAGATCCCGTCCGACAACCAACCACGCACAGGCGATAGACTTGCAACATCAGGATGACTCGTGCATGTCATCGCATCAATGATACCACTGCCGACTACCGGCGGACAACACTCATCAACCCAAGCTACCTCTCGGAGTCATACTCATACCGAAGGCTGCACACCCACATCAGCAAAACGCGGTGAACAGCTCATCTTCACCGCTGCGTTGTCATCGTCAAGTAAAGTGCGATATCGCGGCCTCCGTCTGCCGTGCAACACTCCCCTTCCAAGCTGACGGATAGCGAGCTGCGCGGTGTGCGCCACCTAGCACGTCTTGTCGTGGGAATACGGGCAGCGGGGTGAGTTGTCATCTGTCCACACCGTGGATGTAGGCTACACGGGACTTGAGACGTGCAGTCATCAGGCTGGATGGGGCAACCTGTGATGGCGACGGAGGCCGACGACCAGTCCTTGTTGTTTGATGTGTAGGATAGCGGCGACAGCGCGATCTGCGGCAAGGGCGGTTTGCAACGAAGCATGCGATGCGATATCGCCGATATGGTAGGGTTGGTGTGGACGCCACTGTTTGTCAGTCGTAGGCGTCGCGCCCACGCGGGGCTTCTGATGTGGGGTGTGACGAGCGGAGAACGGCGACCGGAGCCTGCTTCGTGGAGAGCCGAGGACAGCTCGCTTGCGCTACCTTCACATGCGCAACTTCCAACTAGCCTTGTCTGGCAAAGCTTCCAGTGACTTTCGCGCCAGTATCGGTACAGTCGCTAAGTGATATTCGAAGAGGATGCTCCACGATCCGCTAGGTCGCCTCGGCTTAATCCCCGCATCAAGATAACCTAAGCGCCGGTTGTCGCTGGCGGAACTCGCTACTTTGCGATAACGATTACGGAACGAAGGTCTTCGTGAAGGGTGGGATAGATTTCGGGATAGCAACAGCTGTGGGTTCAAGCTGGTGGCGTTGACGGTGGTAAGTTAGAGCAGATAGACGCTGTGAGCGAGCTGCTGCGATCACAGGTGCCACTGAGTTCTGCATAGTACATGCCGTCGAGATTGTTTACTATCAAGTGGTAAACGACCGCTCCTATGCACTTGTAATGGTTAAGTTTGATATCAAATGTATCAAACTGAAGTTAGAATATTAACAAAAGCGCAACGAAACGCGACACGTGATGCAAAATAGGTGTCAGCCCGCATCGCTCCTTCCCACCCCGCTGTGGGATGACGGAAAAAGGTCTATAATTGCTCCACATCACGCCCAGCAACAGCAACCATGGAGAGCACCAGAGATCAAGCCGCAACATCCCTTCCAATCCCCGTGGTCCTATGCGGCAAAACCACAACAATCGGCCAGATAGTCACATCCCACCTACATCCCGAACTCCAAGGTCTTAACCCCCTTTCCCCTAACCCATCCAGAGGACCATTCCTAACCCATTCTCCAACAGTAATCCATTTCTTCACCTCCCAGTCCTCCGCAGCCGATGATCTTCCATCTCTGCTCTCCGGCCAAGGTCCCAAATCACCCAGTCCAAATGACATCGGCACACACGACTACAGCAAACCACCGCGTGCCGTCGTCTTCGGACGAGCGTTTGATGTGGTGCAGGTGAAGGAGCTCGTTGATCTGTGTCGCGGAAAGGGTAGTGTACCTGTGGCCTGGATTGTGGGAGATCCAGATGCGAAAGCTCCGGTGCAGCCGGGTCCGGACTATGCGAAACAGGCGGCGGATAGTGTTAAGAGAGCCTTTGCGAGGTGGGTGGATGAGGGGGAGAAAGATGGAGAGATTCTGTATTATTGAAAGCTGTCTGCTTTCTTTTTGCAGACTGGTTTGAAACTACTTTGAAGAAAAGACTATCATAGTCATCATCGCAAAGACGTGTTACGTGCAAGTGGCCTCTAGGTGACCATGGTTGTGTCAGTACCTCATCCTCACACCAGTTGGGTTGGTAGGTGCTGTTTAAAACACAGGAAGTGTGTCGGCTTCCGTCGCATCTGCCATTCTTCGCCGTCATATCGTACAATAGAAGCGACAGGGTCCCGGGCCATCCTAGAGCAACTCGTGATGAGGCAGAGGCCAGGAAGAATCGAGCTACAATCGGCCGCTCTGAAAACCGGTGACCGACACTATAGGCATGCGTGGCGGTCCTTTGGTCTAGGCAATATACAGGTACCACCGGGGTATTTACCAAACGTAGACATGGCCTGTAGCCTATGACCCGAGATTGCCACCTGCAGCCGAAAGTCCTTCTAAAACGCTGTTCTGTCTGTGACTCCAGACCAGTTCATGTAGACTGCCCTACATGAGACTCCTCTTTGCTCGATGCCCAATATTGAGAAGAGTTATATTTGAGCACCTCGTTGCCCCAAGATGTCCATCCAGAAACCAGATTCCGCGAGAAGACTTCAAGAGCGCTGTAGTCGTTTGCATCTGGCATGTGCGGCTCGAGTAGCTCCTTTAGACATGGTTTGCGAGAATGAACATCCGGTACCGCGGCGATGACCCTCTTCTTGATAGTAGAAGCTGCAACCATCGTCGTCCAGGAATCAGGCGCAGCTCTGCCGAGAAGCAGAATTTCATAGGGCTTGCGCAAGGCACTGTCCATGTCGAACATGGGCTCGCCGTGGGTAGTCGTCTTTACCCATATCCACTCCTCAATAAGGCCAACATTCCACGTCTCGAACAGACCGCCAGGACCCAGTACGTGGTGCCGCATAGCCTCCTTGTTCGTAATCCAGATGCCCACCAGTGCGTTGTGCTCGAGGTAGTTATCTATGTCCATCCCTAAGAGCATTTTCCTGATCCAGCGCATACCCCCGACCTGCTCGTACGCTCCCTTTCTCTTGGCCGATCGATTGGGCCACGGCGGGTCAAGCAAAACCAAATCGAAGTGCCTCGGAAGCCTGTACTCATCTGTCACCTCGCGGAACGACGCACGAAAGGCCTCCGGATGGGTCGAGTCACTGAGGAAGAAAGTGGCATGCGGTGGTATCGTGAAACGGTACTCAGGCGTTTCCTGGCCTGCTTGGGTCGGTGTTTCGAACACAGCGAGGTTCAACGTATGCTTCTCCGGGTTGTGAAAGGAGGACTTCCAAGGTTCGTACTCTGCGTTCGGCTCCATCCGTGAAACGGATACAGCACGTTGTGCGTCACCCCTCATCTCGCGTGCAGGGCGGTACGACACGGACCATTTCCGTGCAACGCCGCCAGTCGTAGTTGCATCGGCATCGGGTGTCGCACCTAGAGCGGCCATCATCTTCTGGAAGTCAAACTCGCCGTCGTCGCCCTTGCTTTCGTCCGGCGCGGCCCATTCCCGTAGTCGGCTCTCAAGTTCCTTCTCCGGATCGTCGATTTGCATGTCTGTTTCCCCAGGGTTTGGTACTCGGGTCATGAGCTTGCGTAGCATACACCACGGGCTTGATACGTTCTGGCGGATTTGGGCAAGCGCTTCCTCGATGATGCCTTTGTACTGTGCGTTGAGGTCGGCATTTGGAAGATGGTGTGCCTGATTCGTCTTTGCTTTCTCGCTTTTTGGTTCTTCGTGCAGCGAGATGGGTGCCTCTAGAGGTGGTGTTGAAAGTAGAGTGTCTGAACGACCTTGGGCTGCGGCAATGGAGGTGGGGATGTCAATGAGTGTGATATCACAAGTCGCGTTCTGATAGAGAATGGCCGGTCGCGCTACAATTCCAGGCATGCAGTTCGCCATGGTCCTAAGTCCAGAGCGTGTTAGTTGTTCCCGGGTGTGGAGGAGGACGAAGAGAGTTAAAGTAGACTAAAAGCGAGAGTGAGGGTGAAGAATATGTACCTACTCATGTGACTTCTATATACTCGCCAACCTCTACGTAACGTAACCAGCGTCCGCGCTGTTTGTTTAGTAGGCGCAACTAACAGAGGGGATCAGGTCGTTACATGCGTCAACTTGACTTTACTTCACAGGCCCGGCACGCTCACGATTACGCTATATGCAGAATGTGCCGAAGGAGCGTAGTGCTGCTCCCGGCAATGGAAAAGATTCCGCTTTGCATCGGACCTGCCAAGCCCCCCCCGGCCGGAAACATCAGAGATCCTCGGCAAGTCCAACGTCATTGCTAGCGGCACATTCACACCGGTCCACTTGATTCTTCCGTTTTTCTAAGCACACGACCGCCTCCGCTTGGTACCACCGTCCGATTCTCAATCTCGATAACTCCGCGAATAGTTGCCTACATGTCGCGGTGACCAGAAAGAGCTGGATAAACCTGGCATGTCAACGAATGCGCGCCGCCATGACGAACAAGCACCTTTCCGCATCATGACAACAACAGCGCAAACCATCCCCGCGCATGCAGAGCGCCAGCAACCGCTATTGTATCCCGCCGATGCCGATCCTATAAAATCCGGCACAGAGAAGATGGCGAGTACAGGGCAGGGTCCGGCACGGAAGGTGGACAAGCAGAGCCCGGAGTATCTACTCAAGAGCGGCCTTGCTGGAGGGTTGGCTGGGTGTGCGGTACGCTCCAAATGTCACTTATGCCATGGACATGCCAATCTAATGCCACATTGTAGGGAAAGACAGTAGTTGGTCCCCTCGACCGCGTCAAGATCCTCCTCCAAACAAGCAACCCCAGCTTCGCAAAATACCAAGGTCACTGGTCTGGCCTCCCCGAATCCATCCGCGACATCTATAGAGGCAATGGCGTCCGCGGTCTCTTCAAAGGTCACTCCGCAACACTCCTCCGCATCTTCCCCTATGCGGGCATAAAATTCCTCGCCTACGAGCAGATACGCGCACGTGTGATAAAAACCAAAGCACAGGAAACGCCAGGCCGCCGGTTCGTGTCGGGAAGTATGGCGGGCATGGTATCCGTGTTCTTCACGTATCCCTTGGAGGTGATACGTGTACGTCTTGCCTTCGAAACCCGAGTTGAGAACCGCAGTACCCTCCGCTCGATATGTAGGATGATATACAACGAGCATCCGCCACCTACCGTCCACCATCCACACAATCCGCTCTCTGCAGCGGCTGCAACCGTAGCGGAAAAGACCTCGCCGCGATCTGGTCTTGCCAACTTCTTCCGCGGCTTCAGCCCAACATTACTCGGCATGATACCCTACGCAGGCGCATCCTTCCTCGCTCACGACACCATCTCCGATCTTCTTCGATACCCGCGCCTCTTCCCCTACACCACGCTCCCGAACACTCAACGCACCGAATCCTCCACAACGAGCCACAAACCGGCGCAGCTACGGTACTGGGCTGAACTCACTGCAGGCGGATGCGCAGGCTTCATTTCACAAACGGCATCGTACCCGCTTGAAGTTATCCGGAGAAGAATGCAAGTTGGCGGTGTTGTGGGAGATGGTCACAGACTAGGCATGGCAGAAGTTGCTAAGAGAGTCTTTATGGAGAAAGGGTGGAGGGGTTTCTTTGTTGGGTTGACCATTGGGTACATCAAGATTGTGCCCATGACGGCGACGGCCTTTTTCGTGTATGAAAGGGGGAAATTCTATCTTGGAATATAAGAGGCAGTCCCCGCAGGTGTTTTCTGATATCAAGAACGTCCAGCATTGGCGCATCTCGGAGTTTTGGGCAATCCTTTGGAAATGAGCTTTTGAACAGCATTGGCGTTTGGGCATGATGGAGAAGTCACAGTTCGCAGATAGACCTGTACATACGCGTCATTCTTAGAAGCAGCCCTTTCAAGGAGCAGAATCGAAACAAAGTGCTGTGCTTATACATGGGTGAGTATTCATTGACAGTCACGACGTGCCTATAAATCTCCACATACACCCTTGTAACGCCACACCACGGTGGATGTTCGCACATGTTTCTTGTAGCAGAGAGCTAATGAGTGATTGATATCCTCCTGACTAATTGGCTGCAACCTAGTCCTCATACGATGGTAAGCTCATCGTGCCCAATCCTCCATAGTCCTGTCCCTGATTGCGTGATTCCATACCGCATGACTCATATTGGGAGGCCTCTGCCTGTCGAGCCGGACCCGACAAGGAAGACCATGTTGGATGGAGATAGTTCCGAGCGGATAGTATGCCCAAGGATGCCCTGTGTTGTGTAGTCTGATAGTGTCCAATGTCGAGCTAGACAAGCCGTCAACCAACCCATCGTATCGTGATAGCTATAACAAAAGACCACCGAAAGCTCTCATTCCCGCAGGCTAAGAATCGTAGAAGTAACTGGAGATGAGTATCTTCTTCTTCTTTTGGGATGCCAGTGGAGATCACTCCTCGTTGGCTGTGACATGGTAGTGTTAGAAGAGATCATCTTCAGGTAGCTGCATCGCCGCCGGCCGGAGCAACTGGGATTGGGGCTGGTGCAGGAGATGGAGCTTGTGCAACATCAACCACACCTGCACCAGGGTTGATGTGAGCACCACCCCTCGCGCCACCGCGTCCACCTCGTCCACGGGGACCGAAACCGCCGCGGCCACGAGCCGGTCCGACTGGAGGAGCTGCGAAAGCGCGTCTAGCAACCTTCTCCTTCCGCTCGAGGACCTGAACGGCGCCCTGAGCGACCGTGACAGGACTCGCGGCCATAGCCTTAGCCAATCCTCTTGAGTCCACAAAATCGACGTATGCAAATCCCTTGCGCTTGTCAATCTCAACCTTCTCGATGGCGCCAAAGATCTTGAGTGCATCTTCAATAAGCGGCTCAGTGATACCCTGGGAGGCGTTGGCGTGTTTCAAAAATGCCTGCTTGCCAGTGGGGGTGGAAATTGAGGGTGCTGATGCGGCATGATTAGGGATGGCGTTCGACGGGCGAGTTACAGGACTGGGGTGCGATGGACCAGGCGTATTCCTAGCGGCAGCCGGTTCGGTAGGTGGAGCACGTGTGGCTGCCGGTCCTTTGGGTACCATGGGGGGTTGGGTCTGAGCGGGCTGCGGCTTCTTGAGAATCATGGGTGCGGGATTAGGCTTCATTGGTGCCTTGGAGTCCTCGGCGACGGTCTTATTGTTCGTCTTGTCCACCAAAGAGGTGCCTGTCTTGTGGAACGCACGACGTTCAGAGCGAGAGGGCCGCTCCTTCTTAGATGACGCGGAGGCACCGTTCTCTGACGCGGCAATGCCGGCTACTGGGGCATTGTGGCCTTCCTTAGCCTTCTGTCTGCCGTTGGCGTTCTCGTCTTGCTTGGCCGGTATTTCTTGCGTTACGGGGTTAAGCTCGCGCTTCGCACCCCGTCGTTTGGTAGGCGCCGCAGGCCCAATGCCTAGATCGCGTTGTAGCATTGATTTGGCGATACTGACATTGCCACGCTTGCGTTCTGGTGCAGTACTCTTATCGGCCGATGCGCCCGCTGCATCCTTGATAGCAGACGCCTGGTTGTTGAGAGCTCTGACTGCCTCCTTCTGAGCCTTCTCCCGCTCGGCCTTGGTGAGTTTGCGCCCCTTGTCCGCGGAAGCGGATGCAGCTTCCTTTCCAGCCCTGCCTTGGGCTTTCTTGTCTGCGGCCTCCTCTTTGGCACTCCTTTTGCCCTGGGGTTTATCCTTGTTCGCTTTCTTCTCTCGTAGGGCTTCGATGAGCGGCGTGGTCTTGACCTTCTCCTTCTGAGGCTCTTCCTCGGGCGCAGCAGGTTTAGTGATGGGCGCGGTCAGGCTTTCGAGGAACTCCTTGAACTCCGGGTCCTGGTCGATTGTACCTTGGCGGGCATCGCTCCTGCGCCTACTGCCCGGCAACTTGGGGTACGGAGCAAACTCGAGCGCTGGTGGGCCGACGAGGGCAGGATCTTGGAAGGACTTTGCGGCATCTTGGAACACAAGCTCGCGGACGTGATCTCCGAGGGCGGTAACATGGGCCTGTTGCGTGACATGAATGTAGACGCGAGAAGGCTTGGAGGGTTTAGCGGCACTGCACCAAAGTTAGCTACGAGAGATGCCGTTTGGAGCGAGGGACATGCTCAGTGGAGACTTTGCCCTTCCTGTAGTTCATCCAGTCGATCTTGCCGGCGCCGGCTTTCCACTCATCGCCCAAGATCTTCTCGAATTCGACCTTGGTCAGACCTGGGGGCAGCCGTCGGCACACGAGCTTCAGACGCGGCGAGGGAGCTTTGGGTCCGCGGGGGGTAGATGCGGGGGCATTCTTTTGTAGGACCGCGACGGGTATGACGCCGCTGACACCGCCGGGGGGCGCCATCGGGTTCTGGGGGGTGAGGGTAGCTAGACAGTGCCGAATTGCCTCGGAGCGGTGGTGGTGGGGGGTGGTTATGAGGGTGCAGACGCTGGGTGGAGAACAGGCGGGCGGTTTGTAGATAGGAACATTGGGAGGCGGATGCGAGCTGAGGGCGAGGCGCCGCGCGAGGTAGCCGCTGCTGGGAACGGGTCGAGTGAGTGCAGGCGCGAGTGTTTGGATGGTGGAGAGTGAGTGTTCACACGGGCAGGCTGGGTGTCGTTGTGGTCAAACGGCGGAAAGAATGGGCAGGCGTCGCGCCGCACGCGCCTTCCCAAAGTGGGACAATCCGTGACCGCATCCCAAGCGCCTGCAGCTGCCACGGCCGGTCCTCAGATGCCGCCCACCTCCACCTCACCATGCATATCAGCGCCAGACCCCGCTGAATTTGCCATCTTACCCTCATTGTTGAATCCGCCATTCACTGGAGCTGCCTTCGACGGATGATACCGCACCGACTCGCTACGTCACGCTTGATAATCACGGCCGTCACACGACTATCTCCCTATCCGCCGCCATTGTCGCTTCGCCGCTCCCAAGAATCGCATTTTGACCCTTCTGGGCTACAGTAAGAGGTGTCTGACGGCTCGTAATTATGGGGAAAGATAGCGACGTCCCGCAGCCAGGGCCGGCACGGCTGTCCAAAGGCGCGGGCCCAGATGAGTGGTTGGAGCAGGCGAAGCAGTGCAAATATTTGCCCGAAGCCGAGATGAAGCGGCTGTGCGAGATCGTGAAGGAGTGTCTCATGGAGGGTGAGTTGTTCGAGTCTAATAGTGCCTAGGGGAGAGGCATGAATATTGCGCTCCCCGTCATTTTGCTCCTGCGCATACCATTTGCTGATACTTCGGCCCAGAATCAAACATCCAGCCTGTGAGGACACCCGTCACGGTATGCGGTGACATCCACGGCCAGTTCTACGACCTTCTTGAACTGTTTCGCGTTGCGGGCGGCATGCCCAGCGATGCCCCCACCGCCCCTCTCGCCCCCGCTGTGCCTGCAACCATCAAGCCAGAGGACATAGAACCACCGACGACGATCACAGATCCCAAAGCGAAGCGAAAGATGAAGAGAAGGTATCAGCGCGACGAACGATATACCGGGCCGACCAGCCCCAACGAGGGCGAAGAGCTAGAGGAAGAGGAGGAGGAAGAGGAGCGTGGGAGGAGCAGAAGTATCACCGAAAGACGAAGTACAGATGAGGATGTGCGTGCGGGGTCGACGCGCAATATACCAAGTGGAAATGGGCAGCAGAACTTCGTCTTTCTAGGCGATTTCGTCGATCGAGGGTACTTTAGTCTGGAGACCTTTACGCTGCTCATGTGCTTAAAGGCGAAGTATGTTCCCTTATACTCCACCAACGTCACGATAGCTAATCTACCAGGTTCCCCGACCGAGTCACGCTTGTCCGCGGAAACCATGAGTCGAGGCAGATTACGCAGGTCTACGGCTTCTACGAAGAATGTCAGACAAAATACGGAAACGCATCCGTGTGGAAAGCATGCTGCCAAGTGTTCGATTTCCTTGCACTTGCCGCTATAGTAGATGGGAAGGTTCTTTGCGTGCATGGAGGGTTAAGCCCTGAAATTCGGACCCTTGATCAGATCCGCGTCGTTGCAAGAGCTCAGGAAATTCCGCATGAAGGCGCTTTTTGCGATTTGGTCTGGAGTGATCCGGAAGATGTGGATACCTGGGCTGTCTCCCCCCGAGGCGCTGGGTGGTTGTTCGGAGACAAAGTGTCATCGGAGGTTCGTCATATCAATCACAATTCGAACGCTTCCGCTAACAGGTTCTAGTTCAACCACGTCAACGGCCTCCAACTCATCGCTCGCGCACATCAGCTCGTCAACGAAGGCTACAAAGTATGTAACCAGCTCACCAATACCTCTAAATATCCATGCTAATTCCCACAGTACCACTTCAAAGACAAAGACGTCGTTACCGTTTGGTCTGCACCAAATTACTGTTACCGCTGCGGCAACGTCGCTTCCATCATGAACCTCGGCGAGGATCTGAAGCCCGATTTCCAGATCTTCAGCGCCGTGCCCGACCACAAAAGAGCCGTACCTGCGGGTAGGGGTACGCGGGGCGAGTACTTTTTGTAAAGTCGTTGTGCATACGTTCATATGGGGTCATGTCGATGAAACCTATTTGTCTGGCGTGGCGATAGATGGCTGTGGAACCAGTTGTGTATTGCGATGTATGGTACGAGGAAAGGTTTGGGTACACGCTTGCTAACGAGATGGCATTGCATTGTTACAAAAGAGAATACCCAGAGAGAGCTAATGACATTGTATTATACCAAGCGCATCTATAGAGTATGAGTAGTGGTTTTGTTATCTTGACGTCTTAATATCGCTGCCAGCTGTGAGTACAATGTCAGTGCGCACTCTGTCTGTTCGGGCCCCCCAAAGAGCAGGAGTTGTATGGGGCTTTGCCATAACTTTTTATAAAAGGTAAGCTATAATGCTAGAGTTCTACGCAGAATTCTATGTATCAGCGTTCTATTAAATTTCCCTCTAAACTGCTGTAAACAAAGAAAGACAAGACTTAAAGCAAATAGAAAGTCTGCCTTACATTCCTGTAGTTGTCTTTTGCGCAAAAAGACATCAAAAAGAGCAAAATATCAGTCGATCAAACCACCCCATTCACAGCCCTCAACCCTAACCAGAGTATTCCAGCGCCGCCGTCCAATGGTGAATACTTGACTGCAGAATTGCTTCCCTCGTCAGAGTTGTATTCATTGCTTAGAGCCACCCAGCATCGCTGGTTACCCAAGCGAGTGAGTAGGCCACCACCGGACTCGAACTGGGCTCTTGTCAGAGTAGGTGTTTGAGAGGCGCGAGTGGATCACGGCCGACCTTCTGATGGAGACCCATTACAGGTGCCGAATTTTGCCCGTGGTAACATTATATAGCACACATAAAGTGAGAGTCAGCACATAGCAGATGGGATCGTTGTGCTGGAGCACAGACGAGCGAAATTGCACAATGTGGGTCATGCTTGGGTCGGTGCGTCGGGTTGTCGAAGCGAACATCCAACTTATCCAACCATTTGCGGGGTAGTGGGGTCCAAATTTCTCCCGCTCCTGCACATCTTCAGCTCTCCTCCGCCTCCTCCCCCGCCCCGCTCCCTCAACTCTCGAAATGTCTACGATGGAAGACGCCAAATCTAAATTCGCAATACATGAAGCCTGCCGCGAGGGCCACAGTACGTGTGCACTCGATGCTCCCACATCGCTGCTCTTCCTCTCCACAAACACTTAGCTAACCTCTGCACCACAGCCACCAAAGTAGAGTCCCTCCTCAACGCCAACCCTAAACTCGCAGCCCTCCGCGATGACGACGATCGCCTGCCAATCCACTGGGCCGTTTCCTACAACCGTCTTCCCATCGTCCAGATACTGGTGCAGGCGAAAGACTTCGACGTTGATGTCATGGATGGCTCGGGCTGGACACCGCTCATGATGGCGTGCTCGCGCAAAGATGCGGAAGCTGTTGTCGACCTGCTCTTGAGCAAAGATGCAGACGTCAACGCGAAGAACAATAATGGACAAACTGCTCTCCACTTCTGCGCTAGCAAAGCAAACCTCGATATCGCTCGTACTCTCCTCTCGCAGAAACCGCCGGCGTCGGCTCGAATAAAGGATAAGAGGGGCCAGCTGGCACTACATCGGGCGGCGGCGGGTGGGAATGCTCCTATCATCAAAGAGTTGCTAGGCGCGGGAAAGAGTCCGCTAAATGCGACGGATGTAGATGGGATGACGGCGTTGCATCATGCGATATCGGAAGGGCATGGAGATGCTGCGCTACTTCTTCTCACGAGTGGAGCGGAGTTTGATAAGCAGGATAGGGATGGGAAAGTTGCGCTGGATTATGTCCCGGATGCGAAAACGAGGAGCTTCATTGTGCAGGCTGCTGAGAGGGAGGGTGTTGACCTGGAGTAATAAGTGGCAATAGTGGGATGAGAGCTCGTATGAGACACCCGGACAGTGTGTATATGAGCACGGATGAGATGACTGCATTATACCCTGGCGTTTTCGATGGTTTATAAAAGGTACGAGTAAGGTACACATAAGAATTTTTCGGATGCTACCAATTCTCCTTTCTAGTTCCGACCACCCCATAATCCATCGCGTTGTTCCCTCGTGCACTCTCCTCTACACTTAAGTTGGAACTTGAGCCCTCCCGCCTCACACCATCTTCTACAACACCTTGACTCGTGTGCGATGTCTGCGAGTTCTTGCCTCGTTTCCACCAAAGAAAATCCAGTGCTGGCACCCCCTTGCCCCTCTTCCTCCAGAAGAACACGGCGGCAGCAAGCAAACCAAGCAGAGCAAGCGTAACACCAATCCCGACCCCAGCCTTCGCTCCAGCCGATAGTCCTTTCCGCTTCCCAAATGCCGTATCTGCATCCACAGTCTCTCCAGTCGAAGCCAACACCACCTCCCCGCTAGGGTACCTGATATTGTACACAGGCTGAGACGTAAGTTTCACCGGAAGCCCCAGCGTATTCGGACACTTCGGCTGATTTGACACACTCAGGTCCACCGAACACTTCTCATCGAAGCCTAGCGTGCACAGCGAGTCCATGATATTATACATCATGTAATTACTCCCCACCCAACTCTTTTCTTGCGCCATGCAACTCGCCACAAAATTCATACTATTCGCAGCGCTAAATGGCAACTTCCCGTCATCCGTGTGAATCAAGTCCGCACACGCAGACACATCCAAGTCCTCGTACTGCATCGCAACGGTTCCTCCGGCCGTGGGCTTCTCGGTAGCGGAAGAGCCAGTGTACAAGTAGTTCCAAGCATCGTAGCTCACATCGTGCGCACCGCCGGACTGGTCAATGCGTAGGAGCTTTACCGAGCGGTCTGCGTAGGAGAGCGAGACGCAGATGTTGTCGCAGTCTACGGGTGTAGGCCAATACGCGACACGGTTGGTGTCAATTTTGCAGCCCAGGACTCCAACTGAGGAGGAGAAGCTATCGTGGGGTGTAACCCAGACGGTTCCACTGTCGGCCGCGACGCGTGATGCGGCTGACAAGCACGCGATGAGCGTGAACTGGAGTGAGCGCATGGCGTCAATGAGTGACGGGAGCTTCGGTAAAGACTGGATGAGTTGTAATGAATGGACTGGTACCCGCGTGTTATGGCGGAAGCTCGGAAGTCTTGATCATAGAGGCGGAGGCGCGACGATATTGTGAGGTTGAGGTGCGACGTTGGAAAAGGTGAGAGTGGATTTAGGCGCTATGGCCATTAGCGCCCGGAACAGCCCCTTTACCGTGCTCCTCGTTCATTTTGGACCGCTCCCCGCATCTTGGACTGTGGAGAGCTGTACTAATCTCTTCAGGGATAAAACATTCACGCGATATCCGATCGACCTGAAAATGAGCAGCAAGGCTGAAGGGGAGGCTTGGTCACAATTCTGCCGGGCGGTAAAAGCAGTTTGTGTAAGCCACACAAACTGCGCTCTTCAGTGCGGCTGCTACCATCCCATAATCCTATTGCATCACCAATCTCAATTACATTCGCCTTCACATTGCTTTTTGAATCAGATGCAACTTCCAGGCTTTTTTCCTCGTAGGCTAGAGCAACCTCTTCTGCGTTACGACGCGAAACGCTTGTGGCATATCACCGGATCTCTGCCACAATCGAAGACAGCATGTTACGTATCGAGACTATCCTCTTCACATAAGAGTGCTCAAGCGCTAACCGCCATCGCTTTACTTCATCCTTGGTATGACGACCCGTATATACAATTTGCCTTTGGAAGCGATCAGGCAGCGGCTTTACGTGTTGGGTCGCAGTGTGGATCACTGGTCGCACAGCATGATAGTACTGGTTATACCCCGCCGCCTGTCGCTCGAACTTAATTTCTCATTCTCTATCCCCACTTCCTTGCTTTGCACTTTTCAAAGAGAATCAATCTTGGCATGGCGACACTCAGGGAACGTGGGCCTGGTCTTAGACCGCAAGGTAATCCGCAACGAAAGCAGAACATTTGCCGCTTCTTCCGGGATCATGGACGATGCAAGTTCAGCACCGCATGCAAATATTCTCACGACCTCTCTGGAACGAACATAACGCGTAAGAAGGAAAACTGATCATGAAAGCTGCAGCAAAAGCTAACAAGTGCCTTTTGACAGAGACAAAAGCTACCACCGCTCCTCCAGAATCAGCGTCAGTTGCGAACTACCGTCGGTGGAGACTCATCCTCAGGAATTGCTTCGAGCCGCAAGATAGGGAGCGACTGTGGGAGGGCGCACTCGCTATCCTAGAAGGCAATGATAGAGAAGTGGGACAGAACATCGCTCAAGATCTGAGCAGTATCAATGATCCAAACGAATCTGGCCTTAGGCAAATCAGAAATCTGGTGGAAGAGCGAGCTCAATCTGGTCAAATCGCCACCTTCATACGCACCCGTCGGAGCTTCCTTATGGTTATGACGCATTCTGCCTTCCTTGACTGCCTCTCACTTGACATACACGTGGGCACTTTGTATGGCATTATCTCTGGTTCCGATGGCGAGCGGGCGGTACCCTTCTTTCAACACATATGTGAGGTGCTCGAAACCACTGCGACGGACGGCTCCCTGTCGGTTCTGGGCGAGAATGTCGAATCGACACTATTAGCAATGTCGATAGCACTCTGCGCGCTGCTCGCTCGCCACCCGCGGGCCAGGTTTCATGACGAACTTTCGGCTTTGGTGAGCTCGTTGGACAATGTCACAACCGTTGCGACTAGAGGTGCACCGTCCATCGTTCGTCAGCATGTTACTAGACGGATTGAGGATATGCGGGCCAGCATCGCCCGTGCTCGCGGGTACCTCTCCGAGAATACAAATGTTCGACCGGACGAGCAGTACACCCCTCTGTCGTCATATCCCCGTGGGATCCAGATGCCTCGCGGCCGTCACGACAACGATAAAACTGACATCGCGGAAATGAGCATCTACCCTACCGCAGATGAGATCTTGAGCGATGAGATAGAGTTCTTGCCTTCAATCGACCCTGATCAGCCGCACTATCTTACCGAGAAAGTAGAGAGACACATCGATACATGTTTCCGTCTTCTCCGCCACGACACATTTGGGGAGCTCAAGAGTGCGCTTGCGAACTTGATGAACAGCATCGAGGAAAACCCGGCCTCTCTGCAAAACTTTGAATTGGGGCTCGAAAACATGCGGGCATATCCCTACACCGACGCATGCATCGACCGTCTTGCGTTTCAGAGGTACGACGGACTGCAGGCACAGATCTCTTTTCCTCAGCCGTCCCCCGTCCAGAAGAAGTCCGCCGCTGAGATACGTGCGTGGTGGAAAGAGTCAAAGCGTTTGACTGACGGCGTGCTCCTCTCTTTCATCTGGTTTGACGGCATGAGTGTCCAGCATTTATTCCTGACCACCGCTCGCGTCACTGATCAAACTGCACAACCAATACCGCAAGATGATCAGCGCAAGACCGTCTCTGCAAAACTTACGGCGCACGGACCAAAAACCGTGCAATCCCTCCTTGACCTTGAAAGCCGCGAGATCAAAGGTATCCTTCTGGAGTACCCGAACATTCTACCTGGAACGTTCGTACCTGTACTAGAGAACCTACAGAATATGCAACGACTCGGCCGTTTACCTTTTCGGGACTGGATCCTCCCAGAGCGTGCTGATCAGGACCATCTCAACATTACCGTGCCTTTGTACGCTCGAGACCAAGGGTTTTACTTCTCCCTGGAATCTATACAGCATTCGACCGACGCTACGATACGTTTGTACCCGACTTCATCTAGCGACGACGACGTGGTTATCAACAATATGTTGGCGAAGACCGAGCTCGATCACGGTCAGTGCCGAGCTCTGGTCGCGGCTCTGAAGAGGGAATTTGCGTTCATCCAAGGTCCTCCCGGAACAGGCAAATCCTACCTTGGAATCAATCTGGTGAAGGTTTTGTTGGACACCAAGAACAAGGCAAATTTGGGTCCAATCGTTGTTGTGTAAGTGCAGTGTCTCGTTTTGAATCTGCACATCAAGGCTGCTGTCATACATACGTGCCATAGTGCTAATGTAATACCAGGTGCTACACAAATCACGCCCTCGATCAATTCCTGGAGCAACTTCACGACAGCGGGGTTCGAAAGATTGTTCGCATAGGCGGCCAAAGTCGTTCCGAGAAACTTGAGGGCCATAATCTCCGAAACCTCGGCAAGACTGAGACCAAGACGAGGTCAGAGAGCAAGCAGGTTCGCGATGCTTATGCAGCTCTTACTGGTCACGAATCAACGATCAACTCTAAACTCTCCCAAGCTCATGGCATGCAGAAGCGCATCGAGTGGGGAGACTTAGATGAGTACCTTGCAAGTATCTACCCAGCAATCCACGCTCAATTCCAACAGAACGATGACGATGGATTCACCATAGTCGGTCGGCATCCTTTTGACATTTGGCGAAGCAACAACCATGTACTTCGCGGCCACTCTGCAGCTACAGACCCAACCATCCTCACACAGAAAGCTACGGTGAACGTCAACCATCTCTCACCGTCGGAGAGATTTCTACTTGTGGAGTACTGGGTTTACGGCCTTCAGAGAGACCTGAACGCAGAGTTGTTTGAGTGTATAGTAGAAGCCGAAAGCTCACAAAAGATCTTCACGAACGTCCGCAAAGAGCTCAACCGACGGGTGTTGCAAGATACCGATGTCATAGGTCTGACCACCACCGGACTTGCGAAGAACATCCTGACACTGCAGCGAGTTCAATGCAAGGTCGTCATCTGTGAGGAAGCTGGTGAAGTCATGGAAACCCACATGATATCAGCGATGTTGCCTACTGTGGAGCATTGCATTCAGATCGGCGACCACGAACAGCTTCGCCCAACCATCAACAATTTTAAAGACCTTTCTTTGGAGACGGCGAAAGGTCGGCAATACCAATTGGATCGAAGCCAGTTTGAGCGGCTCTCGAAAGGGCAAAACGGAAGACCTTCAGTGCCTATTGTCCAGCTGAATACTCAGCGTCGTATGCGGCCCGAGATCTCTTCATTGATACGTGAAACTATCTATCCCGGCCTTCTCGACCATCCGAGCATATCGTCACTTCCCGATGTTGTTGGCATGCGGTCGAACGTGTTCTGGTTCGATCATGACAATCCAGAGACAAGGAAGCAAACAGATATATACCAGAAGTCGAAGTCTAATGCCTGGGAAGTCACCATGGTGCATGCGTTGGTCCGGCATCTGATCAGACAAGGCACCTATAGTAGCAGTGATATCGCAGTGCTTACACCATACACCGGCCAGCTACAAAAGCTACGCGCTGTGATGCGCAACGATTTTGAGATTGTCCTTAGCGACCGGGATGAGGACGCATTGGCTAAAGACGGCTTCACTACGGTAGTCGTTACTGACGAAGACGACGAAGCTAGTTTTACTGTTTCCCAGGACCAGGACCAAAGGAGGAAGCCATTGCAAAAAAAGAAGCTCAGCGAACTGCTTCGATTGGCGACAGTCGACAACTTTCAAGGCGAGGAAGCCAAGATCGTAATTGTCTCTTTAGTGCGCAGCAACGACAGACGGAATGTTGGGTTTCTACGAACTACTAACCGCATCAACGTTCTTCTTAGTCGAGCTCAATACGGGATGTTTATCATCGGAAACACTGACACGTATTCTAATATTCCCATGTGGGATACGGTCATCGGCATGCTGAGGGCCAAGAACGCGGTCGACACCAATCTGAGCCTCTGCTGTCCTCGACACCCGGATACCATCATGTATGTTAAACAGCCTGAAGATTTCGCTTTGTTCAGTCCCGAGGGTGGGTGTCGTGAGCCTTGCCAGGATCGGCTTCCGGAATGTGGACATCGCTGCCAATCGAGGTGCCATTCCAAGGCAATGCACGACGTTTGGAAATGCGAACGGCCTTGCGAACGACGTCATGATTATTGCAAACATCCATGCATGAAGTCAACGTGCGGAGAGGATTGTGGGCGGTGCATGGTCATTCTGCATGGTGTCGAACTCTCTTGTGGTCATTTGAAGAATAACGTTGCTTGTTATTTGACGCAGGAGATGGACCGTATTGTGTGCAACGCGGTTGTTGAAAAGGAAGTGCCATGGTGCGGTCATACCGTACCTGTTCCATGTGAACTAAATGTGGCGGCTAAGCACTACCGCTGTCCTACTCGGTGCGGAGAGCATCTGGTATGTATTCCCACCTTACTACCTAGACGTCATTTTCAAGGATGTCTTGTGTCTAGAGAAACAAATTGTACAGACCTATTCATTTCCATCGGGGGATACTTCTTCTTGGGGGGGTACAATATGCGTCGCAAGTATAAGACACCGTAGTGTCTTGTATATGGCAACGAGCCCTAAAGTTCATCTGGACGAATATTGTCGACTTCGTATCCTGAGCTCGGATCAACCATGGAGTACTTGCTGATACAGCTTTTAGCCTTGCGGACACGACTGTACAGATACCTGTGGAGATTGTAATACCAAGGATAGCGAGGGTCAGCCTGTGATCAGGCATTCAGATTGCAGAAAAGTATGCGGCAGGCCATTCGGAGCTTGCAGCCATACTTGTCCTAGGACCTGTCACAGTGGGCAAGATTGTGGACTCTGTAAATCAAAGTGCGAAGTAAGATTCGTGTTTGACTCCGCCATCGTCTCTCGACTAACTATAGATAGGTGCGCTGCAAACATTCTCAATGTACGCTCCAATGTCACGAAGCATGTGCGCCATGTGTAGAGCCTTGCACATGGTCCTGCGTTCACCAAGGAGCATGTACGATGCCATGCGCTGCCCCATGTAACCGTCTTCCATGCGACAAGAGATGCACCGAGCAACTGCCTTGCGGCCACCAATGTCCTGGCCTGTGCGGAGAGAACTGTCCTGAGAAGTACTGTCAAGATTGCGGCATGATGAATGATGCGCAAGTTGACATGCTTGACTTCAAAACATACGGCGAGATCGACCTCAATGATACACCGGTAATCTTCCTCAATTGCGGCCACTTCTTCACTGCCGAGACGCTCGATATTAGAGCTGTTGAGATCTCCGGTCTCAAGGATATGTCAACCCAGCTAGCAAAGGGAGTCCCACACTGTCCACGCTGTCGCACTCCCATTCGGCAATACGCAACCCAGCGCTACAACCGGTTGATCAACCGAGCCGTCATTGACGAAATGTCGAAGCGCTTCATCGTTACAGGGCAAACAGAGCTGCGAGGCCTGGAGGAAAAACTCCGAATGCTTGAGAAGCAAATGGAAGGAAATCGTGCAGCAGCAACTACAGCGTGCTTCACTAGCATCTCTGCGTACGATGAGGATCGTCTTGCCGCAGAATTGACAAAACAACTTGAAGCTCGATATAAAGCGCCTGCAAAACTTCAGGCGAATATTCTTCGATTTCAGAAGCGCGTGGACAAGCGTCACCAGCCCTCACACAAGCTTCACGAAGCGACCGTCTATGCCATGCAGCAAGACCGGAATGCGAAGCTGAACAGCGCGTTTGCGGCTCTCAGTCTTAGGGATACAGTACCGAGCTCTGAACGCGACCATCGAATCATATCTGGCGGACAGATGACCTTGCTGAAAGCTGAATGCCTCAGCTTAGAAGACAAGTTCCACATTCTCCGGACCATCGAATCTGACTACAAGAAGATTGCCACCTCTGTTCGATTTCCGGGACGCTCACCTCGTCAACTAGTTCGACCATTCCTTCAGAAATGCGCGAGGTTCGTTATCGACTGTGACGGAAAGAAATTGCCGAAGCTTGCGGTGGAAGGCACGCTGTGCTTTGCGCGAATTGCTCGATTGTACATCACATCGGGACTAATTGAGGACAAAGACCGTGAAAAGGCTGCGTCGTACAGCGATGAGGCGAAGGTAATGCTGGAGAACGCAAAAGGCCTCTGTACAAAGAAATTTCGCGATGCTGAGATGTTACTTCAGGCAGTCGAAGAGTCAATGAAGCTGCTGCAGAGGGAATGGGACGAAGAGGTGACCGCGGAGGAGCTCGCCACTATCAAAGCGGCAATGTTGAGCGGTTCGGGCGCTTTCGCAACGCACTCAGGGCAGTGGTACAATTGCGTGAATGGTCATCCTGTATGTTCTGGTAGCCTGGGAACTCACATTACGAGCGCAGTGCTGACTGTGGTGTTTAGTTCGCAATTGGGGAGTATGGTATGCTAATGCAGCAAGCAACGTGCCCGGAGTGCGGTGCGAGGATCGGTGGACAGGATCACGAAGCTGTCGCTGGGGTGACGCGTGTAGAGGATATGGAACTGTGAGCTTCAAACTCGGGGGTACAAATTGCGTTAATTCTGTAACATTACGTACCTGTGCTTGGAAACTAGACACTGAGACCCCTCTCAATGCGCTTCGCAGTTCGGCGAGGAATCTTGTAAATATTGGACGAGGCCTCTCACAAGGCCCCCTACCTATCTTCTCGTGATGTGTTTGTGAGTGAACACTCTTTCACCAAGCGACATAGCACACGAGTCGAAGCACCACTAAGCGCATCAGTTGACCCAGCGGCACAATTAGCTATCACAGCAATACTGTCTCTTGGAAAACTTCGACGTATACATGCGATGTTGAAAGTCTACCCAATCTGGAGCAATCGCGAAGACGTGACACTCGCCACCAGGCCAAAGACCTTGCTCTCACCATGTTATCCTCTCTTGAGCGGTTGTTTTTCATAACGAAGATGTGTTCAAATCTGTACCAGGGTTTGAGGGCACTGTTACTTCGTTACGACGACATATCGGCCCTCCCCCACTCCTTGTGATTCCGTCCGCAAGCCCATGTCCCGCGCCATATTGTGTATCATGACCCGATGCAGCCTTCCCGAAGGAGCCATCTCCAAGTGGACTACACCCTCCGCGACCATCGATTCCGCCATGACGTGCATCACATCCCCCATGGTATTCGTATTGGTCCCTGCTGCGACTCTCTCAAAGGCCTGGACGGTATTAATGGACCATCCGACCCTTCTCAGCGGAGCCAGTCGTAGAGCGCGTCGCCAATTTTCCGCACTCATGCCTGGCGGTTTGTTCTTGGGTGCCAGATCGCTAACGAAACGATTAATGGATGGGGTACCAACATCGGCGTATTGTACAAGAAATTGGAAGGGAATGCCTCCTAAAAGTGGGGGCGCAAAATCAGTAAAGCTCATCCAAAGGGTCTCAACAGCCAGCATCTCAAACTAAAGACGAGTCGCGCTGCCTCGCAATTGCGATACAGTTTATGGTTACTCACCAGCGGTGCAATAATCCGACACTTGCGGCTTGAAATGCGTAGTCCCGCGACCAAGTGTGCCGGTGAAAGATATGGTCACTTTTTGCTCATAATGGGTGAAGATGTGTCCGGAAAGGCGCGAGATACCGTCGATGTTATCTTGTATGTAGAACCTGCCGACCCTGGTGCTGCGCAACAGCCTCGAGATATGCCAATTCGATTCCTTACGCATCGACTCGGGAGCGTCATTTCGTGTCCATTCGGGGGCGTCTTTACGCGCCCACCCAGGGGCGACCGTGACGTCTATAGAGACTTTCTCGACGGTCAAACGAGGAAGTCGAGAGACACCATCATGCCATGCTTGTACAAGCTCTGGGTATAGCTCATAAGGTTCTCCTGTCGGATCATTCACTCGGATCATGTCATTGAGGTCGGTCTCGTGGAAGACTAAAATTTAGGGTTAGCAAAGCTCATTAGGAGGAATATAAGTACCTAGTGTATTCGACTGCGGGCCTCGCAGCCTCACAGTTACAACCCATTTTGGACCTCGGAATGAATTGACCTACTGTCTAAGTAGAGATTTGCCAGCCTTGGCCAATACTTGGCGCCATTAACGATCAAAGGCTGGACATTTCCCATGTCAATCGATCTACAGAAATACCAGAGCGGGCTCCAGGAACTGATGACCCATGGCATGTCATGGTAAATGGGTTTGCAAACGTGCAGCAGATCCGTAATCCACGCAGGCCATCGGGTCCCGAAAAATCGGTCTTCCTGTTGAACGGCCACTAGTAGGATCTTTTGTCGTAGCTCTCGTGGCAGTGTTGTGAGACCCGCCATGGGCTCGTGTAGTTACGATAAGGCGGCGGTAATAGATGTGTCCTAGTTGCGAGGAAGCGTTGCCACTAGTAACAACAATGTATGATAGGTCCCTCAGAATGAGCGTTAACGAATTTAAGTATCGAGATCAGGAGCGGGATAACACGAAAAGTCGTCGTTCGGTCGTGAGACGCGTGGGTTCGCAAGATGACACGAGAGTGGGATGACTGCCTAGTCTGAAAGCGCTTAGTGTGGTCACATCCACCACTCATCAAACAACCCGATGATGTCCGTCTTTCCTCAAAAATTACGACACTTTCAATTGTTTTGTACCATTATATAATGCATTTGATATCAGAACCATACCCATGCGCCATAAAATCATATGCAATGCTCGAAAAAACCGACCTCCAACTCCAACTATGTCCAAAACACAGAACAACAAACCCTCCCCCGCCACTTATATTCCAGAGTCCGTCTGATTATATATATGCCCACCCGGTACCCAATAATCATTCCACTCATCACATCCCTTATCAAACTCCTCCAAACTCCCAATACTGCCCCGAATCTCACTCCTCCGTTCCATGAACTGCACGCTCAGGCCCTGCCCAGCGTGCCACGCAATGTGACAATGCATGACCCACAGACCCGGATTGTCAGCCGGAAACGCAATCAGCAGATATCCGTCTGCAGGCATCGTAGCAGTGTCTCGTCGTGTGGGGTTCTGAAAGTTCAAGTTGTCAGTTGATCCGTCCCATGTTCCGCCTCCGGATCCTAAGATGTAGAAGTCATGGCCGTGGAGGTGTATTGGGTGAGGGAGAGCAATGTTAGAGGTCGTTTGGATCCACCAGAAGTACCAGCTGCTACTGTCCATTTCGTAGACGTTGGAATTTGTGCCAAAAGTCCCCGAAGGAGTAAGCGCTGTTTGTAGGCTCGGCTCATCCCAGTCGACTATCAAAGGTGTACCGTCGATCGTCCAGCGGAACAAGAAGTTGTCATTGGCGTCTTGGGTGTGGTTGACTTTCATCTCCGCCTGGGGGACGATATTCGTCGGGACGCTGTTGGGGACGAACGGGACAAGATTCGTCTCGTCGGTGCAGGTGGTTCGCATCTGAACTCCAGTGGAGTTGGGGTCGGCTCCAGAAGCACCTTCATACTGCAGGATGGCACCAAGAGGAATGTTGGTGTCGGTCATGGCGTTGCTACCGCAGTCTGTACCAATCGACACACGAAACCAGTAGTTGTCGACAGTTTGGTTCGCGTTGATCACGACATCGTAGCGTTGACCTATGGGTAATCATCAGCTTGAACATATGTGGTTGCCGAGAGGTTGGCGCCTACCGATGGCAAGAGTGAGCTGATCGGCAACCCACGATCTGATTGGGACCTGAAACATATCAGCACGCCCATTGTCAGTGCCAATAGCAAAATGTACTTACAAAATCCGAGGTGATGACAGTAAACGGGTGTTTGTCCATGGAGACGCTGAATGTGGAATCCACGGACGTATTGATTAGCCTGATGCGGTATTTCTTGCCCTGAATTTCGATCAGCCTCGTTTCAAAAGAGCGCCTAAAGCACTCGTACCTTCTTGACCTTCATCTTGAAGTAGCTTCCACCACCATTTGCATTCACATGCGTGCCGTTTACCAAAATGTTATCCGGTTTTGGTGGTCCGCGCTGCGAAAATTGTGCCTGCTCGCTGAGTTCAAAGCCGGGTTTATAGTACCATTCGGAGAGCGGCAAGGTACCAAGATCTTCATCGTAATTGGCTGTCGCAGGGCCATCCTAGCGGTTATTAGCGCAATGCAGGCAATAGAAAACCCCATCTAACGGTGGCTTACGATGATGAGGGTACCGAGAGTACCTTCCGCATACTGGGCACTCCAATGCGAGTGATACCAGGTCGTACCAAATTGAGTGCATTTAAATACATATTGGCGAGTTTTTCCCGGAGCTATCGGACATTCTAAACGAGATTAGTGCTGCAAAGTGGAGCGGGAGAAAGTTCATTGTACCCGTAACACCTGGTACTCCATCGTTCTGACACGAGTTGAGCTGCCTAATACCGTGCCAATGGATACCAGTCCCGTTGTTTTCGAGCAAATTCTTCACTAGATTTCGTCAGATGCGAGGATACTTGGCCAAGTTGTCGCGGACTTACCATTGACGACCAAAGTGTCACCCCACGATGCTATCAACTGTTAGTTAAGAAGAGCTTCTAAGGAGGTACCACAAACCGCGAAGGACCGGGCCTGGAAACGTTCCGTTTATAAGCTTGAAGGCGTTAGCCAAGGCTGCAAGGTTCGCTCCTAAATGTACTTACCATGACGGGACGGTCACCACCTCCATCCGGATTCAAGGTGGTATTCGTGATCTCGAGATTGTACTGTAGAGCTTAGATGCTTGGCTTGAAACAAATCGAGCATCGACTTACAGTCACTGTTTTGCCCGCAGGTGGTGCTTTGGCATCGAAATCGGTTGCGATACTGAAGCCGTTGCTCCAGCAGTTCCGAGTACGACTTCCATGAGTACACTCCCCATCGGGAATCTTAGTACTTGAAGGAGCTTGTCTTTCAGTAACCACTCTCGATGGAGGAAGTATCTCAGCTTTTGGAGGAAGAGCTCCAGCAAGAGCAAGTGACGAGATTGAAAGCCAACAGACTAATGTATTGACCAACATAATGTGTAGCGATGTATGATAGGATGGTATAGAGTGTGAACAGAGAGAGACAAATGAATTATATGAGAATCTTCAACGCTCGGTTCGCACTGGGGATGTGGGCCTGAACATTGGCATGAAATACAGGGACCAGTAACAAGTCTCAGGCTCACACATCTCGTCCGAGAGTCCGAGTTCGCAATTATCGAGCACGGTGTGCGGACAACAATACCAGAGAAGATGTGGCGTTGTTGGTCGCCAAACGAAACGAAGTGGTACACTCACTCAGCTCAACTCGGCGCGATCCGCCGCTCGAATGTCCGTGTTGGCGAGCATTAGGACTCGAAACACGCGCCGCAATGTCCATTCTGTTCTTGGGTCCTGGGATTGAACGGAATTGGTAACCATCGGATTAGCCAGTACCGCTACCGACTTGGTGGAATTGAGATCTATCCTGAGACCAGTGCCTGAGCGTGGCGTATTTGAAGGCTGACTACCTGGTCCGATGTAACTATCGGCAGTTGTGGAGCCATGCGAAGCTCGCAAAACCATGCCAAGAGGCTGATGATGTGCATCAAGGCTTACGGGCGGAAGCATCTCGAATACTGGCAATGCTCATGTGGGAACACCGGAGATGCCCCAGCTAGACGGGTTGGTGTATTCGGTATTGAAGTGAGACCTATATACAGTTCAGTGGGCTTAGTCTACCTTGAAAGATGTAGGTAGTATTGATTTGTGCATGAGAGCGCGTATTCTTTGGCAAGGCGAACCTTCTCACAGAGTCAGTAAGCGATCAGCGCTTTGATGTCTCCAAAGCAACGACTGGTAATTTTTTGACTACCGCGCATGATACCAGAGTATTTACAAGCAGTGCGCTACTGACCGTATACAAGCACTCGACTCTGGCGTCCAATTCTCTGGACTCGTATAAACAAAACAGCAGGAAATTTGAACGCAGAGACCGGAGATTTGAATACGGTCGACAAACACATTCGGCACCATGATGCGATGCGACATTCCCCCCAGACAAGCAGGTGGCAACGTAAAATGTGAAACTTTGAGGCTCAGCAACCGAGAATGGCAGGATGCTTCCGTACTGTAAACTGAAGTCGTTCCGCCATCTCACTGATGACTCCGCACGTCCGTGTAGTCGAGAACTCAACGACCAAAACATTGCGTTTCACGTAGAGGTGTATACGGGGACACTGCCCTGCAGTCAGCTACTGGGGCTACAACGATCGCTTGATCGGTCAACCTCGAGACTGGGTCGGACAGAACGTGGCAGAGGCCGAATTCGTGCGTGCTGCTAGAGTTTGCAGGGTCCACCGAACGGCGGTAAATCCAGCACAATGGATCCGGTAAGTGATGCTATTCACATTTCGATACTCTAAATCCTGGTAGTGATGACGATCAGTCGTGTAGCTCGAAGCGGCAGCGCGTTCTGGCGCCCGACAGCTGCAGCATGTCTGCGTCAGCGTCATGGGGGGGCTGCTCGGACTCTTCAGTGGAGCGCCCTACGACCTAGGGTAAGTGCGCATCAGCTGCAGCTCCGACATATCCGCAGCACGCAGTAGTGATTGTCGGATGAGAGGAGAAGCGTGACGTCTAAATTTGGCAATCGCCCTGTCTGCGCTATGGTGCAGGCGCCACACGATGTTTGATTGGCTGCGTATCCGAGGCGCTTCCAACACTTGACGGGCATGGTCTTTCTGTGCAACATCCTCCACCCGGCTTGTCTTGCTGCGCGACATCGCCGCGCTCCGTAATGTGGCGGTGGACTGGGCTAGATGAGGCGATGGCGAACCTTGTCGTCAGTCGACTAACATATGTCGTCCGCCCAGGACGGCTCGGCAGCGGCATCTGCCCAAACGAGATGTGGTACCTCGTTGGACTTTCATTTCAGCCGACCTCCGGAGTTTTGGGCAATCGATTGTCGGCGATAGAAGCGGTGGAAATCCCGTAGCTTGAGGCATACACCCAGCTCGTTGGAATACAAAAGCCCTGTGCTTTCCCGCGTAAGTATAGAACCCCACCGTCACTTCTCAACATTCGCTCTTCCACTTTCGTTCGGTATCAATCATGTCCTCCTATCGTTTCACCACTATCACAGCAGCTGCTGCCTTACTCTCGTTGGTGGCAACTTCACCCAATGGCACTCCATCCAACGGCACTCCACCCAATGGCACGCATCAATACGAAGGCAATCCTGACTCCGTATGCTATTCGTATGGTGTTGACTTTGTTGATGAAGGTCACTACTTCATCAACACTCTATCGGACGATAGCTTTACCTCTGTATCAACATTCGCAGGGTGCAACCAAGACCTCGCTGAAGTCTTGTTCGTCGACCCAGCAGGAGATGAAGTGCTCTGCTCTCAACTCCCTACCACCCCTGACGACACAGCCCAACTGTCAACATGTCCTTTGAAGAAGAGCCAGATGACCTCCGGCGACTACATACTGCTTCTCATAGGCAACAATGACAATGGTCAACCGTTTGCTTGGCAGCGAGGTGAGCACTACTTATACATTCAACATGTATGCACTGCTAAATATATTGTCAGATCTGTATCTGGATTGCGGCCCTCAAGTTACGACCACTGTTACCGCAACCGCCACGTTCAACATCACCACAACACCAATAATAACCGCAACAACGACCTCTACGGATGTGATCACCTCTACAATCAGCAATAGTATCACCTACACGGTGCCTTCCAAGACAGCTAAAAAGGTCAAGACTATTACTCCCCGCCCAGTGACAGCGACCAACACGAAGACTTTCACTCGCGTCAGAAACACTTGGACCAAGGAGCTCAGTATCACAACCAAGACTGCCACCGCCACTTGCACCACTTCCCCAAAGAAGCCTGATAAGCCGTGCAAGTACTCGCCTACGATGATACATCCTGCAGCTTTGGTGACGCCCACTGCCGTGCCCAACTCCCACCGCTTCATCCGAAAGGCTGACCGGGTCGTCGACATCGAATGGGCTCGTGCCCGCATCGAAGCGGCCAAGCTCAAGCGTGACCAAACAGTCCGGGACGCAGCTGCAACCATGGAAAAGCGTGCTCCTGATGCACCAACTATTACCATTACTGCTCCCACCCCGGCCAACACTACTATTACCTACACTGATCCTGCTATTACGACAACCGAATCGACCATACTACTGGCTACGACCACCACCACGCAACCCCCGGTCACTGTCTACTCGGGTATTTTCACTTCCACAGTAACGGCCCCAACGCCAACTAAAACCCGTTTGCATTTCGCATATACGACGAGTGTGAAGACCAAGACGATTCGCGCCACGTGGACCCGCACGACGACGATAACACCTAGTGCTTCCATGACGGCGTGCCACAGGCGAGGTGGACATTGGGGTTCCGGCAGGTGGTAAGGTTCCCACATTTTAGTGGACTGCTCGAACTATCGATTAGAATGCATCCGTCCGGCGTTTGGCGCTTTGTCTCGTTGTTCTGTTTCCGGCGAAATCCTTCTTCGAAATTGTAAATTACGAATTTGCATGTAATAATGATTCAATTCCAGTGTTGACCACATGGATTCCTCCCCAATGCACAGTGTCACATATTCCATATGCCGTGCCACCTCACAAACCTCCGAACACGCAAGTCTAGAAGCTACGTCAGAGTGCCATGCATACTGCATGTACACCACATGGAAACATGTTGTCACGCAGTGTCAGAACGCTGACAACATTAGTCTGCAGTGGGCTTGCAGGCCGCTACGCCCTAGCTCCGGACAAACCAAGAATCAATAAACCTCACACAACAGCATCATCCCGGCCAGCGATCGTGAACAGGGTTGACGCTGACGGTGAGGTCGGAGAATGGTCTTCAGCCCTGTCTCACTCCCACTTCTGGGGCGCTTCTGCATTGACCTGGTACCACAGACTCAGATCCAAAACTGTACCTCCAGCCGACATCTAAAAGCTCAGACGACGTGACACAAGGCTGTGAATTGTTGAACAAGACGATACGATGAGCCACGTCCGTATCAACACAAAAGTAGCGAAAAAACGTGCAAAATGCCATGCGACGGTTGACTTCTGGCTCCCCACCGCGTTTCCGAAGCCACTCTCGGCAAGAAGTTAGCGCTCCGTGTAACGGTATGCGCCACCCGCTAGTTTACGCCTCGTCAACGTCCAGCGTCAGTGACTGACCACGAGCCGTGTTCCGAGCCGAGGGATCGGAAGGTCTGTGCCGCTCGTCCAGAATTTGGGGTCGTGGTATGGTTTTGGGTGAGGCGTCAATTTACTCGCTTAGGGTGGAATAATTAGAATATCTTGGGTTGCGAGGTTCAGCTGCCGCGGGCGTAGGAGGCGAAGCTCTGCCTTGGATACCTTCGGGAGCGGGAAGGTTAGAGGCCCAACGTGAGGATGGTCTGATGTCGGCATCTTCCGAAAAGGAGGCGTATTGGAGCACGGCAACCTTCACGCAAGGATATGCTCCGGTCACTTCATGCTCGTATATGCGTCTCTGTACATACGAAACTTGCAAGCGATAGAGCTACAGTAGCTTTGCAAGAAATATGCTAGTGTGTAGCATTACAATACCGTAACGTGGGTTGAAGTGGAGATGCGCCGTAGTGGGGATGAGTACATAGCGCACGCGCATCGATCGTCCTATCATGTATGAGGGCGAGCATCATGCGATAGTAAGGCTTCGTGACACGGACAATAAACTCTACCCGAAGTGCGGAATATACGAGGACGATCTTGCTACACCGGTATTTCAAATTCGCGCGAGGGTACATCCGAAGGGGAAAATTCTCGTTAACTAGGGAGACTTGAGCTTAGGCAAGAGAAGAGAGAACGAAGTCAAATTCTTTTACGAGGGATTTCAGCATGGAAACTCACTTGTTTCGATTCTGCGCTTCAACAGCAAAGAGTCAGAAGCTATAGTTGACAATAATTTACCGTCTCAAAGGCCCCGCACACAGTCTCCCGAGTGCCCTTTGACTTTCGAGAAAAGGTTGACCGTAAGTCAGAAGAATTTTGCCTCAATTTCAGCCCTGTTCCTCAATAGATTGAATAGTTGTCGTTGAGAATGCTGTGGCACAACGTCCCACGTGCATCCCCACCCTTGAAGGACTTGCATACGCGAAGAGCCACGAGGTCGGGACGCCGATGCGCACGTTACACCTCAATAATGGCGGTACAACTATGGAAGGGTACACCCGCGTTCTTGCATCAGTGCTGGGGCTTTGGGACCGGCCGATGCATCGAACCACGGCTTGCTTGACATGTGTAACGAGCGGGCGGGTGCAGGCGAGTAAGTGGCCATGAGCGATCATGACGTGTGGTAGCGTCGGTGAAGAGAAAGTTTGTGACAGCGTTTTCATGATTTGGTCTGGGAATGATGCTGCGAATCAGGGCCGGAAAGCCTTCTCGTGTCGCTTTGAGACAATATAGCCGTTACCGCGCCGGTCCACGAACTTCTCACTCAAACTCTCCAAAGCTCTTGCCATGTTCAAGCCTTCACACTTCAAACACCATACTCCCAAACCAACGTCTCCCTCCCCGCCCACTGCATGACCGTCCACCCTCGCTTCCCTCCAAAACCTCCTGCACACAGCGCCACCCAACTCCCCTCCTTACTCTCCCCCTCAGCTTTCCCAACCTTCAGTCCCTCTCTCCTGACCATCAAATAAACATCCTTCACAAACCCCGGCCCAATAAACCCCTTCCACCTAACCCTCACCATCCCTCTCGTCTCCACCCCCCTATCCATTTCAAATGCAGGCACCTCGTACCTCGACAAATGCGGATCAATTACATCGTTCGCCGCGACACGTGGCGAGCCTAGGGAGAGGAGGAGTATGTACTCGTGCAGGGCGAGAGCGTCTTCTTCGTCATAGAGACCACTCAAGTCTTCTACGCATAATTTCGGTACAAGGACATTGGGAAGGTGTGTGACGCTTGGGTCGATGGGGAGTATTGAGGGTTGGTGTATCGAGATAGGCTCTTTGCCTTCGCGGAGTGAGTCTGCCGCCGTCGGATTGAGATTGTAGAATAGCCAAGTTAGGCTTTGATTTAGGACGTTCTTGCAGGCCCACTCAAGGCGCGAGAAGCCTTTCTTACCATGGATCATGCTTGGTGCGCGAAGGTCGAACTCGATGACTGTTTGCGATAAGCTTATTAGTCGCCATGCATGATTGCGGTAGAGAAGGGCCACGCACCCCATCTGGCCTTTTGGTGCTTCTTTCCGCCATCCTCTATCGACTTCCCTTGTAGTCCACACTTCTCGTATGTTGGCCGGTCAAGCTCCAATCGCAAGATCCCGTCGTGGAGCGAGAAGACGTTGTCGACAAGTGGTCGGCCCTCAGAAAGCATCGTGATATTGCCTGAGCATCAATTAGCCTACTGCACCTCTTAGAAAAGCAACAGTTCCACTCACCCTTCTTGATATACTCCATAAAGAAGTCACCCTCCAGCAACTCTCCAAGCTTCATGAACACCCTCGCATATACACCCCTTGCAACACCATCCCGCCTCTCTAATTCCACACGCACAAGCTCGTATATTTCCTCCGGTAATATCAGGTCCAACTAAATACATCAGCCTCGTTGTCTCGTCTCGCCCTCGGGCTCTGTCCTATGCGTGTGCATACCGTGTGCGAAAAAGGCTGCGCGTTGAAGGTGGAGAAGGGCTTCTTCTTCGTAGAGACATTTTGCGGATCGATGTAGCTTGGTAGCAGGCTGTGTGAGAAGTAGGTTTTCGTGTCGGGCCCGTCGTCGCAGTGGATGTCGAGCATTGTGGAATTGTGGTAAGGCTTGCGCCGCGGAAGCTTGACGCGTGGTTTGGGCGGGGCGGAAATTTTGGTGGAGCTTCGGATTTCAGCCCTACGAAGCTCGGGCCTTGACGTGTAATCGCACGTTCCCCGCGGCCTTCTCTATGATGGTGCGTCTATATTCAGCCATCTATTCCAAGCACAGCGCATTACAGTCATCCTAATGGTTGACGAATTCATAACACTCTTTTTGATTTCGTGTTGTTGCCTTCAAACAATGGTATATGCTGCTATGATCTATACGCGCTCTTCTGACAGAGTGAGGCATCGAAACTCTTACGAACCACCTTCCCGAGATATGTACCGTCCCGACACCGCTTCCTATGCCTTGGCCGCAGATATCGCCCTCCACGCCGAGACCATGCCGAACCCAAACGCCCTAATATATATGATAAGGAGAAATATAGGCACAAGACGTACGTGAATGCCGCATGAACGCCACGAATATCTACACGTGAGCCTAAGATGCTTTCGGCTCGATCTTCAGAGGCGAACTCCTAGCTTTTACGCTGTACAGATGCTCGACCTCGTCAACAGGTAGCACCTCAACCTGCTGTCCTGTGGGTATCATCTTGTGCTTCAGATCCCAGCCTGCACGCCGCGCAAGCTCGGCTACTACGACGTCGCAGTCTCCGAGCAGGTTGATGTCAAAATTGATGTGGTGGATAGGCTGAACGTGTTAGCTAGGACGTGGGGTATGCAAGAGATAGATGCTTACGTCTCGAGATATATAGATCTGGGGGACGTCCCGCGGCAGAAAGTTTGGGACTTCTGAAACCGGTGCCACCTTCATGCTCGTCCCAATGACAATGACCAGGTCTACCTTCTCCCGGTCTTGGTCCTTGAGGCGATCAAAGAAATCGTTGGGTAGCGCTTCGCCGAAGAAAGTTATGTCTGGTTTCATAATACCGGGCTGCGGCATGTCATATGCACCGTCTGAATCAGAGTCGTCGGCGCCTGCCTGGCGGCGCTTCTTGGAGCCGTTGGAGCTTCGCTTCCGCTTCATGCCAGGTTTTTGTGTAGCAATCGTCTTGATACACTGCTTGCACTCGGCAGGCTTGCGGGCGCGGACGGCATCGAAGATGTCTTCGCCGGGAACCTGATGCTTGCACTTGCGACATGTCGCCATTGCCCATGAGCCATGGCATTGAATGAGCTTCTCCTTCCGTATGCCGGCGTGCGACTCTACATTGTCAATGTTTTGTGTGTAATTTGTGAGCAGCTTCTCCTTGTCCTGCAGCAACCGGATAAATTCGTGGGTAGGCGACCAGTTCTTCAAATCGGGAACAATGTCGCCGGCGAGGTGATAGAAGGTCGTCGGGTCGTCGTCAAAGTTGTGAATGTCGAAGATCTGCTCAGGCTCCTGGTAGCCCATGTCAAGTAGCTTGGAGTAGAAGCCCGTGTTCTTGCTGCGGAAGTCTGGTATGCCGAGGCTCGTCGAGATGCCTGCGCCCGTGATGACCATGATGTTCCGCCGCTCGCGCAGCAGCTTAGCGGCATCGTCGATGGTCTTGTACTGCTCCAGCCGGCGGCGCTTGTTCAGCTCGCGGTTGATGGCCAGGCCCAGCACGCGGTAGAAGGACTCATCTTCGAAGTCGTCGGTGAACTTGGGTAGGCGCACATTGAAGGCGGTGCACAGCTTCCGGGCCGTGTAGCGCTCGCTTGTGATGTACTCGAGCACGAACTTGTCGGTGCCGACCTGGTGCAGCCGCTGCCGTATCTGGCGGGCCTCTTCGGGGGTGCACGCGCTGCTCCCTGCTCAGCAGTCAGTTGGCGGACGTTGACGTCTTAGTGCTGCGCGGCTCACCGTCGGTGGTGTACTCGTAGACATCGGCCTCCTCGAGCAGCTCCTCCAAGAGCGAGCCCGAGTCCCACGCGTCGCCGTCGTCGCCGTCGTCGCCACCGTCGTGGGACGTGGGGTTGCTCGCTTTCGCGTCCGCCTTGGAGTTCAGGCCGTCTTGGGTGGGGTCAACAGACACGTCGTGGACGGTGTCAAGGACCATGACGGGCCCCGCGTTGGCTTGGGCCATGTTCTTGTCTTATGCAGCGGCGGGCCGTTGATCGCGGGTGCTGGCAAAAGTATTGGCGGCTTGCGACATGTGTAGCACTAGCGTGCCCGAACGGGCAAGCGCCCTCTTTTCTCACTCGGTGCATCTCTGTTCCATGGCGCCCCCACTAGCGCGCTCCTCCGCCTTCACGCGCGGTGACTCGTCGCCGCCATCTCGATCGATGCCGCAATGCGAGATGTCCTGTCCTACACTGCCGATGCCTGCCTGGCATGGGGTAAATGCAAATTCCGAACCACACAGCGCTCAGCTCAGTCTACCGAGAACCAGTACCCCTTGGGAGACCGCATAAACCGCTATGCCGCATCTTGGGCTTAAATCCCCCGCGGGCCGGCCCTGTCTCACTTTTTTTTTTCCCGTCAACCTCTTCTCTTCTGCTATTGTATTTGTTCCTTCACTCCACGTTTCGGCTTTTGATTCTGCGCATGGCGCCTGCACCGCCGAAGAGCAACAAGCCTAGCCTTGCTCGTCCTCCCGATCGGACCTTAGCCTCAACCTCAACCTCAACCTCACACAACAGCCTTGAGACATTGCCGGTCGAAGTCATCCACCATATCCTCTCTTACCTCGTCCATCCAAGATCTCGTCTTCCCGGCCTCACCGAGTGTCAAAGCAACTTCGACTTCTCGAGGACGGAGCAACGCAAGATAAAGGGACAAGAGGACCAGACAGCACATCCCGACTCAAACCGGCATTTCACCGATGTCTTTTCCTGGGTGGAGCTTCGTCATCCATTCAACGTGCTTGCGAGCACTTCCAGACGCTGTCGAGAGTTGGTGGATAACTACTGCTCTCATCTCGTCAGGGCCTGCAACATGTTCAACCTCCCGTTTGCGCATCTGGAGGCACATGGTCCAAACAGTGTGTATCCTGACCTGAGGCATATAGTCTTTCGTCGTTTGTGGCTGCAAACCGCGCCTCGACACTGTGTCTTTTGCGGTGGAAACTTGAGCTCCTACCCACATAGCCCCACGATGCGGCTTATGCTCACGTGCGAGGACTGCTTCTATGCCCAAACGCTAGTAAGCACATTTGTCCCAGCTTCTCACTGCCACGCTGCGACTGACTATCATGTCAGACGCTCCAAGAGATACAAAGGTTATACCATATCCAAGACAGCTCCATACTCACTTCCAATATGGTCCGCGGCTCTCCTAACTACGAGTGGGTCCTTCGAATCGACGTCGAAGCACTAGCTCTGCGGCTGTTCGGGACAAGAGCTTTCCACAGCATTCACCCGGATCACGACAAGAAGCCTTGCGAAAAGTGCCGCAGAGCCGGCATTGTCGATGGGGCGTCGACATTGATCCCACGACGACTGGCGAAACTTCCGTCACATGTGAAACGAGACACGAGATCACAGCGCCGAAGCCGAGAGCTCTTGTGAGAGTACGCTTTCCTTACACTAGAACGTCTTCTCTTTACGATACCCACGACATAGCGTTTTTATAGTAACACCATTCCACTTTACGCTTCTTATGAAAATTTCAGTGGATCAATGCGACATGTGTGAGATGACGAGAGTTACGAGGGATATGTACGACATTGTTAAGCATTCGGTGTCTACTAGACACTCGAGCCATTTCTATATACCAGTTTCCTTTTGTCGAAATAAACGAATGCTATGATAACTCCGATGCAAGTACCATTACCATTAAACAAGATGCCTCGCCGAACATTTTAAACAGAACCGTTTTCCGGATATCAAGAGGTAATATAAACAAAGGTCGAAAGAAATCGCGGCTGCAAGGCCCCTGCCTAGCCTCTGGCTCCCTCCCGCTCTCGCTCTTCTAGATTGAGGTAATTGCACCCTTCCACCTACTCCACGCCAACGCACACCTTCAATCGCGATCCACCTAGATCAGACCAATCCAGACACCCACCACAACCATCAACCCCGCCCATCCAGCAACGCCACCGAAGCCGGCATCCAGCCCCCTTGGCGCCGCACCCGGGAAATCGCCTGGCACAAAAGTCCGCGTGGGCTCGCTGCTGTTGTCGTTCCCCGTCGCCGTCGGCTCTGTCAAGTTGATGTTGATCTTGGTGCTGCTGGGCAGCAAAAACGTCTCGGTGCACCCATATCCCGATTCGGACGCGGACAAGTGCGTAGAGCTGTTCGTGGAGTTGCAGTTCCAACCCCAATAGTTCGGCGTGGTTGTGGGAACTGGGGAGGCGGCGGAGTCGAGTGGGGTGGTGGAGGTGAGCAGGGTCGTCGTGGAGATGAGGGTGGTTGTTGTGTCGGACGTGGAGGAGCGGATGGGATCTGTCCTGGGCGTTGTGTAGGTGGTGATGGAGATGGAGGATGAGGAGGACGAGGCGCTTTGTGATGGGTAGGCTGGCGGGGTGGACGTGAGGGAAATCGAGGCGGGGGCTGATGTGAAGTCCATCTTGGAATGCGGATTCGCTGTCTTGAGAGCTATCTCAGCCTCACTGGAGTTGGCGCAAAGAGAGGGCGGTGGCGAGTGTGCGCGTGGTGGTTACGCAGCCGATGAACGAGGAAAGTCTCAAGCGCGTAAGAGTGAGAGTGCAGGAGTGCAGGCAAGTGGCAAAGACGACGAGATCAATGAAGACGAGCGAGCAGAGGAGAAGAAAGTCGAAGGTTAATGTTCGGCAGCTCAGCCCTGGCCCGGGGGGCAACCTGGTGCACAGGCACAGCAGGATTGCTGACGCCGCGGTGCTAACGCCCGAAAAGCCTTGGTTGGACGGCCGAAGAGGGGTAGCGCCACCACACGGCGCAGTGCCTGGCTCGACGCAGCGCAATTCATTTCCTTCCTCAGCACTGTTTAGCGTGTCACGCAAGGGTGAGGGGTTATGTAAGGGCGGGCCGAGGACGAGGGGAGAGATCGTCGTCGAGGCCAACGTTGGGCCGTTGGGCGTGGAGGTGCGTTTGGGGAGCGGTTGGATGGTCACCATGGGCGTCGCCGTCACCATGGACACTGCATTCGGTCAATCAGCATGTCGCTTTTCCATGCGGCGAGTCTTGTTATTGCTCTCGTTGGTGGCAAGGTGGGACGCTTGGTTTCTGTGGTGATCCGGCCCAGGAGAACACCACGGATCCACTTGTACGGCTAGCATGGCCCAGTGTATCCACCCCGACATGTGCACACCACACGTGCGAGAGCAAATCCTCGGCGAAACACTACTCCAAATAGGTACGGAATACGGAACACGGAATGCAGAATGCGGAATGCTTCGAAACCAACATTGCCTACTCCATCGACTACCTATGTTGCTTCGCTGATGCCTGTTCCGAGTACGTCCCTCTCCAACGGCTATCGCGTACGCAGGTACGGTTCTGTCAATCGCACATCCTTCCGAGCTTACGGACACCACGAGGCGGCATCCCGGTTGCGGGATGTTAGCGAGGGAATGCCATCCTTCGAACGTCATGTGAATGTGTGAAGTATGGTGCGGCTCCTGCTGTTGACCTCATTGCTCATCTACGCACGACTCCATCTCGGACATGCTGCTTGAGCGAGTTAAAGAGACGGCACGACATTCGAAGACGCAATGGTGGCGAACCTTGAGCTTTCGACGACGTCGGAACGCGCTTGGGGTGTCGCAAGCTGTTGTGATCGCACTCGCGACAATTTTCGTCCACTCCAGGAAGGGATGCTGTCGCACACTGGGTTCTCGCGACATCTTGAGAGGTGCGCGGGGTAGGACGAGAGTATAACAAGTTCCGATGAGCGACACACTACCGGCCACGGGCAACAAACAGCACGTGAAGTTCTGTAGGTGGTCCTTGCCTTGAGTTCCTGGAAGAATTGACAAGCACAGCCGAAGCAGCCATCCACACTGTCCCCACACACACCACCATGTCTGTCATCTCACATCAGAAAGCAATAAACCTCGGTGTTCTACAAAAAATGTACCATGTACACTACACTACAAATTGGTGGAGCCTCGCATCTACCCGAGGAACTCCACACTCTCAAGAAAGCCGTTAGTAACACTTTGAATCCCGAATGACCAAACCCCCAAACCCGAGCCGCGCCAACCATTCGCCGGCAAGCAATCCAACCAACTGCAAATTGCGATGCGCGCAGCCGTCCCGCCGCCGGGGACCACTTGCACGTCGGCAGCAGTTGGCATGTCACCTTGTCACCTCGTGTTTTGATTCCCGCGGGCTCATGTCGTACCGTCGCCCCAGACAATGCATATTCAATATGGCGTGCTTCTGTTCCATGTCCTCCACGCGCCGCAACACCGACGATGGTGTGCTGCTTTCGGGACTTTGATCGAGACGCAGGTCCAGTCGGGCACGTTTTTAGGGGCATCCGGTGCTTAAAAAGTGGAAATGAGCCTCGTTTCCGGCTCGCCGAGCGTGCCTGTCATTGGCCTCTGGTGCAATCAAGCTTCCACGACCCTGGTCCCGTTCTCGAGTTTAATGACCATGGAGGCCATGGACATGCGCTCGAGTCGAGAGGGAACTCTACGATGAGCGCGGAGAGCTTCGTGAACGCTCTCTGCTCACGATCGCTTCGTGGTGACGCGTCCACACGCAGTCGAGAGCTGCAAGCTATTTGCATAGACTCAGCCATCGTAAGCCACGCTGCGCCTTTAGCTGACACCCCACAACAATAGTCCCCGAAAGGCGAAATCGAACACGGCCAGACTAGGGCCGTCGGCGCCTCTCGTCACATCTCATTTGCTCGTTCCGCCATTCTCCCGCTTAATTTGCTTGCTTAGCCGCCCAGGAGTGGCCGACGCCTAGGGTGTCAGCTCCATCGTGGGGTCGGCAGTGCATCTGCTAGGTTGGGAAGCTGATCTGCCTGCTTCGGCTCTGGTTTCATAAGGGCCCAGGATCCAGCATTTATCTCTCTTCTCTCCCCCCGTTCATCTTCTGTTCATCGATTATCTCCCCACTGTCGTTGTGTGCTCGGCTGCTCCTCGGGTTCCTGCTTCCTTATACTCTGTACTCCACTTCTTCGATCCACTCGCTCAGATCTTCTTCGCACGAATATCATCGCGACGCGACAATCGTTCCTACTCCTATTCAAGATGCAGTACAAGGCTCTCGCTTTCGTCGCCGCTCTGGCCATGGGTATCTCCGCCCAAGGAACCCTCGCACCTGAGTACGTTCTACACCCTCACCACCACAAAATGCGCAAATAACCAGTCGTCTAACAAACACTACAGAGTCCAATCGTCCGTCATCGAGGTGCTCCTGACCGCGCTCCCTCCGTCGGCGCTGGCCCTAGCCGCCACCAACACGGCCGCCTTCCAGTCTGAGATGTACTCCTCGCTCGCTGCTGGCAACACGCCAGACTGGTACCAGGCGCTCCCGGCCGACGTCAAGACCATCCTGCCGCAGCTGTACCCCGCCGACTCGGCCGCCACGACGACTTCCAGCGCTGAGGAGACCACCACGGAAACCAGCACTGCGACGGAGACTGCTGGCACCATCAGCGGCAAGCCGACTGGCGGCAACAATGCCACCACCACCGTCAACTCGCCTACTCTTTCTCCCTCAAGCAGCGGTGGCAGCGGTCCGCCAGCGCAGACCACCAACGGCGCGTCGCTCCCTACTGCTGTTCTTGGCTCAGGTCTCGTTGGTGCGATCGGTGTCATCGGTATGCTCATCCTGTAAATGGCTTCTTGCGAAGCAAAGCAAATACATATCCAACGAGAAGACGAGGAAAGAGGGAGTTTAGCGATTGGCGCATTTGGCTTCAACGTTAAACGTTCTTTCACGACGAAACGTTGTTCATTCTTTTTGGGGGCGGGCGAGATACCTTTGTTGTTTGGGATGGATGGGATACGGGGATGGGATGTAATACATGCGAAATGCGTGATGGGTGGTGGACTTTTAAAAAACTATGCACCGAGTTTGGTTTAGGAGATAGTGTTGCTGTAATAGCTAATTATACCGCTGCGCCATATCGAGCTACCTCCGTCTGTCTTGGTGCGTGTGAACATGTTGCTTGGGAGAGGCGAGAATGCTCACGAGCATGTCGTGCGGAGACCGAAAGAGATGACTATTGATAGACGCAGTGGCGTGGTGATCCGGTTCGTTCTGCGTTAATGCCGCAAATGCGGATTTCGCATGGTAGGTGCTCGGTTCGCGTTGCAGTTGTGATTTAAGAGTGATATATCTGGTCCCCACCTATTGATCCAGGAAGCCATGAACTCTCCTTGGACGCTAGCCTCATGTTCGCGATGAGCATCGGATTGAGCACTAGAAATCGGGAAACAGAGCGTTCATGTTGTTGGGCGTTGCTCCAAATGTGTAGCAATCCATTAGACGGTATGTCATGGCGGCAGTTAACCAGAATCCTTGTCGTCAGACGAACGTAGCAGCTTCAGATGCAAGACAGCAAGATAGAGTTCTTGGACAATTTGACAGGTGGGTGGGGATGCTGATGGAGAATCAGGTTTTGTAGACCACGCTACGTAGAGAGAAGAAGGCAGCGAGGCGAAGACGCTCAAACACGTAAGGCATAGTGGCGTGGTTGCGTATATCGTCTGTCAATATAGGCTTGATGTTCTGCGTGCTGTAGCGTTCTGGTTGGAACGCTGGATGCGACTGGATGCACGTGTGCCTCGAAACTCTCCGACATTGACTTCGGTCTCACAGCTGTCACATCGTGTCAAGAAACCAGGAAGCGGGGGATGTGCGTGGTACGCGCCTTCACGGACTAGAACGTGAAAGCGGACCATCGTCGAGAATCGGTTTCACTTCCTCGTCTCCCCGCCCCGTCCATTCATGCTTTTGCGGAAGGAGCACCAGTTCCTGGCGGCGGCGCTGTCAACGTTTCAGGGCGGGAATGTGTACCTGTATCCAGAGTATAGGGCCCTCTAGTCTATATGTGAGTACGCCACTGCGGAAGATGTCCTTCGTCGTAGTAGTTACTCATTACAGACGGTGTCGTATCGCTCCAGTAGGCTCGCTGCCGACTGGTTCATAGTATGCGGAATTATGGTTTCGACACGCCGAAGTAGACAGGGCTAAGGAGCTCCATCAAGCGTTGCGAAGAAACGCAGTAGTAGCTTTCCAGCCAGTCGAGGATTCCGGTCGATCAAACCTACGGCCACGAGGCCTAGACTTTGTGACTTGTTCCAAACCAACAGGCACTCAAAACTGAGTATGGAATCTAGAGCACTGTGTATCTGATGTGTACCGGTAGATATGGTTTTATTGTCGAACATGTCGAAAGCATTGCTCGAGAGATGCTCTTCCCTCTTGCCACCGTATTATACTATACCATTACGATGGTAATGCAGTACGATGGGATCGGTCAGACGTCCGCTATCGGGTTGTTTGGTCCGAAAGAGTAAGCCTCGCCGTAATGTCCGTGAGCTCAAACAGAGCATGTGTGAGGTTGCACAAACACCGTGCACAGCTGCGGTCAGCTTCGGCAGCGGCGGGGTAGAAATGAGGGGCAGATGATAGAGGTGATGGTATCCCATAAACTGGGGAGCTGAAAGAAGCGTACGAGTACGCCGATGACAGATGTTGGGGTACAGACAATGCGGATAATGTGGAGAGGTACGATGCGATAAGCTTCAGCAGACATAACAAAGCGAACAGTGGTTCGGCGCAGTGCAGGTGGAGAAGAATGGAGAAGTATTTGATTTACGTGCATTCGCTCATCTATCCAAGGCGTTCCTGGATCGAGTATCTGTCAGAGGTGCTCAGTCCCAAGACACGGGTCGCACGCATGAATGTGGACGAAGACGGCAGCTCACTCACATGCAAAGGGCTCGAGTTCTCCACAGCCTCTGTCTGCACGACAGCAAACATGTTCCGCGCCTGGCCACGATGCGTGGACAGGGAGCTTTTCAAATCAGCCCGTCACGACTCCAGCGCTTGGTGAGTCGTATGGCACGCATTGCCATATGCGAGGAGTGCCGGAGAGGTCGGAGGATTAAAGCGTGAACTGCACGTCACGGTCCAGTCAGTAGGTTCGCTGGGGAGGGTATATTGGCCGTTGTATGCTGCGAGGCTGGCGTGGCTCATTGTGTCACAGATGGTCGCGATGCTGGCGTTCCCAAACAGGTCTCGGCTGGCGGACTTGTTCGCTAGCGGCAGAACGCTATGCCCAAACTGACGGCGCGGAAGTGTCGACGTCGTCCAACGGGGTAGCACAGCTGTTGCTATCGGACTGTGCCCTGCGGCGCTGCGGGAGGCGGTTGCAAGGGCAAGTGCGCATGAAGAAAGCATCGAGCACAACGATGCGAGCGGTGCTGAGGGCGCTGGGCGAGCAGCGTCCGCATCTGCCGTGAAGTGGTGCGCACCTCCGCGCTGCGACTGGCGCTACCGCGTGTCGATTGGAGGCGTGGAGAGGTCGCCCATCTAAACAAACAAGCTGCAGGCGCAGGCGAGGTGCAGGCGAGATGCAGACAAGCGCTGTGCTATTTGGGCGTGCAGGTGGAGAGGTTGCATCGGCGCATCAGCAAGGACGGCGGCGAGGACGGACTACGGACGAGGCGACCGCTGATCGTCGCGGCCGTGGTCCAGGGCGGCATCGCGCACTCGCGGGACGACGCGTGCAGCAGACGGCAGCGGATGCGAGGGCATGGCGACGAGGCCTGAAACGCATCAAGAGTGTGCTGGCGCAACGACGAGGCTCCCGGGCTCGATAATTTTATCGACGGGCCCTCATTTCCCAGCACCAATCACGCCCCCCTGTCGACGCCCGGATCCCTGAGGCGCTACTCCTTCCTCTCTCGTAGGCGTGCTGGCCTGCCGAGACAGCCTCTCTTGCTGCTGGCGGTACCGGTAGCTGCTTCCTCTCCTCCACGGCCAGAGTCGCAGCTTCCTCACCCGGAGTCGCTCATTCAATTGCGACCTCTGCCGCGCCCGTTCCCTTCTCAGCCCGCATCCCCAAGCAGCCCCGGGCCCTTGTTGACCGTCTCTGCTTATATACAGCACCCCTTCCGTCCCTAATCGACCCTGCTTCGGATGGACTCGTGAAGCTGCCCGTCTGCTGCTGGACTCCACCGCCAGACGTCTTGAGCCGCCGCTTCGAGACGCCGCCGTCCGACCCACGACCTACCACCCACGACCCACGAACCAGCCCTCCGCGCGCCGAGTCTCTCCCACGATGCCCCGTCGTCAACACCGCCCGCGTGTTGCGAAGAGCGCCTTCGCCCTCGCCGTCCTCGCCGCGTCGCTGCCCGCGACCGCAGCCCAGACCTGCATCTCACTGCAGGGCTCCACCACGTGCCCGTCCTTCAGCAACGCCTCCGTCTCGACCAGCCTGTCTGGCGAATTGTATGTGCAGCCTCGCGTCAGACCCGTGCCCACCTCGTAGCTAACCAGAGCTGAACACAGCCCCTTCCTGTCGTTCGTGTCAGACGTGCAGACGTTCGATTCGCGACTACAAGACTACATTGGCACCGGTTACGCACGGCGAAAGTGAGTGCCTGCCGCTACCCTGTCCTGCGTGGTTCTGGTCACTGACGGTTGCACAAGGTACCAAGAGATCCTCGGTTGTTCTAGCGTCAAGCTGGGAAACACGACCGACCTCTATGCCCGCTACACGACCTCGTTCCTCTGCAATGAGCTCATTCAGAGTTCCACCCAGGCTTGCAGCCTCTCCAACAACGAGAGACGCCCGCTGTGTGCCGACTCCTGTGTATGTGCTCCGCATTTGCAACTTGTGAAACTCGAGCGCACAGATGCTAATCACCCTCCAGGCCCAATTCGCCATTAGCGAACAGGTAATCATATCGAGCCCCGAACTATGCGGAACCCCTGGGAACAATGCCAATGATCAAATCCGATCCGACTCCGACAGGTGCCAACATTCGGATGGCTCGCTCAGTGGGGATTGCATCGATGCCTCCGACAACGAACCCAACGAGTGCGGTTTCGGTTCCAACCTCCAGAGCCTCTGCATGTTCTGTGGAGCGAGCTCGCCAAACTCGACCGACTCATGCTGCGTCAACTCCAATGTGGAGGCGCGCTGTGTGGGTGTCGACCTTCCCGTGACTTCGTCCATGCCGCCACTGTTCTCATCCACCTCTTCTGCGTCACCCACGGGAACATCGAGCGCAGCAGCTACCGGCGCGTCCGCCTCTGGGCTTTCGTCGGGTGCTATTGCAGGTATCGTCATCGGCTCACTCATTGGCGCGGCGATCATCCTTGGAGCAATCATCATGTGCTGCATTTATGCTCGGAAACGTAAACAGAGCCAGCACGGCAGCATTCTAAACACCCCGTCTCCGACTCGCCTCACCGCACCCCCACCGCCAATGAGTTATGGAGGAGATGGCCAGTCGCCCAACACCATCGTGCCCGGGGCTCGCGTAGCGCGCATGTCGGCATTGGAAGGTTCGAGCTCGTCAGATCGTCACAGTGCACGGGCTGTTGGCCTGGCAGCTTATGGTGGCGGACACGACAACTACGAGTCTCCAGAGTCACGTAATAGCCATCTTGGAGGCGATTTGCCCAAACGCGACGGCTCGCTGTCTAGTCGTTCAGCACTCGGTGGCGTCATGAGTGGACACACGTCACCCCTATCATCATCGGATCCGGACCGAAACTTCTCCAGCCCCGAGGGTGTTGCATCCGGACAGTCTGAACAGTTACAGTTTTTCAAGGATTACTATTCACAGGACGATATCCACCCTAACGATACTGTCGCCACGCTTTGGGCATACCAGCCTCGTGCCAACGACGAGTTTGAACTCGAGCGAGGAGACATGCTCAAGGTCGTTGGCATCTGGGATGATGGGTGGGCGACGGGTGTAAAGATTTCAGAGTCGGCCGACGAGTGGGAGGCACGAAGAGCGGTGCAACGCGATTCGGGCGTCAGCAACGGCAGTCGGCAGTCGCGCGTCGAGAGCGAAACCGAGATCAAGGCGTTCCCGCTCGTGTGCGTGTGTTTACCGCAGCACTGGAGGAAAACAATAGAAGGAGACAGCACCGACACAGGGGGAGGGAGTGGAGGTGATCGACCACCTCCCAGCCCTTGATAACCTTCCTTCCTAGTGTATTGACCTTTCTTAGTTGTCTCATCAGCCTCTCCCTCTCCTGTCCCTCCCGCCGAGCCAAAGGCAATGTCGCCGACACCAACATGGTCGGCAAAGTCACGACCTCCACCGAGGACTCCCTTGTGCCTACACTCCTCCGGCTCGAGCACGCTCCTCAACTCACCTCCCCGATATAATGCGACACGATGATGGCTGTATATGCTATGCACCGTTGATTTGGATTGCGATTTCCGATTTCGTCTTTCAATTTTTGAGGCTTGTTGATACCCGTTCTGGATCACATCCATGGACCTTCGCATTGCTCAGCGCCCACTTTTATCAGCACTGCATCTGACGGCCAGACAACATTCCAACGAAAATAATAATAATACCTCGAAGAACACAACCCCCTCGACGTAACGACTACCATCCCACTTCCAGCTTTTTCTTCACCTTTGGCGAACGGTAGACTTGGTGGGCGGCACCGTTTTATGCGCGCTTTTCTGGAACAACTACTTTTACCACGGCGCGACAGCGCGCACGACGCTCCTTTGACATAATCGACCACCCGACCGACACCAGTTTGCGCCTTCGATCCGCCAGCCAACTGCCACTACGCTCCCTACCTAATCGCGCCGAGTACTTCAGCGACGTACAAAGTTTTCTTGAGTACCGTGGGCTTCTTGTTTCGTTTTATACCCAAGCCCGAATTCGGAAGCGATGACGAAAAATACCCTTCTTCTTTTACCTTCATGCCCACTCCACGTATTGCGCTTTCGCAAACGTGGATGGTGGAGCGTCTCATATAATCAGCTTTGCGGGGAGGGAAGGAAAGGACTTTGAGCAGCCGTCTTTTGTATATACCGGTTTGCTCTGTTGGAATGAGGGGGATATAATCTTAGGCTTTCATATTTCTAAGACACCGCGCGGTTTTGGACGGGTTTGTCCGGGGAGAGCTTTGGGGAGTGATGATGGTTGGGTTGCGGTGGGGTAACGACGCCACTGTTTGAGCAGAAGGGTGTACTGAGGATAGATAGAGGAAATGAATATCGATTGGACAATAATCTAGTTGTGCGCCGCCTTTCGTGCTGTGCCTCGCTCGCTCGACGCCTGGTTCGTGGAACCAAACTCATCATTACCCCCTACCTACCCCTGCTCAAACAACCTCCGTCAATCTCGACTATCTGCTATCGCCAGCGAGGCCCGACTACCACTGCTACGACAACCCCTCGCCAAGCAAGCCATCACAAATCCATCAAACGCATGGAAAGCCATGCGAAACAAAGCTTTCGCGGCTCCGGTTAAAAGCTCCGACTTGCTCGTTTGCAAGACATATCGCCCTTGGCGCCTGGATAGGTATTTGGAAACGCGGTCAAGCACAATGCGGCTCTGCGCATGGGTCTCAAAGAGATGGAGAAAGGAGAAGTACCGTCATGTACATTGTCTTGGAACCTTCCAACGGACTAGGAAGAACAGCCACGCGTTACAACCACAAAAATCTGCACACCTCGTGGAGAGGTCAAGGCTGCAGAACAGGCGTCGCAGTCATGTGCGGGTTGTGATCTAGTGCAACAACACTTGATGGACCAAAAAAAGAAAACATAGTGGACGAACCATGGTATAACGTTGTCTCAAATGCAGACTTGCGGGTATTTGTGTTGTGCAACTAAGAGGGTACAACTGTCTGTGCTTTACGTCTGTGCTCGAAGAGCGAGCCTAAACCATAACGTATGTGATATAGCTCATCGTCTCGGGCTCCAAAAAGATCATGGAGTCGTTCATGCATACCCAAGTGAGGTAGTCAAAGCGCCTTAAGGCAGCACGCGCAATCGTGACATCCGGTGCAGGAGTCGTAAGCCCCATCACGTTGGATGTCAAATGGTATCATAGTCGCTATCACCTCGTTACGAGCTCCGAATCACCACAAACAGACAATGCCGACCGCGCCGACCGCCATCGAATATAAAACATGTCGTCGAGGATGAGTGTAAACGCTTCATTCAGACACCCCTGCCCTTCCGCCGCGACATCTTGGCCATGCCGCCGTCCTTGTTCCGCTCGTGCCAGTCTTTGATTTCGTGCTGGACGTTCTCGCGGTACGTCTTATATTCTTCGCTGCCGTCGACTAGGAGTTCCGGGCAGTGGCCAGAGCGCCGAAGATGTCGCTTCAGGTTCTCCCAACGGCAATCGGGCTTGAATGTGCAATTCAGATGTGGGCACCGGTAGGGACGAAGTGTCTACAGTTGTCAGCGTAATGAGCTTCTGAACAGTTCTCAACATCAACTGTTGGATAGGAAGAGTGCTTACCTGATGAGTGCGCTCATGTTTGCTAAGATTCGAGCTATCAGCGCATGAGAAATCGCAAAAGCGACACTTGTGCGGCTTCTTGCCCTCATGCAGCGCCGAGATATGCGTCTGTAGCTGTGTATAGGTAGTCGTTGTATAGCCACAGCGATCGCACACGTACGGTCTGTCACCAGTATGCGTACGCTCGTGATTGTCTTTCGCTTGGTTCGTAGCAAAGGTCTTGCTGCAGCCTTCGAAGCTGCATGCGTACGGTCGATGGCCAGCGTGGCCTAGCAGGTGACGAGACAGCTTGGAGCGCTGTTTAAAGTCTTTTGAGGAAGCTTCGCAGCCTTCCCACTGGCAAACACATTGCGTGCAGTTGTCGACATGAACGGTCTTGATGTGCTTGTGGAGTGTTTCGGCATTGTCGAAGACAGCGAGACAAAGGAAGCCGGGGCCATGTTGCCACCTGCATACACAGGATGACGATTGGGATTCTGCCAGGTTGTAGTCTACAGATCCACTGGTTGAGGTAGTTCTATAGTGGTTCGATCCCAACGCTTGTGACTTGATGAAATCCCCCTTGCCAGCTGTAAGGAGGTCTATCTTTGATCCATTGAGTGCCGACATGTGATAGGCATTCGCGAAGTTCGAATCCGGAAGCATCCAAGAATAGTCGTCGCCTCCGAACATGGGATTCTGCAAGGTAGAGCGAGTAGCCGATGGAGTCAACGTCGGGTGGTCGGGGTGAAATCCGAAATTCATGAGACTGTTCGCCAGTACGTTGCCCTGGGCCATGGACTGAGACCATGCATCAAGATCCTCCCGCGGCGCTGTGGGATAGTCACCACATCCGCGAGAGTCACCGTGACAACACGTCTGCGGTGGGATGTGGCAATGCTCGGCGGAGATGTCCAGGAAGCAATGCGCATCGTTCCGTGGGTATACGTTGGCCGAGGGTGACAGGTCATCCCCAAAACTACTTTCCAGAGATGTGTAGTTACCGGCGGACAAAGCGGGTGTAGCGACACTCGAGGCTTGCAATCCATCGTACCCTTGGCCTGTGAGACCATGGGCGTGTGAGTAGCATGGGTACGTCTCGTATCCAGATAGTACGGGGTGGTATCCGTGGAGACCCTCCTGGAAGTGGCAGGGTGCAGTCTCGTAGCAGTAGATGGTACCGTCGGTGGCAGGGGCGGTGTGGGCAGTATGGCACTCCTTCTCCAGCGGGCACGGCGGAGCGTCGCAGGCTTGACAGCAACACGGGTCAGTGGTATCTGACAGCTTGGTGCATTCCGGATCAACGCAGTCGTCGGCGCAAGACGGAGACCTCTGGTCGCAGGGCGTCTGGCTGCAAGACGACTCGCAGTAAGGGTCCCAGCACGCATCGTCTGGAGTGCACTCGTCACCGGAACACGGAAGGGCACAGGGAGATGTGCACGACGGAGGCTCCCAATCGCATCCCTGGCAGAAGGCCTCGAAGCACGTATCCGGGAACGGTGGGACAGTGATGGGATTTAGGCTCGCATGGCTTCCAGCGTCATTGGGAGCACCCGCAGCCTTCCGCTTGGACGGGCGCTCGGGCACTTCCGAAGCTGCGGGCTGATCGTTCACTATGGCGGCGCTGTGGGCATCTCGCTTTGAACCTGCGAGCGACGCCAGCGAGGGGAACATGTAGTCAGCCCAGAAGGAAGGGTCGTCGCCAAAGGCTGAATCGCAGTCGTTGTCTGCGGGGGCGTAAGTCATGTTGTCGGCTGTCGGGGCAGAGGTCGTGTGTATAAGAAGAAACTAAGCACGTACAGCTAGGTGGCCATCATGGTGTACGCCACAGAAGCACGTGCAGACGGTGCGAGGGTGAACGTAGTGGGGGTGGGGTGAATGACAGCACTGGATCGTGTCTGCCGTGGGTGGTCGCCTGCCGAAAGATGCAATGCGCCTGCGCGGTCATGGACGCTGCCGAGTTCATGTGCCTCGAGGAAGAGGCTGGTTGGAGAAGCCGTCAAAGAAAAGACAAGGCGAAGCTATTAGACGATTAAGTAAGCTGCATAGCCGGGTCCCTCATTGGGTACATCCACGTCTGCCGAGCTGGCGGGGTCGAACAACATCGCTCCGCAGCATCGTTCCGCACGCCATTCGCGCTACGTATCCAGGCATCGGGGAGATAGATGGACTCGTGAAAGACGAAGCACCAGGCACATGTTCGACGGTCCGCAGCCATGCAACTCCCGCTATGCGCAATGCGGCGCAGATGCAAGGCCTTGGCGACGATCCTCACACAGCCGCATTCCCGCGTCTAGCACCATACCCCCCCACCTCCGCGAGGCTGACACCTCACCTCCGCCTTTCGCCCATTCGTCGCCGGACCACACCTTCACACCATCCGCCGTCCACCATCCACCATCCTTACCATACGTATCCAATGGGCAACCTCTGCGGCAAGCAGTCCAAGGACGACAACTTTCAGGGTGCCGGCCGGACATTGGGTGCAGCTCCAACGCCAGCTACCAAAGCCTCGGTCCCCGCGCGCATTGCAAACGACAGCAGTGGTGCTCCGAAACCCAAACCGAAAGTCTCGGGGCCAGGTCGGACTGTAGGAGGAGCAAGTGGAACGGGTGAAGGGTCGGGGGATCCAAAGGCGGCGGCCGCGGCGGCAGCAGAGGTGCGTACGAGGAAGGCGGTCAAGCCGATGATGACCACGGTCTGGATGTGAAGGTGCCGAAAGAGATTGATGCTGACGGACGGTATCGCAGGCGCGCGCGAACAAGCCTGTCACGGGTGACCTGGCCAAGAAACTCGAAGAGCAGAAGAAGCGGACCCATACGCAGACGCTGCAACAGGCGGCCGACGAAAACCGGGCACAGCGCGAGGCTGATGCAGCGGCCGCGGCGCGAAACTACGATTAGCCACACCGTATTGCTACAAGTCGCACTGCGTCTACACGAATCCATTGGCTGACGAAGAATCACTGACGCACGGCTCTTTACACATCGAAGGAAAATGCAAACATCAATGAGCATATGGGGACCATATGAACCGACTACGACATACGACCTGGTCTGGAAACGAATCTACGAGAGATGATGGGCGGTTTGGCGCATTCTGCATCGGAATGGAGTTTGGGGATTTACATGTGCGCGGTCAAGCTCCATGCTTCTGCCTTAGGAGGCGCGTTTGGTTTGGTCTCGTAACATACTTCATATCATTGAGCAACTCTACTTTTCTTCGTCACTTTCTGTTTGCCTTCCGTCTGACCTCTCAAATGTGTTATCAACTGCCTCCAGTTCACCCGTGGCAACATGGTTTACATGACCCTTCACCTTTGCCCACGGCATGCACCGCCAGCCGGCACAAAGTTCACGAGACCAATTCCCTCATCGTGAGCTGATTTTCTTCTCCGTCGCGTCATTTCTGCAATTCCACAGCCACAACCGCAGACCGCAATAGGCTGCATTTCGCAGAACCGGTACTAGGCTCGGTGTGCTGTACTGTACTTGCAGCAGCACAAGATCATAGAAGGACCTCCAGCGTCACATCCTTCAGCGAACACGGAAGTACACTTCGATTCAACCAACCTCGACTACGTTGCGGCCACTAACCCTTCTTTCCACGATCGCAACCCTATGCCAGAATGAGGCAGACGGACGCCTAGGATTTGCAGCTGGCGATGAATGCGGAGCGAAGGGGTCGGTTGGCTTAGTGTTAGAGGTAGACGGGTGAGATTTGTAATTTGGTATCGTTCTCTTACACTAGCTACCGTAATTTTAACATGGGACGTCTATGCTAGTAGTCCCATGGATAGCACACTCCCTCGTCTAAAACCTATGAGCGATCTACTTAAAGAAGCCCCATATATGCCGTTCCCCAGAACACCAACTCCAAAATGCCGATATTGTACACTCTTATCACGATCGTCCCATCACCGCACACCACCTACACGCTACTCAATCTATCCATCTCTCCCGTCTCAAAGCTCCTCTCCTTATTCCTCAGCAACCGCGCAATATCCGCGGGATGAACAAAGTTCATCGCGGCCATTGCGATAAAAACCAGTGCCGCATCAAAGACATACAAGAAAACCTCATGTGTGTACAAGTACCCATCAACCCCCTGGATATACTCGATAACCCTGAACAAACTCCGAACCAGAATAAGGAAAGAGATGGCGTATAGCGTGTACATGTGTTTCTGCCAGCCCAACCCCTGCGGCAACCTCTTAAAGTGATGACGACCACGGAACTGGAACAGCAGCGCCACCAGCAGGAACACACCGAAGAACGCGATCTGGATCCACAAGCCGATGAGGATGATATTCTTGCCAGTCTTTTGGCGGTCGGCTTGCTCTTGTATCGTGCCGTTGTCGTTGGTCAACATGCCGCCGCCGATGCCTTGCGCGGCAATGGAGAGCACATCGCCGAGGACGAAGATCTTGGTCAACCAGGTGCGGCGGATGAGGGCGAAGGGCTCACCCGATGTGAGCAGGATGATGCGGCCGAGGATCATGTAGATAGTGGCGGCCATGAGGGCGGGAGCGAGCAGGATACATAGTGTTTGGATGATGAAGGGGGTGCTTGCTTCCTGGTCGTAGGCGGATACGAGGCGTGCGGCGTAGCCAACGACTTCGGCGAGGCCGCCGATGAGGAAGGCTGTCATGACTGGATAGGTATGTTAGTGTTGGTCTGATGTTACGGTGGATTCTTGTATGGGCATGTATGTGGTTACGTACACCATGCTCTGCGCCTGCCTTGAATGTATGATTGGAAGATGTGGAGGAAAGTTGAGATGCCGAAGAGGACGGCGAAGACTGCGGCGGCTATTTTTGAGGGATTGTAATGATACAATTCGAGCTTATCGTCCTCTGCCATAGTGGGCGGTGTGGTGGATGGGGTCGGGCTAATGGTTGGGTACAAAGTCAGCAAAGCTCATCGAAAGGGAAGTCAGTGTCTATTGTCGTAGACTAGGGGCCGCGCTGTCTTTTGTTCACAACACAGTCTGCACACCCGAGTTACGTACTTGGTTGTTGGAGAGGCGCGGTAACGACTTGAAATTGTTGGACCTCGAGCGGTGTCTTGGAGTCAGAAAGGAAACGGGAATCAAATGGAACAAAACACGCGACTGAGACGAGTCTAGAAAGCGACAAGAGAAAGGAAATACGGGATGAAGTTTGGTCTATAATAAACGGTTTGTGTGGGGGTCTCCAATGATCTATATACTCGTCCCTATCTGAAACTCATTGGGCGGTACACGACATCGCTAATAGGAGGCTCACCATCCCAGCGCAGGCACAGCCATACATTATGAATGTATGTCGGTTCGCGAGATCGCACCTACTCGAGTTTCTCCTATTCGGGTATTATTAGCGCGGTATTCGTCCGGTGGGGGCTGGACCGAATCCCAAACCTCGCACTTTGACCCCCTTGCGGCCTGGCGATCAATTTGCGTAACCGTCAGACGAGGTAGTCATGTCGCTTATACGGTTAGCTGCTCACTGCCTGGTTGCCTCAGCCACAACGTCCACGCGTTGGCGACGTTGGCTTGGGCGTGCACGGAGCGGTGAATGCTAGGGTATACGAGTACGAGGTAGCTGTGAGACACGTGATTCTCGCTGATGCCGTCGGTCTATTGGATGGCCGATGCTAGATGCGGCAATACACAAATTCGAGAAGGGTTGTCCGAAACGAGGTTAACGAGTGAGGCGCTAATGTGTGTTAGGTAAGCATCATCGCACTCAGCTCGATCTGATTGGTTGCACGTGCTCTGAGACGTCAGTACAAGCTCCGCCTCTGTTTCCCTCGGAAGACTGGGCGACGGACAATGAAGGAACACGAGAGAATCCGCGAAGCAGAGTTTTTCATATCATTCCTCTTCACAAGGTCCCCACGGCGTTCTGGAGGGCCTGCATATCCGACTGCTTCCCTGTGCCACACATCTGCAGCCCGCTCCTACCCGCACGGTAACCTCGCGCCGTAGTCCGGTCTCGGCAATTCGCTAGCTGCACGTGAGGGGGCCCGGTAAGACATCTGGAGGAAGTAGCTTGGGGATGTCCACGCGCATAGGTGCAATGCCAGCGGGGACAAGAAGACCGCACAATAAGACGAGACTCGGTTGTACGCAGTGTAAGCAGAGACGAATCAAGGTGATTAACCCCAGCTTCTACATCCTCAACAGTTTCGCGCTGGGTCTGGAGGCAACGACATGTTATCAGCCTTGTGACAGTTGTGTATTTTGCTGGCTGCCATAGGCTCGGTAGACGCATCGGGAAGGCTTGGTATAGCACCACCTCAAGTGGGACAATGGGCGTAGCTGCCACCCAGAGTGTGGCACGATCAGTGTTTCGAAATGCTTTACCTTTAGTTCTGCTAGCTGACGTTACGACAGTGCGATTGCACCCACCCGCTATGTGACAATTGCAGGAAGAAAAACCTGGACTGTAGCTTCTTGCTACTAGCTCCTTCCTCTCGGCTCTCCATCGCATCATCATCTCACCTTCCAGTCACAAGTCCATCCGCAAGCTCAACCTCATCCACTGATGTCGCCATATCATCAAGCATCTCACGCAATACAAGCCCCACGACATCATCGTCCTCGAAAGAGGTGAGCACGAGATTGAACAGAGCTCTGCCAGATTTCGAGGTCCCACAGGCATTCACAAACATATCACCATACCTCCGATGCAACGATGTCTGGAAAGACGCACGTGAAACCCTCTCGCCCGATTTACAAGGCCTCCTCTACCATTACGAGTACACCACCTCCCTCACACTTGCAACCGACGACCCCGCAAAAACTGCCTGGCAGTCCTGTATTCCGGAATTAGCCTCCCACCATCGTTTCCTTATACACCACATCCTCGCGATCGCCTCATTGCACCTCGGACGATTACATGGCGACGGAACTGAGCGACGGACCTTGACAAATGTCGCTGCGGCGCAAATGAACAAAGGACTAGCACGCTACCGCCCTGAACTGGAGAATATCAACGCAGATAATGCAGCTGCACTGTTCGCCAGTTCAACGCTCACTGCCGTCTACTTCTTCCGCACGTCCACTGTAGAGATTGACAAGCTCCGCGCGAGCGTACCTGTCGGTACTATTAGTCCTTCACCAGACGTAGTAGACAAAATGTACAACTGCGTTCTCCGTGTGATATGGGGTCTACGTGGCCCTCTTGTCGTCCTCATACCAGGCTGGAACCATATCCTAGGCGGCAAACTCCAGCACATCGCCAACCGAGACTGGTGGCCGCCCGATCGTCTTCCTGCTACCGACCGCGCCCGCGAAGAAGACCAATGCCTCGCTTCGATCGCAAACCTATGGCAGCACCCCCACAACACCTCTCCCGCCAACGTCGACCCTCTCTTGTCTGCACTCCTCTTCCTAAGACAAGCCTTCGGCCTTATCTCTCAGCTCACGCTTGAAAATAGTGAATACCCATCTACAACCTCGATCAGCTACTCGGTGGATGATGTCACGGTTGGGAATCTCAAAGATCGCGGTGCAATCTTCTTCTGGGCAACGTGCATCTCACGGGACTTCATCACGCTGCTTGAGGAGAAGAATCGCGAGGCGTTGGTTATACTGGCGCACTATGCAATTCTGCCTGGGAGAGTTCGGAACGCGTGGTGGATGGAGGGCTTGGGGGCCAATATGATTACAGCGGTAGCGATGGCGCTAGGACGGGAGAATTGGCATTTGATCGAGTGGCCGGTGCAGGTTGTTGGTGTAGACTTGGAGAATGCGTTCTCGGCGAGAACGGATAAGATTGAGGGACAGCCAGGGGAAGTGCCGATGGAGATCATATGAGGATCCAAAATATTGTAGACTATATATAGAAACCACCATCACTTTACACGTTACTGTTTCCTCCACAGTCACCAATCGTATTCGTCAAACCTCACTAACCAACGAAATCATTCATTAGCTGTTACGCAGGACAAACTCGATACTGCGAAATATATATCCCCTAAGTGTAATTATGCAGATGGAACGCCATTACTCTTACACTCCGAAACGCCGTCGAAGATGCACCTGCACGATTCCAGCTCTCATCCATGTTACTAGCCCAAGGAATCCCACAATCACTAGAATCTTAAATCTTCGAGCTGCCTGCTCACACCATACCATCCCTTATCTCAAACCCAGATCTATCCCTCTGTTTTCCCAAGCCTTCCATACCATCACCGCTAACTAACCCCCCGTCCGCGCTCCTCCCAGCTAACCACAGTCCCCAACCCCTTCGCACTCATCGACTCCCTCGACGTAGGCACTCCCGCAGAAAATGTGCCATACCCATCCCTTCTACCATTCGATCCCCCACTTCCTCTCTCATCGCCACAATCACTCCCATCTTCAGCCATATCGACATTTCCATCCCCATACATACTACCATACCCAAAACCATACTCATTCCCATAATCATTCCCATGACCAGGCCGATACTCCTCAAACCCCCTCCACACCCTCGTTTTCCTCAGCCACCGTCCCGTCCGCGTATTGTGACTGCCAAGTGGGCCGCGGCGGGCGTCCCATTCGTCATAGCAGCGTCGAATGGGGGCTGTTAGGAACGTATAGATGGGGCGGAGGTAATGGAGGACGCTGAGGAGCTTTCGAAGAAGGATTTGTATAAGGCATGTGAGAAGTGGCTCTTTCGTCGGGGGCCATGGTGGCTGGGTAGGTTCTGCGCTTGGAGTTGGAGGCTCGATGTTGTTCGATGAAGGGGCGAGGCTAATGCGCCACAAAGGAGGAAGGCTTTCAGCACAGTTTGAAGGTACACCATTCGAAATCTCCGATCCTTCACCATTCCCAGTTCCTTTCCTATCCTCTTTTGCTGTCGTATCCTCCGCTGTACGCAAGTCTGATGCCTCCTTGCCTGTATTCGCCTTCATGCTCGCTCTCGCCTCCGCATTTGCTCCAGCCCTTCGTTGCGCTCTAGTACTCCCTTGTGCCCTCGCGTCCGCCTCCGTCAGCTGCATGGACAGCAACTCCTCCGTACTAACACCATTAGGCTCAAGCCTTAGTCCACCCCATACCACTTTGCCGACTCTTCTCCCAGGCTCAACTGGTTTGGGAGTCTGAAACGGTACATATACTGGCGGGTACAGCTTTATGCCGAGTTTACCGTTGCTGGCCATGGAGACTTCTCTTCCGTCGCGAAGAAGGGGTGCATGTCTTGTTGTTCTCGAGTTGAATTTGCGGAGATTTCGAGGGTGATTTGTCTTGCGTTGGGACTGCCGGGAATTCTTAACAGGGATGGGGAGGCTTGAAAGAAGAGTTGGCGGCGGGGTGGGAGGTAACGTGCTAATGGCGATGTCGGAGGGAGCGATTGTAGGCGCTGCGGTGAAGGTGATAGGCGAGACCTCCGTAACGATGACTTGCGGTGAGAGGCGAGGTTTCGGCGGTATGTTGGGGAAGAGGCGGTCCATTTCTTCGGTATCTTGTTTTTGGGGGCTGCCTTGAGGAGTTGCTGGCGTAACGATGAAAACAGGTCCGGGCGGCGAGCAGGCAGAAACGAGCTTAGACGATGATGGCGAAAACACGTTGAGACCAGTGGGCGCGAGAACCTTCATGGTGGACTTCTGCAAGATGCTATGCGCTCGTAGCCAGTTTCGTGGTGCGGAGAAAGGTCAGAATATGAGTGACAGTGGAGGATAGTGAGTCGAGTCATACTCAACGATGGAACAGGAACGGTGAATCAAGAACCTGGAATTGAAGTATGGTTCTATGGTTCATGTGGACGTTGAAGCGTGGAAGTGGGTGTTGCTGTTCCACGTGGTGAAAAACAACGCATTTGGGCCAGTGAGACTTGTGCACCACATTTGCAGCTTCAGATTGCAGGCGCTTGTACTGTGTCTTCCTAAGATCTACAACATATTCTAGACTCGATGTTCCGGCCTCTTGTAGAGACATTGGAGCGTGTCTAAAAACCTGATGACGTTCCGTCGAGACATGACGCTCTACGGTAATTAGAGCCGCCAACGGTGTAATGGCTTGCCATGGCTGATTTGTGGTTAAGTCTCGTTTCTTTCTTCTTAGTGTTTTGCAATTGTGTCTCCAGGACCGCATTGCCCAACAAAATTGAGTTGAACCATGGTTCGTGTGGTCCCGAGTTGCTCATACCAATCGTACCTACTATCCCGAAAGCTGGGAACTGTAAGCTAGTGTGAAAACCCGTCCAGGGCGACGTTAGCTTCTCGTTTTAGATGTCGTTGGCTCCAGTGTGCTTTGGATCAGATTCGAAGACTCACTGTCTAGAAAATACGACGCTCCTAACAAGCAACCAACTGGAATACTTTACTTTCTACTCTGCAAAGCTCATCCACAGAGGTGTCTGCACACGCAGTCTCAAATTAGAAGCCGCACATTTTCGAAATGAGACGCGCTCAAGGCGCATCTGCTACTAGTCTCTCTTGCTGTAGTAGTAGAAGTGGAGATCAGGCTTCCAAATGCGTCAGTATCACAAAGTATCGCGGCTTCGGGCACTGTGCCATAGGTATCGAGACCTATCTGGGTGCGCTTCACTACGTTCATGCTTCGTGATAACGACAGACGTTGGGAGAAATCTTGACTTGTTTTGCATGAATCTTAGCTTCTCGAACAAGCCTTTTTTTTTACCCAAGTAACCCTGCAGCCAAAGCCTCCATGTCCTCCAGCGTCTCTGGCTGAGCAACAACATCTTTGCTCTTCTTGCTCTTCTTCCGCTTCTTACTGCTCTTCTCGTCTCCTTCAGAATCGGACTCGAACCACTTCTTCTCCCTCTTCTTCGGCTGCGCATCCACCTCCGCCTCTTCATCCTCGTCACTATATTCGGCATCAGCCCTGAAGTTCGCCAACAAATCCTCGCCAGGATCCTCAAGCTCCACGCCACCTTCCTCATCATCATCCGAAGCAGCTGCAGTAATGCCTGCCTCTTCATTCCTCTCACGCTCCTTCCGCTTCCTCGCTTTCTCTTTCCTCTTTGCCTTTGCAGTCGCTTTGTCTTCGACATCAGCTTGTGCAACGACCTCCCGTGTGGAATCGATGTATTTCTGCCTCTGCTCCTCCGGAAGGCCTTTAGCGCGGAAGGTCTTCTCGTCCTCGAGCTCGTACACCTCGTGAGCGTTCCCGTCATCGTCGTAGATGAGCTTCTTGCCCTTGTCCATGAGTTTCGTAAGCTGCTTCTTGGATTTGAGGAGCTTTTCGCGGCGGTTGCTGTCGATGATGATGGGTTGCGAGGCACCTTGGATGTGGACAACCCTGCCACCCGGAATAATAGGTCTGTCCTCGTCGTTGAGTTGAGTATTATTTTCATCGTCGTCAGCTAGTATTCTTCGCTTGACAGTCATGAAGTCGCCGTCGTCTTTGTCAGCTGTCTTTCCGCCCGTAAAGTCGTCTTCGTTTCCAGAAGACTCGTCTTCGTCTCCATCCCTGACGAGCTTCTTGTAATGATCGGCAAGAACATCCTGGTTCTGTCTTTCAAACATACGATCATACTTCGTCCGCACCGGTTTGTCCTTTGCCAGTAATGTGTTTCCTTCTCCATCAGACTCCGAGAGCTCGGACTTCTGTCGCGACTGCTGCTTCCGTTCCTTGCCGCCATCGTCCTTCAGGAACTTGATCTTTGGCGCTCCGGGCAGACCCATGCTTGCGGCAAAGCCTTCCAGATTATAGCTCTTGACATTGAAGACTTCCTTATCTCTCTGCAGATATATTGACTTCGTACACGTGATGAATGCTTTCTGCGCAAGGTATTTGAGCTCTGGGTCCTTGAAGCACATGTGTACCATCTGGCTCTTGATGGACTGCTTCTTCTTTTGGCGAACATTTATGGCTTCGATGGGCACCTTCTTGACTTGGAAACGCTTCAACATGCCTTCTTCTTCGCTTGGTGCTAGAAAAAGTACGCCGCGACCTTCGCGATTGTACCGAGCCGTGCGACCTACCCGATGAATGTAGGTATCAACGTCTTCTGGGCAATCAACCTGAATGACGAAATCGACAGCAGGAAAATCAAGACCGCGCGCAGCAACATCTGTAGCGAACAGACAGGCAGCTTTGGCCGCGGAGAATTTTGCAGTAACGTCTAGACGAGCGCCTTGCTTTTGACGGCCATGTATGTGTAGCAGTGAGATACCAGGCTGCATGTGGCGAAACGACTCGTAGACGAATCGGACCATCTTGGCCGACGAGAAGAAACACAGGATCTTCGACTTTTTGCTTGCTTGTATGAAGCTCCACAGCGTATCCAGCTTTTCTTCCATTGGACAAAGGATGTAGTTCTGCTTCAAGGACTTTGGTGTCGCAGACTTGTCTTCTGCGTGGACGGAGACATATTCTGGCTCTTGTAAGCTGAGGCGCGCCAGGTCCGAGATTTTCTTCGACTGCGTGGCAGAAAACAGTAGTGTTTGTCGGTCCTTTGGTAGGTACTCAATGATGGCGTCCACGTCTTTCTGGAAGCCCATGTCAAGAATACGATCAGCTTCATCTAGAACCAGCATCTTCATGTCGTCCACATTAAATGCCACGGTTTGCGATAGATGCTGCAGTAGTCGACCTGGTGTTCCGACTAGAATGTTCATCTTCGTGAGAGCTTGTCGCTCAGATTCCAAGCTCTTGCCGCCTATAACCAGGCCAGCCGCAAACATGTGGCCATGCCTTCCAATCTTACACAGTACGTCGAAGATCTGTATCGCGAGCTCGCGTGTAGGTGAGATGATCATTGCGCCTAAGCCTGCATCTGTGCCGATATGCTGCAGCCGATATAGGTTCTCGAGGACGGGTATCAAGAACGCCAACGTTTTGCCACTGCCAGTTTTCGCTGCACCGAGTATATCGTGGCCCTTAAGCGCGAGTGGGATGGCCTTGGCTTGGACGTCGGTCATAACGGCGAAATGAGACGACTTGAGGCCCTGCTTCGTCGGGCCGGAGAGTGGCAGGTCGCCGAAGTCTTTGTAGGTGTCGGTTTTGGGGTCCTAAGTGTCTTAGTAACCAATCTTCCGAGGAATTCTTCGCTGTAAAGTGCCATCGTACGCGCGTAAAGGCAATGTACAAAGTATGGGAGCTGCGTACGTACAATATCGGCGACGGCCTGTTCAAGCTTCTCCACATCTACATCTTCTCGCTTTCTTTTTTGAACACCAGCTTGTTTCTTTAGTTTCGTAGGCTTCGTACGGCCTGTGATCCCTGGTGCGCCCATGTCGGCAGGTAAAATGGGTCGTAATCGCGAGCCAGCGGGGTATTCAAATACGCAGTACCGAGTGCGAGACCCTTATGGATGAGCTGTGCGATGTCGCGCCTGGCGTCGATTTGGCGAGGACGACGACTGGTTTGTGCAGGAGTTGGTGGATGTAAACTTCTCGGCACCCACGGTGAAGACTGAGAAAATATTGTTGGCCCGAGCGCTTCAGCTTAGCGTGGCGCGTTGCTGCGGGGGAGCTTTCGGAGGTGCCTGTACTCTCCGCCGGGGCTTCCAAACCTCGACAACAGCCACACTGAACACTTACTCACTACTCTACGACCTCCAGATAGCAGCAAATATGGGCGAAAAAGAGCTCGACATCGATGCCGAGCTGCTTGCAGCCGGCAAGGAGTTCGACAAGGTAAGCTTCCCACCTCTCCATCTCCCCTATGCATGTTTCTATACTAACAGCTCCCCAGGATGCCGAAATCGAGCGCATCCTCGCCGTATTCAAGCTCAATGCATACGCCGTCCTGGACCTCCAACCCGGTGTCCCCGAATCCGACATCAAAAAGGTCTACCGCAACAAGTCCCTCCTCATCCATCCGGATAAGACGACAAACCCCAAAGCCCCCGAAGCCTTCGACCGTCTCAAGAAAGCGCAAACCACGCTCATGGACGAGAAGCTGCGGGCAGAGATGGATGAGTACATAGCGGACGCGCGCATGCTGCTGATGCGCGAGCGCAAGCTCACCGCTGATGACGAAGAGACGCGCGGCGAGGACTTTGCAAAGGCCTGGCGTGAGAAGACTACTTGGGTGATTATGGATGAGGAGAAGCGGAAGAGAAGGCAGATGGAGGCGCAGCTGCGAGAGGAGGGTAGGGCACAGAAGAAGGAGGAGGAGGAGAATGCGGAGCGCAAGAGGAAGAGGGAACATGACGATGCGTGGGAGAAGACGAGGGATACACGCATCAATAGTTGGAGAGATTTTCAGAAGGGAAAGGAGCCGGTGGATGGGAAGAAGAAAAAGAAGAAGATGAAGGTGATGGGTTGATGGGTGCGCCCGCGCAGCAATTTGGAACCTTTTCGCGGAACGAACGGCGACAGGGCGATCGAGGCGTCAAGGCGTTCTGGGAATGACGGCTTCGGCATAGTGAATTACCTTCGAGTATGGAGTTTCAGGAGGGGTCTTGAGAGGAAGTGTGGGGAACACACCACCCACGCAGTGAGCGCATTCACGCCACCATAGGTATGTTCCACATACGAAGGACAACCAATCAATTGCTGAAGTTACCAAGTACGGCATTCTGCAAGCCCTCTAGTGATGCTTTATCTGATGCACTCTAGCACGCCGATCACCCATCGCGTTCACCAATCCACGCCTATCCACCACGACCTAGCGCAGGCTCAGTTCTTCATAGATTCGTTGGTGGCATGCACGCCAGAGCCGTTGAATAGGCCGGACGCCGAGGCAAAGGGACCCACCCCACGTAGGGCTAGGCATAGTCTAGTAGGGAACCGTTTTGCCGTAGTCGCAGCGGTACTGTAGCCGTCTCCAGTCCTGGTAGTTTGTAGCGTTCGCGCGCGAGAGACATGTCCGTGTGCGAGACACCTCGTCGATCAACCTGCACTCATCAAACCATTGCTCTCCACATCCCACAATAATATCCGCAAGCTCCCTGTATCGAGCACGCCGATCCATCCCCATCATCGCCATCCGACGTTAGGTCCAGCGAACCCGGTCGCATGCATCCCTTCCCTACCGTGCCATTGCACCGGAACCCCCCACCCACCAAAACCTGCTCCAGCCCCATACCCACCCACGCGTCCCGCTGCACGGGCTCGATCTCGCGGCTGAACTGATCAGCAAACAAGCTGCTGGGGGATCCTTAGGTCCAGGAACCTTGCTTCCGAGGCATCGTCCGATCTGCCAAGACGCGCGAACGTCGCCCATACTTCGTACCCGTGCGTGCATAATACTCGTGCGTGGATAAGGTACGGAGAAGTAGAGAATCTCAGCACATGTAAACCAAGAGGAGGAATGAGAGAACGAGAACCGTCAATGGGAGGTTCTGATATGTAGATACCCAATGAGCTACGAGTATACACCAAAATCGTGCCTAGACATGTGCGGGATATAGAACTTACAAGCGCATATTTGCACGCTCTACATCTCCCCCCCCCCCCAAAAACAAAAA
>Ga0247733_1000204_pt1 | contig 66279 bp, 89 predicted proteins | sample UWRJL043104R2_FD_180932 | JGI IMG/M metagenome (GOLD analysis project Ga0247733, IMG submission 180932) | Plant litter microbial communities from Arlington Agricultural Research Station in Wisconsin, United States - UWRJ-L043-104R-2 | ecosystem: Environmental > Terrestrial > Plant litter >...
CCTTGAGACCGATGGTGCCGATGGGACCGTTCCAGGGAACAATACCGGCGGTCACACCGAGAGGCTCGTTGCGCACGATCTTGAGGAAGCCGTCCTCTTGGGGCCAGGACTCGCCGCCAAACTTGTCGATCCACCCAGCGTTGTATCGGAACGTCTACATCAAATGTTAGCTACATCGGATTATTGAGAGTGTATGCGAACGCACCTCGGCGCAAAGTCCAACCTCGAATGCACCAAATGCCTTGTACGGCGCACCAAGCGTGATGCGCGTAAGCTCAGCAATAGCCTCTCCATTCGCCTCGACCAAATCGGCAAACTTGTTCAGGATGCCGCGACGCTGGTTTGCGCCCATCTTCTTCCACGCCGGCCACGCCTTCTCACCAGCGGCAACAGCAGCGTCGACATCCTCCGCGCCGGCCAGCGGCACGTCGTCGGCGATCAGCGAGCCATCTTTCGGGTTGTAAACAGTGAGCTTCTTGGAGTTCTTGGAGTCGACGTATTCGTTGTTGACGAAGTTCTGCTTGCAGAGGTTCTTGGGGGACCAGGGAAAAGTCATGATTGCGGGTGTGGAGTTGGAGTGAATAGTAATTAGAGGAAAGAGAGAGACGACACCAGGAAGTGTCGAAAAGTTTGAGGGTTTGCAAGGTGGGGGAGAAGAGGGGTATAGCTTTCTCCAGTTTACCTCGCTCCTGCTACAGGGGCCTCAGCCGCCAGATAACACTACACTTCTTAACTCCGAGCATATACGGACCCGTCGACGAACCGCGGATGAGCGCCGGGGCTGTGTTCCGCATGGACTCATGAAATAGGCGCTCCAGCATGGTGTTGAGCCGGATGAAGAAGAACGCGCTCGCGGTTTGTTTTCCGCGAGGGGTGCAGCGTTCCAGAAGCGCTAGTGACGCACTCGATGGGACGACTCGAGTCAGTTCTTTTGGGGTCTCCGCATTGCACGATGTCATGTGCATGGTGGCGGCAAGCCTCGGGATCGTGGGCAGAGCTACGTTCCGACGCCTTTCCGATACCATCAGGCATGGCGACATTGTAGGCACGAAGAGAGGACAGATGTTGGTATGGATGCTATGGAGCTTCGATAGAATCTAGACTGGGAATGAAGTGAGAGGTTTGTACGATTTGGTTCGGTTAGTCATCGATAGAACCCGCATCCTCTTTTCTGTCCCCCGGAAGATGCGTTCCTTCTCCTCACCCACACAATTCGGGATGCGGAGAAAGACACCACGCCTTCTCCGTCCAGTAGCTCCCGTGCTATTCAGTCAGCAACCATAAACATGAATCCCATAGCTCCAAACTCAGGGTCTAAGTATCTTTCCCATTCACGCCGACCAGCATAGACCGCATAACACTTTCTCTATCTACCTTCCACATCTCAAGTCAACATCATGGGCAAGAAATCAGCCTTCATCACAGGCGGTGCCTCCGGCATGGGCCTTGCAGTCGCCCAGGAGCTCTCCAACCGCACAAACGAAGACTGGGACCTCCACCTCGTCGACCTCAACGCCGAAGCCGGCAAGAAAGCCGTCTCCAGCCTCAAGAACGCACACTTCCACCAGACAAATGTGACAGATTATAACGCACTCGTCTCCGCCTTCGAGAACGCCTTCAAGACCAGCGGCCGTCTCGACTTCGTATACGCAAATGCCGGCATCGTCGAACGCGATAACTTTTACGAGAAGCACGATCTGAGCAAGCCGCCGCCGCCGCCAAACCAATTGAGCGTCGATATCAATCTGAAGTCTGTCATTGATACGTGCTATGCGGCGCTCCACTACTTCCGCAAAAACCCAAAAGAAGTCGAGAGCCCAGTGTTGGTTATGACAGCGAGCTGCGGCGGCCTCTACCCGTCCGAATTCTGCCCCATGTACTCCGCCAGCAAAGCCGCCGTCGTCCAGCTCAATCGCGCAATCTCATACTCCTACCACCTCGACGGCATCCGCACATATGCGACATGTCCAGGCACCATCAAGACCAACCTGATGACGGGCGAGGAGTGGAAGAGCTTCCCGGAGCAGTACTTCACGCCCATGTCGACGCTTGTCAAGGCCGTCACGACGGTCGTTGACGGCGGCGAGATGCAGGATTCGAAGGGGAAGAAGATTGGCAAGGACAAGGCGTTTGGGTTAACAGTCGAGGTGCAGGGCGATAACTTTTACTTTCGGGAACCGGGCCAGTTTTGCGATGAGAAGATGGAGGCGATGATGAAGTTTACTAGTATGGAGAATCAGTTGGCGCGGATTGAGAAGACGAAGACAGGGACGAATGGCGCGTAGATGGTGTTTGTAGAAACTTTACATTTCTCAAATGCGTGAGCAAGCGTGGATGAAAGCGAGATTCGTGAAGCGTATTACATTCAAGTTATTCAAATCACCCAAACTCCAGATAGAGCCCATCTACAGCTTCGACTGCCGTCCCGCCGCATACCGCACCCCACCATCAACAGCAATATCCTCTCCGTTTACATAGCTCGCAGCCCGTGAACACAGATACACCATGACACCGGCAATATCCTCCGGCTCGCCTAACCGCTTCCTTGGGTTCGCGTCCTCAAGCTCCTGCTGGCCTCCCAAAAACTCAATCAAGCCATTGGCCAGCTTCGAGGGGAAGAAGCCAGGCGCGACGGTGTTTGTAGTTATGTTGCGGGGACCGAGCTCAACTGCTAGTTGCCGAGATAGGTGGTGTGCGGCGGCTTTGGAGACGCTGTACATGATTGTGCCATGCTCGCCAACGTGGGGGACTGTAGTGCCGGCGGTGGAGGAGACGATGATGATGCGGGAGGGGTCTTCGCGTGTCCCGGCTTTCTCGAGCAGAGGCGCGAATCTAGACGGTGTCAGTGTATATCCTGCCGGCGAGCTCCAGCATGTACTCACAGTCTTGCCAGGTTGAAGACACCGCGGACGTTCAGGTCCAGCACCTTCTTGCTCCCCCAGTCCGGGGAGTCGTCGAATGGCCCGCCCCATGTCGCGCCCGCATTGCAAACGAGAATGTCCAGCTTGTCGTCGGTCTCCTGGACCTTCTTCACTAGCCGTGCGATATCGTCTGTATCGGCGACATTCGCGGCAATGCCGACTGCCTTGCCCGATACGGGGAGCTTGTTCAGCTTCTCGACGGCCTGGTCGATGCCCTGCTCGCCTTCGTTCTTGCGCGCAGAAATGAAGACCGTCTTCGCGCCGGCTAGCAGGAAAGCGGTGGCAGTGTGAAGTCCAAGGCCTCTTGATCCTAATTTCCTACCGTTAGCAATCCCGTCTCAGCTCAGCTCAGAAGCGACGCATACCTCCAGTGACTAAAGCTACCTTTCCATCCAGGCGGAACAAACGATCGAAGTTCTTAAATTCAGACATGACTTCTTCTCACTCTCCCACAAAAGCTGTACGCAGAAACAACACGAATTCCGGGGTAAAGAAGTAATGCGACATCGTCGACTGGCCCGACCGGGGTAGTGGTGCAGCGAGGATGGGGTAGCTCGGGGTGTGGAGATCGATATCCTCGGTCCCTCCAAAAACGTCTGTGCGCCCGCCGACAGCGCCGGCTGTGGGATGGCTGTCGCAGGCAAGCTAAACCACCAACTGCATCGTTGTCCTATAAAGACGTTCCAACAATATGGAGCTGCTTCTGCTCACTGCCGGAGGACTGCTACATCTGTTTCTCGGAGGAAGGAGTTATATTATACAACCAGATTAAAGCATCTCGCAGTCCCTTCCTCCCCTTCATCATGCCTTTCTCCTCGCCTTTCCCGGATCTTGATATTCCGAAATGCAATTTGTTGGAGTATCTGTTTCCGAAAGGACAAGAGCCAACGGAGACGCCCATTTGGATTGACGCGAAAGACACGAACCAGTACCTCACGCCCAAATCACTCCTACAATGGAGCAAGCGGCTCGCTCTGGGCTTGGATCGCATAGGAAGCAAGCCTGGGGAGGTGGTGATGATTTTCACACCCAACCATGTTTTTGTCCCCGTCGCATATCTGGGAATAGTGGGTTCGAAGAGGATATTCAGCGGAGCCAATCCGGCATACACAGTGTCAGGTCAGTCTCTCGGCTGCATGCGCTATCAGATACCGTATTTTCTAGATCGCAAGGCTGACTCGCAAAGAAATGACACACCAAATCTCAAACACACAAGCACAATACATCTTCGCACATCCCTCGCTCGCTCAGACCGCCGTAACAGCAGCACGGAAAGCTGGTCTCGCAGAGGGCCGCATCTTCCTCTTCTCAGAATCTACCAACGCACCCACATCAGATTGCCGCGACTGGTCGTCATTCCTCCCATCCGCCGCTGAAGCAGATGCATACGACTTCCCCGAGCTATCCCCAAAAGAAGCAACTACAACCACAGCGACCGTCAACTACTCCTCTGGAACCACTGGCCTGCCGAAGGGCGTCGAAGTGAGCCACCACAACCTCGTCGCCAATCTCGAGCAAACAATATTCATCCGCTATGCTAACAAGCCTTGGGACCACACCAATCGGCCACGGGAAGCCTGGCTTGGTTTCTTACCCTTGTATCACGCATACGGCCAGCTATATACCATCGCCATGGCCCAAAAACTTCAAATCCCCGTCTACATCATGAAGCAGTTCCAATACGAAGAATTCCTTCGCATAATACAGACACACAAGATTACGTGTCTCCAAGTTGCGCCTCCCATCATGATCATGCTGAGCAAACGACCCGAAACGGCCAAGTATGATTTAAGTAGCGTAACAGATATACTGTGTGGTTCGGCACCTTTGAGTAAGGAGTTACAGACCGAGATCAGCAGGAAGCTGGATTGCGAGATTGTGCAGGGGTGGGGGATGACAGAGGTCACTTGCGGTGCTATTCACGTGCCTGGTGGCACCATCGACGAGTAAGTCTTCCTCGTTCCTCCAAACGTCACAGGTTGCTGACCGCGAGTAGCTCTGGAAGTGTAGGCCAGCTCGATCCCAACTGCGAATGCATGCTCCTCGACGACGACGGCAACGAAGTACCCGACGGCGCACCCGGCGAGCTTTACGTTCGTGGCCCCAACATCTGCTTGGGCTACTGGCGTAATCCTCAGGCTACGAAAGAGACACTTTCAGCGGACGGCTGGCTACGATCCGGTGACATCGCCGTCTGCAGAAACGGCTGGTTCTGGATCGTGGACCGCAAGAAGGTATGCCCCCAATCCCATTTTCACATCACGCAGTCTTCTGACATTACCTTGCAGGAACTCATCAAAGTCAACGCCCTCCAGGTCGCGCCCGCAGAACTCGAGGCCGTCTTGTTGGAATTCGATGCCGTCGCCGATGCCGCTGTTGTTGGCATCACGCTAGATGAGCAGGAGTGGCCCCGAGCTTACGTGACGTTGAAGGATGAGCACAAGAGGTCTATCAACGAGACACATATTCATGCACATATGAAGGAGAAGGTGGCGAAGCACAAGCAGCTTGTGGGCGGAATCGTTTTTGTGGACGAAGTGCCCAAGTTGGCGAGTGGAAAGATCAAGAGGGCGCTCATCAAGGAGTGGGCGAAGAGGGATGCGCTGAGGATGGGTGGCGCGAGGCCGAAGGCAAAGTTGTAGAGTAGATATCTCATGGAATCTTTCACACGGAATCATCGCGGCTGGTTCTTGTTCTAAGTTCGCCGCCGCATATCACGGTAAGCGCCTAGTCATGAGACCTCGCGTCGAAGCTAAAGCTATGCGAACGATCGTGCTTTCCGTACCTAATGCTGCGGAACCTGTTCTCCTGGAATCAACAAGAGCACGTTCCCTAGACTAAAATATTGACATGGATCACACTTCTTTGCAGCTCTTCGATATTCTTCCGCAACTTTGTTTCGCTTTTGCATTAAATTGGAGCGGTCTCGATGTCTCCCTTCTCCACCGAGCCGCTCATGTCGCCACAGCCATTTTCCGGGCTTCCCCGTAATTTCATTTGAGCAATTGATGCGAAGGAGCGTGCTGATGGCTTTCTATGAAGGTGGCAAAGAGCTGCCGGCCAACAACCGATAGCTGACACCAACATCGTATGGTCGTCTCATGATCGACAACCTTCTACGTGAGGTGGGAAAGATAATGATGAGGCAAGTCGCCCAATGTAGCAGTCCACACAGCACTGGCGCGGTTACTAGGTCGTCGGAATGGCAGACCCCTCAACGCGTTCCGACCCCGCGTTTCATTTTCCGGGGCCACCACACCAGCGAAACAGTTACCCAGAGCACGCGTTGAGCCGACCTCGATGCCGGCAGCAGCACAAGCCTTGGATCGGCCTAGAAACGGCCTGCCACCGTGGCGCGTAGTGATTAAGCTGCAGTGCGGGATACGTAAAGCCGACATAGCTGGATGTCCTTCCGGTAGCCTCGTATGCAAGCGATGCGCCTCACTCCCCGAGGAACGGTTAAAGGCTCCAGATGGAAGTCGGATCGTCATGTGCTGGTGGTTCGATAGCTCTAGCCTGTTAGACGCTTTATAAGTGTACTTCTTCGTGCAATGCTCAAACGCCTATCTACCTTCCTCCGCCTTACTCCCCCCCGCGCACACGACAAGAACGAGACTCCTGCGCCAGAGTCGGAACCCGCCATGGCTCCCTCCGCGATGCCCACCACGCTCGACAGCACCAATGGCATCGGCAGCATGTACGAGTATCCGCCGGCCAACCCCGAGGGCCCGTACAAGGTGCTGGACCAGTACCATTCGAAAGCGAGCAAGATGCGAGTCGCGTGCGCAGGCGCAGGCGCTTCAGGGCTGTGCCTTGCATACAAGATGGAGAAGATGCTCACACCCGCAACATGGGAGTTGACGCTCTTCGAGAAGAACCCTCAATTTGGTGGAACGTGGTACGAGAACACATACCCGGGTGTTGCTTGCGATATCCCATCGCACGACTACAACTTCACCTGGGATCCTAAGCCCGATTGGACGCAGTTCTTCGCAGCCGGAAAGGAGATCCAGGGATATTTTGAGGGGTTTGCAGAGAGGCATGGTATGTTGGCGATAAGTAAAAGTATGAAAGAATACGAGCTGACAGGGTCTTAGGAAGCAAAAAGTACATGCAACTGAACAGCAAAATCATCGAAGCACGATGGGATGAAGCGGAGGGCATATGGAACCTGACAATCGAGAATCCGAAGACTAAGGAGACGAGGAAGGATTGGGCTCATGTCTTCGTCAACGGCTCCGGTATGCTAGTCCCATATTCTTGAAGAAGAACGACTCACTAATATGCTCATTAGGCATTCTCAATAACTGGAAGTGGCCCGACATTGAAGGTCTACACGACTTCAAGGGACCGATCCTGCACTCAGCTTGCTGGGACCACAGTGTCGAATTCAAGGACAAGAAGGCCGCCGTCATCGGTGTAGGCTCCACGAGCGTTCAGATTACTCCGGCACTCCAGAAGATATGCAAAGAGGTGCAGGTATACATGCGCAGCCCAACATGGATATCGCCACCGTTTGGTGCTGGCGCGCTCACCAACGACTTGCACAAGGGCCAGGATGTTGACCCTGGACAACGTCAGTACAACTTCACAGAGGCTGATATCCAAAGGTTCCGCGATGACCCGGAGTACCACCTCGATTTCCGCAAGCGCATCGAGGCCGAGATCAACAGCCTGTTTGGCATGTTCAAGCAGGGCTCGGACCTCTCCAACCAGTTCCGCGACGTCATCACCAAGGAGATGCACCGTCGCATGGGCCCCGGTAATGAGGAGCTGAAGAAGTTCATCATCCCAGACTTTTCTCCTGGCTGCCGAAGAATCTCCCCTGGCGATGGCTTCCTCGAAGCCTTGGTGCAGGACAACGTAGAACCGGTCTTCTCTGGAATTAAGCGCGTTGTGGCGGAAGGCATTGAGACTGAGGATGGCCAGGTGCACAAGGTCGATAACATAGTGTGCGCTACCGGCTTCCAGGTTGCATTCCAGCCCGCCTTCACCGTAGTCAACGGGGAAGGTAAGTCCATCAAGGAGGATTGGACTGAAGGTCCCAACCTTTACTTTGGCGTGTCGGCGCCCAGATTCCCTAATTACTACACCATTGTGGGCCCGGGCGCCACTTGGAGTAACGGCACCTTGCTTCCGTCAATCGAGACCACGATCGAGTACTCGATCAAGTGCATGAAGAAAATGCAATCTGAGGGCATCAAGGCCATGGCCGTCAAGCAGGATGCGCTGGACGCGATCTACGCTCACTTTGACGAATTCCACAAAGATACGGTGTGGCAAGAAAATTGCCGCAGTTGGTTCAAAGATGGCAAGGTCAAGAACCGCATCTACCTATGGCCTGGCGCAGTAAGTTTCCATCATGCGACGAACCCCGCTTTCACGTTGAGGGGCGTTCCGTGCTAACGATAGGACCAACAGACGATCCATTTCCTCAAGACTATCAAGGACCCTCGCTGGGAAGACTACGACTACACATATCGCTATAAGAATAGGTTCGCCTTCTTGGGCAATGGCGATGTCAAGGCAGCCGTCTCGCGGGACGTGCTCGGCCTGAGTCCGTACATCAGGAGTTCCGACACCGAGTGGAGCGTTGACTAATGATACGCGGAATGTTATGCCGAGTTTAGTGTACTTTTCCGATACCGTTGTTCACATTGGGAGGATGTGGTCATAAGAAAGCCAGCGCCTTATTCGCCTGGCTGCGCTTCGTATTGTCTTTCAGTTTCCCAGGTTTGAGAGTTTCGTTCGGCCGCACCGTGTCGTCGATTAGAGATGGTGTTGCGATTCCCACCATAGCATTTCCGTCCTTTCTTCACAGCATCCCGTCTTCGTTATCATCTCGGCGTTTTCGCCGAACATTTCGGCGCTCGCAATGTAAATCAGTTCATGCAGGTTACATCGACCCATGGCCCATGTGTACCCGACGTTACCCACTTATGCCAGCCGTCGTGTTATAGTTGGCTCGCCTGGAATCCTGCCTGCAGCGATCCATCCCTAAGCATAAAAAAATCGCCGGGTTGTCCTTGGCCGCGTGCACTGCACCGGGAAACCCCGAATCTCCACGGCAGTGGTGGCAGAATCCGCACAACCAATCACAGCGTACATGTCAGCATGGAGGACCCCGCATACCTGACTACTGCTCGTCCGGATGCATCGACTTTTCTCGACCCACACGAGTCGTGTGTGGCCAAACCCCAGAGCATGACATCCAGGCCCACGGCTTGGGCAGCGCCACGTCCTTTGTCGCGGGTGTGATTGGACTTCGTTGGTTGCGTCGCGTCCGCCACCACGACCTGTGACCTCAGCGTTCGTATGACACCCCATACCCCCTCCTTGGCACACTATTGCCTCGAAACGTCGATGAATGGTTCTGTGCTGGGGTGTTCCCTTCGCGCGGTCCGAGGGGAGTCTCCCTGTCTTTCCAACCCTGCGGCGAGCTACCCCACGGTCAAGCTATCGTCGACGCGCTACCATTGGGTCCTAGCGCTTCGGATAGCCGTCCAGCAGCCGACTACCGACCCGACGTGATTCACTCCAGTTCGTGCGAGCATGGATGGGCATCAATGGACGGACTCAAGGCGGCGTTTGCCAATTTGCTCGTCCTTGTGGAGGTGGGGCCCCGCGTTATCCATGGTTTTGAGACGGCGCCGCGTCTCCAACTGCTAGCTCAGCCAAGCACTCGACTAGACCAGCCCAGGATCCCAGGCGACCCTGGATGGGCTTTAACTCCATCATTTCGCCCGCCGGTCGTGCTCTTGCTTTCCTCCCCGCATTTCTCCACCCGTGCATTGTACAGTCCGTTTGAACATTGATGCCATCGACTACTTGTTACGATACCTAGGGCAACAGGTTTCAATATGACTACCGAGCATACACAAGACGAAAATATGCCTGTGAACGAGAAGAACGAATCGCAGGACGCGAAGGCCGCCATGGAAACCACAAAAGAGCAGGACCAGACTGGTTCACAGAAATCCTCCAAAGCTACAAAGTCACGACACAGAGCTTCAGTAGCGTGTGCTACGTGCCGTGATCGCCGAATCCGCGTAGGTCCGCAACTGCCTTGGTGGATCCTGCTTCTGACTTTGAACAGTGTGTTGTCCCTCCAGGAGAGAAAGAGTGCACACAGTGCAAGCGATCCGGTGTAGAGTGTGTAATCAAAAACGATGATGAACGAAGAAGGTTAGTACGCTGCACTATGTTGACTATCTCAGGCTCACATCAGTTTTAGACCAATCTCAAGAGCATATATGTGCTCCCTCACGGACCGTGTCTCGCTTCTAGAGACCTTGCTCAAAGAGCAAGGCGTCGATGCACCTCCAGCAAACCACCCACCGAAAACCCGACACCCTCCGCAAGAGGGAGACCCATCCCCCAGTCGAAAAGGTACGGATGCGCAACAGTCACAGCTAGAGAACTACAGCCCAGGAAGCCAGCCGAGTCCTCAAGACGACTACGTGGAATTGGAACACAACGAACACGATAACGAGAGCTACCAGGGAGAAGCCGACAGCGCTGGTTCGCCCTCAATGCTTCCCCCACCCAAGAAAGACGGCATGGTCAGCAGGCTACTGTCCACACGCGGACACCTTAGCTTTGACCAGCTCAGTGGTCGACTGAGATACTTTGGTCCTACAACCAATTGCCACGTGCACTCCGAACTCGGCAACCCACTCGATACTGAGATGCAGGTCTCAGAACAATCACGACGAGCGGAGAGAATCATTCGCTCGCTACCGATAGAAACATACGACTACCTCATGGAGCTGTTCTGGCAGTGCTACAATCCGGTCATCCACGTCCTGCATCAGGATGCTTTCAATGAAGACCGTGAAGCTGGACGGACACAATTCTACTCTGGGTTTTTGCACGTTTGCGTGCTAGCTATGGGGTACAGGTCTGCCGATAAGACGAGGTCGGATATCAAGAAGATTGCTCTTCCGCAGATGGAGAGCACCCTGCATCGGGAGGCCAAGTACATGCTCGACCATGAATTGGAGAGACCGGGTGGGATTCCGTCGGTTGTTGCCATGCTGCTACTAGGCGATCTTGAGTGCGGAGGTAAGTCCTCTCAACTTTTTCTTACATTGCGTAATCTCAGTGACTGACAATACGCAGTGGGCCGTGATAATTTGGGCTGGCTCTACGGTGGTGTGGCGGTTCGACTTGCATTCGATATTGGGTAAGCTTGAAATCACGACTTATCGAGCTTTGCGCTGACTATCTGAAGATTGCACCTCGATACGCGACTGTCCGGACTTTCCGAACGAGAAGTGGAAATCCGACAAATGACACTGTGGGCATGCGTAATCTACGACAAGTAAGTTACTCTTGAACATGCTACGTATAAGTGTATTGATGGCTTTAGATATTGGGCTCTTTTCCTTGGACGACCCACAAGCATGAAGAGCGCCGACCTCGAAATATACCACCTCTCCAAGCAATTCGAGCGCCTAGGGACCTGCAAACCCGCCGGAGTCGAGAAGAGCATGGAAACCCAAATATACGAGGCCCTTCTCGACCTCATGGAACTTGCCGGCAAGATTACAGAGAACATGAACCCACAATCGCAAAACGCAGACTCCATCATCGATCGAAATCAATACCTCCGCATGGCGGCTCTAGACCGAGAGTTCAGCACGTGGTACGCACGACTACCCGAGCAGCTGCGTTGGACTCCCGCCAATATCGCGACGGCGCCTTTCTCGTTCTTTTTGCTCCACCAGCAGTATCATGCTTCGTTGATCCTGCTCCACCGGCCGTTTGCCATGTACGAGGACCAATCGAATGGCTACGAAGGGAACGGCCCAGACGACCACTTCTCAGCGCTATCAAGGACGGTGTGCACTAAGCATGCAATCCGCGTGGCCAGAATATTCTGGCAGCACCGCCAGAGATTCGATACTAAGCAGATCTTCGTCACTGGTCTGCAACACGCCGTAAGTCCAATTTCCCATTACACTTCCATGACTCGACGCCTCGATGTATTGCATTAGTCCCGCATGCTAACAACTTTAGGGTACCGCCGCAACGGCTCTCGTAGCCGCCTTGGCCTTCATCAAGGACCCCAACGACCGAAACAACAACATGCAATATCTAGAATGTCTCTCTGCCGCCCTCCAAGACATGGCCATGAACTATCAGCCCGCAGAACGCATGTCGGTCGTCCTCCGCGCCGTCATGATCGAGCTCCGTGGCGGCGGTCCTGTGGACAACGACTTCAGACTTTATAAGTCAAAGGCCTCTCTCATTCCTGCGCGTCGCGGCTCCACGAATGAAACACAAGACACGCCGCTGTACAAGAAACGGCAGACCAGCCGCCCGAGAGCGGGGACCGGTGCAAACAAGAAGAGAAGCATGAGCATGATTTCCAACGTCACAAACATAGATCTCACCGTGAAAGCGCCACCACATCCGCCCCGCTTCGATGCAGACAGTGACCGCGGCGACGGCTACATAATGGTAACCCCGCGCTCAGAAATCTCCTCGTGGCATCCTCTCTCCGAAACCAACTCTGGAAACGCACCAGGCCTCGAACACGGAATCGCCACGCCGTCTACCGGCACCAACCACCATGTCTCCACACCCGGAGGTCAACGGAACGCGTGGATGGGCGCGGAGCTGGATGCTTCGGACTCTATCACACAGCTTGCTAACGTGCACTTTCCCGAGATTCCCGCGCTGAGTGCTGGAGATGGGGATATGGCGCATCTTGATTTCCTGTCGCTGGCAGATGGGGGCGGCGATTGGGGACGGGAGTGGCAGCCAAGTCATGGAATTGGGGTCGGGAGCGATCTTGATGGGTTTCCGCCCCAATCAGGGTTTGGCATGGGGTTTGGCATGGTTGGGGAGGAGTGGGGTGGGAAGATGAAGTAGGGATGTTGTTGCAAAAGCGAGACTGCTTTCTAATGAAGTTTTTGGCGTTGACTGCTGTTTGGGTCGATGTGTTTTTTTGTAGTGCGGGTGGTCACTTTCGCTTTGGGAGCGGGATAGAAGGAGTTGAGGGTACACTTTCTGCTTGAGTCTACGGATGTAGGACGGACACACATTTATGTAGGCTAAACGCATATTACTTCAAAATGGATCACTTCGTTGATGTCCAACTGGACTTTTTCCCCCAGAGTCATCTAACAAAACACCTCCACCCAAATTCTCCCTTATCCCCCAAACACAGACTTCTCCAACACCCTGCTACTCTACCAACCCGACATAAGTGTAGCCGGAAAGTACTATATCCACTTGTCCCGCTATTACCGTCGTCGTCCCACAACCACAAGCACAGCCGTAATTCTGTTGCGCGACCAGACGTTGCTGTGTCTTGACGTCTGCAAAGACTTGATTCAGGGCTTCCGCAAAGGCCTTCGCGGCGACTCCTGCTATAGCACGTGCTATGCGCTCCTCGAGGCTCTCGAGAACATCCGCGGTACCAGATTTGTAGGGCGATTCGCGCGTGCTGTGCACCATTCCCAAGGGGTGGTAGCGAGCCGCGTGTAGAACGCGCCAGCCAGGAGAGCTGTCATGGCAATTGGCATGTCTTCGCTTATTAGAGGCGGTTGGTTTAACTGGTGTTATGGCGCACGTTATGTGGCTCGTGGGAAGGCTTATCTTTGGTCGAAGCAACAGCAGCAACAGTGAATGCAAGTGCACACGCAAGCACTACTGCGACCGCTACCGTTATCATCGCCACCGATACGGCTATTTGGGGAATTAAGGTGCTGTAGAGCTTTGGTTGAGCATATAGAGAGCAGCGTTCATTGCTTTCTGTGTGTGCGTGTGCATGTGCTGGTTGGCTAGGTTGGCAACGACTTAGAAACTCATGGTTAGTATGAAGAGCGGCGATTGGTGCCAAGGAGTGTGCGTGAGGTGCTTCGATGGGTGATGGGATGATTAGGTTAAAAGCGAGATTGTTTGGGAGTTGTGAGCTGAGTTTGTTGAGAGAGTGTGACATGTTGAACTATGGATGGTGACGCAGTGGCTCAACGTACGGAGACAAGTGACATCAGAGAGAAGCTACACACTTAGAAGAAGGCTCAAAGCCTTTGGACCGGACTCCGTCGCAAAGTCATTGTCCATCGCAAATCTCTGAGCATCAACATACCACCCTCGAGGACCAAAGCCGCACACGCACATCGCCAAGCGCAGCGTTTTCCAGCATGCCGTCCTGTGAACCGGAACCCAACTTGAGCTACTGCTATTGCGCTCCATGGATACGTCCCGCCAACCCCTGGACATGTCCCGTCAATATGTGTCAGCCCGCTCCGCCTTCAGACAGTGAGCAATTCGACATGGCACAGACGAAGTTCCCTATCGAAAAGACCAGAAATCCCTTCCAAAACGAGAAATGGTCTTTCAAGGACGCAGAAACGTCTTTTAGAGACTCCGTGACCGACCGCTTCTGCGCAAACAGTCACAAATTCGTCGATACCATGCCGAGCCCACGCACTGTCGAGCCACTGGAAGAGGTTGCTCACTACTCGACTCAACCGCTCTGTGATACTACTTGTAACCACGCTGAGCTTGAGGCGCTACTCCTGGGGAACAAAATCGCTATTGCGAGGCTCGGGGAGGAGTGTAGGCGTTCTTTTGCCCTCAGTGTTGCGTCTGTTATCGTGGTGGTCGTGGTGGGTGTGGTGGCTTTGAGAAAGTAGGACGAAGACGATGCGTGGAGCGCTCGATTGGTCACTTCGTTGGATGTGCTTCGAGAGATACAGTCACTAGGGGAGGGTTTTGTTGAGGGGGGTTTGCGCGGGTCGGGTAGATGGGAAGGCGAACCGCGGGATGATATGCGCAGCCACAACGAATTCGTCGCCTGGACTTTGGAACTATTAAAGGAGGCTTGAGAACGTTCGCATACGTATTTGTACCGCAACTCCAATGCCCCTGAAGATATGCTCCTTGCCCTTCACACTCTGCGCGCTCAAATCATCATCACTGGTTCCTACGTCTGATCTTTGTTCAGCTCATTTGAACGGCGCTGCTCGAGCGAAGAGTTACCAGCCACCTGAAACCTTGGCCTACCATCACCTTTCCAAATGGCCGAATGCAGACGCTCAACCCGTCTCCCTTCCAATGCGCGCCCTGCAACCAACTCGCTGTACAACACTCCCTCTACCTGTCTACATAAGTATCACCAGCATACTTCCCCGACAAAAGAACCACCACTATTACCTCCCTACACTGCCACCGCTGTTTTTACAAAGCCAGAACCCGACTTCTCATCAATCAGTCACAACGCCACGATCTGAGTAACGACATCTGCACACGATCTCGAGTCTCAACAGACCACACGGGAGTCCTCAAAGAAGGTACACAGGAAGAGAATTACAACTCTGAAAATGGTGTACCTGACCTTGCTCTTGGCACTAGCCGTCCTGAGTGTATGAGCCGTCGTGACTGCGTTTGTCGAGAAGAATAGTAGTCTGGCGATGATTAGAGCACTGAAGCTCATGTTAAATTACGCTTGTGATCGCGTTGCTCGGACTAAGCGCTAGTCCTCTACCGGTAGTTGACAATAAGCCGATAACATTACGCTAGTCCCATCGATCTAGTGTGCATTTCCGCCTTCCCGCCTTACTGCCCTCACGTCATCTCTCACTTTCCGTGGATCCTTTGCCTATACTGCCTGGCATCCGTTTCCACTGAACTGAAATATCTAGAAGAACATCAGCGGCCTACTGGCAGCTCGTCACTGGGCCTACACCAAACCCTCTCGCATAACACCCTTCAAGTCTATACAGTACCGTCTCCTGCTCCCGCCTTGCATTACTCACCAAATACTCCTACCATCTCTTGAACATAAATGGGTTCCTGGGACTGTTACTGCGCCCTCTGTGGCTGTCCGCTATCCTCACGGAATTTTGAATTTGGCTCGCGCGAGCCCTACGCCCTAGCCGCGCGCCGCTACCGCGTCGAGCGAGCCCACCGCGATCCCCGCGAGTGGTTGGATGAGAGTGATGAGGAAGTCAATGAAGAAGTAAGCAAACTGGATGAAGCGCTGAGACGCGAACAGCCTGGTAAAAGTCTTTCTCAGTTCAGCTGGTATAGCGGGTATGATCCCGAGGTTGTTGAAGAGAAGGATGTCGAGTGGCTGGGTACGTGTAGGTCGTTAGGTCTTAATAGAGGGAATGGAAAGTAGGTAGAGATGCGAGATGAAAAGAGGTTATTTTGCTAATGCTGATAGTAGGGCTTATTTGTCGCCGAGAGGGTATTACGGGGAATATGTAGGTGTTCTTACTTTGTTATGCATGGGTGCTATAACTTGCGACGTATCTAACTGTAATGGAAAAAGGGAAGCTTCCTACTAAATCAGACGTACGACAATATGTCAAGCAAAGACCTCGATCCCAACGACCCCAAGATCACAGATCTGTTTTGGTTGGTTTCCCTACTGCTGTCTTCATCCTCCATGACACGTCTAATCGCTTTCGTGAAAAAGTTACAACCCAGATAGAGACCCCGTGTTTCCCTTCCACGAGGCATGCTACATTGTCCTCGCGCGCGCCTTGCATAACGACCCCGACACGACTCGCATCGACAAAGACGCCCTCTACACCACTATGATTGAACAGGACTATAACTATTGCTTCTTGCAGAGTCTGTGGCTTGACTACGGCCACTTCGATTGGAAGGAACAGACTTGGCCGTTCAGTGCTGGGTACGAGGTGTGTTCTTTTCTATTTTACTACTGTGCTATGCATGTCATAGATCAAAGCAAAAGCAGCGAACTAATTAGCGACTAGCACCTCGTATGCGACCCTAGCCTCGACCCAGCCATCAGCGCGAAAGTTCAGCATATGCTTCCACCACAACTCTTTATTAGCGCAGCTTCAATGCCTGACCTACCACCTGTAGACCGCTGCGATCCCTTCGCCACCCTCCCTTACGACATTCTGCACATGCTCCTTAACCTACTCACTGCCACCGACATCCTCTCCGTGGAAATCGCCTCTAGCCACGTCTCCACACAAATCCATATCCCCACATTTTGGAAATCTATGATCGTAGCACGTATTCTCCCCTGGTTTCCCGAACTCAAAGACCTCTGCACTACCGTGCTATTCGCTTCTACCGAACTCAATTTCCGGGAGCTATCTTTCTGGCTAGATTCGGTGACGCAGCCTACGTATGGCATGGTAGGGCCTTTTATGCATATTGCGAATCGGCGTCGCATCATGCATGCGGTGAAGAAACTTATTCCGTTGTACTTGAACCAATTACAAGAACGAGGACTCTCGACTAAGGAAGATTCGAGCGATGCGCCGGATGAGGCTGTCGTGGCGGCGTCGAATTAAGTTGCTTACTTTGGTTGTGTCGGTCTGACTCTAGGACAGTTCCCAAGTACCTACATGAAGTGGAAGATGGAACTTCCTTTGCCACCGAAATAAACAACAGCTGCAGTTATGACAGCCGAAACTAGGCCTACGTGCAAGAATGTGCGAAGGACTCTCTACGCTATAAGGGGTTAGGGCAGCTCGTAGTTTCAATATCATATAGTCTGGCGATGAGTAGAGCAATGAAGCCTATGTAGGATCACGTTGACGGATAGATTGCGATGCTCGGACTGGGCGCTAGTTCTCAAATCGACGATTAGCCGACAACACTAGCTCTATTAATCTAGCGTGTGTCGCTGCCTTGCGCCTCGTCTCGCATCCGCACTTTCTGTGGATCATTTGCCTGTGCTGCCTGGCATTTATTCCCATCAAAATATCTCGGAGACCATCAGCTACCCACTGACAGCCTCGTCGTTGGGCCCACACGGATCCCTCCACCCAAGCACCCTTTAGCTCTATATAATACCGTCTCCCACCTTGCAATCCTACCAAATACTCCCACCGCCTCTCGAACATAAATGGGTTCCTGGGACTGCTACTGCGCCCTCTGTGGCTGTCCGCTATCTTCTCGGGATGCTTCATTAGGCTCGCGCAACCCCTACGCCCTAGCTGCCCGCCGCAACCGCGTCGCGCGAATAAAGCGCCGCCAAGCCGGCGAGAATGTGCATGAGACAGATGCGGAAAGCTTGAACGAAGTGAAGCGACTGGAAGAAGCATTGAGACGCGAAGAGCCCGGTAAACGCCTTCATGATTACGATTGGCAGAATGGGTATGACCCCGAAATTGTTACAGAAAAGGATGTCGAGTGGTTGGGTACGTGTAGGTCTTTAGGCCGTAATATAGAGAGTGGAAAGTAAGTAGAGATGAGGGATGATTAGAGAGTATGTTGCTAATTCTGGTGGTAGGGCTTATTTGACGCCGAGAGGGTATTACGAGGACTATGTGAGTGTTTTTTCTTCGTCATGCGTGGGTGCTATAACTCGTGACGTCTCTAACTGCATTGAAAAGGGAGGCTTCGCACTCAATGAGACGTACGAAAACATGTCAAGCGAAGACCTCGATCCCAACGACCCCAAGACGTCATACCTGACATGGTTGGTTTCCCTTTTGATGCCGCCATTCTCTACCACACATCTAATCACTTCTGTTAAAAAGTTACAACACCTTCGACAACGCAGACGAAAACCCCGTGTTTCCCTTCCATGAAGCATGCTACACGATCCTTGCGCGCGCCCTGTACAACGACCCCGACACGACTCGCATCGACAAGGATGCCTTGTACACCACTATAATTTTGCATGAACAAGTGGATGGCCGGTACAATAGTCTGTCCCTCGACTACGGCCACTTCGATAATTCGGAACAGTTTTGGCTGTCCAATGCTGGCTACGAGGTACGTTTTGTTATGTCCCACTACTGTGCTTTTTCAAGTGCCTGTTATAGTAACAAAGCGAAAGCGGCGAACTGATTGGCGAGTAGTACCTTGTATGCGATCCTAGTCTCGACCCAGCTATCAGCGCCAAAGTTCAGTCCATGCTACCACCGCAGCTCTTCACCAGCGCAGCTTCAACGCCTAACGTACCATCCAAAGGTCACCACGACCCCTTCGCCACCCTCCCTTACGACATTCTGCACTTGCTCGTCACCCCACTTACCACCTCCGACATCCTCTCCTTGAACACCGCCTCCAGCCACGTCCAATTACAAACCCACATCCCCACATTCTGGAAATCCATGATTGTAACACGAATTCTCCCCTGGTTTCCCGAACTCGAAGACCTCTGCACCACCGTGCTATTCGCGTCTTCCGACATTGATCTTAAGAAAGTGTTCTTGTGGCTGGATTCCGTGACAAAGCCTGCGTTTGGCATGCAAGGTCCTTTTGTGCGTATTGCGAACCGGCGTCGAATTTTGAATGCGGTGCAGGATCTTGTTCCGGCGTATTTGGATCGAATACAAGACTAGGATCTTGGACCCCTGATGATTCGAGCGATGCGCCGGTCCAAGCTGTTGTGGCGATGCCGAGTTGAGTTGCTTGTTTTTGGCGTCGGTCTGACTCTCGGACGAGTTCCCAAGTACCTACATGAAAGAAGTGGAACACCCAACTCACTTTGCCAACAAGGTTATCACAACAGCGGTATTAACGCCAGCCGAAACCAGGCCTACGTGCAAGAAGGTATGAAGGACGTTCTATGCTATGGGAAATCGGGACAGCTCGTAGCACTATCATATCCTCACCCCACCAGAAAACAACTCCCTGCGTCACTGCGAAAGATTTTTGGTTTTTCCATACCTCTAAATCCAGACACCCATCAGCATTATGCAGCCTGATTTCCTTCTAAAAACGAAGTTGTACACCCTCGTAAGCCTAAAGGTCCGACTGCGGGGACCCGATGCCCTAGCCCCGACCGCCCGCAACCCGAACAATAAGGTCCGCACACGACGCTACCCGCGACGCCATCCGCCAAACCGCATCTCCTCTTTCCACGGTACCGAGAATCTGCCACACTGCTTTCACATGCCCCTGTCGCGAATCGCCAAGCGGAGATCCAAATGCAGCAGTGCAGAAAGGCCGTGGCGCAGAGGCTGAAGATGCGCAAACCTAATGCCAATTGAAACATTGTTTCAGCAACAGTGTGGAGAGCCGTGATACAAGCCCCTCGATACGACCGACTGCTGACTTGTGAACACGCAAGACTCTCTCTTGGACACAAACCCCAATGGCGCCCCGAATGGGTACGACGCATCGTGTGGAGATCAGCAGCGACGCCGTTACCAGCACTACGCGGCCGGTCACCACAGCCCTCGAGATGGGTGTCCGCTAGGCTCGGTTATACGTCGTCCACGTTTAAGTTCCTAAGCGTTTCGTTCCTACTCGTGGGTTTCCTTTGGCTGTTTCGGGACGATGCTATTTTCGATATGCGACTTGGGCGTGCCTTGGATTGGAAAGGCAAGACGTCGGATGGTTGGGGAGTTTGGGTCGAGCATCGACTCGAGGGACACTTGGTAAGGTCTCGGGAGGAGGAGGGGAGCAGTATATAAGACTCTGAGTTCACCTCTCATTGATTCCTATATCATCTCATCTCATCTCATCGCATCGCATATCCACTCTTCAACGTTCATCATCACGCCCACTTACTACCCACCCAACAACCCACCAACCCAACCCACTCAAAATGGCCACCACCAACGTATCCACCCCACTCCCCGCGGGCGTCACCCCGGACACGGTCATCTCCGCCCTCCACAACCACGAGCTCATGATCCAAACCCTCTGCCCGCAGCTCATCTCCTTCGAATTCGAAAGCGGAGACAAGACTTCGCAGGCTGTGTACTCGGTTACGGATAAGAAGCCTTTGGGACAGGTAAACACTCCTTTCCCCTTCCTGCCCTACCTTTCTTCCCGTCTTCAACGAACTACTTATTCACGGCCATTCCATACCATACTAATACCTCCGGCGTGTAGACAACCTACAAACTCACACTCACAAACGTGCCCGACGGCATCGACACCCTTGTCAATGCTAAGCCCCCCGTCGGCACCCTCACCATCACGGGCAAGTGGCGCGTGGTAGACGGCACCCTGGTCGAGGACGTTGAAATTGACGGGAACTTTATGATGAAGAAGATGGCCAAGGGCAATGTGGAGAAGACGCATCCGGAGCAGCACAGCAGGCTGTTGGCGCAGGCTGCGGCTTAGATGTGAAGGTTGCGCAGGTAGAAGAAGTGCGTGTCATAGACGTGCGTGTTGTTCTGGAGGAGCCGCATCGAGACATGTGTGCCATTTTTGGTTCCAGTTGGTATCTGGGAGTGGGTGTTGTATTGGTTAAAGAAGCGTACGGCACGTCGTAGTCGGGCTTTCTGCATAGCGGGGAGGCGCAATCCTACATTTCTAGTCATTCTGTCAGGCCTACGGTACAAACCCCCGACCTCTCAAGTGATGCAGTCACCCATGCGAGAAACATTCCACTTTACTAGCACTCGCCCATCGCCAACCAAGTACCCGTTTCGTCCCTGGTCCAGCCAAACAGATCGCCAGCGCAGCACGCTAGCGACGTCATCGCTTGCCAGGATGCCCACCACCAAGGTCCAGAGTACTACTTGTTTGGTGCATCCACACCATCGGCCGGATAAACGGTACACTGGCAACCCTCCCAAGCAACTATCCAAGCAAGCATCTCGGCGGTCCATTCCGAACGGCAGTGTCCGGGGACTAAGCAAAGACCTAAAGCCATGGCGGACGACTACGGTGACCTTGTCGTAAGCAGAGAGTAGATTTATGTCAGGCGCTCGTGCGCCGAGTACTACTTGTACCTGGGCCGCGCTAATCGGTGTGGTTGTGTCACTAGGAACTCGGCTTCGAAGGTTTCGATCGCGTTACCGACAAATATCACGACCCCGTGGTAGACTTTGCAAAGAAGCACGCTCCCAAACTGTCGCCAGGTGGAAGACACGCTCAGGACCGCGGCTCCAAATCAGATCACGCAAAACAAGAGCACTCGCATCGAGAACATCCAAACCAGGATCGCTCGCACCGAGATCATACAGATCAGCGTCGCTCGTCGCAGGACCGTGTGGACCAGAACCGCGCCTCGCACGACCGTTCAGATCAAGGTCGTTCGATGCAGGACCGTCCGGATCGAGATCGCCCTGATCGGGATCGCTCTGAACACTCCCATTACTATCAGGACGTACCCCCACCTCCACCAGGCCCGCCACCAGGTTATGCTTCCCCGCCGCCGGGTTTTGCTCCCCCACCGCTGGGATATGCAGCCCCGCCACTTGGATACGCAGCCCCGTCGCAGCCGCCTTCGCAACGTCGACAACGAAGGGATAGGTACGACGAGAGCGACTCCGAGTCTGAGCCTGACAGGGAGGACCCGAGAAGAAGGAGCAACAGATCTAGAGGGTATGATTCAGGCAGAAAAGATGACTGGCGAGACGATGGTTATGCGGACGAAAGTGCTTACGCCCCAAGCGAGCGGGGGTATCAAAGTGGGAGGGACGAACAGCCAACGCGGAGAGACCGAAATGCACCTGTCGTTTCAGGCGCAATGACGGTACGTTCTATCAAACTCACGGGCGTCTCCACTTGATGTTCATGTGGAGACGGCAGTGCACGATGGCAAGCACTGACAGATACCAGCGGCAAGGACCTCCGTCGCAGTACGGTTCCGCAGCCGGAGGAGCACTGGCGGTCAGCGGACGACCGCAGCCCTCTCGCCGAGGGTCTTCGTGGTCGCCGCCGCGCAAGTCGGACCGCGAATCAAAGGACAGACGTCGCAACGATTCCGAGTCACCCCCTCCACGAGCACGCTCCAAGTCTCCCAACAGCAAATACCGCGCAGCAGCTGTCATCATGGGGGCGTTCGCCGGGGGTGTTGCAGGCAGCCGCTTTCAAAAGAAGCAGCCGGTAGCGAACTCGGTGTCCACAGTGTTAGGCGCGATCGTGGGCGGATTGGGTGCCCGCGAGGCCGAACAAGTGTGGGACAAGCGCAAGGGGAAGAAACGGGGCGAGGAGGCGCATAGACGAGGCGAGGAGGATGGTCGCGATGGACGGGACAGCCGCAATAGTCGCGATGAGAGGCGAGGCGACAGCCGTGATGGGCGTGATGGGCGTGATGGGCGTGATGAGAGACGTGAGCGCGACGAGATGCGGGAGCGGCGGCGCCCCGAGCGCGAGCGCGAGCGGGGCTACGACTGAGCATGGGGAGGCGACGGCGCTTCTTGGAGTTTCTGGGGTCCCGATGAGTTTCGCATGTGTTCGGATGGGAAGGGGCGACGCATCAAGCCACGCTCAAGAGGCCATGAATCAGGGTTGGTAGGGCCGGGTTCGGATAGCCTCAAGTGCAGCGTGCTCTTCCGCCCAAGTCATCTGTGTGCTTTGACATGTACAGCAACGAGCAGGAGGTGATGGATTTTTGTCTAGTCGACGCTCCATTGTCCAGTTGGTCGATGAGGACGCGAGGATAATGCTCCGACGTCGGTCGCGTGATGATGACATGCCGGTGCGCTCGTGCGGCGAGTGTTGTGACGGCATCTGGACGCGGGCACGGCGCTGAGGATTGCCTGCAGGGGTTGGTGGGGGTTGAGGCGGTTCGCTTCGATGCGTGACGGCAGCAGCAGCAGCGGCAGCAGCAACAGTGCGCCCCCAAGGCTGGCTACCCCCCAGCGGGAGTCGGACGGGACGAATTGCTACCACGCCGGGGCTCATGGCAGTTGGGATGAATATACCGTACAAGTGCTGGCTGGCAGCCTCTGAGCGAGCTGCACAGACGTGCGGGCCGTTGCAGGCGGCGGCCGCTGAGGAAGGCACGAGCCTCGGAGGGCCATGTTTCGGAAGGGTGGCCCCTTCCTTCTGGAAGCTCTGTGGAAGCTGCGACCCACCTAATCCTCTACCAAGCCGCCGCCGCCCGCATCGCATCGTCGTGCCCTCCACCTGTCACGCTGCCGGAGCTGTTGACCGTAGACCGTTGACCGTCGCCCGTCGCCCGTCGACGCGTAGCTGCACGTCCAATCAAACAATCCCCAACGCACTCCTCGTCGTGCCATCGCCGCCTCACGGCCTCCGCCCACCGCACTGCGCGCCGCCAATGAGCGCTGACGCTTCTGAGCGCTGTTTCGCACCGTAGCAGTCCTCGCCCGCTGCCACCGCACCACCCTCGAACTCTGCCCGCCCCGGCCAGCCCGCTATGACTGTGCGCTGATCGCCTACAATCATCCCGAGAGCATCCTCCGCCTCTTGTTTCGCAACCTCCGTCAAACGCCGCCCCGTCCTCCCACCGCCAGTTTGATCCGCTCTACAACCCCGACGCAGCCCCTCCCACCGCTGCACGAGGGACTCGCACCGCCATGCGCAGGTACAGGCCCGGCGGGACTGCCGCGGGTAGGGCCAATGGCGGCATCATGGTCCCGGACCCTTTCGCCATGGTGCGCGCCTACGAATCCGACACAAACCCGACCAGGCCGATCCGCCCCTCGCCTCTGACATCCAGCATCCAAGGCTTGCCGCTCGACCTGCTGGACAGACTGCGCTCCTTCCCACTCTTCCTCTCCGCGCCCGACACATTCCTCGCCGCCATCGGAATGCATCTCAAGCCGCAGCTCTACCAGGCGCACGACACCATCATCACCGAGGGCGAGCAAGGCAAGGCTATGTACTGGCTGGTCCGCGGCTCCGTGCAAGTCACTTCGCGCGACGGGGAGAGCACATTCGCAGAGCTTAAGCCTGGCGCTTTCTTTGGCGAGATTGGCATCTTGATGAACATCCCCCGCACCGCCAACATCATCGCCAACATGCGCTCCCTAGTGGTGCGCCTGAACAAGGAAGACCTGGAGAAGGAGCTCCCCAAGTTCCCCGACGTGGAGCGCGCCATCATGGACGAGGCCAAAGAGCGCCTGTCCATTCTACAACGGAGGAAGAAAGAGATGGGAAAGAAGCTGCCTGTGCTCGTGGCACGGCCCAGCAAGCGGCCCATCGACCGCGTCGATGGCGATGTCGTAATGTCTGAACGGGGCACCATGCAAGATGGCGAGGTCATAAGCCTGTACAAGAAAAGGAAATCTCCGAGTCCGGGTCTCGCCGATGTTGCCGCCATGAGCGTTTTCGGCAGTGGGAGTCTCAATGTGAGACTTCTGCTCAAAGAACTCCCGCTGTTCTCGAGCCTGCCTCCCGACATCCTCCACTTCATTGGTCTAAACGCACAGCCATGCTCCTACCCTCCTTTCACCGACATCATCAAGCAGGGCACTCAAGGTCGCGATGTCTACTTCATTGTGAAGGGCGATGTTGAGGTGGTCAACGTGAAACCCCCGACGGAGAATGGCCATACCGCGCTGGAACGGCGAAACTCGATTGCTTCTGGCGAAGCCGACTTTCAGCAGGTGAAAGCACGATTGGGCATGGGCCAGTACTTTGGCGAAGTGACCAGCCTCTCTCTCGCGCCTCGTCGGACGGCCACTGTTCGATCCGTCACGTCTGTCGAGTGTCTGATGATAAGCGGCGATGTGCTCAACGAGCTTTGGGAGAGATGCACACCAGACGTGCGTCGGCAGGTCGAGCAAGTCGCAAAAGAACGTCTGCAGACGGCCAAGGACCACGACATACCCATGTCCGGAGCTCTCGACAACACTCCGAAGATTGACTCGCTAGCCATTGCCGATATTGTTGTTCCGCGCACGCCGAGGAAAGGAAGTGTACCGGCCGTCACCTTCAGCGATGCGCCTAGCACGATAGAGAGCCCGATGACGCCGTCGCGAAGAGAGAAGATGATGGAGCCGTTCGATCCAGACCCCTTTTTGAATTTTGATCTCGACAACGTCCGATCAAGATCACGCCGAGGTTCTCTTGCTCCTCCCACGCCAGATTCTCCTACAAGCTCACACGGTGGCGTGCCAAAATCACCCTCTCCGAATGGCACGCCCCTCTCACCATCACCATTATCGAACCACACCTTGACCCCGCTTGAACCCGTTCTTGAAGTCAAGAGGCCCAGGATCGTCCGGCGCCCCAGCAAAGTCAACAAAGGCATCCTCCCAGACCCTATCCTGGTCAACATCTACAGTAATCTAGATTTATGCGAGCTGATGCACCTGCGCCTCGTATCGAGCCATTGGAAACACCTTATCCACACCTCTCCGGACATTTTGCACACTCTGGACCTCACCAAGCACAATCGCAGAGTGACCGATCAAGCATTGAGGGATATCATATGTCCTTTCGTGGGCAACCGACCTAAAGAAGTGGACATCAGCAATTGCTTCCACGTGACGGACGAAGGATTTGCTGCTTTAGGATCGACATGCGCACCGAGTGTCAGAATATGGCGCATGAAAAGCGTGTGGGACATAACAGGTCCCGCAGTGCTCGAGATGGTGCAAAAGGCGAAAGGCCTGGAGGAGGTTGATCTCAGTAACTGCCGCAAAGTCGGCGACAACCTCCTTGCTCGCGTCATTGGATGGGTCGTTCCGGAACTGCCCCCTGCGATGATATTGGCGCACGCCCAGCAAGCGCAAATGGCCCAGCGCCGCTCGTTCGGCCAAAAGATGGGAGGAGCGAATGGCCAGCCCGTTCCCCAGCCGCTGCCCCCGGGCACTGTTGTTGGGTGCCCAAAATTGCGTCGTTTGACGCTGAGCTACTGCAAACACATTACGGATCGCTCAATGGCGCATATCGCAGTGCATGCCGCGAACCGAATTGAGCAGATTGACCTCACGAGGTGCACCACCATTACTGACATGGGCTTCCAGCACTGGAGTGTGTATCCGTTCCCGCGGTTGACCAAGCTCTGCCTAGCGGATTGCACATATTTGACCGACAACGCGATTGTGTACCTTACGAATGCGGCGAAGGGACTGAGGGAGCTCGATCTGGTAAGACCTCTTGCTTCCATAGAAAGAATGCCGAGATAGGCAGCCACAACTTCCGAATTTCGCTAACATGTTCCAGTCCTTTTGCTGCGCCCTGTCCGATACCGCCACCGAAGTGCTTGCACTCGGCCTCCCCGCTCTCACCCATCTCAACCTCGCCTTCTGCGGATCTGCCGTCTCCGACACCTCCCTCCGCTGCATCTCCCTACACCTACTCGAATTGCGTCATCTCTCCGTCCGTGGCTGTGTACGCGTCACAGGGACCGGCGTTGAAGCTGTTGTGGAAGGATGTAGAGATCTAGAGCTGTTTGACGTTAGCCAGTGTAAGAATCTGGGGCGGTGGTTAGAAGCAGGGGGCGTCGAGAACGTGAAGAGTAGGGGGAGGAAGGTCAAGTTTGAGACGGTGGCGGATGGAAAGTGGAGGACGGGAAAGGGGTGATGTGAACTGTGAGCACTATCTTGGGGAAGAGTTGTTCACCATGTCACAACATGTCTTCGAATCTACACAGCGTGGTTTGGCCATCTCGAGTGGTCATTTAGCGGCTTGTTGGGAAGCCGCTGCTGTTGTCGCGTTCGTTGATACTATTGCTGCTGTTTTTTTATGATACCAGCCTTGTTCTGCTTGGTTGCACGCTTTTTCGGCTGTGTTGTGTTGGTTTGGCGGTAGTGTGTTTCTTTGCGTATAGCGATCACGAGGGATGTGGAATATAGACTTTTTGTTGCTTGTATACTTGTTTGCAAGGGGAGTGGTGCGGAGGCGAGCGATGAGTGCAGTGTGTACTGTTCATCACAATCTGCTTTTCGGATCACGACTCGCTCCCTGATGTCGAATCTACACCCCAGCGTCCCCTCGTGTCCGGATACGTAGTGGCCGTCGAAAGCGCAATGTTCGTGTAGTACTGTGTCGGCCCGCGTGTTAGAAGGTTGGGGTAGTATACATGTAGTCGTAATGGTCTTGTACCATGATGGCACCACCAACTTCAGCCTGTTTGCAAGATGAAGTTGTCGGAGAGATAGAAGGAGAGGAACAGAAAAGAATACCGAGATTTCGTTCCGGGAACAACTAATCGTTCCATTGTTGTGTATATTTTCGGTTTGCGGTTAGAGAGTACAGTGACGTGGTGGCGGGGCAGGAGCTCTCTACCCCACCAAAACACGTCTCTCCGATCTTTGGAAGCGCAACACTTCTCAACATTCCCGCAACCCACGAAACACATGTTCGTTCTGCCTACCAATTGTCTCCCATGAAGAGAAAGTCCTCCCCATCACGACGACATTACCAGACCCACACCCGCGAACGCAAAGCTCCTCGAAGCCACCCACCAACCCTCCCATCCTCTCCACCCTCAAGATGCGCCTCCTAAAATCGCAAATCGACAAGAAAACCGCCTCGGGCACCGCGACCCTCCTTCCCGAAGAACCAGAAGACATGTGGCACGCCTACAACCTCATCCAACCGCAGGACCGCCTCCGCGCCCGCGCAATCCGCCGCGTCTCCAAGATCTCAGACAGCGGCTCCGTCGCCTCGCAGCGCATCGCTCTCGACCTCACTATCGCCGTCACATCCACCGACTTTGACATTGCATCGGGCCAGCTCCACGTCGCGGGCAAAGTCGCCTCGGAAAACGAACATGTAAAGATGGGCAGCCACCACACGCTCGATCTGGAATTGAATCGGAAGTTCATGTTGGAGAAGGGGGACGGGTGGGACAGCGTCGCGTTGGAGATGTTGAGGGAAAGCACGGAGACGGAGAGGAGGGCCGAACTGTGGGCTGTTGTTATGGGCGAGGGCATGGCGAATATCTGCTTGATCACAGAGCATCAGACCATCCTCCGCCAACGCGTCGAGGTCGCTGTGCCGCGGAAGCGCAAAGGCGACGCAGGCGGACACGACAAGGGCATGGACAAGTTCTTCAGCATAACGCTCGCGACGCTCCTCCGCCATCTCGATCTCGGCGCCAAAGACACACAGCAACCAGACAAGACCGTCCCGCTGCTGCTCGCAAGCCCAGGCTTCATCGCGTCCTCATTCCTGCAATACATACGAGCAGAAGCCACACGCACAACCAACAAGCCGCTCCTCGCCCTCCTCCCCTCCATCCTAGTCGCCCATTCCTCAGGCCCCCACATCCACACCCTCTCCGAAGTCCTCGCCTCCCCCACAATAACAACAAAGCTCTCCGACACAAAGTACGCCCGCGAAACACAACTCATGGACAAATTCCTCACCCTCATGCGCGCAGACGATGGCCGCGCGTGGTACGGGCCCCGCGAAGTCGAGCGCGCGGTGGAGAAGGGCGCCGTCGGTCGCGGGGGAGGCGTGCTTATGATTTCTAATGCGCTGTTTCGCGCGCAGAACGTGCTCGAGCGCAAGCGGTGGGTGCAGTTGGTGGATCGGGTGAGGGAGGTCGAGGGCGGCGAGGTGAGGGTGTTGAGTTCGTTGCATGAGAGTGGGAGACGGTTGGAGGGGTTGGGGAATGTCGCTGCTATACTTACGTTTCCGCTTGAGGATTTGGATGAGGAGGAGGATGAGGAAGTGGACGATGGGGTGAATGGTCCTGAGGAGGTTATGGTGATATGATGGAAGGAAGCTGTGCCGTTCGAGAACAATGATACCAAATTTGAATATCCAACATTAAAAGCTCTAAACGTCATAACGCCCAACGTATCTAATCCGTCCCTATGCAACCACGGAAATTCATGCCAAAACGCAATCAAACAGCTATAGACGGCGATCCAAACCCAACATCCTCATCATCATCAAAGAAAGAAACAGCCTCCTGCGTCGAGAGTCCAAATTCGCTAAAAGATTCCAACGACTTTAAACCAACTCGTGGCGCCACTATCGTTGGTTTGGCGGGCACATACGGCACTGCAAGGCCACTGGGCTGGTGTGAAGCAAGGCGCTTCGGTTGAGGCGGTCCGCTCGCAATTGCCGCATCCATCGTCTTCCTTTTTGATGCTGGTTGAGGTGGCGGAGGGGGGTGGGATGTTTTGTGTTTACTCGTCACCGGGTGATCTGTTCGCGGGAAGGGCGACTTCCTGGGGGGTTTTGGGCGAGTATATGAATGGAGTTTGGGGGTCTTCGGTGGTGGCATGGACGTGGGTATGGATTTGTCGGCTTCAGTGGGTGGTGATTTGACATGAAATTCGTCGTCTAGATCGTCGAGCTCGAAATCGAAGTCCTGCGCAGACAGGGAAGGCAAAGAATGTGCAATCAACGCCGGAGATGTATTTGCGATAGGCGATGAGGGCTTAGAAGAGAGTTCGCGGGCTATCTGGGTTCCGCTGTCGAGGAAGGCGTCCCAGCCGTCGAGGAGAAAACAAGAGGGAGGATCTGGAGGTTCTGAGGGTGTAGGATGTTTCGCTTTGGATGCTGGGAGGCCGGGGAGTTTGAAATTAGGATTCGTTGTCGTTGTGGGTTGTGGTGTAGGTATATTTGGAGCCGGTAGCTTCTTCGGAACTCTCGTCGGCTGTGGAGCCTGTCCTAGTCTCGACGGCAGCTTGAAGGTTGAGCTTGAGCCCAGCGTTTCTTTTCCCGCACCAGTTAGTACCCAATTCTTTGCAACCTGTATTGGGAACTGCATCCTCTCATATTCGCAAGCTGCATCATGCCGATGCCTCGCAGAGAACGAGACACGAGTGAGAACCGTCTTGGTTCCTTCCAACTGCCCATCCAAAACCAAGCATTCCAACCTCTCCTTCTCCCTCCTCAAGATGCGCAGATGCTGGCTTTTCGAAAGCTGGCTGCTACTGTTCAAGTCGCGGAGTAGAGTGACGACACAACCTACTTTGATGCGGAGCCGATGTGGTGGTAGTCCGGGGGGGTTCAGCTTGTGAAGTAAAGATGGTGCCGGATCCCAAATTATAGGTTTCGTAGAGCTGTCCTGGGAGAGCAGCTCGATCAGTGGCTCTGGGAGGTTATCCAAAATGCTCTCGAAGACCTTGTTGATGGGGCCATGCAAGCGAACGAAGTCGGAGCTCTCTTTCGATGGGCTGCATTTGGGGACTTCTGGGATAGATATTGGAGCAGGCGGTTGCTGGATGTCAGTCGGATCTTCGACAGGGTCCGACATGATAAGATCGTGCACCCCGAGAAGCGTATCATCATCCAAGTCATCGTCGATCCACTGTTCGCCACCAGCAGTAATCAACTCCGGCATATCGAACGCCGCTTCGTCCTCATCCCATGGCTCCTTCGCCTCATCCTCCATAAGAGCCTCCAACTGCTTCGCAACCTCTAGTTCCTTCGTCTTCTCCTCATCCTTCCTCCTCTCCTCATCCCTTCTATTCTTGATCCCAAGAAACGCCTCCATCCCGCTCTTCAACTTCGCCTGTGTATGACTATATCCAATCAACTGTGTCGCCAGTCCAACACCCGCCTGCTTCCGCACCTCCTTCTCCCTCTTCTCACGCTCCTCGCGTTTCTTTGTCGCAGCCTTTCTGCGCTTGTCCTGCTCCCGTAGCCGTAGGGCGCGGTCCTCTAGCTCCGCATCGCGCGCGAGCTGGCGCTGTTGTCGCTCGGGGAGGGCGGGCCCATTGTTTCGTTTGTGGAGTTTCTTGACTTCGGTCGAGGTTTGCACGATGCGGGTTGGGCGCGGCGTCATGGCGGGGGCATGTTGTGGTGGGATGGAAGATCAGCGACGCGCAGGCTGAGATGCGCGCGAGTCGTCCGTGCGGTCCCGAGGTCGACGCGAAGTCACATGATTTCTGGCATAAAGCTTTTCTGAATGATACCGTCTGTTGTACCGTCTGTTGTATAACCCCCAACAACTCAACAGATCGACAAGCAACCCCAACCCCCGTCTCTCCATGCACAGCTCCAAGCACGACACTGAAAACAACGGCTAGCGACCACGTATTACTCGTGCATTCTCTGTACCTCCAAACCTGCCCACTCTTCATGACTCGCGCTGCCCAGACGCGGCGTTTCTCCGCATTCCGACCACCCGCGGGAAAGCTCATCCTCTTGACACGGTTGTTTCGGTCGCGATGAACCTAGTTTCCGGACTTCCCACACTCTCATGCGTAGTTCAGCCACCAAAACAGAGTCCCCGCATCTTCCAGCTCGGCAGGGAGCTCCGCGCAGGACCCTCTGAAAAGGCTAAGCTAGTCGCGTAACATGAAGCTCGGGCAACCCGGAGCTTTTGTATCTCTGGGAAGTCGCTCTTCAATCTGTGCCTCAGATCAAAACGATAGCCAAGTAGCATTCAGTAAACTATGGCCTTCGCGTTGAAGGGTGTTGCGTACATCACTGGCGCTGGATCCGGTAGGTCTTCTCGAACTGGGACTCCACATGGCTATCCTCAAATCGGATCTCTGACTTCGCATAGGCATCGGCCAGTATGCCGCGTATTCGCTCGCGCGACAAGGTGTCCGCTCATTTGCACTGCTCGATCGCAACCCTGTTACCCAGACAGTCATCCAGCTCAAGAAAGACTACCCCGACATCTCTATCAAAGAGATTGAACTCGATGTCGCAAACGAAAAGGCGGTCAACGACAGTGTCGAGCAAACCGTCAAGGAATTCGGCCGGATAGACTATGCGCTCAACAACGCCGGCATTGGAGGCGCACTCAACACCACCGACCACATTGACTTGGATGACTTCCAGAGGGTGCTTGCAGTCAACACGACGGGTGTATGGCTATGCCAGCGCGCGCAGATTCGGCAGATGCTGAAGCAGGAAAAGCGGACGGAATCTTATCGCTCGTACCGTGGTTCCATTGTGAATACGGCGTCCATGTACGGAATTGTCGGACCTTCGCTGAACGTTCCTTCCACTGCGTACGCCACGAGTAAGCATGCGGTGGTGGGCTTGTCCAAGGCGGATGCGATTGCTTTTGCTCCCCAAGGCATCAAAATCAACGCGCTGTGCCCAGGTTACGTTGCAACTCCCCTAATTATGAGCTCAATGAGTGCCGGTAGCGTCATGGAAAACGAGAGGGTCAAGGTTCCCCTTCAGCGTCTAGCAAATATGGAGGAGATTGGCGATTGCGTTGCGTGGCTGCATTCTGATGCGAGCAGCTACGTGGTTGGCGCGGCGATGGTGGCGGATGGAGGTTTTACTTGCACATAGTTGTTTAGGGAATCTTAGCATATTGTCATTGTGTCGTGCTGCCATCGCACCTGCTTCATAAGGCTCAGCTTGCGACCTGCAAACGTATTGCATGTTCATCGAACTGTTAGGGGTACTACGCATTGGTGCATCCCAGACCACCACCACTACAACCATATCTGCACTTGGAAAGTACCAATATCCAACCGATGGCATGACGAAACCAATAGTATCTTACCAAGCGCCGGAGCACCTCGTGCGTCTGGCTCTAATGCGAGGGATACCGTTTCGCTAGGCCGCTATGATACAGCGGATATGCTTTGGCGGAGCGGCACGACTAATTCGCACTTGTGTAGGCCCGCCCCACGAATCGCTCGAGACTTCCCCAGACCGTCACTAGGGAGCCCCGGATTTTGTGTATCCTCTCCTGACTCGTTAGCGGGGAATCTGGAGTCTCGCGATGACTCTGCGCAGCCCGTCTGTCTCGGTGGTGCTGGCAGATATAAGTACTAGACAGGTTGATCCCCTCTGGCCTCCCAAAGTGCTTTGTCTCAACCTCACCCTCTTCCTCTGCACTTTTGCCATCGTTTCTGTTCTATACCCTCGATCACCATGGCCGACGGATTCCTCGTCCCCTCCTCTAGCAGCCCCGAGACGGATGCTCAGCACCGTCTGAAGGGCCCTCTGCACGCACAGCGCCATGTGCGCGTCGTGTGCATTGGAGCCGGCGCCTCTGGCTTGCTGATGGCCTACAAGCTGCAGCGACACTTTACCAACTACTCTCTCACTGTGTACGAGAAGAACACGGAGGTCTCGGGAACGTGGTTCGAGAATCGTTATCCAGGGTAAGTGGTGTGCATCCGCAGTGTAGCAGACCGTCCGTGATCGGTGAACTGCTTGGGGGTTGGACGACCCCGCAGCAATTTGTTCTCGCTCGGCAACGATCCCGATCGTATCGGAACGAACATCAGGACAGTGACGCTAACACCGTGTGCTGGCAGATGCGCATGCGACGTCCCCTCGCACAACTACACTTGGTCCTTTGAGCCCAAACTCGACTGGTCGGCCGTGTATGCGGGCTCGCGCGAGATTTTCGCCTACTTCAACAACTTTGCCCGCAAGTATGCGCTGCACAAGTACATCAAGACGCAGCACCAGGTCGCTGGCGCCTACTGGAACAAGCAGAAGGGCGGATACGATGTGCAGGTCACCGACCTCGCGACGGGCACGACCGTCACAGATCATTGCGACATCCTTATTAACGCAGGTGGTATCTTGAACAACTGGCAATGGCCGGCGATCAAGGGCATCGAGAAGTACAAGGGTACGCTGCTGCACACGGCGAACTGGAACGATGACATCGATCTCACGGGTCGCCATGTTGGACTGATCGGTAACGGGTAAGACACTTGCAACTCTAACCGTGTTCTGACGTACTAACAGTTCCCTAGTTCCTCTGGTATCCAAGTCCTCCCCACCATCCAGCCACACGTCCAAAAGGTCACAACCTTCATCCGCGAGCCCACCTGGGTCTCGCCGGTACAAGGTCTCGAGCAGCATGTCTTCTCCGACAAAGAGCGCCTCGATTTCGCCACCAAACCCGGCGTCCTCACTGAATATCGCAAGAACATTGAGCGAGGCCTTAACGGCCAATTTGGCCTTTTCCTCAAGGGCACAAACACCAACAACGAAACTGAGACCTACTTCCGCCAACAAATGGCCGAGAAGTTGAATAACAAGTTTCTCGAAGAGCGCCTGGTTCCCGACTGGCACGTTGGCTGCCGCCGTCTTACCCCCGGTGTCGGCTACCTAGAAGCCCTCGGCAAGGAGAACGTCGAGGTTGTGTACGGTGAGATCAGTGAGATCACTGAGCGCGGTTGCCTCTGCGACGACGGCAAAGAGTACCCTGTCGATGTGCTCATCTGTGCAACCGGTTTCAACACATCTTTCAAACCCCGCTTCCCTGTCGTCGGCCCCTCAGGCTCAAACCTACAAGACAAGTGGGCCAAGGAAGCACACTCCTACTTCGGACTCGCCGCCGCCGACTTCCCTAACTACCTTATCTTCCTCGGGCCCAACTGCCCCATCGGCAATGGGCCCGTGCTCTCCGCTATCGAAGCCCAGGCAGACTACATGTGCAAGCTCATCGATCGCTTCCAGACACACAACATTTCGCAGTTTTCACCAAAGCAGGAAGCTATTTCAGACTTCATTGCACACAAGGATGCCTTTATGAAGGCGACTGTGTGGCAAGATCCTTGCCGTTCGTGGTACAAGGGTTCTCCTGATGGGCCTATCACTGCATTGTGGCCCGGTTCGACGCTACACTACAACGAGGCGCTAATGGAAGTGCGCCATGACGACTGGGAGATCAAGTATAACGGGAATCGCTTCGCGTGGCTGGGTAACGGATACTCGCAGACGGAGCTCGATCCTACTGCTGATTGGGCGTACTATGTGCGGGATCATGATGATGACGAGCCGCTTTCGCGCGGACGCAAATTGCAGCAGATCAACAAGAGTGGCACTGTGGCGGCGACTGCTCCTGTGAGCTTTACGGGTGCGACTAAGGATATGCCTGCGGAGCCTAAGTTGTAGGTAGTAGGTGGTTGTTGGAAATGTGTGGGTGGATGGTCGTTTTTGCATCTGCGCGTTCTTGATCTCCCTTATGAAGGTTGAGACATGAGCGTTTTCCGAGTTAGGAGTTTCATCGTACGATAGCATCTTATCATGTAAATATAATACCCTTTTGAAGAAGCATCTACCAACTATTGTTCGGCTTTTCTTATAAGCTGGTGCGATTCAAAAGTCGATTGCTCATCTCTTCTATTTATGTCCGATAGCGGTCATCAGTTCTAATTCTATGTACACCTCCAAATTTACTTTTGTTCAAGCCTCCTTGTCATTTTCAGCCAATACGTGACTGAGTCCGGCCTCATCTCATCTTGCGTGTGTAACGTTATGTTATGCCTACTATCTTTTATTAATCACGCATGCGTGACCACAGCAACATTGTCCGCTTACCTCTTGGCCAGAAACATCCACACCATAGATTCTCCATAAGAGCTACTCAGCAACGAAGTGTGGCACCCATGATGTCGCGCTTCAATATAACTGCATCAACCCCGCACTACAACGAAAGACGAGTGGTTGTAGATGTCGCGAGGCTGACAGACAGCGGATGAGTCAGTGATTCGCATGCTGCACTGATACGGGATTCAGGCAAATGAGAGTACTTTGAGACGATCTTTTGCCCTATCTCGATTCAAGGCTGACTACTTTGGGAATCTCATGGTTTGCTCAAGTAGAGCGAACGTGCGGAACATCCCATAGTCGTCTGAAAGTGAATCCACACATTACCTCAACCATGTTGAACTACAGTCTCCTTCTTTCTGCGCTCGTTCCGCTTCTAGTCGCACTGTTCTTCTTCCTGCGACGTGAGGATAAAAATGCAAGAACCGACTTCCCCCCCGGTCCAGCGCCCATCCCAGTCCTCGGAAACATCCACCAACTCCCGCTTCAAAAATCCTTTCTCAAGCTCACAGAATGGGCGCGCGAATACGGACCCATAGTAGGTCTGCAGCTGGGTCCTCAAAAAGCCATCGTGCTCAATACTTGGACCGCCGTACGCGACCTGCTCGATCAGCGCGGCGCCATCTACAGCTCTCGCCCCGCTTTCCCCATCGTCCAGCACATGGGAATAGGCGACACCCATGCAGCGTTCATGAAGTACGACAAGAACTGGCGACGTGCGCGAAAAACAATGGCGGAGTTTTTGAAAGATAGCGAGGTCGATAAGAGGATCGAAGTACAGAACGCCGAAGCTACGCAGATGATATGGGAGATCATGACGAACCCGGGAGAGTATCGCGAGCATGTTATGAGACAGTTTTTGGCCGTTGTGCTAGCTACGGTTTATGGGCGACGTGGGAAGAGAGCCGAATCGAAGAGGTTTTTCGAGATACAGGATGAGTGGGCTGCACTGCTGGATCCAGGTGCTATGCCTCCGTTTGATGTGCTTCCTTTCTTGAATTACGTACCAGATTGGATGACGCCGTGGCGGGGATGGCGCGAGCGCGCTGAAGACTTGAAGAGGGAACAGGGTACAGAGTACAAGGAGCTTTTTGAGCACGCAAGGGAGCGGGTGGCGCAGGGGAAGGCTGGCGACTCTTTTGTGGCGAGATTGGTGAGGGAGCAGGCGAATGAAGGGTATACGGATTATGAGTTGGAGTATGTGGGTGGGTTTCTGCTTGAAGGGGGCGCTGATACGTCGGCGATGGCGTTCTTGACTTTCATCCTGGCTATGGCTGCGTTTCCGGAGCTGCAAAAGCGGGCGCAGGAGGAAGTAGACGCGGTGTTTGGCGAGGAAAGAATGCCAGAGGAAGTCGATGCGACCAAGTTGCCGTACCTGAAGGCTTGTTTTTGGGAGGTAAGTCGATTTTCGCCTCGCTACCGGTCCCGTCTGGAGTGCTCTACTTGAATTTGGGAATAGATAACTGACTACCATGAGCCAGACTCTTCGTTGGCGCCCTGGCTTCCCCTTGGCCATCCCCCACGCCACAACCAAAGACGATACGTACCAGGGCTACTTCATCCCCGCCAACACAACAGTCATAATGAACACATGGGCCATCAACCACAATCCAGATGACTACCCCTCCCCAGACACGTTCGACCCCTCGCGCTACATTGACTCCAAATTCGGCACCGCCACCACCTCCGAAGCCGACCCCTGGCGCCGCCCCTCGTATGCTTTCGGTGCAGGCCGCCGCGTCTGCGCCGGTCAACGTATGGCAGAAAATAGCATGCTGATCGCCATGGCGAAGCTTGTATGGACTTTTCAGATTGATCCTCTCGGGAGAAGGGAGGATCTTGATTTTAGTGTGAGGACGGGGTTCAAAGATGCTATTCTGACGGCGCCGGATGAGGTAGGGATGAAGTTTGAGGTTAGGGGCGGAAGGAGAGATGTTGTGGAGAAGGAGTGGAAGGCTAAGGATGCGTGGCTACAGAGGTTTGAGTAAGTGATGGAGGGTCGGTGCAGACGCGGGGTGTGGAGACGGGTGGATAGAATTTAGCTTTTGCGATTTTCATTGCTTGCTACCAAGAAGGAGAGATATGTAAATCCTCTTCGTTATTTGGTTACCCGAGTTCGAGAAGGGTCATCTTACCGTCTCTTTCGTATGTGAACTTAAGACACGTCTTGACTTTCTTTCCTTCTCATCATGCCGTTACGGGGGCGCGACGAACGCTATCCGATCCGGCGCATGATTGGATTTGCACTTACAGTGCTTTGTGGTCGAATGCTGTACGCATCTCCATAGATCGTACCCCATTCCACAGCTGATGTCCTCTTCAGTATCCCTCGCGCCTGGACCCCTTCTCACGAAAATTTCTTCCCGTACCCCTTAACCACCTCGTCCAAAATCTCCCTCATCCTCTTACACCCTTCAATCCCCACCGCTAGCATCCCCTCCACTCTCTCCATCCTAACCCTCGTCTCACAAAGCAACACACTCACCCTATCACTCCTCCCCAACGTCCCCACCGTCAAGAACGGCAGCTCCTGCTCCTCCAGGTTGTTCAGGTCGAGTAAGGGATCGCTGTTGTCGGCGTCGGAGGAGGTTGCGGAGGAGGCGGCGGTGCAGGCCACGAGGTAGTCTGTCATGGGGATTCCGGCATCGATGAGGGCGAGGGTTGCAGCGTTGAGGCAAGCGGCAAGAAGCGAGCCGTCTTGCGAGAGGATGTGGATGTTTAGGGTTATGGTGGAGTGTGGGTAAAGGTGGGTTAGAAGAAGGGAAGAGTATGCGGTTTCGAGTGTGTGCTGCATTTCTGAGGTGCGTCTGCTCAATCAGCATACACACATACTTCCACTTTATCACCACGTCAAACTCACTTGTCATTCTTCCGTTTCCGTCTCTCCAACCCGCTGAAACCCGCAAATCCTATCTCCACCTCGATCTTAGCTTCGTTGTCCTTCCCACCGCGCTGCCCCGCTTGCCGTCCCTCTGCGGGACCGGTGACAGTGCAGAGCACCTTTGTGTTGCCCATTTCAAGGTAGGAGGAGCCATCTGCGGCAGCTTGAGTGCTTATTTGCGCGTGGATGCGGCGAAGTTCGTTCCAGCGGCGGCCGTCTAGGCGCAGGAGCGCGAGGGAGTATGTGGATGTGTCGAGGGGCATTGTGGGTGGTGGTCGTGGTTCCAGAGGTGTTGGTATCTTGTAGATGGCGTGTTAAGAGGCTTGACGAGAGTTTTGGGGATATAGGCGCATAGTTGTGTGTGATTGAGCGTGCAATTCGCAAAGCTGGGGAAAGCTTGAGGCGCAAAGAGATAATTTAGCTATGGTCAAAGCTTGGATTGCAAGGATCTTGTTCGGTACGAGCCCCGCGTCCCACGTGATGACGTGTTAGCGCGACTTCTTTAGCCTCTTACTCCTAGAGGCTTCTGCCGCTGCAACACTCGCCGATAATGTAAAGGCTGACCTCGCGCGATAGTGACATCTCGCTCTCTAGCTCTGGAGCCGTTTTCACCGGGCCGTTTGAGGCGATGATGACCAAACGCTGCCGCTCCCTTCGAATATAACACGCGGTCTTGGTTGCCACTTACGAGCGGTCCACCATCATCATGTCGCGCGTCAAAGACAAAGGCAAAGATCACGAGAGCCATATGAGTAGCGACAGCGAGGACGGCCTCGATATCGTTCAGGCGACGCGCAAAGGTCTAGATCTCTCGCAGTATATTGACGGTCAGCCAGTGTCCTTCTGAAGATAATGTTGTAAGAATGCTGACTTGGGCAGAACTTACCCAGCCTCAAACACAGTCACAAGATGCAGACTTTGGAGAGACGGTGGAAGATGCGACTGATGATGAAGTCGAGGAAGTCTCGGCTCCTAGAACCAAGCGACCGCCCGCCTCCAGAACACATAGTCGCGATCTTGAACGAGAAAAAATGCCAGAAGACGTGTCAGATGAATCATTCTGGGGTGCATCAGATGATGGCGGACAAGCTGTATATGCTGCTTGGAAGGGTCGCAGCACACTCAAGCGCAAACGTGCCGCTGCCGAAACCAACAGAATCCGAGCTCAGAAGAAGTCTCGTACCGCCGTAGCATCGAGTATCGTCGGTAGAAAAGCGCCGCCGAAGAAAATGGACAAGGAAAAGGTGGGGTTCAGCACTGATTCTGTGGCCAACGATTCGGACAACAAGGATGCCACATACCTCGACGACCCGATCCCCGAGTACATTGAAGCAAGAAAAGGGAGGTTGAAAAGGCTTCATGAAGCCGGGCTGCGGTATCCGCCCAGCTATGAGGATATCGAATTTTCTGATGACGAGTCTGAAGAGAAGCCGATACTGAGTAGCCACATCAAGACGCAGCGGCCGAAGAAGGACATCAGACTGCCTGACTCTAGCGCTGTCATACCTTCTCCGATTGCACAATGGCTGCGTGAATACCAAGTGGAAGGCGTCCAATTCCTTCACGAGCGATTCGTGAAGCAGACCGGTGCTATTCTTGGGGATGATATGGGCTTAGGTAAAACCATCCAGGTCATCGCCTTCCTCACCGCAGCATATGGCAAGAAGGGGACTCAGCGCGACGCCAAGTGCATGCGCAAGATCCGACGATACGGTGACGGCCGCTGGTATCCTCGGGTCATGATTGTTTGTCCCGGCACGTTGATGCGAAACTGGGAAGACGAATTGGAGAAGTGGGGTTGGTGGCAGATTTACAAGTACCACGGCAACCCTGCAGACCGAAAAGGCGTTCTTAATGCGGCGAGGAAAGGCATGCTCGAGATTATGATCACCACTTACGACACGTACCGCAACAACGAGGGCGAGATCAACACCATCGATTGGGACTGTGTCATCGCAGACGAATGCCATCAGATCAAGAACAAGTCTGCTGAGATTACAAAGGCAATGAACAGGGTCAACGCCCTTTGTCGAGTGGGTCTCACAGGCACGGCGATACAGAACAAGTACGAAGAGCTCTGGAATCTTCTCAACTGGGCAAGACCTGGAGCCTACGGCTCCGCCCAAGAGTGGAAACAGATGGTCGCCGTACCGCTCAAAATGGGGCAAGCCCACGACGCTTCCTTTGCGCAGCTTGCAAATGCGAGGAGCAAAGCCACAGAGCTCGTCGAAGGCATTCTCCCAAGCGTCTTTCTACGCCGAATGAAGAGTCTCATTGCTGATCAACTCCCGAAGAAGAGCGACCGTGTTGTCTTCTGTCAACTCACAGATACACAAATGGATGCCTACCGCGAGTACATTGAGAGCGACAAGTGCACGTTCATCCGTACCGCGAAAGAGCCTTGCGACTGTGGCTCAGGTAAAAAGCGCGGTTGGTGTTGCTTTGTCGACGTGCCTAATGAGGGCAAATGGTCGAAGTTCATGTTTCCATGCATGATCAGCTTGCAGAAGCTTGCAAACCATCTTGCTCTTCTCCTTCCCATGTCCTCGGACCCCAACGAAAAGCAAGCCAAGGACCTGGAGAATCTGCAGACAGCTTGCCCCGACAACTGGAAAGATATGTACCGCATTCGCGACAGCGTGCTGCATCAATCCCAACGCGAGTTTTGCGGAAAGTGGAAAGTCCTCAAACGGCTTCTTGACTTTTGGCACGGGAATGGCGACAAGGTGCTCGTCTTCTCGCACTCGGTCCGACTTCTCCGTCTACTGAAATCTCTCTTCGATCTCGATGGCACAAAATACAACTTCTCCTACCTCGACGGCAGCATGAGCTACGAAGACCGCTCCAAGGCCGTCGCAGACTTCAACTCTAACCCAAACCAATTCGTTTTCCTCATCTCAACGCGCGCCGGCGGTGTGGGCCTCAACATTACCTCCGCAAACAAGGTAGTCGTCGTTGATCCGAACTGGAACCCCGCATACGACCTCCAAGCCCAAGACCGCGCCTACCGCATCGGCCAAACCCGCGATGTGGAAGTCTTTCGTCTCATCTCCTCCGGCACAATCGAAGAAATCGTCTACGCCCGCCAAATCTATAAACAGCAACAAGCCAACATTGGTTACACCGCCTCGCACGAACGCCGCTATTTCAAGGGCGTCATGGACCAGTCCGAGAAGAAAGGCGAGCTATTCGGTCTGGAAAACCTTTTCACTTTTCAAGAGAACAATCTTCTACTCAGAGACGTCCTGCACAAAACAAACGTGGCCGAAACACGTGCAGGCGTGCACGCCATGTCCTGCAATTTTGACGATACGCAGTTAGACTCTGATGATGATGATGTGCTCAGTAACAAGTCTCTCGGTATTCCTGATGACGACATTAGCATGGATAGTCAGATCAGGAAACTCGCTGAATCGTTCACGTCGGCATCGTCGGGTGGCGGGAAGAAGAAGCCTAGTGGATCGAAGCGCGCAGGTCCCGATCCGATCAACGCTATTTTAGCGAAGGCGGGCGTGCAGTATACGCATGAGAATAGCGAGGTTATTGGCCGCTCGGAAATTGAAGCAAAGCTGGGAAGACAGGCTATGGAACTCCGCAACGATATTGACTTTTCCCGGAAACGCGTTTTCGCTGCTTCACAGTCGCAATCGCAGTCACAAGCCCAGCACCCCTTGGACGATGACATCCAATACAGCGGCAACTCTGATGCCAATGACGACGATGATCTGACACTCTTAGGCGTCGGGAAAGAAGGCGGCAAAGAGTTCAAAATCAACTATAAGTATCGACCTGATGAGAGGGTGCGGAAGAGGCAGTTTTGCGAAATGAGTCGCATGTGGGGGTATGAGGATCCGGTGGAGTTTGCGCTTTTGGTCGAGGGGATGAAGCAGGCGGAGAGGAGAAAGATGCTGGAGAAGTTTTATCGGGCAAGAAGAAGAGCCATTGTGGGAGAGTTTGAGGAAGAGAAGTGAGGTTCCAAGGTTGGGGCACTTTTGATAAACACTACATATTCTTGCTCATGGAAACTATACAATCGTACGAGCCTCGGTCACACGACCAGTCTTGACGAAATCAACCTATTGTCCTCTTTCCGAGTTCTCTACTACTTTTATCAAGCCATGACTCGAACTTCAGATGCATCAGTCCATGAGTCGCCTCCCCATCGCTCGAATCAAACCTATAAAAATCCTCATTCTGTAATCTATCCCACCAGAATGTACTCAATCTGCCGTACTGGTCATACGGCTTATGAATGAGGAAACCTTCCCACTTCTTCACCGTCCTTTCTGCCGCCTCCTTGTCAACCGCAAACCACTCCTCATGCACCGTGTCGCACCTCGTCGTCACACCTTCATTCAGACAGTCAAATCTCCTCCGATGGTTGTTCAGCTCTTCGTGGCACACTTTCTCAATCCTACGAAGCATGTCCATTGGGAAAGAACAGGGGGATTCGTACACAGCCGCGAGGTCAGTGATGCCGCATGTGGCCTTCAGCGTTTTAACGCGGTGTTTGACGTCCGATGAGATGCCGATCTTGACCCATTGCTCGTTCTTATTACGAGCTGGTGGGAAGCTTTGGAAGAACTCGGGAGCTGCGAGGACGTAGATGAAGCCTCGTTTTGGTGTAATGTTCTTTTTCAGGAGCGTGTCGATGGCGTGGGCGATTGTTTGTGGTAGTTGTTTGGCAAATACGCAGGGTTTTACATCCTTTCCCTGCGCCGAGGAGGCGTCGGATTTGCGTCGTTGGGTTTGTGGTATTGAAATTGGGGAGAGTGTGGAAGTAGATGGGGAGTCTGCTTCGACGGTCTCGCGAACGGACCCTGGAGTATCCTCGAGAGTCTGGTGTAAAGCTTTCTCTGGCAAAATGGAAGGCACATTATGCTCTTTCGCATGCACCGGTTCCATTAGGGACTTCTTAGTAGCTTCCTGGCTGGCAGCTCTGCGTTCTCCCGCTTCATTCTCTAGCATCTTCCCCCTGCTTGGTGGATTAGATTGCTCCACCGTCTGGTCCGGCTGAGATTTGGGGACAGCAGCTTTGCGCCTCGAAACTGGCACGAGGTTTCTTCTGGTATGTGCTTTGATGTCCTGCGCTGACCTGTCCGGTGCTGAGGTTTCTTGTGCTGAGGAATCGCCTTGAACATCCCCCATGGGTCTGCTGGTGGGGAGATTGCTGGCACCGTGATGTGCAATAGAAGCTGACATGGAGCACTGGTTCGCGGGAAGGTCTGCGGCTGGGATCTCTGCTTTTGGACGTGTCGGTAGAGAGAACAGTGGAATAGCCGCCTCGGCTACAATCTCTTGCTTTACACGAGCAGGATTTGGACATGGAGTGCCGAGCATACTGTCTCCGGAGCGCTCAGCGAGATGAGGTAAGGCTGGCCCCGAAGTTGAAGGACGGCAAGGGGTCTCGGAATTTAGAGTGGATGACGGCGAAACGTTTCCAGCAATCGTGGACTCCTTTTGGCTGGGTTTGGATGGAGCACTGGCGATCTTTCTTGCCGGAGGACGAGGGGAGCGTCGAGGTGTCGTCGCGACCGGTTTGTTGATACCACGACCGCTGTTACGAAGGGCGATCCAGAACTCGTTCCGCATTTCCACCGTTGCACCTTCCCATAGTTTTTCAAAATGAGGCTTGTAGATCCGAGATCGTTCACTACTCGTTAAGGGATCGTGGTCCCCACAGAACAACGTTCTTAAGATGGTGATGAGATTTTCTTTCTGGATTTCTTCTACCTCTTGTGAGCAGAGTGCCCTAGCTTTGTTGAAGATATTGCGATGATCTTCACTGTAACTCCCGCAGCTACGGTCGCAGTACACTTCCATTGAATGACGATAGTAAAGACATTGGTAACGCGTACGCGGGTCATCGCTTAACAACTGATCTCTGAGTTTGGACAGATCCGCAATACGCGGTAATTGGGATATGTCCGGCGGAGAGAGGAGAGGGGCCATTGATGTGCTTGGTTTCGAAAAGAATGGAGGTTAACCACGACAGATGCGGCGATGCGTGTAATCATTTAAGAGTGACATTGCGCTACTTAGATATAAAGCGCTATACGAAGCCCAACCAAGACATGAAAATACTCGTTTCAAAAACGCATACAGAGCGAGCCGCGTCAGCTCAGCTGGCGCGAGATCTGGGAGCAGTGACCCAGATTGTCGGAAGTATCCCAAAGCGTAAAGATGTGCTAATTAAATGTACTACATCCCGCGTGGAAGTGTTGCATATTGACAGGACCCCTTGCGCTGGGCATGCACGTGTGCGGCACAGCAGCTGTTTTGATTCGACATTGTAACGGCACCTTTGGGGTCCAAATCTTCGCTAGACTTCTCTTCGCTTTATCTCTTTCAAGAGCATGGAGCGAGCATCCCGAGCTACTCGTAAGGTATAGTTGCCACGCGGTATCAATCTATGATATTAAAACGTCTTGGACTGCTCGAACGCTCTCTCGATTGCTACTTGACATGGTGGCTGATGGGCATTGTTTTACCATGGGAAGTTGTTGTCCACGTTCGCGAGCTGGCAAGCTGCATCATGCAGGGGTTATATCTTGAGCTCGTGCAGGCTCCCGTCCGGCTGAAAGCAAACTAGGAAGGTGATGTGAATGCTCCTACATGACGTTTAGTATCGCATTTTAATTGCTAACAGAGTGATAACAAAGGCGTGGGTGTTTCAAAGTTCGGGAATAACATGAGAGTGCCCCTTACATGTTGATAAGGCTGGGACCTTGTATTTCTACTACCTCATCTTCTGAATATTTAAGTCCCGGGGCTGTTTGGTTGACAATGGTAACATGTACGGTCCGCGCTGTTTAAACAGTTTCCTAAGAACCTCTGCCATTGCCATTGATGATTGAAAACCAAATGTATTCGTGGATCTTGACTCATAGATACAGCTTGCGTCCGAATGTGTAATATTGAGCGTCTGTGCTTTGGGACGATAGGCGCTGACATTGCTCTGGATGCGCTTTGCAGGCCTCGCCGGATAGGAACACTAAAATATATCAGTGATTGACACCGTCACCTGGTTTAGCCATGCTTACCCGTCACATACATTCCACGGCGAAAGAATAATCGGCATGGCTGTCTCGCTGCTTTAGTTACTTCAGTGTTCCGGAATACGACAGCGTGCATCCAACTCTACACGTGGTCTCTGATCGTTATCATGCTACCAAAAATAGCACACGTTTCAGGGTACAGATCAGCAGAATGTTCGGCAAAAAAGGAGAAGCCAAAATTATACAGCAGCAGGCATTTGCTGATAGTCTTCTAGTTAAGTGTACAGATCTGCTGGTTTCCAGTTCGAATACCGCTGAGTAAGCGGGATGCTTCAAAAATACTTCATGGTCGTGTGTGACAAGTTACGTTTGGGTACATACGCCTATGGGGAAGCAAGAGAGCGCTGTTGGCAAGCCAGGTCATCGATAATACGCTCCTTTGCTATAACCGCAGTACTCTTCAGCGTCACAGATGAAACGTTATTAGAACATGATAGTATACCAGTGAACAATTCCCTAGTCCGCAGTAAAGAACAAAATGCCAAGTAGGTATATGTCCTTTCATCATACCTATGATGTATTATGCCATTGCTAACTTCTCAGTCTCCATTGCTAGTTCCCTTTTGTCTGCCATCCCATGCTTCATCTCACACGCAGCACAACAACCGAATTCACAACACTCGTCCACGGGTGCACCTCTGCTAATGTTTCGTACCCCATCCTCGCCAGCTCATCCGAAAGTTCAAGAATCTGCAGTCATGTAAGCATATATCGATCTTTACTTCCTTTTACTACTCGCGAGATCTTACCGGATACAACACCCCCCTCATTCCTCTCGCACTCCGACAAACGACCAAACAGCCAGCTCTCAATCTACCCGCCAAAACTCTCAAGATCCCCAATTTCTCCTCACTCGTCATACCCACAAGCGCAGCGAGGAAGACGACATCAAAGTCGTCCCAGTGTGATTCCCCTCCAGCGCCTGCGTCTTCACATGCAAAACTCATACGTGTGGCATACCCTAGTCGTTTAGCTAACAAGCGCCCTTGCTGGAGCGCATTGGCGTCGCGATCAATGTTGTGAATTGTGGCAGTGGGGAAATGCGAGAGCAGATGTATGGAAGTTAAAGGCAGGGGACCAGAGCCAATGAAGGCTAAGCTGAGTGGTTGTCCTGGGGTTGGTAGGAACGCAGTGAGGAGGGAGGCTTCTAGGCGCGAGAGGTCGGTGTAGTTCTCATGGTAAGGGAAGCTGAGGAGCATTTCCTGCGTTTCTTGTGACGTAGCTATAATCGTGAGTTCGACCCGTACTTGTAGACAGTAATACTCGAAGACATACAGTAGATTGTTGACGCAGAGAGAATGCTGCTAGCCCAGAACTTTTCTAGCTCTCCTTCTGCTGTCGCGCAGAGGGCGCGGAGTGAGACGCATCGTTCTTCTACGCCGCTAATATTGAAGAAACTGTCCGTAAATGATGTCTCGTAGGGTGCAATGCAGATACGGACGAGTCGCGTGAGCAATTCGTTGACAGTTTCGCCTGGGGCGAGATCGCCGAGTGCGGCGAGATCTTGATGAATTGCTCGAATTTCTGAGAAGAGTTCGTAGGCTGAGGTAGATAGAGCGGTCGGTGTCGTCGGTGGTGTATCGACGCGTGACTCAGTGTTTGTGGTCTTGGAATCGGTCCTCGCTAACGCGACGGACGGCTTCGAATCGTTGGTAGACATGACGGCTGAGGAATTCCTAGGCTACAAATTCCTTCCTTTGATAGGCTTTGTAGTTATGTGGTGCAAGAGGAAATGCTACCACGTCAGTGTACTAAAAGCTTCATAGCCACGTCTTCTTATACTGTAACAAACGTGCCGACACCCACGCGGGGAAGATCGCAAATTTTCACACGCAGAAGTCAATTACTTGCAGCAACGGGAAGGAGCGTTCGGCAATCGCGTTACTACACTTTACGTTTGGTTGGTCGCGCACCTTGATGGGCAATATGTGGGACATGCCTGACCATGCGGGATATCCTAGCTAGTGGAGTGGTGATCAGGGTAAGCGTGGGTGTATATGTTAGTGATACAAGTGACTAGAAGGTATATGGACTCTGTAGTGCGGGGGGCTGGTTTGATGTGACGGTAGACACGGGTTCGTGGGATACTGAACACACGATTGTCCCTTCACTGCTTATTGAAAGGGCTATGCTCCGTAGATCATGCCTATTCAAACTGATCAGTGATCCGAAATGCCCCACCTATCCCGCACTTAACGTGCATTACATCTACTCTTTCTTCTCTGTCCAAGGCAGCGGCACTGGTCCCGTGCGTCTGTACACTCTCACGCCCCCCACCCACGTCTCCTTGACGGTCAACTTGCGTAAGGCCTCCATATCCAGCGTCTCAATTGGCTCATCCAGTACAATCCAATCCGCATAAGCTCCCGCCTCAATAACCCCCGCTTTGCCTTCAAGAAACGCGGCATAAGCAGGGTTTATAGTGAAACCATCCAACGCATCTTCGAGCGTTACCGTCTCCGAGTCATACCAACCTTTTGTTCCGCCTTCCGTATCCAGACCTGTCTTAGGGCTTCGGCGCGTGATTGCTGCGTAGATGCCCTCAAATATGTTGGCTGGCTCGACGGGAAAGTCGCTTCCGAAGACGGGGTTAAGCGGGAGGAGAGAGCGCATACGATAAGCTTCTTCCTGGGTGCGTTGTTTGCCGAGTCGGGTTTCCGCGTAGGGCATATCAGATGTAGCGTGGGTGGGTTGGATCGACGGGATGATGCCTAGCTCGCGTAGTCGGCGCTGGTCATCTGGGTGGATGATCTGGGCGTGTTCGATGCGGAAGCGGTATTTGGACTGGCATTCCCGGAGAGAGGAGCCTGGACATAGGATCTTCAATGCTTCCTCGAAGGCATCAATCGCGAGACGGTTGGCAAGGTCGCCAATGGCGTGGATGTTCACTTGAAAACCTGCTTTTGCCCAGTCGTGTGTGAGCTTGGTGAGGGTGGTGGCGTTCACGAGGAGGGAACCAGAGGACTTCTTATCGCTATATGGTTCGATCATAGCGCTTCCCCAGCTGCCGAGAGCACCGTCTATCAAGCATTAGTACTGTGATCAAGCTGTATCGTGATATACATACCAGCAAAAAGCTTAACGCTCTGCACTTGCAATTTCCCATTTGGCGTATTCATCTTGGTGACATCGTCCGGGCAGAACGTGTTCCTCGTTTCGCACTCAGCCATTGCATTGACTCGTACAGTCCAGTCTTCATCCTTGGCGAGCTCTTCGTAGAGTCCCAATTCCGAGGGGAATACGCCGGCATCATGGATCCCGACGATGCCGAACTTGTTGAGTTCGAACATGCCATCCTTGATAAACTTCGTCCTGCGTTCGGCACTAGGCTTCGGGTAGTATTTCATAACGATGTCCATAGCGTTGTCGCAAAATACGCCTTTAGCTGGGGTTTCACCGCCCGGAACTTGGGGAATGGGTTCTGGTAGGAGGGAGAGGACTTTCTCCGATACCCACACGCAGTGTACATCTACGCGGTCGAGCATGACGTACAAGTCTTTAAACTGGTTGTTGATCTCCAAGTCTTTCTATGAGGAGGTCAGTACGCCATATGTCCATAGTCCGTGGCTCCATGTTATACATACCGCCAACGGCCACTTTCCTCCAAAGTTTGCCTGATCCCATCCTACACCTCTCAACCATTGCTCGCTCGTTCCGGTCTCTTCGCGCTGCGCTTTGTACTGGACTAGCCTCTCCTTGGCTTCATCCATCGACCTCGCCCCAAAAAGGTCGACAGAATCCATCAACTCTCCCAACTGCATCAAATGGCCATGCCCGTCCCACAGCCCTGGAAGCACGTGCCCCTTTCGAAGATCTTTCACCGGCTCATACGACGTCTCGTCCAAAAACACTCTCTTGAATTTTCCATTGGCCACGCTGAAGCACTCCGCATGTGGAAGATCCAGCGAGTTGGTTCTGACGGTGACATAGCAATGCGTCTCTTCAAAGAGTTGCAGCAGAATTTTGTAGGCGATAGATCCAGTGATTCCCCCGAGGAGCGGTTCGGGATTCCGGTAGACAATGGCGACAAGGCCGGCTATGGCGGAGAGCCAGAGGAGGGAACCAAATCCAGGCATGATGTTTCCGCTATGTTGACATTGGCGACTGTGGACGTAGAGTTTGAGAGGATTTCCAGGAGGTTGGTAGATGGGAATTCCGCGCTTATCGATATGGTGATGAGCCGCGGCCTGGCCGGATTAGGAAGGTGCGGATAGGACATCTCCGGTATACGTCCGTTGCAAGATTTACAATCAGCGCACAACAACCTCTATCATGTTCGACAACGTTCTACATCAGACGAGAGGGAACAGCAACCTATGGTGATGAATTTTGGATACTGAAGGGCATGATGATTAGCGCGCTGCACGCCCTGCTTGGCCGTCCCGCACTTCTCTTCTCAACACCCATCTAACGGTCTCTAGTCTGCATTAACCTCGCATACGTCGTGGTCATGGCTTTGTTTCCGCTCTGAATATCGCAGATCGCGACGAGTCTGGACTCCGGTCAACAAAGGGCGGTGAGTGTAAGGGCTTGGTATTGCTTGAACCATCGACTCCGCCCCATCAAAGGGTCACTTTGCGTTCCGCCCCATCAACAAGACATGATCAAGCTTGCCTTACCGTCTTAGCTCGAAGCCTGCACTGACACTACTGACGCTTCCGCTATGGGAAAGCTGGGCGCATCCCATGCACCTAGCGCGGGGGCCATCCTTAAGATGCGCACTGTCCCAGCTGGCGGAAAACCTCGTAGCTAGATGGCCTCACGCAGATCTTGCTCTCTCGATCCAGTCTGTTGCTACCCGAGAATAGTCCTAACGCATGGCAACGAGTGAAGTTACAGAGCTCCGGAAACAGCTGGAGTCTCTCCAGCGTTCGCACGAGGCTCTACTGAAGACGCTGGCATTGCCAACCGAACCGTTCACAGCCTCGGAAACACCAAATCTTCAACGAGTAGCAACTCGGGATGACCGCGCTGAGTTTGCGGATACCTCAACATTATCAGACGATTCCGAGGATGAAGATGAGTCGTACTTCGTCCAGGCGGAGTTACCTTCCATATCCTTCGATCACGAGCACTTGAGAAACCACTTAAAAAAGCATAGTTGGAAAGAGCATGGAAGAGAAATACTTGCAGCCATTATTACGGACCCGGCAAAGCTTTCAAAACAGCCCCATCTGTTCCACATGGGTGTCGGCCCCTCAGATGACCGCTCCCACTACTCTCATTTCCAGGTCTATGATGTTGGTCCAGACGGAGCGGCAGAACCAGTCAATGCGAGCGGGACCCAAAACGGCATGTCAAAGGCGACGGAAATATGGCACTCTATTCGCGACATCGGTCAAAGCACGTCCAAGAAAACTGTAGGCCGCATTACTGTTGCCCGAGAGCCGGCGCCAATCTTATTCGGCGCATTGCATCTGACCATGCACGAGACTTTCGACATGGACGAGCTGTTCAGGCATCTTGTGCAGACGGATCCTTCCTCTGCTCATATGCATCGAGCTTTCTACGAGGACCGGATGCATCAGAAGACGTTCTTTTTCAACTTCGAGTATTACACCATTCTTGGCGAGGATTGCAAGCCAATGGAGTGGCAGCGTGCTGATGATGGCAAAGGGGAGGATGGTGTACATATCCCGCTTTCTAGATGCAGCGCAGTTGTTGCTCTGGCCTTGTATGATAACAAGCCCCGCCGGATACGGAACAAAGGTCGACGAGCGTCAACGAAGTTTGGCTGGGTTCAAGACATATGGTCGCCATGGCAAGTATGTAACCTTCGGCTAGTCAGTTAATTATAGCTTATATTTGACAGGTCCTGCAACTTGAGTGCTTCCCTGATTGGAAGCATTCGACCGACGTTTTCGAGTCCGGACACCGCTATCTAAATGGCCCTGAGGCTTTTCTCCATGCGCTACTTGCAGAGTACCGAGATGCGCGGAAGCGATACGAGGAAATCTACAAGAGAATCACACTACTCGTCACACCACCGCTTGGCTTCATCTTTGATGCAGCACTGAGAGACCAGAGGCTGTTCGAGGACAGATCGTTCACATGGATTCGGCGCTACTTCTACGCTCATCATACCGTGAGTTCCTGCACATCGACATTCACGGGGGGCGTATTTGATATCTGATTTGATATAGCTTGGCAGTGTCAACGACAGCATCAAATCGATGATCGATTCTTTCGAAGACACATTCACAGATGAGGTCTGGGAAGGTAAAAGCAAGACCCTCTGGCCCCTTTACGAAGAGTCCCCACAAAACGATCATTGGAAGCGCCGATTGCGGCTTTTGCGGCTGCAATTTGAGCGTGAGATGAAGGAGCTGCGAATCCTACAGCATGAGAATAATGATCGACGGAAAGAGATTGAGTCTTTGCAAGATCACCTCTTCTCTGGTACGAGTATCCAAGAATCGCGCAAATCAGTCGAGCTCACCGACATTACCGTACAGCAAGGTCGGAACATCAAAGTAAGCTGAACTCTAGCCTCGGAGAAATCCTGACACATCGGAGAAATCCTGACACTAACGCCTTTCTTACAGCTCCTTACCATCGTGAACTTGTTCTTTATGTATTAAGCCACCCTCTCCCTATTCTTGAGTCGCTCACTAACCAACCAAGGCCACTAACCTTTGTAACCTCCGTCTTCGGCATGACAAACATGCCCGCCGAGCCCGCCCCCTTCTGGCACTTTGGCATCACCCTCGTCGCAATTTGCGTACCGTTCCTCTCTCTCATCGGCTTCCTCTCGACAAAGTACGGGTACGGCATTTGGGTCGCCAAAACGATGCAACTATACCGCTGGCTACGTCCAAGTCCGAAGTCAAAGCCCAATGACGAAAGCGACGAGGAAGGTGTACCGCCTCCAGTGAGTCGGACGAGGACTACGGAAGAGGGCATGCGGTTGCGAATGGGCGGGCAGACTGGTGTGACTGCGATGAACACTCGGAAGGAAAGGCGAGCGAGTCAAAAGGATGGTAATAGAGATAGTGGGAGTCATCCACACATAAGGAAGATTGTGGAGGCTATGGGGGAAGGGAGACAAAGTGGACTTGTCAGGATGGGCACGGTAGTTGGCAGTGAGGCTGAGGCGGCGAAAGAGAATAACCGGGCGAGTAAAGATACGATCATCGAGATCAAAGACAAATAACCAGCACTGATAGGTTACTTCCCCGTCACATTAGCCATGGCTTTGGCGAATAGCCCTCCCATCTTTCCCATTCCCAGACTATCCACCATCTCCACACATCTCACCACCTTTTCTCCACTCTCATCCATCCAAAGCATGAACACATACTCCCCCTTGAAATCCCATTCCCCTTCTACCTCCTCCCCATCTCCCTTCGCCTCCTTTTTCCACTCCGGCACAGCAGTCCCATGTATCCACACAGAATTACTGCTCTCCGACTCGATGATATCGAGATAAGTAACAGGGAGGCCCACTAAGACTGCGCGTAGTGAGGTCATGCGGGATATGTAGGCGTTTTTGTCCATGGCGGGTAGGGAGAGGGTTGCGGGGCAGATGGTCAGGGTATATTCGTCGGAGAGAACACCGCTTAGGGTTGTCATGTCCAAGGTGGCGAGGGTCGAGAGGTAGGCTTTTGCCGTACGCATGCGGGATGATTCGGACATGATGTGGAGGTTGTCTGAGTGCGCACGCGGACGGTGTTGTGAGGCGATGAATGAGAGTGCTAGAGATGGATTGAATAAGATTTCTGGTTTTCTTCAAACCTTGAGGGGGTACTGCCTTCAACTGAAATCCTGCTCATGCTACACATGGACTTATATAGATGATATCTGTGAATGATTTAGTCCCCGGCCTTCCTGTCCCTCCGTGCTTACGGACAAAATAAGACGGCCAAGTACTTGCGGTAAGCCATTCTATATTTCATCCGCTTATCTAAGCAGTTCAAGTACCCTGCGCAACACTTCGCGAGTGCAAAAGAGGACAATGCCGCAAGAGTCTGTTACCAATAGCTTACTCTAGCTTATCGCTATATTGATGAGATTACCGTACTAGTACCTATGCATGTAATCCAAGTACTTCCCACCGACTGATCTCTTGTTCACCGCTTTCGCACGTTCACCATCTTCATTTCTTTACAACAGTACATACATGTAATAACCATCCTAATCCGCCACATACGACCACAGGAACTTGATAACTAGCCCATCCCGTCCGCTCTGGGGTACTCAAACAGGTTACCGGCAGATTAGTAGTTAAGTGGGAGACCATTAGCGAATACCTGCTGTTGTATGTTTTTGACTTTTGTTCTTCTTTCCTTTTGCTTAGTGTAGAAAATTTGTGCCCTGTTTGCTAGGTAATAATGGGTCGTGGTGTGTAGGCGACGAAGAGTCGTACGTTGGATTTTTGACATGACTGAGCGTCGAGATGGCTAATAGTCTATAAATCTATAAAACTAAATAGACGAGCGTACGTGAGAAAAAGAGGGCCCAAAACTTACCCACTATCCAACGCCTCGGTGATGCACTTTGGACTTAATTTGCATCCCAACCGTGCCCCGAACTATCCACTGCACTCACTCCATCCTCCATATCCATATACCCCAGACTATCCACCGCACTCTCTCCATCTGTCTTGCCGCCGGCCCCCCTTATAAACAACCCTGGCGGCACGGATACCTTAAACACTTTCGCCTCATCTAGCGCCCGGTTCTTCTCCCCCTCCCTATTCACCCCACCCAAACTTCTACCCACCAACTTCCACAAGGTCGCACTATCCGCCTCAGCAATGTCTTCGCAATCGATATCTTCCTTCCAGTTCGGAGCGCCAGACCGCTCGATGAGCTCAACAGCGATAGCAGTACGGGCGTAGATCAAGCCAGTATCGCCAGAGCCAACGAAATCGCCCAGAAAATCTTCGAATTCCGTCTCCAGCGCTTGTCGCATTATACGCACTGTACGCATACCCCAGAACGCTGCTTCAAGCGGTTGTTGCATGTGCAGGTATGCAAGGATGGTGCGCGCGACGAGGCGGATGCGCAAGATGATCCGAATAGTGGCAGCAGCTTGGCCGCTATATGGTCCTGAGAGAATGTGATCGTGGAAGAACCCATCGGCCATCATCCTCCTCCTGCGTCCTTCGATGATGATGTGGATAGCATGAAATGCCTTCTTGTACGTGTCCAACGCCGCTTCTGCGTTTTGAGTTGGAGAGGCGGCGAGCATGGTGTCGCCTTCTTCCATCAACGTTGTAGCGTTTTCCAGACATTCCTGTACCCCGGGCCACTTCTCGTACATCTTCCTCCTTAACTCCTTCCTGACGCCGTCGTCCCACCCGCCCTCGAATTCGACCCCATGCAACCCCTTTACGTCCTCAAACGGCATCAACATACGCCTCTGCAGCGCCAGAGCCACAGGCTTTGGATCCGCAGGGTAATACGGATCGCGGAGGGCAAACGAGGCGGCGAGTTGGCTGTTGAGGTCTGAGTGGCTGAGCGAGCTGTAGTACCACACTTGGCAGAACAGCGGGAGGTCTTGCAGCAAAAGGACAATGCTGTTGTCGGCGGATGCGAAGTGCATGTGCGTAGGGGCCGAGATGGATATCAAGGCGCGATGATGGGGAAATGGGGCTGCGGGAGGTCCGATTGCGACGATGGGGACGAGGCCTTCGGTGGACATGTGATGCACTACACGGATTCAACTCATCAGCACAAAATGAATCACTGAGTTGGCAATCACCCATCCGATCTGTTGCCTCACTCGAAGGTCCATAGTCATGAAAATAGAGAAGCTGACATACCCGCCTGCGGCCACGGCGTCTCAATCCTAACAAAGACATGCTTCCTCCGCCACACCGTCTGGGCCTCATAATAGACCCTCTTGCATACCCTCAACAGTTCGAACCTGAACTTGTACTTGCCCCCGCCAAAGAACTTGTCAGGTTCCTGTTTCTCGGGCGCGAAGTAATGCGAGTAGATGATTTCGCGCAGCTCGAGCGGCAGGCGTATTAGAGGAGACGATTCTGTCATAGTGATGGCCATGGCAGTACGATGAGAGCGGTACGGCGGTTGAGTGAGGGGTGTTGTGGGCTGGCGTCGAGAGGTGTTGTGCCGCGGTTGATAAGGTGAGGTGCCGCGGCTTGAACCCCGCTGGACGAACTGGTGGACTAATGTCCGGGTTATGTCCGGGAAATATACGACGTCGCACAAGCAAGAACATGTTGACAAGGCAGATGGCGATTGTATACCACTGCAAGGAAACTTCTTGTCCATGTGCCCTGTTCAAGTACAGTACATATGCCCCACATTGAGTCATCCTTATCTTGCAATATAATACATTGTTGTGTCACACCCATACCTCCATGCAATATCTCTAAGGGAAGAGTGGAAAGAATCTTGCCCCCAACGCCATCGACCCCTTTTATTTCTCTTCCGTTGTCCCCGCAGCAGGTGCCACGGTCGGAGGCGCCGCGCCTGCTCCCAAAAAGCTAAACGCACTAGTCTTCATGCTCTTCATAGCCTCCTCCTGCAGCTTCTTCTCCTCATCGGCCATCTCCTTCAGCCACTTTTCGCCGTTCTCGCGAATCTCCTTGTCCATGCTTTGGTATTGCTTTTGACCAATCTCGCGGAAGATGTCAATCATCATCTTGCCCTGCGCCATGCCCTCGGACAGATTTGTGCCGTCGCTGAGGACCATTCCCCGTTGCTGGTTGCCGAGACCCAAAGCGCCCATGAGCATGCCACCAGCGCTGTGCTTCGGCTTCTTTGCCTTTTCCGTCTCGAGTTCTTTCAGGTATTCTGCTCGCATTTTTGCCTCCCGTTTCGCAAACTCGACCTGAATGTCCTTGCCTTCCATCGACTTGAGGGCATGCCGCACGTCAAAGTTGCCGCCTTGTTGCAGCATGGCCAGGTATTCGAGGAAGGGGATCAGACCCACCAGACCCGTGTCTTTAGGCTGCCCTTTCCACTTGGGTAGGACGATTGCATTCTCAGGCTGAAGCTTTACGTGGCCGGGGTCGGTGTCGATGACGATGGTTTTGGAGAGGTCGCGGTTGAGGCAGGACAGATCCTACACCGTTAGCCGATTGTTCAATCTCTACCAGACTTACATACCTTGACGTACTCGCCCTTCTCATATCGCGTGGCCTCGCGGAACAGCGGCCACATGACAATGCGGAAGGGATCGAGTTTTCGGATGATGGGATCCGCATCCATGGACTTGACTGATGTAAAGATGACTAGCTCGTAGTACTGGCTCAGATAGCGCAGGAAGTAGTCCACACCGGGACGCTTCGCAGTCCGCCAGCCGTGTTTCGTAGACCATTCCGAATGTACGAGGAGATCCTCCAAGCTCAAGACCAGGGTCAGTGGTGGCGCTGGGTCCATGTCTGGCAGCAGCTTGGGGAACGTTGGTTCTGTGTAGTAGCCCATCTGGCCGCTCCATCTGGCGAGCGCGCGGTTGTACATCAGACCCAGCCCCCATCCGTTGGGTGCCTCTGGATTCGCCCGCTCTTCCTCAGCAGTGTCCCAATTCCGGCCCATGAAGACAGCCCCCAGAGTCCCGGTCAGCGCAGTGATAAGGTAGAGCCCATTTGCAACCTTATTGCGTCGTCTGTCGGTGCTTGTCTCGTAGGCTGATTTGGGTAGCTCTCCGCCTTCGCGACCGCCCGACGTAGCGCCAGGCTCTTTGCTCGGGTCATCGGTGACATTGTTGGGGTCGTGGGTGCCCGTCTTGGGTTCCGCGCCGCCAAATTCTGCGCCAAATGTTGACGGAATGCCTTGTCGCAGATCTGGGAGCGGTTTCTCTGGCTGATCGGGGCTTTCTGTTTCGGGAGCCGTGTTCGCCTCTGAGGACTTGGGCCCAGAAAACTCGTCTTGTTCCTTCGCAAAGTCTCCAGCGGCAGGCTTCGCTGCAACTTCATCTGATCGACCAGGCCCCGGACTCCCCGATGGCGTCGTGTTGCGCTCAGGCGATGAGGCGGCATCGAATTCAGGCTGCTCATTGGGGTGGACAGGGTTCGGTTGCGACTTGTTGGCCTTGTCGAACTTGACGGGATCTGAGGGCTTCCATCTGTTGTCGCGACCCGATTTGTTGGCGTAAAAGCGTATCCGTTGTGATGTCGAAGCTATAGGAGCTATGCGTGGGACGGCCAGGGCAGGCGTGCGCAGCGCGCGGAGAGCTGTCCGCGACAGCATCGTGTTATAAAGGGTCGAAACTACTACAAATTAAGAAGTATAGGCAAGCTATAATACATCGATGGAAGAAACTTGACGTGGTCCACAATGAGCTGGAAGGTTTGCGAGTACCGACGCCATTGCGGTCTTCCGATGAAATAATTGATCGAAGCTCGCGCTTGGCATGCGCACGTGCCCATCACGTCTGCTAGAAGGAAAGGTGGCCGTCTTTGAGCCCCAGTAAGACCACCATGGAAATCATATAGCCCTCGTTCTCGCTTCACACTCCTCCCAGACTCCCTTTGCCAGTCTCATGTCTCCACAAACCAACAGTCTTGGGCATGCAACTGACTGGAAGGCCTCTGCGGCGATTCGCGCCGCTGCCCGGAGGAGCCACCTTTCAGCTGATATGGCTCTTCCTGCTGTGGACGTGCTGCTGGGCGACCCTCGCACATGGCATGACCGATGAAGCCATCGCGGAGCTACGACAAGAGACACGTGAAATCTTCTACCATGGCTACGATAACTACATGAAGCATGCCTTCCCTGAGGACGAATTGCGCCCACTCACCTGCGCGCCTCTTACACGCGACCGCCAGAATCCGGCGCACATTGAGGTCAACGACGTTCTGGGGAACTACTCCTTGACCCTGATTGATAGCTTGTCAACACTCGCCATCCTCGCATCCTCTCCCCCGCCCTCAGACCGCGGCCGTAACAAACCTTTGGAGGACTTCCAGGACGGTATCCGGTCGCTGGTGGAGCATTATGGAGACGGGACTAAGGGGCCAGGGGGCCAAGGCATAAGAGCGCGGGGTTTCGATCTCGATAGTAAGGTGCAGATCTTCGAAACCGTCATACGAGGAGTGGGCGGTCTGCTTAGCGCGCATCAGTTTGCTGTTGGGGATCTGCCCATTCGGGGCTACGCCGCCAGAGTCGAGACGAGATTGGGAAAGGAGGGCGTCTTTTGGGGCAATGACTTTGTGTACGACGGACAACTACTTCGTCTGGCGACAGATCTAGCCGACCGATTGATGCCCGCTTTCCAGACCCCAACAGGCCTCCCGTACCCGCGAGTCAATTTACGCCATGGAGTGCCGTTCTATGCCAACTCACCACTCAACAACGATGCGGTACACGGGCAATGCGGCCCAAAGCCCAGCGATAAGGGAACCGAGATCACCGAGACATGCAGCGCCGGAGCTGGGAGTCTCGTTCTGGAGTTTAGCACCCTGAGTAGACTAACTGGGAATCCTCGATATGAGCATGTGGCCAAAGATGCATTCTGGGCCGTGTGGTCGCGCAGAAGCAGCATCGGTCTGATTGGAGCTGGCATAGACGCCGAAACAGGACAATGGGTTTCTCCGTATACGGGCATCGGCGCTGGCATCGACAGCTTCTTTGAGTACTCTCTCAAATCCTACGTCTTGCTTTCTGGGCTGCCTTATGATGCCGAGCATGCCGACCTTGACTCGCCCGACGCTTTTCTTCGCGCTTGGCAGGATGCGCATGACGGGGTCAAGCGTCACATATACCGCGGGAAACAACACCAACACCCTCATTACATCCAGGTAGATCTTTACACGGGTGCTGTTCGAGCGTTCTGGATCGACAGTCTGAGTGCTTTCTACCAGGGTCTCTTGGCCATGGCCGGCGAACTCGAGGAGGCTATTGAAACACATTTGCTGTATACTGCACTCTGGACCCGGTACTCTGCTATGCCTGAGAGATGGTCCGCTGTAACGGGCAATATTGAGGGAGGTCTTCGGTGGTGGGGCGGCCGGCCCGAGTTTATCGAATCGACCTGGTATCTCTATCGTGCAACGAACGACCCGTGGTACCTGCACGTCGGCGAAATGACGCTACGTGACATCAAACGACGATGCTGGACCAAATGCGGTTGGGCTGGGCTGCAGGATGTCCGGACTGGAGAGCTGAGCGACCGCATGGAGAGTTTCTTGTTGGGTGAAACCGCAAAGTATCTCTATCTTCTATTCGACCCCTCGCATCCGCTTAACACATGGGATGCACCTTTTGTATTCACCACCGAAGGCCACCCGCTGATCATCCCGAAGCGCCTTCGGCCGGTCAACCGTGTCCGGCGCAGTGAGCCTCCCCCACACCAAGAGCCTACTCCTGGAATATGCGAGCTCCCTCCAAAACCTGTACCGTTCAGTATCTCGGCAACTGCTGCTCGACAAGACATCTTCCATGCTGCGAGTTTAGCGAGACTGGAACTCATGCCTACAATTGAGACCCTTGAGTCGCCGTTGGTAGACTTTAGCGCAGATCATCCAAGCATTTCCGTTTCGGACATCCGATCTCCTTCCAACTACACTTACTTCCCTTGGACTCTTCCACCAGAGCTCATCCCGCACAACGCCACGAGTTCAAAACTCGCTATACGCACCACATTCGATCTGTCGTTTCCCAACTTGCCCAATACGCTCCAGATGGGAACCCTGCAAAGGGTACATGAAGGCATTTTAGTCAACTCCATGAGCGGCCTACGGCTTGGAATGGTGCGGGAGTCCGAAGAGTCCCCACAGGTCATGCTCGATGAGCAATTTCGCATCTACTCTATCTCTAATGTGGCTCTCGGACGGGACGAGAAGGTGTACATGACACGCTCCACTATCGACAACTTCAACCCGCTTGACCCATACTTCACTCGTACCCGTGACTCACAAACTCTCGACCTCGTCATCGATGTGCCACCTGAGCCTGTGTCGACGTTTACGTCACATTCCCTCTCGGAGCTTCTCGACAATGAAAATACCGATGGAATGAGCAACCTGACGCAAGTGTTCGACATGGACTTCGATCCTGACGCATCGGAAGCCGACGGGTCTTACCTATCGTCCCTCCTCAACTCGCTCCAGTCACTGCTTTCGGCACCATCGGCATCAACGTCACCCACAGCTGCTGCAAAGACACCAAAACCGCAGCAGACGCAGCGTCTCGCTGTTCCCGGTACTCTACCCATCGGACCCGGCTCTGCTCCCCTTCCCGACGTATCGGATCCGGAAATTGCACACAGTGCGACGAACCCTCTCGTTTGGTCCACCATTTACATCCACCCAAACACCCTCTGCGATGAACGCCTTCCTGTCGGTGTACCGCGGAATCACCAGCTGATTGTGATCCCGCGAGGCGGTTGTTCTTTTGCAACCAAGCTACGCAATATCCCCGCCTATCCGCCAAATAGTGCCTCACTGCAGCTCGTTGTCATTGTGAGCTTTCCCGAAAACGAGGAATCGCATTTCACCTTCGCCGACCACGACGAACCCAAGAACGAGGCTTCTGCCCCGCCACAAGACAGAGACCGCAGAATGAGCCGACAACACGACAAAGAAGAACCGAGAGAACCCTCAAACGACCATTCCGAGCGCATCGCACAAGAAGATCGCCCACCAGAAAACCGCCCCTCGTCCAAAATGTCCTCGAAGAAACCTCCCCGCACATCTTCCTCTTTTGACCTTCCTCTCCCTCTCGTCCAACCTCTGCTCGATGAAACACAATACACGCCTTCAGGACTTCCGCGACCGAATCCTATTGCCTTGATTATGGTCAGTGGGGGTGATGAGACGCTTGCGTTGCTGAGGAAGGCGGGTGCGGTTGGGGTAAGGAGGAGGTACTATTTTCTTAGTCAAGGAGTGAAGATCAGCAATCTAATTGTCCTGTAAATACGTCGCGTAGGAATGGTTGTCGTAGATGGAGAAATAGCGAGTCTGCAGATTATAACGTAAATACATTGCGAGTCCCGCAACAACAGGAACTGAGCTAAGGAGCTCATGGTCGTTCATGATTAAGGATACACTGGTAAAATGTCGTCACTCATCGGCAAGACTTCGCCACTGTGTTGTATGCGAGATGCGCGCCATGTCCTTGTAATCGCCTCGTTGTTGCTGCCTTCGTCAGGGCTATTGATTATTCTGACCAAGGAAGTCAGCCTGCGCCCCTGTAATAAAAGCAACCTGGACTGGTTCATTGTCTGGAACATCGTCGCCGGCATGTGCGAGACTGACTCACATCCCGCGAGTGGTAACGTAGGTCTCAAACCTACTATCGGTGACATAATCAATATCTGTAAGGCTCAATGGCGCCGAGACCTTCCCTTCTGGTTGTTGGTGCAGGTAATGCTCAATCTCCGTTGCGTAGCAGCCTCTGTTTTCCACCTTCCTAGGGATTGCTGCGAGACGGTCTTCCGCGTTCGGTGGCTGCGTAAGACCCCTGGTCCCAATCCGGAAGGTGGAACTCATGTGCCAAGCGGAGCTCCGTAACATATAGTGCCCAGACAACGGGATCCAGGGGTAAAAAGCTTTACTTGCCTAATCGACAGCTTGGCCTAGAGATTTGCTCTGCTATAGTGAAGACGTTGCGATGGTGTATTGCCTGATACGGAAGGCGCTCGCCTTAGAGCCGGTAGAGGAGGGTATCTCCGCCACTGATAATGGCGTTCGACCCGGAGATGGACATGTATGCGCTCCGATAGCGAAGTAAGGCGCGTGAGCTTCCGCGGCTGTTGTGAAGGAAGGGTAGTATAAGAAAGAGGCGAGGCACGCGATAGAAGGTTCGGTAGGAACTGACGCTCACTCGTGGTTCTACTTCGAATCTCCTCTTCTTCAAGATGCGTTCGTTTCTTCTTGCATCCTTGGCGTCTCTTGCCGTGCACAATGTTCACGCTCACCCTAACGGACACGCGCATAGCGCGAGATCGTTGAGTAAGAGGATGGTGGACTTGACTGCCTTCCGTGGGGTTCTTGACACGGGTAAGCGCATTCAGCCTGAAGAAGCCGTCTGATGCTCGCTTGCTAGAACTTGAATCTGATGCTCTACAGAATACACAAATTCTACGCAAGCCCAAGGGGAGTCTTCCATCTCATCGCTTGCGCAGGCAGATCCTGAGTCCACTGCCACCGACTTGGTCAAGGCGACCGTTCCGGGTGCCCAGTTTCGACTCGTTGGCGACAATTATGTCGGAAGCAACGGTATCGCGCATTTCTACTTCAAGCAAACGGCAAACGACCTGGACATCGACAATGCTGATTTCAACGTCAACATTGGACGTGATGGAGAAGTGTTCTCCTTCGGAAACTCTTTCTACAAGGGAGATGCTCCGTCGGCGTTGAGGAAACGGGATGCTGTCGAGCCTGTGACCGCGTTGAAGACAGCTGTGAACACTCTTCAGCTCCCGGTTGAAGCCGACCAGGCAACTGCGGAATCGAAAGGAGATGATGTCTTTGCGCTCAAGCAGACAAGTGGAACAGTTTCTGAGCCTGAGGCACGTCTCGTATATGTACAGACCGCTGAAGGCAACTTGGCGCTTTCGTGGAGGGTCGAAACAGATGTCAGCTCCAACTGGCTGCTCACTTACGTGGACGCGGAAGATGGTGAGAAGATCCATCACGTGGTCGATTATGCTGCGGATGCAACCTATGAAGTATAGTGAGTTGAACCTTGCAATAAGCCAAACGCTGAGCTAACAATCGCATCAGTCCCTGGGGCTTAAACGATCCTACTGAAGGTTCGCGGGTTGTCCTTGAGGACCCATTCGACACCAAAGCCAGCGAATTCGGCTGGCAAAGCGACGGCACTGCGACCTACAAGACCACACGAGGCAACAACGGCATCGCCCAGAGCAATTGGGGCAACTCGCAGCGGGAATCCGAATACGTCAATCTGCCACGACCTACCAGTGCAGCCGATGCATTCGAGTACCCCTACGACCCGGCTGAAGCGGATTACAAATCGTACATCAACGCGTCCATCACCCAGCTCTTCTACACAGCCAACAAGTACCACGACCTTCTCTACGTCCTTGGTTTCACGGAGCAAGCCGGTAACTTCGAACTCAACAACAACGGCCAAGGCGGGAAAGGCGAAGACTACGTTTACCTCCACGCGCAAGACGGTGCCGGCGTGAACAACGCCAACTTCGCCACGCCTCCCGACGGCCAGGAGCCCCGCATGCGCATGTACATCTGGGACTTAACTGTACCCGCCAAAGACGGTGCCTTCGAGGCCGGCATCGTCATCCACGAATACACTCACGGTCTCTCCAACCGTCTCACAGGTGGCCCCGCGAACTCGGGCTGTCTGAATCTCCTCGAGTCCGGCGGCATGGGCGAGGGCTGGGGCGACTTCTACGCCACCGCCATCCGCCTCAAGCCCAACGACACCCGTACCACGGACTACCCCATGGGAGCATGGGCGTTCAGCGACCCCGCCGGCCTGCGTCCCTATGTCTATTCTACGAACCAAGAGACCAACCCACACGTCTACAAAGACGCCGACAAGCTGACCAAAGTCCACTTCATCGGCACCATCTGGGCGACCATGCTGTACGAAGTCCTCTGGAACCTCATCGACAAGCATGGTATTAACAACGGCGCTATGCCATCGTTTGATGCGAACGGTGTACCTACTGATGGCAAGTTCCTCACTATGAAGTTGGTGTTGGATGGCCTGGCGTTGCAACCGTGTAACCCTACCTTTGTGAGCGCGCGCGATGCCATCTTGGACGCGGACAAGGCGCTGACTGGGGCGGAGAATGCGTGTGAGATTTGGAAGGGGTTTGCGAAGAGGGGACTGGGGACGGGCGCGGTGTACAGTAGTAGCAGCCGGACGAACTCGTTTGACGTTCCCGAGGGATGCTGATTGTAGACTATAGAAAGTACATGATACTCAGATATTTATGTTTAATGTTTTGAATGAGATTATATCTGATCTGAGGAGTTTCAAATTGCAATGGCGTGTGGTCAGCTCTTCTGAGCCAGACGAAGAAGTTGCGTCTACCTCGTGGAATCCTCCATTCAGTTCGCTATGCTATAATGGCCTGATTAGGGGTTTGCAGTATGCCATCGAGATCTTTGAAGGTTATCGAAACAGGACAGGAGGTTATTGAAATAGGACAGGAGGTTATCGAAACAGGACAGGAGGTTATCGAAACAGGACAGGAGGTTATCGAAACAGGATAGGAGGGTATAGATGGCGATAGAACCGGTAACTATTTGTCGATATAAAGAACTTGCGCCTACACCAGCGCGCACTATCACCGTACATATGTTATTCAGCAAATCGGGGGCACTTCATCTCGCAGCTGAAAGCTGGTATATCAACGCTGTACTCAAACACTGTGTATGAACGCAGTGACTGTCTTTGAATACAACAGTTGAACGCCATAAAACAAAATACTTAGGGCATGTAGCCTAAATAGTAACACATCTCCATATGTTCCACTTGCTAGGGCCGGCTCATAAATACTTAAAAGCGCAATCCCAGTGCGAGGACTATACTCGCCCTGGTGGCCAGGGTGGCTTCGTCTATAAAACGGCTTCTTGGAGATGGTTGCCCCAGTGCAAGATGGTACTTGCCCCCCATGGTTCCTGGGAGGAGTTGCGAGTTCAAGTCTCGCCGTACTCAGTGACTCTATCGCGCTCTCTCGGGGATTGGACTGGATTGGTTCAGATTTGAACTTTTGAAATGATGGGCGGAAATGCGATTGCAGCTCCACATGCCATAGAACATGCCTAGTATCTCTTCCAAAGCTTCGTCTACTCTGTGAAAACCACGACGTCTATTGACCCTGTGAGTTGTGCTTTTCCGTTGCCAGAGATGACCCAATAACAAACTCGTATCTAGCCAGCAGTACACACCATTACCACAACTGGGAACGGCCCTTCAGTACATGCACTTGATATGTATATCCTCATGTGACCACAGCCTCATACTCGGCATCATATGTTCCTTGCGCAACGACAGGGCATCTCACGCAGCGAGCAAGCAAGAATTCATATATTCCAAACGGGCACCCCATCGATCTTCGCAATGACACCACCACAATAACCATGCATCTCGCAAAAAATCACGCACAAGCTCCACCCCTCCGATGCCCTCCCCAGCACCCAATCTGAACCCCACTCGAATCTCAGCCCAATAACTCATCCAGCTGCCGAAATCCGCCCCCCGTAGCGCACATCCCTACGCGCCGAACCTTCCATGCAGGCTTCCACGCACCCTTCCATGCAGCCTCGAGAGCGATTTCCAATGCACCAAGCAGGGATGCATCCTCGCGGTAAGGATGCATACTCGCCCTACAGCCCCTCGTTACCGTTCGCTTGCACAGTCCACGTGGAAACGTCCCAATCAGCCCCTCGCCTCTGCGTCACTGACTTCAGCACGTAGCCGAATGGCCGGCGGCACTCAGCAAGCCCGCGCGCAGGCCACTACAATAGACCCATTCAGGACACACAGATGAGCATCTTACCTGCATAAACGCCGTGGCACGCGTGTTCGCCTCAAGATTCCGGCCTCGCGAAGACGCACTATCATTTTCGCGGCCCGGAATGGCCTAGTGCGGTGCGCGCTTCGGAATCCGGGGATTAATGGGCCAATTGCTGACGGCGCCGGTGTTGAGCGACCGTGTCGATTAGCCGTGAGCGAACTGCCTTCTGGAAGGTGCGAAGAAGGGCGGTTGTGGAACG
>Ga0247733_1000205_pt1 | contig 66113 bp, 78 predicted proteins | sample UWRJL043104R2_FD_180932 | JGI IMG/M metagenome (GOLD analysis project Ga0247733, IMG submission 180932) | Plant litter microbial communities from Arlington Agricultural Research Station in Wisconsin, United States - UWRJ-L043-104R-2 | ecosystem: Environmental > Terrestrial > Plant litter >...
CCAGCCCCCTCATCCCCCCCAGTCCACTCGCCCCTCCATCCCCTCCAAACGGACCTCCCGGTCCCGATCCACCAGGCTGCGGACTCGCATACCCACTACCCGGCGCACTCGCCCCACCGCCCGTCCCAAGCAACTTCGCCATCTGCTCCACAGCCGTCTTCGCCCTCTCTCTAATGTCCAAATCCATATCCCTAACCAACATCCTCGCGCCCTCCTCAAAGCCCAAGTTTCGGAGCTGAATAGCGCGGTCCCGTGTTGCCGCCTCATCCGTCTGGTCCTCGACCCAGACGAGGTTGTTGAGGAGCCAGGCGCAGGGGAGACGGACGTCGCGTTTGGGATGGGTGAGTAAGGGGAGGACGTGGGTCATTAGGGATGTTTGAGAGATGAGGAGGGAGCGGTGGGTTGGACGGCCGTTTGCAAGGTGGACTAGGATGAAGAGGGTTGCTATCATGAGGTCGGTTGCGGGGTAGGCGGCCCAGTTTGGGTTGGTGTGTTGGGATTGGGAGTTGGAGGGTGGGGAGAAGGGGGTTAGGCGTTGGGGTTGGGGGTTCGTTGTGTTTTGCCAGTAGGATGGCGTTGTTGATGAAGAAGTTGTTGGTGGTTGAGAGTTTATAGATGGGACGGTAACGAGCGATGTTTTTGGGCGGATTTTAGCATCGAGGAGCTCGAAGAAGGTGCTGTGGCCGAAGGTTTTGAGGAGTCGATCAATCATTTCGCCTGCGTCCTTTTGCTCAAGAGTGGTGATGAAATTACGAATGTAATCGAGGGCCTGCTCTTGGATGCGGATGTCGTCGCGCTCGGTGCTGAGACGTGCATCCTGCTCGTCCGTTTTGATCTGCTGGAGGCGGTCGCGGATGTTGGTTGCGCTGGTGTAGCGGGAGGAAGGGCGCTGGTGGCGGCGCAACGAGGGAATACTATCATTCATTGTGTCTTCGTCTTCCGAGGACGTGGGTTCCTCGTCGAGATCCATATGTGCGTCATCAACAGCGTTGAGGAGGTCTACTTGTTCGCCTGCGGCATTTGGTGTGCCCATGGCGAGGGGAGCAGAAGAGGATGGCTTTGATGGTTCGCCCTTGAGTACCTGTACAAGCCAGCCTACGCCCAGCTCATCTAGACAATTAATCTTCATATGGTGCGGAAGGCCCAAGCAAAGATGCTTCAGCGCCCAGAGACTGCCATATCGCAGGTCGAAATTCGCCGAGCGGCAATGCTCACACAGCGTTTTCAAAGCGCCCGCCTCGATGATTTCCTTGAAAAGCACCTGCTTAGCCTCTGCCTGTGACAAACCTGAAGGACTGGTACTCACTATGCGCATGGGAGACACCTCTAGCACCAGATTGGTGATGACCTCGGTAGAAGCGATCTGCACCTTCACGCTCGGATGGGTGAGAAGGTCAAAACACGGCTGCGCGACGCCGTGGTCGATCAAACTTGTTCGTAGCACGCTCACTGATCTCGAAAGTGACCTTATCACTTTACAAGCCGCGATGAGAACGCCTTCGGGGTTACCATCTTTTGCCGATGTGGAACTCAACGTCTGGGAGGCTGAGGGTTCGCTCCCTCCAGTTCGGTATGGAACGAGCGAGTCTATAAGATGCGTAGCTGCACCCATCTCGATAATATGTTTCCTGAGCGTGTCTTGCGAGTCGCCCATTGCTGCTAGCACAAGTAGAGCACTTTCTCGGTATTTGAAGGCATGAAGTACATCGGCACTGACCCCGGCTGCGCCTAGTATCGACGACGCGGAATCGACCATAGGATCTTTGACAGCGGGTGCGAGTGACTTTGGCTGCCATAGAGGTTTCGTCGAGTTTGTGACGGGATCAAACGACTTCTTCAGGATCTGAATGAGAAGGGGCAGGATGCGAGCATCGACCGCCGCATTTTGCAGTGTCTTGTTGCCCGCAACCAGTTCTGCCAGGATCAGAGGTGAGCGTTCTAACACGAACCTGCTTTCTTCTTTCTCCAGAGGACTAGCATCACTCATCTTCTTCGCGTGGTCGGACGTTGGATTCGCCTCCTCGATCATCTTCACCACGAGTGGTACGATCAAGTACGAGAAATGTCGTTCCCGAGTGCTCTTCGACGGATCATTCAGAGACCACTTTTCGCCAAACTTCTTCAGCAGCGCAAGTAGCCAGCACGCCGACAAGCGTTCCCTGCCCTCACCTCTTCGCGCTACATGGATCAGCCATGTGAATAGAGGCGTCTCGGACTCATCTGTGATGATATTCCTGTTCGGCGTATGCTGCTGTATAGACTCCATGCTCGGTAACCGTGTGTAGCTCTCCGCCGCTGTCGCCGAGTACGAGCCCAATGCAGGCCATGACTTTGCGTACGGGTCGGATTTGCTCTGCAATGTCTGTAACCGTGGTATCAGCTTTTCCCACGCCGCTGCCTGTACCGAGCCAGTATATGTATCGAATGCTGTCGTGCGTCCCTTTGGCCATATGAACAGGTTCTGGATTGGTTGCGAGTACAAAAACCGTGCGGTGTTGTAGTGCGAGTCCTTGATGATGGTCGAAATAGCCTCAAGGATATCAGGCAAATATGCAATCGGCAGCGCAAAGTCCTTCTCGTGGACAAGATCGGAGCCTCCCGACGGATCGTCCCCGGCAGCGATAGCTACCATCTTCGCCGTCAGCAAATCCAGCACGCCCGCATCCAGCAGCATTTTCCTCTGCCCCTCCTCATGGCACGTCTTTATGATAAGCTGTGCAGTCGCCGATATCTGCTGGAAGATGGTGCGCGAACGTGGGGTCTGGGCGAGGATCTCGGCCAAGCTATCAACGACAGGCTTTGTGTAGATGCGCTCGTTGACGGCATGCGAGAGCGTCATGGACGAGTCCCACCACGGCTTCTCCTGGGCGACGGCGTCGACGATCTGGTTCAGCGTGCGGAGCGTATTTACGACGAGCTTCGAGGGTGTCTCATTGGGCGAGAGGGCTTCGAGCAGCGGAGGAAGGATATCGCCTGCGAGCAGCGGAGTGATGAAAGCGGGGCCGCCTGAGAGATGATACATCAGCCATGATCCTGTTCCTATCCTCGCGTGACACCTCATATGCGCCGCCTGCAGACTCACCATTCGCAAGACTGCCCACCACCAGCGTCGCCTGGAACCTCAACTCGTCCTCAGTCGACCACTCCGCTGCCCTCTCGCCGAGACCACTGCCACTGCCACTCCCATTCGCTACGCCTCTCCTCCTCTTCCCGCCTTTCCTCGCCTCGGTCCTCAGCAGCCCAGCAAGCGGCTTGACAACGCCATGCACAACCGCAAGCTCCTTCCGCTGCTCATGTCCCACGATCTCGTTCTTCAGGTTGCGCAGCGCATTGAGCTGTGCCTCGACGGAGCTAGGGTTCGAGAGCTCGACGAGCGCGGGCGGGATCGTGGACCGGCCCATAGTCGAGGGGCGTAAGCGTGTCGGTGACGGGTGTACAGCGTTGCGCGGACTCGGAGCTTCGGTGGTGGCGTGGCGAGGTAGGGTAATCTCCTCGACGCACTCGTTCGTGAGATTATGAATGTGAAGGCGGCTGCATGGAGCGCCGAACAATGGTGCTGCGATTGCGCTAGCCGGGGAGCTGTCTCTTCGGGTTGCGCAGAAGCTGTTGTAGCTGCACGCGGCCCGCCGGAGGTAAGGTTGACGCCGAGGGGAGCTCGAGGCGGCGACAGAACAATATAATGACTGCCTGACGGTTGTATCGTCCACGAATTCAGAGCGGCGCACGAACAGACTGACTGCAGAAAGGATGAGCGGGCAAACGCACGAGCCGAACCAGTTGAGGGCACGTTGAGGTGTAAGTTGACGTCGTTTGGTACTCGAGCCGCCAAGCGCTTCGGATGACAACACCGGAGTCCTTGTCCTAGAGATCGTACATTCATAGCTCATACTACATGACTATCATAAACCAGGTATCTTGCCCGTGATGCTACAACCACTTGTCCCATCCACGTCCCAAACCAAGACTTCCCTATCCATTTGCTGGAAGCAAACGACCTCTTCCCAGAAAGTATCCGAAAGTGAGGCTGCGATGCCATTCCCACCCAGCCCGTACCTAACAAAGAAAATGATGTCTCTTGTTACAGGGCGAGGCTTGCCACCTTATTCCCCATGTAGAAGTCCTGCGCAAAGTCCAGCACCATGCATCGAGATCCGTCTCACCATCAGCCCACGCGGTCGTCTTCTGGATCCCCACAGATCACACAAACACCCCCTCATCCTTCTCCGTCTCCATCCCACCCTCGGTAAAGATGACCACCGACACACACGCCGCAAACGCCTCCCGAATAGCACACGCCATACAGGTCTCTTTAATATTCGCTACGATAGCGCTATGCCCGTGATGCGCACACCAGGCTCTTGCAAAGACCTCGTTGTCGCTAACACCAAGCGCCTCAATGGCAAGCACCTTCTCAACCTGCAGTGAAGCGGGTCCGTTCGAGGTGGTGAGGGCAATCGCTTTCTTCGAGGGAGAAGAGCGAGAGGACGAGGGACGTGACTTGCGCCCGGACTGACGGCCCCAATCGTGGAGGTCTACTAGGCCTTCGTCTATCTTCATGGCTTGGTACTTGAAGTCGTGGAAGAGAACTTCGTATGGTCAGTCAAGTAACAGCATCAAGATGTTCACGTATGCATACCATGAGGGCCCTGGTGGCATGGGAATGCATTGATGAAATCGACATCATATCTCAGCTTCATCGGCCAGCTTTCGCCGCCGCAAGCAAAGAAGATGGCCGCATCAAACACCAAAGGCATTCCCGAGACCAGTCTAGTAGACGCAGGCTGTTCCTTCAGCGGCACGAAGCCCAGTCTCTCAATCCGAATCACATCGGTTACGTCCTCAGTATCTGGCATCGGCACCTCGTAGTCCGGTACTGGGTAGCTTGTCCCTTCCGGGCCTAGCGGATTCGTCCTGATATCCATTCCCTCGACATCTTGCGAAGTAAGCTTTGGATCAAGCGTCTCGTACTGCTTGACGCGCACGCATTCGGTCCTCTTGAGGTCTCTGGTGTAGATGCAAGGGCCTACCCATCCGGCGATTTGCTTGACGCCTCGAGCGGCTCCGAGAACTTTGCCGACCACAGACTGGGCAGACCAATACGTATTTGCTCGGTATTGGAACCCAGAGGCAGTATGCATATGAGTAAGGAATTTAAGCGCATCTCCTGTGTCGCGATCGCAGTCTATAAGGCTGTTCATGATGAGCCACGGTAATGTTCGGCCGGGAAGAATGATACCAGAGAACCAAGACATAGCATCGGCAGAGCGATCCTCCAGAGGCCTCTCTTTCTTGTCCTTTTCTTCTAGTACATAGTCGATCTCGTCCATGTTCGGCCACTTGAGCGTTGCTGCGAATACCCGCAAAGCGTCCTTCTGCTGGTTCTTCATCCTCAAATCGAAGCTGAACGTGCTCTGGTTATGAGAGGTCCGAGACTTGGTAATCTCCATGTTCTCGAGCCAGCGCTGCGCAACAGCGAGATCCCAGACTATCGGCGGCGGTAGCTGCATGATCATCTTCCGCTTGGCCTTGTCGGAATGAGTCCTGGAATGAATGCGAAGATACAGCTCCACGGAAAGGAGCAACTGGTGGAAAAACTCCTGCTTCTTTTGCTGATCGGAGGAGTCAAAGAATTTGGCGACTACTTGGTTCTTAGGATTAGAAAAGTCTATCCACTTGGAGTTGGTGAGCACGGTGATGAGGTCGGTTATCTGCTGTTCCATGCCCAGATGAGGGTGAGTGCTGTATCGCTCTGGGTCTTCGATCAGGGTGCTGTACAGATATCGGTACATTTCTTCGGGATCCTGTTACCAAATGTCAGGGTCGCTTGAACCAAATGCGATACAGAACAGGGCTGACTGACATCTTCCTCGAGACCACTTTGCAAATGCTGTAGCCGGTCCAGAATTTGCAGAAACTTCAGCTTCCTCGGCCGCGCATTGTCTACAAACTTGGTAGGAGGATGTGCGCACCCCGACTTGCTGACCCAGTAGTTCAACGTCGTGGTCCCCGCGCTCTTCCCGACTGCGTAAAACTCGCAAGGTTGGTCTAGCGACAGCCACGGGAACTGTGTGTCCGAGGCGCCCGTCATGTTGAGCGAGACAAGGTTGTAGGCGGGATGCTGGAACGGCGCGCGGTCTGTTCTAGTCTTGTGCTCCGACTTCATGACGGCGTAGAAATAGTTGTATCCCTCCGGTGTGTTGGGAATCACGTCCGAGTATCCCTTGAACTCAGATGCGCCGGCGCATATCAAGTCCTCCGCCTCCCGTGAGTCGAGGGCATCGTCTTGCCTGTATCCGCTCGGGGGCCACCGTCTCGACGTGCGGAACTCCTCCAGCGGGGTGGGGTGCGAGTACGACTCTGCGCGTCGCGGGGGCGCGTACTGGCGAAAGGGCGGCAGCATAACGTTCTCTCCTCCGCTGCTGGACGGACGCACTGAGGGCTGCGAGCCATGGCGAGCGACTCTCTTCCGGGTCACGACGGGGCTGGTGCGTGTCCTGGGTACCCGTCCGAGCTGTAGCTGCCCAAAGCCCTCGGTCAAGGCTGCCTGCTCGTCGAGCGCATAGGGAAGCGGCGGCGCAATGGGGGCCTCGGGGTACGCAAAGGGCAAATGCACATCGTGGTGGTATCGCTGGGTGTAGTCCCGTCTGCCGATTCCTACTTCCGAGTGCATGTCTGCATAACGTTCACGTTGGTTGGGGCTCCTGTTGGCCATATCAGCACGCGGGGCGACGGAACGAAATCACTTGCACGAGCGGAAGTCGGAGCACGCATAGGGTGGCAGCATTCGCAGCTCGTGCCAGCCACGATGCGGGCAAGTGAAGGCAGTGCGACTTACTCTCATGATCCTCGCGCCGCTGCCGCCGTGCGAGGTAGGAGACGCGTTTGCCGGACGACTTGTTGGTTGTGGAGAGACGCCGCTCGCCCAGACGACGGCCGCTATGCGTAGGCTAAGCACTCGAGCTGTCAGGTTGCGGTTTGGTAAGGGAACCAGCGGCTGTGGGCAGTGGGGGTGGGGACGTTGGAGGGGGATGGGTCCGTTTCAAGTCGCTAATAAGCCAGCCTGGACGTCGCGGGTACATGGCTGTCTGCGAGCGAGCCGCCGCGACCGCTGCGCTGCCGGCGCACAAGTCCTTACAGCCTCTGTTCTCGAAAGACGCTCGGAATAGCCAGAGCACGCGCGGATTGCCTCACTCTTGCCCACTACGTGCATTCCGGTTCTAGGACCGGGCATGGGTAGGTCGAGTGTGGGGATGTGATTTGTCCAACACATCAGTCACTAGCATGCCGCCCTCAGTTCGTCCACATTTTGTCTTAGACCCAGATTGATTCCTAGAGCAAACTATTGTGTTGATAGGCTAAAGCCAATCAAGATCTACTCTACTTGCTGTTCCCTGCTGCCAGCGTACGCTCGCATGGCAGGCCTCATGTCCGTAAGCCGGAGCAGACTTGCACCTTGTACAGCTACCCGAGAATCCTCACGGTACATCTAGATAGGTCGCCCTCATATCACAACGCAGTACGACAAGCCAATCGGAACTCTTCCGCAATGGCCCGATCCGTAGCAGAGCATACAAGGTACGCCTACGAAGGTACTGGTGGACAGCACGCCATTCCTGTGCCAATATCATCTTCTCAGCTAAACCGACATCTCTCCGTCCAACCGTTGATAGAGCTCTGACCCACCGATGTGGCCAGCTCATGACGAGACTGATAATCCAGGATATGCCTGTAATGTCGTCGGGTATTGGTTCAGGTTTGCGATAGTCCTCAGCATGTTTCGCACAAATGGCGTGGGAAGCGAGCTCGGACAGGAATCAACAGAATCATAGCACTCAACTAATTCAACAATGGCGGAAGAAGGGCTGACTCTTGAGGTATCGTTTGCAGAATGTCGTGTAATGCTATGGGTTGACAGGCTCGCGGGTGATGGTATCTGGTACTGGGGTCTCTACCTGCGTGGTCGCTGGGCGATTGTCCGATGTTGGAGCAGGATCCGGGTCCGTTTCCATCACATAGCCCTCGCCTCGCTCCACTAGGCCCCTGTAATAGTCTACCAAAGTCTCCGGCTTCGGCACTATCCGCCAGTCAAGTTGTCTCAGAAACTCCAGCTCCAGCAGTGCCAGCTCTCGCAAACTGACACCCCCGACTTTCGCATACAGGCTGTTCGTCCAGAAGCTGTCACTAAGGCCTTTGGCGCCGACGGTCGCAGCAGTTATTAGAAAACGATGTACGGTCAGACTGCTGATGGTGAAGGCAGAGTACATGGTGCAGAGCTTGTCCACGTAGAAGACCATGGAAAGGAGAATGGGCGGAGAGAGGGTGGCGTGCACGATGAGGCGGAAGAGGTAGTCTTTGACGGAAATGGCGGGCGGTGCTCTACAGAAGGTCAGTACGAGTTTGGCAGGTGGGAACACAGGATCACTTACCTCGAATGGAAGCGCGTAAGCTGCCCGTCCTGCAGTGGCCTCTCATCGTTCAGCCGCACCAGCTCCATGAGCATGTCGGCGACGAGAACGCCCAGGTCCTTCACGTCGCACGTCTCGTACTTGAGTGGCATGATCTTTACGTTCTGATTCAACGACCGCGGCCTCTTCGCCAGGGAAGCCTGCTCGCGGGGGGCACCCTCTTCGTCTGGCCTGGCTCTCTGCTGCCCCCGCTGTGCGCCCTCGTCGCCCTCTCTGGGTGTTCTCCGGCTAGGCTGGACATTTTGCGCGAGCTCCACAGACCGCGGGGACACCCGCAGGTCGGGCTCCTGGGGCTCCGTGACGACAGCGACGGCAGAGGTCTCCCCCCGCTCCGTATGCGCGATCGCCACCGGTGGATAGGGGACCGAGGCGGCGGCGGTGGTTTCTGGCGGGGGTGCGCGGTATGTGGGCGGGAAGCCGGGCGGAGAGTACTGGGTGGCCGAGTCGACGTAGGGGTGGGTGCGGGCGTCGTAGTCGCGCTTCCTCGAGTGCGGCGACCGCGCGAAGGCGAGCACGGGCGACTGCGCCGACGTCGACTGCGGGTGGTGGGCGCGGCGCGAGGGCGTCACGGTGAAGCGGGGAGAAGCTGCGGAGGAGGAGGTCGAGGTGCGGCGCGAGGCATGGTAGGTGCGGCTGTGGGAGAGGAACGCATCCGACGGCGAGGGAGGAGCAGAAGAGGTCAGCATGCCGGGACGAGGGGGAGGGTAGTGGCAGTAGCGGGCAGGTAAAGGCGCCGTGGTGAGGCAGTTCGCGATGCCCAGTTACGCTGCTCTGCAACCGCCACTAGTGTGGTGAAAAGGATGGTGCCCAGCCTAACATGGCCGATGCCAGGAGGCTCTTTTACAAGTGAAGACCACGCCGCAGACGGAACCCAGACGACGGCCCTCATGACGCGAGAGTGCTGAAGCCCCAATCTGGAGCGCCAGGCGCACCACGAGCAACCCTTCGTGCGCGTCGAACCCACGTTTCGAGCTGCTGGCACTGATTGGAGAGTCTGCGGACAGGCCCCGGTTTCGTTTGGCCAACACCACGCCAGAGTTATCATTCCATTGTCCCCGTTTGGCCGAGCCTGCGCAGGAGCCGCTAGTAACCAAAGCAGTCGCCGTTGTTGTTCCATGTCCTTTGGCGTGGTCCCGCGCTGTGGTGGTCCATGTACCACCTCCAGCGATGTCGGGCACAGCCAATCCCGAGTCAGCCCTATCGGACGCAGATGCCGTGCGAGAAGATCAATCTCAAAGCAGACAAGACGACGGTCATGTGGAGAGACAACGGAGCTTGACCGATGGTTCTTCCAGCCTCGTGAACTACAAGTCCGCTATCCAAACAATACACGTGGGCTGTGTTGCCGCACACACTGGGAGCCTGTATTCCTAGCATCTCGCGGGAAGGCTGGTATCTCGGCAGGATTCGACAATTCGGCGATCGCGGTGCTGATCCCATCTAGATCTCTGATCATGCGCATGCACGTGGGCAATACGGAGAGGCTGCATCGCCATCCGATTCCCTTGTGTCACGCCAAAGAGGGGTGCCGCAGCACATCATTCACACCAGGAACTCCGAATGCAGAACCCCGCTTCTCCATTCATGCAAACATCGGCAAAGCCTCATATTCAAGACTACATTATTTACAAGAAACATGGCTCGCCGGCCACATGTATCCATTAAACGGATCGTTGCTTGCGAACGTGGTATCAAAACGCCTCCCAGAAGGTATCAGCTGGCTAAGAATGAGAGTCCCAGCTTTGTCCCGCTGCGCGGGAAGAGAGCCTCCCTCCGGAAAAATGAAAGTCGTGAATAGCTAGCCTGCCTGTCCCGGTCTCAGGCAAATGCAACAAATACAAAGGTATAGGATGGCGTCGAGAGTTGTTGGCGAGCGGGTGATTTTGCGGGGTTCGGATGCGAATGGAAGGATCTCGTTATGCCGTGTCCTCGAGCTCAGCCATCTCTTGAGTTGATGAGCGCGGGATTTCGCAAGCTTCGGGTTCGAAATCGGAGTGAAGCATGTCGAAAAAAAAGATTTATCGAGGATCTTTGTTGTGCGGTGCCTCCAGTTCGGCGGCAAACGCGTCCTGCTGCGGCGACGCCATTTCGTGGATTGGCTGATGACCATACTTGACTTCGGCCATTCTACAAATCGTCAGCAATCATTCTACAGCTCCATGTAACCTCACATCATCCCCGTCCACTTCCCTCCAAACTTCTCACAGCTCACAAAGAGGGGATATCACTTACTGCTGTTGCTGCTGCGCCGCAGCCGTCGGACTCATCCACCCCGACGGATTCCCATCCGTCGCATTGTGCTGCCCATACGGTGGCAGCTGCTGCCCCTGTCCAAACTCCATCTGCGAATGCGCCGGCGAGAACGCACTAGGCGCGAACCCGGGACTTCCAGGATGCTGCGAGCCGTTCCAGTGCTCGGCATCCGATACGGGCCGCGTCACGGTAGCGTCCTTGCGATGCATCATCTCCTTTAGACTCTTCGTCCGCCCAACGTAGAAGAACAGGGCTGCGGCGAGAACGAGGAAGGCCACTGCGCCGACGACGATACCGGCAATGGCGCCGCCGCCGAGGTGCACGCCGTGTGAGGAAGAGGGGGAAGAGGAGGGCGATGGCTCGGAGGTAGGGGATGAGACGCCCGTGGCGGAAAGGGTCGAGGATCCTTCTTTTGGGATTGGATCGCCGGGTTTTACCATGAAGGTGGAGTCTTTTGCGGCTTGTTCTTGAATTGCGAAGGTTTGAGTTGAATTCTAAATGTTGGAGTTCAACGGTCAGCGAAGCTTATCCAGAGGAGTTTCAACACATCGTATCTTGGGTCAAGAATTACGTACGGGGTTGATGACGCCAATCATTAGCTCCTCCAGACATGAGTTGGGCGCGCCGCAGTAATAGAAGATGGGTTCGGTGGAGTTGATGGTCAAGTTCCAGTGTGTGAGCTGGACGTGTCAGCATATGCTCTGTCGGGGTTCGTTATATGGAAGGGTAGCGAAAGACGTACATGGTCGAAGTCATCTACCCATTGCGTATCTGACCAGAAACCCGTCTTGTTCCTTCCTGTATACTCGTATGGTACACACGGACTCTTAAACTCTGCCCTCGCTACCGAGTGATCCGGAGGATAGAATTCAAACGTAACCGTATCCCCAACTGCGACATCCTTCAACTCGGGGGGGTCGAACTTGAACCCTCCAGCTCCGGCCTTGACGGTGTGAACCTGCGGCCCTCTGCTTGACGACGAACTGGACACTGACCCCGAGGCCGATGCGCTTGGTGCCGATGTGATAGATGATTCTGGAGCCGAAGTACTGGACGAGGCCGCGGATGTGACTGAAACGACGCTGGAGATTTCCCCAAACGATGTTGCCATGGCGAAGATTCCGTGGAGTAAGTGTTGAGCGAGCCGGAAGTCTGCTGTAGATCCCAAGTCGTGTGGCCCGAATAATATTCCCTGTACCAGCGCAATGGATCAAGTTGTTTCGAGTAATTCAACCGGTCCAAACCCTCAGTCGTCTCGTGTTGATACCGTCGATTCAATTTCGCAAAGCTGTCGGTACACACGAGAGAAAAGGCAAGAAGAAAGCAGTAAGGCTGGGAAACGGGGCATCAGCCGTCTAAATCCCGCCCACACATTCCACCCATGCAAGACCCATACCCACCGTCAGCACGCTACCACGCTACGCGTCCATTGCATATGTACGACGAGCCCAGCCGACAAGCCTCCTCACGGCCATGGGTGCTGGATCCCCACCAAACCAGCCAGGATCATCACACCCCATGCCCACACACGGGCATTGCCTACCTAAAGAGTATTTGTTTCCATATCTTGCACCAATCACCACCGCGCTCCTCTCCCCCGAACTCACACGACCGGGTCGTGTATGGTCTCGCTTAGCTTCTTTCTCTCAGCCATTGCGCTGCGGCTTGTTGAGCGTTCCCACGGTTCTACACCGTTCCAGGTCCTTTTTCCTATTGCCGGCCCCAACCAGCACATTGTAGACTTGGTTTACTTGGGACGAAGTGAGGGGTGCTTGTCAAAATCCAGAAGGTCGGTTCCTGGGCGTGTTCGTATTGCTTATCCCAACCCATGTTAGAATGCAAAGATGGCTTCCGCTTGATGGAAGTGGCGCAAGTAAGTACGATCGCGCCCTCCCCGTCAACCATCGTTGTGAACTCCAGACAACCGCAACCATCGGTGTGAACTCCAGACAACCGCCATCTCTCGCGCACGCGCAGCGCACGACTCACCGCTCAAATCCGCAGCCACATGTTCAAGGCGGAGCCGGAAGCTGAAGGCGGAAAACCAGCGTGCACAACACATCAGCAAGACTAGTCAAAGCATGCTGATCCCAGACTGCAAAGCCTGGCAACAGCCGTATCTAGCTAGCCGCCTCCCGCTGTCCCAGCCGCAGCGCATGCCGGAGATCCACCCCGTTAGCGCCGTCCTTACCTCAGCATAAGCCCGCATCAGCCAAAGTAAAGATAGAAGTTCTCAAAATGGCATATGTATAGGGGATATTCCCCTCTTCGTGAGCCTACTTTGCCAAACGAGGCAGTGCTTGTGTTTCCGCTGACAACGTAGGAGATAGATTAATGGGCGGTTAGGTCGTGTTACCTGTCTGTCTCAACTGTTTCCTCCAGATCTGTGTCGCGGTACGATCTCGCCACCAGTCGTAATACCGTCTCGACTCTCGATAGCGCAGATCAATTACCTTATTCCTGCCCGTGCATGCTTAGATTGCGCCTTGATCCTTCGGTTTTTAGAAAAGAAAAAATCGAAGTGTGTTGGGGGGCCGGAACTCAACGTATTGCCACTAACGAGCCAGCAACTGGCAAGCAGCCCCGCACTGTCGTGTACGTAGGTATGTGTGTGTGCCTTGCCACCTCGCCAGTCCAAAAAAAACCCCCATGACTATGTCACGCCTTTGAGATTCTACTTTCCGAAAGCCGAATTCGAGCGCCGAGGCAACGATTAAGACTTCCCTATTCCAGCTGTCGCTTCGAGCTTCATCTCGCTTGCGATTATTAAGCCAGTGGCGGAACCCCTAGGTGTGCACACGATCGCGCAAGCATCGGTCTTCGAGCGAGAACATGAGAGACGCACAAGATGCATAGAGTAAAACGCTCGTGATATACAGTAGGTGACAGAACGAGCGCAAGTTGTACAACCGTTGCGTCAGAAGCTCAATGAGATAAGAGCACAAGACTGAAGCAACGCCCTGCAATGCAGCTCAGCAAGATAATACGATAAAGAAAGCTACACAGACACAGTTCTTCGCCCACTCCCGTCAGACTCTACGAAAGTCCCCTCTCAGAGGACTCTTCGGACTCCTCGGGCTACCTGTCCCCAGCCTCGGGCTATTCGCCGCCACGGTGTAGAAGCCCACGGGCGGCAACTTCGGGCTCTTCCGAGAATGCGGCACGCTCCCCTGTCTTGCATCTGACAGCCCAGGTGATGAATGAGAACCAGCCCTGGAACCGCTAGGTAGCGGCGGGCTCTTCATTCCTCCTTGTTGCTGCTGATAGGTGTTAGCCAGGCTTGTCTGACGTTGTCGTTCCTCGTACTCGATCTTCTTCTCCAGCAAATACTCCTGCACGCTCTCTCGGTGGTAACTGAGCATGTCTTCTAGTTTGTCTTTGTCTGACTGTAGGATCTTGCCCCACTTTTTACGCTTTTTGTGGTAGCGGTTGGGGTCGAACATGTAGTGGCTGTTTTGGACGAAGATGATGGAGTGCTGGGAGTGGAGGTTAGTCTACACTCTTGGCCTGCGCATCGGTCTCAAACATACCTGGTAGTACCAGCTACCGATGTAATCGTCGGTAGGTCTTTTGATGGATTGGATTGCATTGTCTGCGACGAAGCCAATGAGGCCTTGGACAATGCTGTCTTCATCGGTGCAGCTTTCGTATCGACCAAGAAGATCTACGAGGCCTATGTACGCGGCTCCGACGCCCAGGAAGAATACTTGTGTCGCGTCATGTGGCCTAGTCAAAGATTAGCCCATTGTAGCCCATTGTAGCAGAACTAGGACGACAACATACTCGATGTAGTTTTCCCATATGTAAGCCGCGACCTCTCGGGTTTGCGCAGCCCTGTCGTCGGAGTCTTCAGCGTCAATGTAACCTCCTTCGTCCTGCGTCCTGGTCAATGAACTATCGAGAAACTGCATCGAGCAAATACTTACATCCTCCATCGCGACTACTTTCGGTATGTTCACATCGATGACCTGGAAGCCATTTTCGACGGCCCACCCTACGTAGTCCTTGGAAACAACATCAGTCTTCGCGCCCAGAGTTAGTGGCATTACAGCGCAAGACTGCCGGGATCACTTACCAGCCAGACGTTATGGAGCTCAGTCTTGCCGGTGACAGGGTCAGGTTCGACTTTGATGGTGGGGGGATCATGGAAGATGACGAGAAGAGGATGTCGGTCCATGAAATGGGATCTATCTAGGTCAGACTCTTTTCGCATAACCATAGAGGAACACTTACGTAGCATTAACATTGTGCTCAAACGTCTGCGCCAAAGCAGGCTTGTTGATCATCAGTGGTGTCATGCGATGCGCTTCGGTCAAGGATTTGCGGTTCCAGTCCTCGATGATCTTGTGTAGACGCATCGTGGCGGCGAAAGATGGACCGCTACTGTCTACCTGTTTGGGATACAAACATTTCCAATACTTGGAGTGTTTCCGCTTGACCTGTTCGATAACCCGCACAGCTGATTCCTGCGGCTCCAAATTGGCCGCGAGACGATCAGGTGGTTGGAGCATAAGCGTTCTGGTGACCGCCAGTGCCGACCTGGCAATAGAGCGCAGGTTGTATCCTCCTTCCAAACAAACAGTAATCTTGCCGTGGGCCAGCTGCATGAGCATGTGCGTCATGTGCGCATAGCAAGCTGGACTGACATGGCAGCCTCCAAGAGTGTCTCCTTCAGCGGCATCGAACCCGGCCGATATAATGACCAGATCTGGATCGAACTCAGTCGCTATCGGCATCACCACCTGCTGAAAGGCGTATATGTATTCGGCATCGCCCATGTTGGTATCGGCCCAGGGAATGTTAACGTTACGTCCCACGCCAGATCCTTCGCCACAGTAATCGTAATCGCCGTCAGGCAGACAAGGATAGAAGGCGCCGCCTTGGTAGACATGTAGGGAGATGTAGAGAACATTCGGGTCGTCATAAAACGCGTGCTGGATGCCATTCCCGTGGTGCACGTCCCAGTCAAGGATCAACACCTTTCGACATTTCTCTGGAAAGTCATTCTGGCAGACGCGCGTTGCGATTGGAACATTGTTGAAGATACAGAATCCTGATGGTTTGTCGCTTTCGGCGTGGTGTCCAGGAGGCCGGATGATGGCGATAGCGTTCCGCACATCCCCACGAACAACCGCTCTACATGCTTCAATCGCGCCCCCAGCGGCAAGCTTCGCGCAGTTGTAGGTGGCATCGTTGAAATACACTGAATCGTGTATTTCTGATTCTCGCTTCAGATCAGACGCCGGAAGATCTACGTTTCAATTAGATAACATCTCTTAATCAGAACACAGACGTACGTTGGAGCGACTCAATGAAGTTGTAATGCTGAGGCGTATGTATGAGACAGATTTCGGCAGATGTAGCGGGTCGTGTGTTGATCCACCAACACTGATCGTCGTGGGCTTCCTCAGGAGGGTCATTTGGTCCATGTATAAGCCCAGCTTGCCATATCTCTTCATAAATTTCCGAAATACGGCGAGGATCTTCCGGGTGATAATCAACACTCGACTGGAGTTCTGGGTACTCTGCATGAAACTTCATGCGCTCGTCATAGACCACTCCGGTCCTCGACGATGAATATGGAAGCGGAGGAAATCTAGGAGGGGGTGGAACGCGGACTTGTACAGTCAACGAAGTCGGCGGGGTGATTTCCATGGCGTCGGCGTATGGTTCCGGCGAGCTTTCGACAGTATAACTGTGTGACTGATCGCGCGCAAAAAGTGGCTGTGCGGTGGGAACCTTCTTGAGAGGATTGCCTATGCCATGAAAAGGTAGCTTTGGGGAGATCGGGTTTGGTGGACTCGCCAGGAGGGACAGCTTTGATGGATCCACCGTCGCTTCACTGTTGCCGTTCATGACGAGCTCTGTCGTAGGGACTACCGGGTCCTCTGACATCTCCAAGTCGATCTCTTCGATGGCAGCCATGGTATGGCGCAATAGGTGGCCGGAGACACCTCGCTTTGAAAGTTGTACCGTTGTACCTTGAAGCTCAAATCAGTATTTGCTTTGTGGTGGAGGTCCGGCATGCAGTGCAATGAAGTTTGCAGCACGCAAAGTAAAAGAATACCACACGCGTTGACGGCTAATGTGATCAGAGCGTCGAATTGCCAGCGTTTCATGTGGATTGATTCCCCAGAATCAAACAAGCCTGACCTACGCGAGCTGTAGTGGAAAGATAGCCCACTGTTCTCTTGAAGTGACAAGCCGGTGTTTGGGTAGCTCCCAGGCCATCCGCGGGTGTTCGGAAAATGAAATGAGAGTGGTGGGTAGAAGAAGTGGAAGTGCTTGTTACTCACCTCAGAAGGGTACTGCCATGTTATTACCAGATAAGAGGTCCGTCGCGCAGGTGCTCTGTGGCCTCCTCACCACTTTCGAGTACAAGGAAGATGATGCTCGACACCTCGGCTAGGAACGCCAATGCTCCTCGTGGTGTGCAGGATAATCCCCCTAGGGAAGACGTTGCTCTGGGGTTCTTGAATAAGAGCTTCCACCCCAATGAAGAGGTAAGCGTGCTCGTGTTAGGGTCCCGTGACGTTGGCCTCCGGTCTTCAAGATGCGCGACCTCGGCGCGAAGTACAGCGCGACTTTCCTGGCGACGAGACACGCACTTTGGCTGGAGGTAACAGTGAAAGAAGAGGGGAAGCGCCTAATGACGAACACGCGCTAGAGGCTATTGTCGTTGGCGTGATGGCTTGATAGATAGAGGCAGCTCGTTGCGACGATTCGGGGGAGAGACAGGGTGACTAAGCACACTAGTGCCAATCGGGTTAGCAATGAGCAGGCATTAATACATGTACGGCGAACTGGACCCCGCTAGATTTGACGTCAACCGGTCCAGCTCCATGTTCAGATGCATGCGCATAAACAGTCAGAACAATTGAGTACTAAAGCCACCTCGACGGAAATCTTCCACAATACTGTCAAATCAGCTACCAAGTGTAAATACCAATATGTACCTTCCGATTTCTTCCAGGCGCGCTCATTTCCAAGCACTCGCCATGGCCGATAACGGATTGCTACAACATCCTACAGAATTACAACAGCACCGACCCTACGTTTCAACGTACTTCGATAGCGTTTGGCAACCAAAAATGTATACCATCTCATGCCACCAGACCGTATCCAGTCTAGGATGCTACCCATGATCATCACGCTGGAAAACGACGTCCGGGGGTTAGCTTTCGGTAGATAACGGACGAGAGGAACTTCACATCTGAGCAAGGTTATTGTGAGGCAATTCTTCATTGAATCGTGTCTACCATTGCATAAACCCATCCCCCTAACCCTCACTACATCAAGCAAGGTTGTATTTTTGGAGAAAGCGAAATCGCAAAAGTTCCCACCCGTGACTCAACCAACTCGCAATTCATTAACGGCCCTACAGGCGTGGCTTCTCTTGACTCTGGCTCTGTCCTGATTCCTAGGCGTTACCGTCGACCTTGGCGATGTAGACCAGGAGGTCGAGGACACGGCGGGAGTAACCCCACTCGTTGTCGTACCAGGAGACAAGCTTAACAAAGTTCTTGTTAAGGGAGATACCGGCCTTGGCGTCGAAGATGGACGAGCGGTTGTCGCCGTTAAGATCGGTGGAGACGATGTCATCCTCGGTGTATCCGAGTATGCCTAGCCTGGTTAGAAAGATTCTCTCTATTCACGGGTCACACATACCCTTGAGGCTGCCCTCGGAAGCCTCCTTGATGGAAGCCTTGATCTCGTCGTAGGTGGCGCCCTTCTCGATGCGGACGGTCAAGTCAACAACGGAGACGTTGGCGGTCGGGACACGCATGGACATGCCGGTGAGCTTGCCGTTCAGGTCGGGAATGACCTTGCCGACAGCCTTGGCGGCACCGGTGCTGCTGGGAATGATGTTCTGAGCAGCGGTACGGCCTCCGCGCCAGTCCTTGCCGGACGGGCCATCGACGACCTTCTGGGTAGCGGTGTACGAGTGGATGGTGGTCATCAGGCCCTCGATGATGGTGTACTTGTCGTGGATGACCTTTGCAAGCGGGGCCAAGCAGTTGGTTGTGCACGAGGCGTTGGAGAGCACCTCGATGTCAGACTTGTAGGTGTCCTCGTTCACGCCCATGACGAACATGGGGGCATCGGCGGAGGGAGCAGAGATGACGACCTTCTTGGCACCACCCTTCAAGTGGGCCTTGGCCTTCTCGGTGGTGGTGAAGACACCGGTGGACTCAACGACGTAGTAGGCACCAGTCTCGCTCCACGGGATGTTGCCGGGGTCCTTCTCGGTGTAGAAGCGGATGGTCTTGCCGTTGACCTTGAGGTTGTTTCCGTCAACCTCGATGGTGCCCTTGAACTGTCCGTGGGTGCTGTCGTACTTGAGCATGTAGGCCTGTCACAGTTGTCAGCCCCGCACTCAGCCAAATACACCCCTCATCTCCAAAACACAGAATACCGCTGTAGCATTCGTGACGTCGAATTCGGGGACACTGAAGTGGAGGATCGCTTACAGCATAGTGGGGCTCAATGAAGGGGTCATTGACGGCGGTGATGAGGACGTCGTCGTGCTCGACGCTGCGGGTCGCGTTAGCGGGGTCGTGGAGCAAGCAGCAGCTGCTCGAAGAGACGAAGAACCTACGCGTTGCGGAAGACGATCCTTCCGATGCGACCGAAGCCGTTGATGCCGACCTGCGGGCTGTCAGAAGCTGCCAATGGCTCGAGCACCTATAGCGGGGTAGCTCAGGCGTGGAAGCATACCTTGACGACCATGATGAGGGTATTGCTGTGCTGTGGACCGTAAGCTGACACACTCGATGGACGATTGGGAGCAGGGGGAGGACACGCACGGGGAGGGTGAAGTTTTTGTTGTGGTGGTGGAGGGGGAGGGGAGGGGAGTGGTGTGAGGACTTTGTTGGGGGGTGGAGGGGCAGAGACTAAATAAGCTGAGACAGTGGACTGGACGTCACTGGGCGCTGCTGCACAGCCAGTTCTTTTTCTGTAATGATAACTGCGGCGGCCGGACACCCAATTAAAAGACCCTGCCGCCTCCCACACACCCGGCCGGTTGCCCTCCCTGCGCGCTGGATGAGGAATCGCGACGTCGGACGATGTGGTGCCATCACGCGGGCCGGGAACATGCGGAGAACGAGCAATTCACCGGAGTTGCTTTGGCACTATTGCAGACTTGTCTCCTGCTCGGAAAACATTCTGAGCACTCGAGCCCTTGGTCCTTCACCCACGCACTGGATCCGTTGCGCGGGTTGCAATATATCCATGCTGGCTGCAGCTTCGCGTGGCGGTTCTCCGCCCATACAACGGACACTCGCCCAGCGCTCCAATTTTCCTACAGCCGCTTACAGAGGCACTCCATAATACCTCAGTGTCAAATCTCGGCGCCGCGGGATGGCGCTGGCCCTACGCGGCAAAATCAAACACTATCTCAGCGTGACCAACGTCGGGGGTGCATGGATGGTGTTTGGACAGCGAGTTGATAAGCGTGTTGACAGTGCAGCATTATGCAGACGCTGGCCTGCGCGGGGCGAATGGCCGTGTAACCACCACACCACCGCCGCCACCCACGGCCTCAGATGGATTGGCGATTGTAGAGCATCATCTGGAACAGCTGTTGAGCTGTGCTCGACGTGAGGCGGATCCGCGGCCGGAAGGCTAGGCCGAGTTAGCTCAGAGGCAGCTCTGGATCCGCCACATGACTTCTTTGTCCGATTACGGCATCTAGAGCTGTCGAGGTACCTGCATGCGTGTGTGCGATGGATGGACCATGGCGGCAAGAGGGACACCGGAGACGATCTGCGAGCTTCGTAGGGCTGACGGCTGGGGTGGCTGGATGGATGGACAAGTCGTGACGGTCGGTACGATCCTCGGCCCGAGAACTTCTGCATAGGACACTCCCAGCTGCAGTGATGGTCTGTCGTATGGATGGTGCACTGGGCCATGATGAGCATAACGGAGCTCCTCGAAGTCTGACACTGTAGTAATGTCCTGCTCGTGATTTGGAGGTACAAGATGTGAGCGACTTGCGCTGCCTATCATCGATCGCACATTACACCCACGAAACGTCTCCAAACATGGCCAAATTGGCACCCAGATGGTCTTTCCAGACGGCTGCAGCTCTAACAGTAGCATTGAAGCCATTGTAGCTGTGTTGCAGGTGCTGCGTCGTCGTCGCAGGGGCCGAAGTCAAATGTCACGCCAGGACCTGCTGATTAAGAAGCGAAAACTGATCTCGCCAAGCTTGACCTCACTCGGAACTTCCTCCTGGGTCCCACCGTCGCTCTCCTCTTCAACTCCACCCATTGGCACTCGACGTTCCCTCGACGGGAACTAGCTCTCCTTCCTTTCGTGACTTTGCGACACTCTCCACTCAACCGCCTTCCATAATGCTGCGCTCCTCCGTCACCCGCGCCTCGAGGAGCTCGGCTGCCGTCATCCCATCGTCCGCGACACGTCAAGCTATCCGCGCCCGCGCCGCCCCCGTAGCATGCCTCCAGCAGCAGACGCGCCAGGCGCACGCCATCTCCAATCCGACGCTTGCCAACATTGAGAAGCGATGGGAGGACATGCCGCCCCAGGAGCAGGCTGATCTGTGGATGTCGCTCCGGGACCGCATGAAGGTCGACTGGAAGGAGATGACCCTACAGGAGAAGAAGGCCGGTGTGTATAGCCCCAGGAGCCGCCATTGGGAGCTGCACGTCGTCTCATGACGTATCGCGCAGCTCTCCAGGTACCCGTACAGCTCTCGGCTAGAGCTCGGCGCTACTACTGGCCTGATGCGGCTCATCTTCGTAGAGGACCACCTTGCTGATATCCATTCCTAGCGTACTACATTGCGTTCGGTCCCCACGGCCCGCGACGACCCCCGCCGCCGGATGAGGGCCGCAAGGTCTTTTTCCTCTCTGCCGGCATCATCGCCGCTGCCTGCGCCGTCTTCAGTGTCACTCGCCTGTTCGCCAACCCCGTGCGACCACGCACCATGACCAAGGAGTGGCAGGAGGCGACAGAAGAGTACATGAAGGTACGTTTCCAGCTTGGCGAACATGTCGCTCTTATCGCTTGAATCTATACTGACCACCCACAGAACCAAGGAACCGAGCCCATCACCTTCAAGTCAGGCATGATGGTCCAGAGCAAGTCCGAGAAAGACCTCCCCGCCCGCGAGAAGCTCAACGATGAGTAAAAATTTGCCCGTCCGTCGACGACTCCATACAAGCATATCAATACAATACCTCTTTTCCTTGGGTCCATTTCCGTTGGAACTGTCTGTGTGCAGTATCGCAAATCAAGAGGGGCAGGATACCGGGGTAGAGTCGCCGCTGGGTTGGCATATGTCACATTAGTTCGCCCCTTGTACAGAATCTTAGAGGCATTTTCGGTTTTGCTTATTCTTACGTGTCGCCTGCCTCGTAGTCTCTGCTCTTGTGCGCTCAGTATCGACTCTCCAATCTACGTGCTCTTCCCTCTTCGAGCTGTTGCATTGCTAGCTGGCTGGTGACGTGTGGGGTTGCTGCAGAAGACTTCGGTCAAGATGCAAGAGTTCGGGTATGCTAACATGGAATAGCCACGATCACTATCAGTTCTAGCGCTAATCTGCGTATGGTAGCACGTTCGCCACTGGGCATCCAAGGGACGGCTGGATTTCTTCGACATCACCACATGTTGAACCCAGCTCTCTCTTCTACTATGCTTTCCACGAGTCCCGTTACGAAAGATCCATGTCGTATCAAACATCTGCAACCTACATTCGCAAGTCAGCCAGATACCGAGGAACATCAAATCTTAATTCGCAGCGCAACCACGTTTCCTCTAAAGGGCGTGTCTACGCCTAGTTAGTTTCTCCATATCTACTTTCTCAAAGCTGGATTGTGCATCATCTTGCCCAGGCCATTGCAGACTGACACCCATTTGGCTAAGCGTAGCAGACGCCATATCTGACACTGCGACCTACCGAACGTTCCTTCGCCCTTCCGCCTTATCGTCTAGTAAGGCTTCAGATTGCTAACAGCGTCGCCCGCGAAGACGAAACGGCTGCTTGACGCAGTGCAGAAGAGGTTCTCCATCGACCTACATCTTTCTCCACTACTACATAAAGTACTATGTGCATGTTCATAGAATTCTGGAGGTACCCCGGCATGGAGAGTGTGGCGTCTAAGGTTTCTACACCACCGACCGAGCAGTTGTGTGTGCGGTCGCTCCACCTACCACACCCCAACGCACTCCTGATAGCTTTCGAAAAGTCCGAAATACGAACCTCAGCCACCCGTGTCGTCCAAAATTTGCTTTTGACGTTGTGGTTGCTGACAACATCCAATGTTGCTGATCACGCTCAGCATCCGCGGCCGACAGTGATGTTGGTCATCACCACCGAAGGGTGTAACGTTTACGGCGATCAGCAGGACGTAGATCCTGACTTCAGCCCGCAGCTGACACGCCACTTACGCATGCAATCGGAGGCAGGTTGTTGTTGTTGGTCGTGTGATTGAAGGCCATCGGGAAGTAAGAGGAAGGCGCGAGGAGCCAACACATCAGATAGGACGGCAATGTTTTGGTGCGGGAACGGAGACGCGCTATCGGACGATACCATTTTACGTGTTAGATTAGATCAGTGCTAGTGATTAGTGCTGGCTTACCTTGGTCGGTTGGAGAGGTATCTCCTCCAGCGAGTCCATGGAACCACGTCTGGGATTGACTTCGATTTTGGTGGAGTCCACCCATTTCGTTGAAGTCAACAATCATAGAGAGGGTGAACATCGATGTTGATGGGACGGACAGTGTGACGAAACGCTTCATTGTTTGCGAGAGTTCTCGAGCGATACACGGCCATATGTTTTGCAGGGACTCTCACTTTGGAAAACAGAATGAAGCAACATTGGATGCTAGAATCCAATGTGGGGAAGCCCGACAAATGGTCATGAAGTTCCGGATTTTGGGTGCCTCTATTACGCAGTTGAAATGAGGGGCTGACGAGGGATCCTGCATCGTATATGGGCAGGTTTAAGAAACCCATTTTTTCGTTCTGAAAGCTGGCGAAAGGCGGCCCGCACATGCAGACGTGCGATTATCATTATGTTGTTATGTTTTCGAGAGTGTGATAACGCCGATGTATTTGTTGGATCTTTTCTTTGTGGTGCCAGTCTTCCTTATTTTATGGACGAGTGTACCTCAGGAGGCAACGCCCACAAAGCCGTCTTCTATCTCGGTCGACAGGAGTAACAACATGGGTAGGTCACGGCTTCGATTTAGCGGATAGTGTGAGCAGCGAAAAGAGCCGGTCTCACATTGAAAGCAAGATAATTTCGAATTGAGGAGGCCCGCGGGCGGCAACATTGCATGTCGCCGACCACATTCTGCCACACATCGGGGGACCTTGCGTGAATTCGCAGAGGAAAGAAAACTATTCACATCTCAAGATAACCTTGCGTGAATTCGCAGAGGAAAGAAAACTACTCACATCTCAAGAAGACCGCAACCTGTATCTCGCTGAAAACTACTCACATCTCAAGAAGACCGCAACCTGTATCTCGCTGAAAGCATTTTAATATTAATCTGCTGCACGCTATACCCCTTTTCAGAGAGAAGAAAGTACTCCCGTCGATGTGATCTCTTGCCCTTTATATAGATTGACGCGGACAAGTATTGCTGTCAATCGCTAGAGCTATCCACGTCCTTGTACCCAAGCCCATTAATGGGGTACATGATTCGGAAAACACACCCTCTCACCGAAAGACCTTATGCAGATCTTCTCATCGACGACTTCGTGTGTTTCTAGCCATCGTTACGGCCATCCCCTATTCCGTCAGAGATCCATCTGAACCTCCAACTTGATCCGATCTGTCGATACTGGCTGTAGACTCCTCGTCCTCTCTGCCTCAGCGTTCGTAGACAACCTCCACGCCTCGCCTGCCATGAGTGCCGTCGTATGCATCGGCTTATCAAGATACTCGAAGCCAATCGTCGTCGAAGGTGTCTGGCGCAGATGTGCTGAGGTCGTGTCTTGGTTCAGATGTGGATGTGCGGAAGCAGAAATGAGAGAGCTGAGAAAGAGTGTTGATGTAGTGTGGAGCTTCATGATGTTCAAACGTGGTCCCACCGATATGCAGTCGTCCTTGGCTTTATATTCCAAAAGAATAGAACCTCGAAGATTACAAAGATAGAAGAATGGGAGCAGTGGTACGCGGTCGAAAGGGCGCAATCGGCCCGCAATTCGTATTATGATCCTCAGGTCGGAGTTGGTTGGTGGATCGCCCTAATGTAGATAATGGTGAGGTAAGATTATTCGAGTATTGGGTGCATGAATGACAGCTCTTGGGAGGATTCTCTGGTCAATGTTTTCGGGCGATGTAGTGCTCAGACGAGCTATGTGTGTACCGGCTCTTGGAGCGTCGTTGGCGTAAACGAAGCGGTAGTCGGTGTCAGAGAATGAGACTGAGATTGAAGCTCAAGTGAAGGAGAAGAGGCATGGGGAGATGGATCGACCTACCTTTGCATCCAATGCGGGGACTACGACACCGAACCTCTGATGGTCGATAAGAGAGCTCATGATTGACAACATTGACAGGCTGACGGTGTGAGTGGTCGGCTGCAGCAGCACCATCGTAGTCGTCATTGGCCAGTGCACTCGCCTATTCTTACCACCTACCAGACGCGACAATGAACTTCGCGGGGCAGCTTTCAACATTGACGACGACGCGCTTCAAGGCATCCTCCACCTCTACTTGGCTCGACTGGCGCTGAGCCCACACTTTCAGTATGATGCTGTCGCTCCCAAACATAACGCCGCGAGCGGTAAGTCTATGCCCAAATCTACCTTCATCGGCCGACTATCCATACGCGCCGTACCGCGTCTGGAGCTCCATAGCTTCAACGAAGACCTTCTATACAAGAAGCATAGCCATACTAATACACTCTAGGACTCCTCCCTGTGGCCCACCCATCGATCACCACACCCACCCACTTCCTCCGACTCCCCTACCTCCCCGCAACAACAACAACACCGCCGCCAAACCTCCCACTCCCACACGCACACCCACCACCACCACTCCTCCCGCACCCTCCTCGCCCAACTCCACTCCGAAGAACTCAACATCGAATCCCGCAAATCCAGCATCCGCCGCTACGGCGCATCCTGGATTCGCCCTCCCGGCGTCCCCAAAACCTACCAAGCCCTCATTGACGAGGAACACGAGCGCGAAGAACAGGAGATATTGGCGCGGAGAGAGCAGGTTATGTTGGATTTGCAGGCTGCGCAGCAAGATGCCCAGAATGCTGAGGCGAGGGAGGAGAACGAGGAAGGGGAGGGAGATGGAGATGGTGAAATCGATTTGGATGATGAGGTTCCTGAGGCGGAGGCAGATGAGAGTGAACTATTGGAGGGTTCAGATGAGGAGGGGGGAAGTGTGAGCGAACTTGAGGAGGGGGATACACGACCAGATGTTACGTTCAATGAGGATAGCTTTATCGAGGGGAGTATGTTGGAGGGACAAGTTTCACATATGCTGGCTAGAGAGGAGGCAAGTATGGCGGGTACTCTACAAGAGGAACACGATCTCGACGACGATGTCCCCGAGGCGGGCGAGTACGAACACACGGACTCCAGTATGATCGATTCGTCGGACGAGGACGAGACGGGCCAGGCGAGTTTTGTGGCACCGCCACCGCTGCAGAGGAGGAGGGAGAGTCGACGGAGTTCGGGTGTGAGAAGGAGCTCGGGACCAGTGTTGAGGCAGGCGAGTAATCGGAGAAGTGTGGAGTTGGAGGGAAGCAGCTCGATTATGGAGGGGAGCTCATTTTTAAGGAGTAGTCCGGCCGCGGCACGGGGATCTTTGAGAGCAAGGTTTATGGGTGCGAGGGGTGGGAGGGCTTGCTAGGATACCGGGGATGGGCATGAGATTACGAATTGACGACTGCTACGATGGATGACGAGAGGCTGCAGTACAAGTAATAAGACATCAATCCCGTCGTGGAAGATCGATCCACAGGGCTCTCACTTCCATTCCCATCTCCATTCACCACACTACTACAACCCTCTCAAAGCGCCCTCCAAAAATTTTCCCACCTCAACATATACTCTGGCCACATCCTCCCTTCCCGATTCTCCTACCCAAATGGCGTACTCCACAGCCCCCACCCACCTCTCCACCTCCCAAACCCCCGCCTGCAACAGGAACGCCTCCAACCTAACTTCAAATTCCCAACTCTTATCCACCTTAGCATCACTAACCTGCGCAAGCCTCTCATACCACTCAGGCTCGCTCGCCTTTGCCATACACTTCATACCGCGGTACACGCTATCAAGAGTTGGGCGGGGCAGTCGAAATAGATCGACCATGAGGGAGTAGTACGCGATCATGTAGCGTAAAGTGGAGCCATCGCCGAGGAGGAGGGCGGCGAGGGAGTGGCGGACGGCGGATGCAGAGGGGCAGGGGGGTGTGGAGATGAGGAGCTTTTTGGTTGTTGGACGGCCGGTACCGATGGGGGCTTTGGGGGAGTAAGCGCTGGTGGGGACTGGGGTTGGCGGGAGACGGAGGTAGAGATGTAGTCGCACGGGGTAGGTCGATTTGTGGAGGGTTTCGAGGGGCGGGTCGAAGAAGAGTGAGTTGGCGACTACTTGGTCGCAATAGAGGGCGCTGAGGAGGGAATCTGGTATGTGTTACTTAGTGTGGAGTGGTGGAGGTCGGGGGGAGACGTACCCAGATTTGCGTTGGTCCACTCGATTTTGGCTTGAGGAGACGGAGATGTTGGCGACGAAGTGCTCGACTCGCCGCTCGAAGAGGAGGCACTGAAGGCTGAGCGAGGGGCGCACGTAGGGCGGATCGCCTTGAGGGAAGGGACTGGAATAGTGTCTCGGAAAGCGATGGTCTTGGTGTCATTCTTGCTGGTGCGCTCTTCGTAAGGAGATGAGTCGCTTTCCGAGGAGGCGTAGCAGTCGGAGAAAGGGTTGGCGGACATGATGCCGGTCGACGGAGGTATCGGTAGCGCAGAGAGCGAGACGAATGTGCGAGCAGCGTACGCGTACATAGACCAATAAAGTTGTCGATGAGCTGTGTGAGTAACAGTCGGGGTCAGTGATGTTGTAGAGTGGCGCTGAAGGTGGGAGCAAGACTGAGGAGAAGAGTAGAAGAGCGAGAGACAGGTACAATAAGAAGAATGAAGTGTGACAATAGAAAGAGTGTGACAATAGAAAGAGTGTGATAATTGAAAGAGTGTGATGAGCAAGCCAGTGAACGCAATGGTCGTGAAGTTACAAGCGGTGACGATGAAGCGCTGAGTGCAAGAAATCGCAGCAGAGGCTTCACCATGACTGCGCTCGTAGGAGCGCGACTATTGAGAATAGCCTGACTACAATGCTCAACCATAGTAAAATAAGTCAGGAGGTCCGCCATGTAGGCGGTTGGAGATGTGCTCATTCAATACGCGGACAGACTCCGCGCATGTTACGTGGTTAGCGGTTAATCCATCGACCAGTCACGCACGCGGCAAACGTCAATAACATCACCCCCGATCCGCACATCAGACTCCGCGCTCGTGAGAAAACTGTTCTTGATTCCGTGTTCCTGCCCGGTAATGTACAAAACTAGTGTGAGGCAAATATGTTGCGCGTCCGCAGATGGACGGGGGTCTCGCCCTTTGGTGTATCTGGTATCGTCTTCTCCAATTTCTGCGAGGGTCAGTCAAGGCGGATGGTAAGGGCAGGAAAGGCACATACTAGACTCGTGAACACACACTTGTTCAGCCTCCGCTCTTCCGATCGGCAGTTCCACAGCTGTTGGTTGTGGTTCTCCAGGCATTGCCAGTGGGTGCGGAACTCGGCCAAACAGTGCTTGTTGATGTCCTCGATCCTATCGCACAATCAGTGACACATCCCCATCATCCGCACATACGGAGAGACATACACGCTCGCCGCGCACCGCGTCACCTTGCGGCCCTCTTTCATGCAGTCCAGCTCGCCCCGGCCGTTGGCCTCGGTCTTGCACATCATGTAGTCATCGTTGTAGGCTTTGCACCGGGCACCGATGAAGAAAGAGGCGCTGAGGAGGGGCGCAGAGCTGGAACCGAGCTCCTTGACCTTGGGGATGTGGTCGGGAAGAGGGGTGGTGTCGATGAGGTTCTGGTCGTTGAATCTGCGCTCAATTAGCTTGTGCTGAACTCGCGGGAGCTCTGGAAGGACGCGTACCTGGGCTGGCGTGCCGACATGTTGAGTCTAGGGCGCCAATGGCGGGTTTATCGTACACGAGGTGGACTGAGGTTGCGGCTGGTTCGACACTCCGCGAGATGGAGTCGGGGCTTGGCGAGCCGCGATGCGACAGGGATTAGCGAATGTGAGCTTGAGCTTTCTCTGAGCGCAGCCAGCAACGAAACAACCGCTCGGTTTCTCATCGCGAACTCTCCTCTGACTCTCCCTTCAATCGCCTCCGGTCCATCTTAAGCTCGACTTTTCCGCGCTCGGCGTTCTGCCTCGGACCCCCTCCGAGATCCAGCGCGTCCGGACACGCGCTCAAAAACACCACCGGCGACCTCTCCCAGCTCAAAGTCGTTCATTCTCCGCCCAGGATGTCGCTCTTTGGAAACCTTGGTCAGGCGGAAAAGAAAACGGGGACGCTCTTCGGAAGCACCAGTGCGCCAGCTGGAGGACTGTTCGGTCAACCACAACAACAACCGGCCGCCTCGCAACCCTCCCAAGGCCTCTTTGGCGCCCCGGCAGCTCCCCAGCAGCAGCAAAGTACCGGTCTCTTCGGTGCGAGTGCAGCCCCGCAACAACAGCAGAGTAGCGGTCTCTTTGGCGCCTCAGCTCCTCCCCAACAGCAAAACACCGGCCTCTTTGGCGCATCACAACAACAGCAAAACACGAGCGGTCTATTCGGCCAACCGCAACAACAGCAACCGCAGCAACAGCAGCAGGGGCAGCAACAGCAGCAGCAGCAACAGCAACAGCAGCAGCAGGGACAACAGCAGGGGAACTTCAACAACAGCCTCTTTGGAGGAAGACTGCAGCCAGCGCCCTCGCTCAATCCTGCCCAGGCGCAACAAGTACAACAGCAGCAACAAAGTCTCCCGCAGCTCAGGCAGTCATTGAACGCACCTTTTGCAAGTTCTTCTGTGAATGGCCAGAGTATGTACCTACCATTCAACTAGGCAACACAATCTAATGCGACGTAGGAGAGAAGTCCGTCATAGAGCAGATCAAAACCCTCAACAACAAGTGGGACCCACAAGCCCCAGAATGCGTCTTCCAACACTACTTCTATAACTCCGTCAAGCCGGACGAAGCGCCCTTCTACGGCCCCGCACCCTACGAAGATGGGCGGAAGTGGGAGGAGGCGCTCGCGAAGAAGCCTAGCGACAGCTCGATACCGGTGCTCGCCCGTGGTTTCGAGGAGATTGCGGCCCGCATCAACTACCAGGCCCTCGCCGTCACCGGCCTGCGAACTCGATTGCACGAAATCAACAACAGCTTGTCGCTGATGAAGGACCAACACGAGCTGAATGTGGCATCCCGGATAACGGAAGCGAAGCGGAAACACATTGTGCACACCCAGCGAACCCTTGCGCTGGCCACAAAGGTGCAGATTCTGAGAAATCGCGGTTATGTCATGGATCAAGCGGAAGAAGAGCTGAAGAAGAAGCTTGTTGAATTGGAGAAGCAGACTTTTGATCCTGTGCTTGGTGGAAGGCAAGAGGAGATCTGGGCGCGTATGTCTGGGGTGCGAGAGCGCGCGCAGATATTGCAGAAGGAGACGGAGAAACTGGGCAAGGCGATTGAGAGTCAGCAGAATGGAGAGGTGCTCTCTGGTGAAGACCAGAAGGCACTCGAGAAGGTCAGTCAAGGAGAGCATGTGTCAAACGTACAGCGCTGACCCATACTAGCTACTAAAGGACTACGACAAGCAGCTCGAACATCTCAGGAAATGGATCGATGATACAAAGGAGGAATATGGAGAGTGGGAAAAGGACCAGGAAAGGAAGCAACCCGCCAAAGCTCCGCTTGGGAAGAGGTGAAGCCACGCATGAAGCGGAACGTGTACCATCAGCATGTGAGATAAGATGCAGCGACCGACCCGATTCATGGCAGAAGGATCTGCGACCGAGGAGAAGATAAGAAGGTCCAGTGTGGAACGCCTGACAATCATCTTGCGTACTTCGTTGAATGTGGGCCGACATCGCCTTTTGCTCCAGTTTCCGCGACTCATACTGCGGTTGTAGACTCTGTTGGATTCCTACAAGATCTCGGATTCATCTATGTTCTCTGTACCCGTAGATACCAGAGCATCGTCGCTCAAAGCGAGTATAAAAACAATGCCGTGTTCTTACAGTGCTTACATCCGTCTCCATATAATACAATGCACTCCCACAGCCTTCCAATACGAATTCATATCTTATACACCCGTCCCCTTATATCTTCATTTCCATTTGCGACGGCTCGTTTACACCAGTTTGCGCGCATAATCGACAAGGAACGGAGCTACACTGACACATTAGCAATCCAGTCCAGCCAAATCAACTATCACCCATTCACGCCGAGCCCGCCCACTCGTATCATGGCTAGGGAGAACACGGGTACGTACACATGTATAACACAGCGGCCGCGGCTGCCGTCCACTTGATATCCGACGTAGTCTGGCGCTCCGCAGCTTCGAGCTCGACTTTGGAAGGTTGGGGAGGTGCTAGGAGGTGTGTGTTAGCAAAATATGCGCGTGGCTGTTGATATTGACGTGTGGTAGATATGGATTGATTGGATTGAGGTTAGGGTTGCGCGGTGCTGGGAAGAGGGTTGTACGCACCTCCGAACATGTTGGGTGTGTGGGCGGAAGGGTGGTTGGTTGAGGTGAGTGCGTGTTGGTATGAAGTCGTGTTTGTTGATGGTGTTGCAGCTGTAGGTTTGAGCTGGATGTGACGTGCTGGAAAAGTTGACGATGAGTGTCGGCGTTTTGGTTAAGGTTTTCGCCGATGGATGAAGGAGTCACGTGGCCGCGCGAACTTGTCGGCGGATGACGGAAGATCCCGAGAGCTTCCTTTTGGCCCCTTATGGCTGCAGTTCTCGTACGCAATTCCCCAGCTTTCATTTCCGTCGTTATGGCTTAACGGCTGACCATCACCCCGCGCACCAGCGTCCGTTAATGGTTGTTGATCATAATTACCTTGCCAATTGGAATTGAATAGTTCGCGTTCAGCTCGTGCGAGTAAATGACATTGCGCTGCTAAGCCTTGCACGCTCGAGCAGTCAGGGCCCCAGAAGGTCTCGGAGTCATCCACAAGATCTCTCTTCACCAACTAGTCAAGCGATCAGCTTGCGCGAGGCCTCCCTTTTGCCAATGTTTGCAAAATGTTCGGTTTCCGCGCATTGCGGCTTTTGTGACCACCTATACTCAAGGCCTTCGACCAAACAGGCAAACACGGCGTTTCAAAGCTAAGATTTCAGGTACCCAAAGCTGATTTATGCTCCTCGCACGACTATCCCGGAAAAGGTGATTGGGTCGAGAGAATAATCATAGAGCGAGATCGACGGATCGTCTTCCTAGTTCCGCGTTACGGCTGACCTTTAATAGCTGCTGGGCTTCCCCAAGGCTGTGTTTGAAACAGTTTTCTGCTGTCTTCCTTACACCTCGTAATTTGCGTCTGAACAGTCACTCGTTAAGCTGTCAAGATGCGTTTCTTTGCTTTCGCTACCGTTGGGTTTGTTGGCGCTGCCGTTGCGCTGGATACTCGGTACCAACATGCCGTCTCTCATATTCGACACCAGCGTTCGGCCCCGCTGATTGCGCGAGAGGAACCAGTAGCTGATGTTCCTCAGCCTGCTGGAAACGGCTCTTGTGCGCCGTACTGGATGGAGGATATCAAGCACCAGGGTGTTGCATCTTTCAACAAGAACTCTACGTACATGCGCTTCAACCCGAATGGCACGTACGGGTCGGAAGGCTACCAGGTCTTCAGGAATGTAAAGGATTATGGTGCTGTAGGCGACGGAGTGACAGATGATACGGCTGCGATTCAGAGGGCGATTACTGAAGGTGGACGATGTGCACCGGGTGTGTGCATGTCGAGGACTGATACACCGGCTGTGGTGTATTTCCCAGAGGGTATCTATTCGATATCTGCGTCGCTGATTGACTATTATTACACTCAGGTAAGTTTTCGTGTGACATATTACTGGACAAAGCTCACATTTTGGGAAGATCATCGGCAACCCGAACTGCCTGCCTACCATCCGCGCCACCTCGGACTTCGACTTGAACACCGGCACCGGCTTGATCGATGGCTCGCCATATCAGTCCACTGGAAAGACTGGCTTCGGTCCCACAAACACTTTCTTCCGCCAGATCAGGAACCTCATCATCGATACGACGAACATACCCGCGAACCTGTCCGCTACAGGTGTACATTGGCCTACTGCACAGACGACCAGTCTTCAGAATGTGGTCTTCAACCTGTCAGCTGGGAATGGAACGCAGCATCAAGGTCTTTTCGTCGAAGAAGGCTCTGGCGGTTTTATGACCGATCTCGTCTTCAATGGTGGAAAGTACGGTTTCAATGTTGGCAACCAACAATTCACTACGAGGAATTTGACTTTCAACGGCTGCGTTACTGCCATTAATCAGCTCTGGGACTGGGGTTGGACATACAAGAGCGTTTCGATCAACAACTGCCAGGTTGGGTTCAACCTCTCGGCAGGCGGACCGGAGGCTGTTGGCGTGGGGTCCATAACTCTGCTCGACAGTTCTATCAAGAATACTCCTATTGGTATCATCACTGCCCGCACTGCGAACTCTTTCCCAGATAGTGCGGGTGCTGTCTACCTTGAGAATGTCGAGCTCGAGAACGTCCAGACTGCCATCGCTGGGCTTAACAACACGATTCTTCCGGGATCTTCTGGTTCAAGCAAGATTGCTGCTTGGGCTGATGGCCACAGGTACCTACCCGCCGGCCCTGTTGAGGCTCAGGGCAATATCGAAGCTACTAAGAGGCCAGCTAACCTCCTCGACGCGCAAGGAAAGTACTACGAGCGTTCCAAGCCGCAGTATGGAGAAATTCCGCTAGAGCAATTTCTCAGCGCACGAGACCTTGGTGCAAAGGGTGACGGTAAGACCGATGACACTGCCGCGCTCAACGCTGCTATCCTCAAGGCAAAGGCCGAGGGCAAGATTCTTTACGTTGATGCTGGGTTCTACGTGGTCACTAGCACCGTCTACATTCCAGCTGGCTCGAAAATTGTTGGCGAGGCCCTCGCATCCGTTATCATGTCAAGCGGCGCCTTCTTCAACGACATCACGAAGCCTCAGTCAGTCGTCCAAGTTGGCAAACAAGGCGAGCATGGCAGCATCGAGTGGTCTGACATGTTCGTCAGCACGCAGGGCACCCAAGCCGGCGCAATTCTGATCGAATACAACCTCTACTCTGTCGATGAACCCGCTGGCTTGTGGGATGTACACGCAAGGATTGGCGGCTTCGCTGGTTCTGGACAGCAGAATGAGCAGTGTCCCAAGACGCCAGGTGTTAAGGTCACCGAAGAGAACCTCAACAAGGATTGTCTCGTTGCGTATATGACTATGCACGTCACCAAGTGGGCGTCGAATTTGTACATGGAGAACAATTGGCTTTGGGTTGCGGATCACGATCTTGATGACACGCTTAACAACAACACGCAGATTACTCTGTATGCTGGTCGCGGTCTTCTCGTGGAGAGTCTGCAGGGAAGACTGTGGCTTTACGGAACGGCTGTGGAGCATCATGTTAAGTACGAGTACCAGTTCGTCGATACGAAGGATGTTTTTATGGGACAGCTTCAAACGGAGACAGCGTAAGTATTCTCACCAACCCGTCAAAAACCTACCCACTGATAAACCCCCAGATACTACCAACCCAACCCCGACGCCACCATTCCCTTCCCCGAAGACGCAGCCCGTTTCGATCCCGTCTTCACACCCACCCCAAATCCCTCCACCTCCAACAGCACCACGCCTTCTCCTAGCAACGCCGACGGCTGGGCTCTCCGCATCCTCCGCAGCTCGTCCATTCACGGTTACGGCGTCGGTCTCTACTCTTTCTTCAACAACTACAATACCTCGTGCTCCGACATCCCCTCAGAAGGTATCTGCCAGACACGGATCTTTAGTATCGAGGGCCAGGGACTATCGCATGATATTAATATTTATAACTTGAATACTGTGGGGGCGGTGAACATGCTCACGAGGGATGGGGTGGATTTGATAAAGAATGTGGACAATAATTCCACATACGTGGATTCGGTTAATATTTTCAGGATTTAGGTTAGTGGGCGGTGTAAAATGGGGAGGGCTTGTGGCTGGGTTTGATGTGTTCTTTTGTACGGTATCCTTTTATTTTGACTATTTTTGAAATCGTTTACATTCTATAGCAAATTATTAGAGTAGCCGGGCCTGAAAGGGTCTGGCGAGATCTCAGCTTTATAGCAAAGCAGTTCGATCCTTTCGTGCCGTCTACCCACGCCACCACTTCCTCTTTTCTTATGACACCCTCGCCCTGCCAATATATGTCTTTCTTTAACCTCCAAGCCCGCGCTCTCTCACATCATCTCCGCACCACTGACCACCCGCTGACCATCAATTGAACCCTTGACACCTCTTGAAATTCTGAGCGCCACACCACCCACAGACGCAAGCACGCCCCCAGAAATCGCCGCAAGCCGACCCTGCTCCGCAAACGATCCTCGGCACGCCATCCTTCTCTTTCCCCGATAGATAGGAAGTCAATCGCGCTCTGCTAATGCAACACAGCAGACGCATCCATCATCCACCCCGAAAAACCCCGCATCGACAACATGACAGACCGCACGCCGCTCCACTTGTTGAAAAGAACCTGCATGGCCGCTGGGTTCGAAGAGCACTATGTGTACTACGCGAACGTGCCATGACCACCCTCCTTCCCTCCTCAATCTTTACCGCAGTATACGCGCTAATTCTATACCAACGCTCTGGGTCTGTTGCATGTACGAGGGAGTTCGTCGAGCGTTCGGGAAAGGAAAGACAGAGAAAGTGGTAGACCGTGGAGATGCAGAGAGACGGGTTGTGGAAATAGTGCAGACGATGCGCGTGTTGGAGAGGGGATGCAATGCGTGTGGTGGGGTCTTGGGGGCGATGGAGCTGCTCGCGAGGACGGTGGAGGATCGGGTATGGGATTGTGGGGGTGCCACCGATTGGATTGTTTAGGACGCGTTGAGGGGGTTGGATGGCTTGATCTGCGTGAAAAGAGTGGTTAGTTTTGTTTAGTAGGTCGTGCTACTGGTAGCGGATGGATAATTCTTTCGTGGGGCATTTACTGCGTTACTGGGAATTGCGTCGGTTGATGTGCATCAAAGCCGCGGTGCTAGTTGTAGATGCCTTGTCGTTTCTGAGAACTTTAATCCTACTGACTCCCTTTTAAGGCGCAGTACATGTCGTTCTTGTTTGTAGATGGTCCTAATAGTATTACATGCATTACTGTTTCCATGTCTCGAGTGATTCTCCCTAGACTTTGTGATGTGATGTAAGCGGTTGATTGATATCCAAAATGTCACTGTCGAGTTACGTTTGGCTGACGATTTGGTCCGCTAGGTCGTCATAGCCTCCGAATCACCCGTTATTCAGATTAGATTGTAGGAAGCCATTCTCGGCTTCATCTTTTGGTAGTGCAACAAATCCTATTGCTCGGCTCCGCATGTAGGTAGATCATTGTCTGCGTGTGTGAACCAGTCGTGCGTATTGTACAGATAGTCATCCTGAATGCTTTCCAGTAGCGCTGAACTTGAAGTCGACGCAGGGAGAAGGGCACGGAGTCAACGGTTCTACAGTTCGAAAGTAATGTCATGAGTCGAAGCTACAGCATGACTGTTTGCAATCTTGGGCCGATTAGCGGACGGTTGCTGTTGACCGGATCCGTGTCGAAATAGGCGGAGGATCTGACAATTTGGTCATCGTCTCCATCCTCAACCTCGCGATCCGTGGAGAGCCTCCTGATATCGTAAACGGAGGGAAAAGTGCCAAAAACCCGAGTACATAAGAATCCGAGATTAGGGAGCTTTGGCGAGGGCGCTGTGAATGAAACGTCCCGTCCACTAGCACCACAATCCTCAATTAGCGTTATGCACGGTCCCACTTCCACACGGCGGACCCGTACGGCTCCCAAGCTTCCGACCAACTTGGCCGACTTCCCTGCACGTCCTTCCAGGTTAGGTCTCGTGTTTCGTATTGCACCCATGTTTTCGTACGCCATCCCATCACCGCGGTACCAAGACAGTCCTCGGCTTGTCGATCGACTTGAACCGCTCCCCACTTGCACCACCCCGGGGGGAGGAAATGGCCAGCCAACGAGTGGGACTTGGCGGGAAGCGCCTGAAATTACCTATTTGCAGCTGAGGGACACTGCATGCACCTGCAACCTTCTCAGACACCTCTCGGGCACTCATTCGCTGCCTTTAATGGATACGGAGTCTATCCGCCGACTGCTCTTCGATTGAAACGGACCCTATTATGCGGGTGCATCGCTTGTTCGCAGCGTTTCCTGCAAGCCTCGTCTTTTTGTCGTTTGCGAAGTGTTCCACGCATCGCACTGGACGGACTCGTGAGCTCGAACACTGATAGATTTCCGATCACAAGAGCCGTGCACAATGTCATCGAGACGCACCGTCTTGAGGTAAGAGGTCTCGTCTCAAGCCATCGACAAGTACTGACAGTTGCAGTGCGGACCTGAAGGAACGCCATGTCAACATGATGGCTTTCAGCGCCTGTATAGGCTTCGGGCTGTTCCTAGGAAGCGGAAAAGCCATCTATATCGCTGGACCAGGCCTCGCGATTGTCGCTGTCATCCTCGCATCATCAGTGATGTGGTCCGTCATTGCTTGTTTGGGAGAGATGTCGGCTCTTTTTCCGGTCCAGGGCCCGCTGTTCGAATTCCCAGGACGGTTTATTGACGAAGCGGTGGGCTATGCGACGGGCTGGATTACCTGGTTTGCCTGGGTCGTGATTCTCGCTGCAGAAGTGCTCGCCATCGCGCAACTCTGGAGGTTCCGTTTCGATTCCGACTATCTGGAGTCAATTAAATATCCAGACTCAGAGTTGGGATGGAGCACCGAAGGATATAATCCAGCCGTCTGGGTATTCCTATTCCTCGTCCTGATCGGCCTCATCAATCTTCTCCCCGTGCGCACCTATGGTCAACTGGAATACTGGTTCGGCGTCATCAAGATCACATTCATTTCTTTGCTCATCGTTTTCAATGTCATCCTCTCTGCAATGCAAATGGTACACAAGGGCAATCACTTCTGGACCTGGAACAAACCCTGGGGTTTCTCTTCCGACGGCCTCGTTGTTCATCCATCGCACGATGCGGATCCTGGAATCGTCCTAAAAGGCGACGTCGGGCATTTTGCGTCCTTGTGGACTGCCACATGCGCTTCGTTGTTTTCCTTCGTGGGTTTTGAAACAATCGCAATAACGGCGCCCGAGAACAAGGACCTCGAGAAACATGAAACAATCAAGCTTGCGACCAAAAAGTTGAGCATGCGCATCACGATCCTGTACGTTCTAGGTACTTTTGTGGGCGGCCTCAACGTACCCTGTAAGTGTTGCCAGAGGAGGCGCTTCGACCCTACACTGACAAGTCGCAGACGATGACCCGAATCTTGTCAACATTCAGATCAATAGTGTCAGAGCCGGTCAAAACAGCGTCTTTGTGCTCGCCGCAGTCCGCAATCACCTCCGCATTTGGCCGTCAATCTTCAACGGATTCTTTATCTTCTCTGCCACTACATCTGGTATCAACGCTCTCTACAATTCGAGCCGTCTGTTGCACGCGCTTGCAAGCATTCCGGAGGCATGGCCGGTATGGTTCCAGAACAGCAGGAGGAGGTTAGAGAGAACAACAGCGAGAGGTGTGCCGTTGGGTACGGTGACCGTGTCCTGGTGCTTCGGCCTCGTATCATTCTTGGCCATCAAACCATTCCCCTCAGTTGTCCTGGGCCGAATCACAAACAACGCAGTTGTCTCAGAGCTCATCTGCTACAGCGTCATCTGCCTTTCCTATATCATCTTCTACCATGCAATCAAGGCAGCGGCAGAAGACCATACACTCGAAAATCGCAGCGCGTTCAATCGCGACGACAAGCAATACCCCTATCGAACTCATGGACAGCTCTTCCGAGCCTACTACGGACTCTGCTTTTGCATCTTGCTCATACTCTTCAACAACTGGCGGGCATTTGTGAATCCATTCTCTATGCCCGATTTTGTAGCGTCCTACATTGGCGTAAGTTTCGATACTCCAACGCAACACTAAATGTTGGCGCTAACCTCTCATAGATCCCCGTCTTCTTCGCCTTGATTGCAGCCTATCACGTCAAGTCCGACGGCTGGAACCCGCTGAAATGGCGGCGCAATGCTTCGATGCAAATACATCGCCCGCCTCCCAAAGTAGTTGTACCTGGTCGCCGGAGAGGCCATCTCAACCTTCCAAATCCCAAGGCGCCCGCGTGGGATGAAGAGAATGTGAAGGCGGTGGTCGCTTTCGTTTGGGGCTGGTTGAAATAGACAACGAGCACTAGGTTCCGGCGTACCGAGGCGTTCATTAGATGGTGGCTTGCGGCCTCTGACGGCTTGCCCGACTAGCGTTGTTGCACCACCAACGACGCTGGCTCGTGTTCGCAAATATCTATAGACGGTTCACAACATATGAGATAGCACTTTGAATGACTACATGATTAGAAATTTGAACGCACTCCAGCTAGTTAGAGATAGCACCTTGAAGAACTACATGATTAGAAATTTGAACGCACTCCAGCTTTGTACAAAGCAAGATTAGCTTGAAAGGTGTCTATCCGGACCGGTGATACCGGATCGGTCGCGTACAGCGGGTCCACAGACAGTTGTCAAGTCATACAACAATACACCTCTTTGGTGTTCCAGCCTCTCAGTTACCTGCCGCTTTGGAAGTTAGGTAATCCTGGTGGCGCACCCACTAGGACTCACAGACCACATGCCCACCGGTCAGTCGAGATCGGAAAGAGAGAGGCCTGCCCCTCGGCATATGTGCAGTTCTAAGTTAGATCGCACCATCGTGTGGTCTATAATTACTCATGAGGCCGGATAGTGCTGGGATGTACGCACCACAGGCGGCGGGAAATTGACGGGAGGGTCCTCGGCAAGGGCCATTCGTTCTTTTCCGCCGTATTTATTACACGACCCTGGTCAAGCTGAACGGCGACCACTGCGGGCGTGCACTACCCTGCTCTACCACGTCTTCCGAAATGGTGGCAGCCAAGGCGAGCGCTGTCCCGCCAAAGCTGTCGCACGCTCGCAGGCAACGAAGCCCGACCGCTGCCACAGGCTTCGAGAACGCATCTCCTTCCGCCATGCATCTTTCCCAAACCACAAGACAATCTGTGAAAGCCACTCCTTCCATATTGCGCACGCTGCTGCGCTAATCTGGACCTTCCCTTTTCGCGTCAATGTCCCTTCGGCACAGGAACCTTTCGGAAGTTTGGCAGCACCTCGAAGGCAGACATGATGTCGCAAACATTGTGAAAGAGATTATCGGGCAGCATTCGATCGATTCGGCACTTGAAGAAGATGTCTCGCGGAATACGGAAGAGTCTGTGAGAACGATTATCTGGTTAAAAGCCATTTTCGATCTTCAACGATGCTATTTGAGTGGGATCGCGACGGGTGTTGCGGAATGCCCACCATATGTGGCATCGAGCTTGCTACCAGCCGAACTCCTCTTTTCAACGATTCTCTACCTCATCAACATAAAGACAAACCTGTTCTCGAGCCAGACTACGCTTATGACGAGGGAGTTCACGCGACCGCGGCACATTTTAGCGCAAACCATACTGTCAGGACTACGCCTTTTGCTTCTACGGAAAGAAACCGTGGCTGCGAATGACAAGCGACGATTACGGAACGCTATCAACGCCGCTTGGCGAGATGACCGATTGCATGGCGTGGAACGCTTCATCGTCTCGGACGTGTTCGCCGAAATCTTGAACTCGTTGAACGAGACATCGAACGAAGATCTTTACCAACGCGAACGAACGAATGCCAACCTCCCTACGTATGCAGCAGGTCTCGTAGGTTTCTCCCGCGCTGCTCCGTTCTACAGCTGACTCTTCCCCGTAGTATCCGTTAGATATAAGACCCGAGATATTTGTCACACCTCTTATTCATGGTATTCAAGAGGAGGATTGGATAGATGCTTTCTGGGTACTATTTGACACTCTTTGGGCTGTCGAATGCGCAGTTACCCAGCGGTATGTTGATTTGCGTCGACGTACCGATGTGCTTGACCCTAATCAAATTGGGGTCGACACAGATGAGATGTTAGAGCAGCTATGGCAAGCCAGGACGAGCCTCGTTGTCTCCATATTTCACATCACCGGACCTATGACCCCCACGCCATCCCTAATGAACTCGTTAGCGATCACACTTCTCGACTGGAATGAAGATCTCGATAGTTTCTTGTCACGGCAAGACTCGGTTTTCGTAAGTATGCCCCCACTCTTTATCCCAAGGTTGGGGTACAAAGTTGCAGTCTGAATAGCTCATTCAGAGGTGCCTCAGCGCGTGACGTCTCGCACTGGGCCTCTTGCTGTCTATCAGTTGCGACGCAGTTTACACCCCCGACTTGGGCTATACATCTGCGTACCATTGACTTACGATCTATTAGTCGCAACGTGCATCAGTACGGCCAACACCACCCAATAATCAGAGCTACAGCAAGCATATCTTTGATCTTGCTCCCTATTTCGAAACTGCACTGACAAGCTTCGCCGGCTGGTTATCGAACCGGAAATCCGGCTATGAGCATTTCAGTGTCCAGAAAACCGGGTTTACGTCGAATGATCTACAAGATATGGTGAAGGAGTGGATCGTCAAAATAAGCTCACCCAGTGGCGAGATCTTGACGAAAGAGCTTGATGGATCGAATTTGCCGGTTTACATCGTGGACTGTCCCAAGTTGCACGTAATTCCGAAGAAGTATCTAGAGTACAAGCTACGGTGGTGCGACAAGTGGGCATACGAGGTATGATTTGCTCCGTGCTTGTGTTCCCAAAGGCAGAGAAATATGGCTAATTGACAAATCCAAGAGTATTCAAGGGAATTCCCCGATCGTGAATTGGAAAGAAGGTATGATCCGCGCTCTCAATTTGAAACTCGTCCTCATGGAAACCAGGTGTCCAGTGCCCGAGCTGTACTTCAGGCGAGAAGATAAAATATGCTCGCATCATTGAGACCTTTCAACACCTTTCGAATGCCTTGGACAACTTCACTGTTGACGACTACAGCCTAAATCAATACAGCATTGGCGACTCCAGTTCGTATGATACAACCTCTGCCTCCGCTGCTTCACGCTCGGCCTCAGAGGGTGGGAGTGTTGGAATCAGTATTCCATCCAACTCTTCCATGAATATCAGCGTGCCGACTCAATTATCACGACAAAGCGAACCGGACACTCCAATATCACCATTCATGGAGCCTCCGCGGTATACGCGTACCGAGTCGCCAGTCAGTCCTGGCGCATACAATACCTTCCCCCAACGACCCCGATTCAACGGTTTTGCGTCGGAATGCCCGGTGAGCCCACTCAACGAGTCGCTCAACATACCCATACCTGTGGCTGTCAGTTCGAGACTGTCCATGGACCTTCCCATACCGGTTCACATCCCAGCCATTCCTGAAAGCAACGCAGGGAGTACTTCTGCTTCTGCGCCACCAGAACTGCCAACGGGCCGGCCGAACACTGCTTCGACCGACTCGGTGAAAAGTGGCGGAAGCATAGCCAAACTGAAAGCACCGAGTCGGACTGTTCGGATAGCCAACTCGATACGACGAAAACCTACAACCAAGGAACGAGAGGCCTCCCCATTGCCAAAAGAAACTGCGTTCGTGTTTTCGTCAGCAGGTCACTCATTGCTGATGTGGGGCAAAGGAGGCGACCATATAGTACGATTCGATATCCCGAGTAACGACACATCTGCGATCCAAGGATGCAAGTACGAGGTAGCGAGTGTTGAGGCTGTTGCGGCTGGAAACCACAAGTGCGCCATTATTGCATCAAGTGGCTTGTTGAAGAGGAAGCTCGTGATATTTGATGGCAACAGTTTGACACCAGAATTCGAGACTGATTTGGAATTTTCCGGCAGACTGGGCGAGACATGTATCGCTGTCTCGAGAAATGACGAGTTCGTTGCCACTTCTTTGAACGACAACATACAGCTGTTCAGCTTGAAAGATGGGATCAAGCCTGTCGCTTTCCACCATCAAATCAACGTCTATGAGCTAAAAGGAGGCGTTTCGCACAAGCGAACGGTATCTGTGGCACGCACGACTAGCGACGAGTCCCTCTCCGATGCACACGATCACGGTTCTGGCTGGTTTGGGAATCAGACCAAAGGACTGAGTACAATAGAGAAGGCGGAAGAGCAGCAACGACAGACAGCCATCATCTCGAGAAGAATCTACTTCTCAACCGATAGCAAAAGGCTTGTAGTAGCGACACAGCTTGGGGACCATTGCGTATACGTTGACGTTTGGGACTGCACACGAGAACCCGTGGGCACGATATCTGAGCATTCGCGTTCGTTCAAAATGCCACCATGGACATTAAACGACGGAGACCTTACGGGTGTCTTCTACGACTCTGTGAGACGATGCGCCCTCGTAACGGCCTTCCTCGGAAAAGAATATCCCATCCTCATACCATTCCCAGGCTACGACCCCCTCCAAACCGAAACATATAGCACTAAGATTGTACACACCGCGCAGTCGCCCTCAGGCCTGACATTCATCGCCGTCAACGCCATGACCGAAATCGTCCAATTCGAGTATACCGCAAAAGGCACTCTTTCCCCGCGCAAACTCAAGAAGTCGTCTAGCAAGATCAGTACAAGCGTGTTCAAGCCTGGAGCCATTGCGCTCGCTATGCCGCTGGAAAATGTTTTGCAGATTTTCTGGGTCAAGGACGGAAAGTGCATGCTGAGGAGTGTCAAGACTGGGTCAGGGGAAGTTTACAGAGATTATGACATTCGGCCTCACTTTGACCGGTTGATGGGTATGCGGAACAAGACTGTTGTTGCTAGGGCACCCAGTTTGATGATTCCGGAGCTAGATGGAACCTGAGAAGTTCGGCTAGAACTTGCGCTTCCCCTACCTCGGTGGGCACTGGACTACCGTAGACAACGATCAAGAGAAGGCCTCCAGAACAGGAACATCCTACGGCGACCGTTGATCGAGTCATCAACCTGCGAACATATGGCGTCAACACGTCGACTACAGCGCTTTGGCATGGCCACCTCGTATCCGTTTCTTTACGCCTGCACTCCCGATGCACGTTGAGCAGGGTTCACGGTCGGCCGCAGAGCAGCCCCTAACCACTCTGCGTCGCGATGCAGCTTGAACATCGTAGTGTATGATTGGGATCGCCGCGGAGTTCGGTGCACAGTGAGTAGTAGCTTCGGGATTGCAAAAAGGCGAGTAGAAGTTGGGGTAGTAGATTCTGTCGATTCTTGCCTCTCTAGGATTTATTGTAGACAGTGGGCCAAGTGCTGATGGCTGGCACGTGTTGTACTATACCCCGAGCCCTTACACCTTGTCTAAAGATAGCCCTTCATGGTCCACGTATCCAGAGCGATGCGACGCGAGACTGATAACATCAACTCACGATACCACAACTATCCAGCCAGTCACCACTGTCCACTCCCGACCCAAAATAGAATGTATCACAGCATTCATCAATAACCGCCAACCCTGTTCCCAGTCTCGCCACGGTAAGAACTCAATCGGCCTAGGATCACTTTCCTAGTCGCGCATCGCACCCAAAGTGCCGCATTTAATTTACGCATATATCAGGGGCCGCCAATGTAACGGAAAAATACAGAGTGTTACCCGTCTCGCTTAGGCTTGTCGGGACTGCTGCACGGATAGTTTGGCGCAGTCGGGCATGTAACGAGTGTATGGGGGCTGTTTGCATCCTTGATTGCTGCCACGTTACGCTTCGTGTATACTTTATTGCCTGACCTAGCCCCGAAGATGAGAAGGCAGTGCAGTGCAGGGCAGGTCTTAGACTGCAGCACATGCAATAGGCATGTGGTACCAAATTCTAAAGCACCTCGGAAAGAATTTGATGGCTAGGCTGTACGAACCATTGCATTGGGAGAGACCGTTCGCAGTGCTTTCCCGATGGAGAGAGTGGCATGGAGGCTACAGCGGGAGATAGTCGGGCGAGCAGGGAAGGTTTAGGATAAGTTGCGGTGGGTGGGTTTGTTCTGGTTGGGGCGGAACTGAGACTTTTAGGTTGCTTTGACGAGGTCAATCCGAATAGTGTCCGCAAAGGGTATTGAATTATACATAACCGAACCATCCGCGTGAATGGTTTGTTCCCAAAATGACGTCGCTTCACCTTGCCCTACCACACCTTCAGCCCAACCACAACACCCTCAGCAAAAATCCACAAACAAAAGCCACACCTCACATTATCAGCCGCAGCACCTCGTACCTCAACCTCATGCACGCACCGCCCCATTGTTCCCTCGTACCTTTTTCTAAACTTAGCACCTCGTACCCCTTTGCACAAGCACGCTTTGATTCACCGGGAGATCGCCTCGTTGGATGTGTAGTAGTGGAACCCTGCCCGCCGTTGCGAAATGACGGCCCGCTTGCGCCTTGCGACTGGCATGTTGACCGATTACTGCCTACTGCTTGGGTGTGTGCTCGTATCGGTAAGAAGTTGCTTGGCCATGGACCACTGATCGGAGAATTGGACGAATAAGCTTTGAGAGCATAGGGCATGAGTGCTGGATGGGTAATTGGTTTGGTTTACTGGCAATACTTACCGTGTTAGAAATAACACGAACGCAGGACCATGATTGTGTATGCTTAGACTGGTTTTGCGGGAGCTTGTCAATCTAGATTTTATTCTGCTGAAAGATTCGTGACATTCAAAACCTCTCACATTCAAACTGAAATGATCTCGCGAATGTATAAGTTAGAGGTCGTGTTATACTTACTGCCACGGAACCGCTGTGCTCCTGCCCCTTGGGACGCTGACGCGCATCAAGCCGCCACATGGTATATACATTGACCAAATCAAGCCCCATTGCTCGACATAACCGGCTCTCGGTTTCCAATACAGCAATAACCCAAAACATCAAGCATATCTGAGTCTTCCTCACGGCCTCAGCAAACCATGCAGGCAGCTAGGACGCATTCTTCACCTCAAACACCATAACCTGTTTCATCCATACATGGACGGATATCAAAGAATGCCATTTCTCTATCTCTCGTTATGTCACGGTGTTGCAAGGACACGTGTAGCTTCAATGCGACATGAACAAAGAACGTGTCCACAAACAATACTACTGAACTTCACACAACCACCTACTCACGTCCTTCCAAGAAACACCTTCTACGTGACAGCACAATGCCATCCACATACTCACTCCGAATTTTTACTTTCCAAATCCTTTCGAGTATGTACATTCCACGCTCGACAACAGCTACCGTAAGCTAGACTGCAAGCCAGACTATTCACAACGAACCAGCTAAACAACAACCATATACCCCCCTTACCCATAATCTCTCAAAAGCATTGCCGCCAAAATGTCCCCCTTTTTGCCCAAATTAATCCACACTTCCCCCATCTCCTCCTGGGACGCCTCCCTGTCTACCCCCGCAAAATCCAGATCACTTTTCTCCCCCGAGAAACTCGGTATTCCAAAGAAATACCGATCCATGTTCCTCGCCGTAAACGACGCAGTCCGCATCTACATGAACGGCGCCGCATTCGACCCTTCTCACGACTACGAGCACATTCAGCGTGTCGTGGCTCTCGCACATAAAATTTATACAAGAGAGTTGTCACATGCCTCATCCTCATCTTGGATCCACAAGGTTGATGTTACGGTAATGTATCTCGGCGCGATGATGCACGACGTCGGCAACCCCAAGTACCTTGCCATCGGGCACTCGCAAAGCGAGGACATAGAAGATATGCTCGCCGCTTGCGGTGTGCACACTCCTATAGCGCGCCAAGTCGAGTACCTCATCCCTTGCGTCTCCTTCAGCCGCGAAAACAGCGACCCGGAGACCGTACAAACAGAGTGCAACGACTATCCCGCGCTGCGCATCATCCAGGATGCAGATCGCCTAGATAGTCTCGGGGCGGTGGGACAGGGTCGATGCTTTGTATTTGCGGGCGCGAATGAGAAGCGGAGGGAGCAGTCCATACATACGGCGATGCAGATGCATCGAGCTCGGCTCAACTTGGTCGTGCAGCGGATGAAGACGGAGACTGGAAAGAAAGAGGCAGCGAAGCGGTGGAAGAGGATGGAGAGTTATCTTCTGGATTGGAACGAGGAGACGGATATTTCGGCGGTGCTTTGAGGAGTGAGGTACTTTGGTCTAGACGTCTAAACTTGTAGTAGTCGCAGCTTTAAGCGTGTTCGAGATGTGAGGAAGCGGAGAAGTTGACCCAGTTGCCACCCGATGCTTTGTACCACTCTTAGAATCCAAGAGATATTCAGCAAGTTGAACAAAATCCGAGCCATCTAGTGTTGCTCCTTTCCCTTGCGAATTGTGCCGTGAATGTGACTGCACAAGGGAACGTGTAAGGTTGTCAGCAGCTGACAAATCAACTCCAAGCAAATCATGCATAGATCCGTAATGTTTGGCATAGATCCGTAATGTTGGGCATAGACCCATGTAAGCGAAGAGTATGAAGCTTACTCACCCATCAGCAATTTCATGCACACATAGCATATAGTCGACAGCACCTCACTAGAATGAATATTACATTACGCATCTATCGCCATGACCGCATCAGAGGACGTCGAGCAAGCGGCTGAGCTTCGTCAAAGGAAGTCAAGAAACCACCGCACACCTTCAGTCGCCACAAGACGATTCGTCGGCCGCATCGGTGGAAATCAAGAATTCACAGTCTCTCCAGATGACTCCGATTTTGGTTCCGTTGTATCCAAGCAACCGGATGCCGCCGCAGATTTCACGTGGTCAGAGAGTCTTGGTCTCGCTGGATTCACCGATGTCGACTTGTGGAAGCAAGCCACCATCGAAGGTGTCGCTACCTGTCTTCAGACTTATGTTGGGGGATTGTACGCTATCGGATTGGCACCTGCAATCACCGAGACGTCCTTGGGGCCGATCACGCCTGCAGCGTTTGGAGCCTTGGCCAACGTGCTTGTGATCTCGCTGTTCATCTTCTCCGCTGGACCAGTGTCGGGGGGTCATCTTAACCCTATGATCACCATGGCGACGTTTACTGCGAGGCTGTCGGCATTGCCGAGGACGGTGCTTTACATCATCTTCCAATGCACCGGAGCAGTTGTAGCTGGGTTCCTGGTGCGGGCAAGCCTGGGAGCACCGCCATCTTCGTTTCGTGCGGCGCCGGGCTGCTATATCGACTCAGCGCTTGTGACTCCGGGTCAGGCGTATGTGCTCGTATCCGTTCTATAAACCGCGGAGTTGACCTCTTATAGATACGCGCTGGAAACCATGACCTCTTTTGCGCTCATATTCGTCGGATTCGGTGTCGGTCTGGACCCACGCCAAAGGGATGTCTTCGGACCTGCACTCTCTCCCATTCTGGCACGCTGTCCCACTCTTCCAGAGCGTGTAGTAGATCTGACGGACTCGTAGGTTGGCCTTGCGCTAGGTCTTTGCACATTTGCTTCATCGATTGCGAAGCCTGGGTACGCGGGTGCATGTACGTTACAGCAACCATTACCGTGGGGGACTGTACTGACTGAACAAGCTCTGAACCCAGCAAGGTGTCTCGGCTTAATGGCAGCTGCAGGTAGGCGCTCACTTACTAGGCCATAGTTGCTGCTAAACTTTATACAGAGAAGTTCGAGTACCACTACATTCACTGGTGCGGTGGCATGACGGCCGCAGTACTGAACGGAATCCTGTACTGGGCAATCCCAATCTACAACGAGTAGCTGCAATTTGCAATAGATAGACTACAACCAGTAGTAATGTAGTTAATGTAAATAAGTTTGACGTATGTAGAAATTAATCTTGAGATGTGGTGAAGTGTCGTGTTGTGGCGAGGAGTTTTCGTGATGCTGAAAGGGACCACGACAGTTCGAGCCAACTCCGTCCGTGCGTCAGCGCTAGCTTGACCTCTTCTAGCGCCTCGCTTACGCTCATGGAAAACTCCCACTTTGATTTCGACCGCGACCTCTTCGACAATCGACAATCGACACCACATCTCGACGCCGCCGCCATCATGTCGCAGCTCTCCAAGATTGCCCCCAACAGCCCGTCGCGGGCCTCGCCCTCGGAAATCGAGACGGCCGTCAACAATGCCCTCGAGGACCTCCAGAACAACATCTCCGACATGAAGAGCGCTCTGCGCCCTTTGCAGTTCGTCTCTGCCCGCGAGGTAAGATGAAGCACTACCTCGCCTAGATACCTCCATTCGATGCGCTCTCGGGCTTCGTCGCCATCGCATACCCACACACTGTTGAATAGAAGAGGCGTTGGGCACTGGACAGCTTTGCTGACACCAGGATTCTTAGATCGAGGTCGGCCACGGCAGGAAGGCTATTGTCATCTTCGTCCCGGTTCCCCTTCTCCAGGGCTGGCACAAGGTGCAGCAGCGGTTTGTGTACCCCTTGCTGTTGACAAACGCCGTGCTAATGTTTCCAGTCTTACCCGTGAGCTCGAGAAGAAATTCTCTGACCGCCACGTGCTCCTCGTTGCCTCGCGCCGCATTCTCCCGCGCCCCAAGCGCTCCAACCGGTCTCGCTCCAACCAGACCCAGAAGCGCCCGCGCTCGCGAACCCTTACTGCGGTCCACGACTCTATCCTGACCGACCTCGTCTACCCCGTCGAGATCGTTGGCAAGCGTCTCCGCACGAAGGAGGACGGCACCAAGCTTCTCAAGGTCGTGCTCGACGAGAAGGAGCGTGGCGGCGTCGACTACAGGCTGGACACCTACTCCGAGGTCTACAAGCGCCTCACTGGCAAGACCGTCAACTTCGAGTTCCCCCAGAGCGCGACATCCGACTACTAGGCGGTCGATTGGGCATATATGGGTCAGGAGTCAGGCTTGGGCATGCATGACGTGTACTCGGCATTAAAAATGACATGAAATGGGCCTGCATTCGGGCGTTCAGATACCACTTTCAATTGACTATGTGAACTGTTGACATCTTGCTACGTGTCCGTGCGTGCACATTAACAATGATTTGCGACACTTTCACGTCCCACTACTCTCGGTCTAGCTCCGGATAGTGTCTGAAGATGCCCTCGCTGTATGGCAATCGTCGGTCGCTTGCGAGATATTCCTTGAGTCCACTCTGCTCCTTCACGCTGGGATAGAAGGTGTCGAACAGAGTAGGATACTCCTTCGCGCGTGCTTCCAATTCCTTTGGGAAGGCGAACTTGAGCCCATCAAGCACATGCCACGCTGTTGTGTCCGCATAGCTGAGCTTGCTCCCAACGAGGAACTTGCCCTGCCCTGCCTCGTTGCTCTTCAACACGCGCTCAAAGAAGCCGAAGAATTTAGGAATCCTGCTCTCTCTGAAATCCTTGGCCTTTTTCAGCGCTTCGTCCTTTTGGTCCTCGTAATATAGCTGCGAAGCAATTGGGTGGTGTGTATCGTGCGTCTCATTGTTCAAATCAAGCGCCGTGAGCGTGTAGCTCAGAACCCAATATTTGTCGGCCTCATCCTCGCCGGCCAGCCCCAGCTTATCGCCCAAGTATGCGAGGATGCTAGGTGTCTGGGTGAGGACGAGGCTCTTCCCGTTCTTGCCTTCGCCGGGGACACGGAGGGCGGGAGGTGCGAAGGCGGGTGGGTTGCCGTCGGCGTCGCCTGTGCTCTCGGCGGATATCAGAGCCAGCACAGATTGGATGCCGTCTTTGGATGTGTTGGCGGTGTCCGTGTAGGATGTACCTGTTGCTTCGAGGACGAGGCGTATAAATTCGCCGCGGCCGGGGATGGATGGCCAGTAGAGGAGCTCGTAGGGAGGCTGGGTGCGGGCTTTCTTTGTGGAGGACATTGTGAGGGGGCGGTGGTGGGTGGGGAGAAGTGGGAGAAGCTGTCAGGTGTCAGTGAAGGGGGGACGCTCATGTGTCTGCAAGCTGCAAGCAGCGGGGTTGTTGCGCTGTGAGACTGGAGCATGCTACGGTGCGGAAGTGCTCACCTCGGGCTTTCGTAGGAGGAAGATGTTGGATGCGCGATATGGTCGAATGCGAGCAAGGAGCATTCAATTGACGCGAAGCTAGGTGGGCGGAAGATGATGTGGGCGAGCTGTCATCGTGATCGTCGCGGTTCGGTTCCTTCTCGTCATTGTGGGGTTGGTTGCAAGAGGAGCGGCACCCTTGCTGGGAGCTAGAAGATCGCTAGTGACGCGAAGCTTTAGCGACTCATCACGAGGACCTCAGGCTAGAGTCTCGGGTTGGGAGAGACACCATCGGGCGACTGGTTGGGATCCCATGGAAAAGAGACTCAACAGCTGCATGGGCGCCAGCTGTGAAGCTGCTATTGGCACCACAACCATCCCACATTTCGTGTGACGCTATGGCGCGGGCGCACAGCGATACGCTTGCGTGTGCCGCAGCTTTGTCGTCGCAAAAGGCGGTCTATAACTGCACGCAGACCCGCAAAGAGCATCCCCTCTCGTCACCAAGGAAAAAAAGATCCATTTGCCTGTGAGCTGTCGCGTGAGATTCGCGAGGATTTGCTGTTCCCGTTTCTACATTCGGCTAGCGTGAGCCATACCCTCACGCTAAATTAATCGTCGCAGCCTCCATCGCTCTCCTCGTACTGAACATTAACAACAACCCCTCTTTGCAATCTTTCAGCTCCAGTTGACTATGGTCGGGATCACAATGGCGACTGACTTCAACACCACCGACTTTGTCACCCAGATGAACCACTTTCAGGCGTCTGATGATGCCCGCCAAAAGCTGTTTGCGGTTGGTCCTCCTCTCGTCGTGGTCTCAGTCACCTCTGACAAAAACAGCATATGCTTGAGCAGTATACCTCTTTGCTAGAAGAGCATGCCAACTTAAAAAATGACTACACGAGCGAGCGGGATATACGCCGCAACTACCAAAAGGCTGTTGATCAAATGCAGCGACAGGTGCAGGACATACACCGCGAGCTGGTGAGCTGAACGTTAACCTTACGTGCGCCCTCGTACCCTGACCACTTTTACAGGAAAACAGTTCGTTTGTGCTTGCCCTTATTGATGGCGACGGAGTTATTGTAAGTCGTCTTCAAATTCTTTTCCGACCGGAAAGATCGCGTCTCACACCTCCCAGTTTCAAGACGCCCTGCTACAAGCAGCTGCGAACGATGGTGGTTCCGAGGCAGCCTCCAGGCTACAGCATGCCATCCGCTCCCACATTGCCTCACTCTACGCCAACTCTGGTCATTGGCCTATAATGGTGCACATTTATGTCAGCCTCGACAAGCTCGCTCAGAAGCTCGCTTCGGTTGGCCTGCTTAGCCATCCGCAACAACTGCGAAACTTTGCCCAAGGCTTTTCCGTCAATCAACCTCTATTTAGTATTATCGATGTCGGTCATGGCAAGGAACGTGCTGACCACAAGATTAAAGGTACTGCTTTTCGCGCCGCTCGCTTTGTTTTGCTAATCCTGTGTGAACGTAGAAATGCTTCGCACCTTCAGCGACAACCCCACATGCAAGCACATTGTCTTTGGTGGTTGCCATGACGCCGGCTACCTCCTGAACCTTGACCAGTATAAGCATCATGCGCATAAAGCTGCTCGTATTACCCTGCTTGAGTCCACGCCCGCCTATCGAGGCTTTATGGACTTACCGAACTTCCAGCACGCCCAGTTTGATAATGTCTTCAAGAACACTCCCCTTCCAGAATACTATGCACAGTCCTCACAGGCTCCCGTACAGTCTCCGGTGCAAGCTCCAGCTACGACGGCATTTCAGCCATTGAAGCGCACGATGACCAGTGGCTCTCCTACCCCAGCTCCTATCAGCGCAACACCGGTGGCGTCCTCTCCTAGCACAACGGTATCATCGCTTGCCTATCCGACACCCGACTCGACTGAAGCTTCATGGGCCATAGTCGGCAAGACTGGCGTCTCACCTAACGAAAACATTTCCATTGCTTCAAAGCCCAATCCCAAGAAGAAATATGTTTACTACAACAAAGAAGGGCAGCGTCTTGATGAAGCTCTCCCAACACGCGAACATGCTGCTGCACATTCCATCGATCAGCGAATGAAGAAAGCCGGCCGGAACCTCTGCAACCATTGGCATCTCAACAAGGGCAAGTGCCATAACAAGGACTCGTGCAAGTTCCAGCACGATCCCAAATTGACGCCTGCGGAGTTGACTGCGTTGCGATACAAGACCCGGAGCCTTGCGTGCAAAGATCGCTACTGCGAGAATTTTGATTGCTGTAAGTTGAGCCTCTGCTCTCTATCCGATTTGGCCGTGACGGTACTGATGGAATTCACAGATCTGGGCCATCAATGTACTTTCGAACGCGACCAAGGATCTTGCCCGTACCCAGACTCCTGCAACCTTGCCAATACTCACGGTATGGACAAACAGAAGTTTTCTCGCTGGGATGAGCAGGGAAACGAGCAGACTCTGGGTTGAGTGGATCGTTCGTCGTCACTCTTCAATATCGCACAATTACTGTTGGCATGTCGATAGCTATTCTTCATCAGAAACCTGTATTTACTCGGCAACGTAATATCTTATCTTGATGTTATCTCGGGAAATGGTCGTCGGATATCTAAACCTAAATGCCGCTTATACTCAATCTTTACATCATACTTCCCTCGTAGGGACTGTGTCTACCAAGCTTGTGATGCGCTTGGTTTGTCCTCGCTCAACTCTTCACACACGGCTTTATTTTCAGGAACTGTGTCGCCTAGCTTCGATGAGATGTACCTATGGTCGAGACGAAGTAGCTGCCCGATGACTTTCGTGATTCGTATGCTGTCAACCCGGCTACTTCACTGTTTCTTCCTATACCACAGCTTGCGGAACTTGATACATCTACCAGAACCGTCTGCACATTACAGATGAACTGTTAGCTCTACTTGAGGATGATGTCGCGTTCAAATCAAGTCTGGTATTATATTACAGAGCATGTTGGTATGATCAGTACCACTCAATTAGCGAACATTGTTCAATTTATTCAGCAAACGTGATGTCTAAAATTTGAAGGTGTATTGAAAGCTATGCGAACCAGCACACAAGACAAAAGCTAATAATTAGCAGCCCTAACAAGCCACGGCCTCACCATAATCAAGGACCGGAGTAGCAAGCTCTAGGACATCAAAACTAACACAGCCAGACCAGTCCCACCGTTTCACCTCCGGCTCGACTGTCAAACTCCACACTAACTGCTCTACAGTAGGTCTCATCTCAAGATCGACTCCCAAGCACGCCGTGACAATATACCTCAGCTCTTTCGAGTACACCTCGTTCTCCATGACATCGAACGGTAACGAGTCATAGCGACGCTTACCAGGATGCCTCTCTGCAAATATCAAACACCACATCACCAATCCAATCTGGTAGATATCCGACCGCAGCGAGAAGGCAGGCGATTCCGGCGGTGCAAAATTAAGGTCTAACCTCTCAGTGAGATAGGGATCAGATTTCCCGGCCGCGATATCGCGAAGAGAAGTGGAGCAGCCGAAGTCACCGAGGACGACACGGGGAAACTCACTATTAGGTTTGGCATCGATAGTGAGAAAGATGTTGTTGGGCTGGATGTCGCGATGATATATGATGTTCCACTTCGCATCCATTTCAAATCCGTCCCTCGCATCTCCAAGCTGACAATAACTCACCGCCTCGACCAGACTGCGCAATACATGCCACAGAAACTGTTCCCGCACAAGGAGTTCCTCACCACCCCTAAGAGAGTTTATCATATCCCCCAGACTCCCATTGTTGCAGAACCCCGTCCAGATGGTGGCGCTTGGCTGTAAGAGACAGCGCGAAGCATTGAGATCGTATTGCTCGAGGTGGCTAATGTTGGGGTGGCCGCGTAGTTGGCAGAGGATTTCTATTTCGCGGGCGGCGAAGCCGGAGCGGACGTCGTCGGGTGGGATATGCTTTTGGACGAGGAGCTTTTTGATATAAGGGTCGTAGACGAGGTATATACCTTCATTGTTACAACCAAGGAAGCGATCTTGTTGGAGGTCGCGGATCAGAGTGTAGCGGGATGGAATAATGGAGGTGGACATGTTGTTGGTAGATGTGCGAGCGACGTCTCTGACACGGGGACCTGGTGGTTGTCTGCCTTCTAGAAGAGATATAAAGTGACATTTGTAAGAGTTTTAGACAGAGCAATAATGTGCATACACAGCGGTTGAACTGGATCGACATTGTGATTCAAGGTGTGGCTTCTGGGGTGATCTTTGACGAGAGTGCGGAGAGTGACTTGATATGGTGATGAGAAAATGCTCAAGTATACTTGGATATGATCAGTGTTAGTTACGAAGAACAACTCAGTTCCGCATTCACTTTATCACACTATATATCTATTAGTCTCCAAAGTTTCTGAGTGCGCAGCTTGCTGGTCCGCGCAGCTTCCTGTCCGGACACGTTCTCATGCCATGACTCAGCGCATCCTTCAAGTACTCAGCTCTCGGCACATAAGTCCTGTCTAGTCCGAAGCTCTGACCCGCGCTGTGGGATACGAATAATAGAATTTGGCGCGCGGCGCCGATCGAGCGCCTCTCTGACATTGTGACCAAAGTTGGAGGATCTTTGGCTGAATTTGACTATATCTGTGAGTTCGGTATGTTCCGTGATTGATTCATCTGGATTGTTAATCCTTCTTTGTTGCCGAATCAAACTTAACGATCAACAAAACAACACCGTGTCGCGGTGAATGTAGCAAAACATTGGGTACGTCCAAATGATACTGCATTGGATATCATTGTAGTCTGCGATTTAGGAAGCTAGGAAGAACGATCGATACATTTTTGCAGCCCTAGACAGTGCAAGATAGATACGAGGTGCCCGGGGTTTCAAGATGTACAGCCCCAAGTGCGACAAGGGTCGGGGTATATCTCATTGGCTGCCTGTGAAGTCTGTCAACTTTGCCATTTTATTACGAGCCCCAGTACCCGACTATATGCAACATCCTTACAATCTCACCCTCCTCGGATTCGCCATTTCCCATGCTCTGTCTCTTGGCTTTCCATTGATAATGATGACCGCAGTCCACCAGACTTGAGACCCTGTCCTCGTTTTCATCCCTCATTTCAAGGCGCTTTATTCAACACCTCGCCGGAAACTACAGCCTCATCGCTTAATGATGGTGAATGCAAATTACGAAGCACTTCTACAGGAGGCTGCACTAGATCCGCCACCTGGTGTAGTGTCCGACTTTGCTAACCCTGGCGGAAGCCATTCACTTGGGTATGGCATCGTCATCGCAACCTCCATCATCGCAACTGTCGCTGTCGCATCACGATTGGTGAGCAGCACTATTGCTAAGAAGTTTGTAGTTGAGGACTTCTTGGTAACAGCAGCCTTGGTATGTAATAACATTACTAACACGGTAATACCGTGGCTCATGTACACGGAAAGAAGCTTGAGTGCTAACTGATATCGAAGGGTATTTTCGCGGGAAATCAATACGTTTTTTGGAACATCTGCAAATGGCCAGGAGCCTGGGTACACCAATGGAATGTCCAGAATGGGACACTAATTCATATCCTCTATGTGAGTACCTGCCTGATACCTGCTTCTTTCTTGACAGTCGCTTGGTGCTAGCGCTTATATTATCTAGAGCGCTCATATAACTGGTGTATTCTACGGACCCATTGCTGTGTGCATCAAAGTTGCCATTCTGACCAACTGGCTGCGTATATTCGTCCCGAAAGGTGTGCGCAACACTTTTTACTGGGTACTCCACACCTTAATTTGGACCAACATCACTTTTTATACGATTACGACTATAACGGAAATCTTCCGCTGTTGGCCACGTGAGAAGATCTGGAACCCTTGGTATGAAGGAGGAATATGCTCCGTCCACATATTAACGCAGAATCTCGCAACTAGTGTGCTGAATTTTACTTCGGATACAACTATCCTCGCCATCCCACAGTGGGTTATTTGGCGTCTTACACTGCCGCCTAAACAAAAGTATGGCATGTCGGTGCTTTTTATAATTGGCATTGGGTTCGTAAACTCCATTCTTACCGCAAATGTGTTACTAACCTTTCGCGTATAATAGCGCGTGGATCATGGGTGTGGTTCGTACGGGATACATAGTCAAGTTGCATCATTCCGAAGACGTGACCTACCAGATAACTGGTCTTGGCTTTTGGACTCTCTGGGAAATCGCGACTGGTTTTCTCATTATGGGTATTCCTACATTCCCAAGGATCGCCAAAGCTATACCAGTACCCGAATCGGTCTCTTCGTTTCTCCGTTCGTGGCGGGGTAGTAGCAGACAGAGTGGGCCAGTCAGTACCAGCAGATGGCGCATCATGTACAGACCGAAGTCTCGGAGACATTACAGCGTTTTCGAGGTTGGAAGCGAATTGAATACGCATGAATTGGCGTCGAGAAATAGTGCCGACGAGATCAGAAGCAGTAGCGACAACGTGCAGGAGCCAGAGGTGGTTCATACGATGAAAGGGAAAGTTAACATTAGTCACTTGCGAACTGTCTGACGGAATCTATTATTCTGAACGTGTGCAGCTATAGAACCATAAAACTATCAAGCCAAGTTCAACACACCTTGTGCTTCAGACGATGAGTCTTGTAAAGAGTTTGTGCGAGGTCGTACCTTGCGGCATGGGCGGCGCAGCGCCCGACAAGGCATGGCCGTGTTTTCCAACTGTTTCCTTACATTGACCATCGAAGTTGAATACGCGGGCAACGGTTATCGAGCGAGGTGGGAAACATGCAGTTCCTCCAACGCATGGAATGCTTCTTGATCGGGACGGAACGTTAGAGGCTGGACAGTGAGTGGGAATGCTGAGGTGGCTATACTAGATGTAGAGAATTAAATCTCGGAGCGCGAGGTAGGCGAATAGACTGCAGGTGGAAAACTTTGCTGACGTGCTTATAGATACCTAGCAACGAGCGAGTCTTTCTGCGAGTAGCGAGCGGCGGGTGCCGTGGTGCAACAAAAGGCTGACAGGGTAGTCATCCTTTGCAGTGTGATCAGGGAGAGACCACATCTGATTAGGATTAGCGTAGTCAGGGACAGTTCCCTTCCTCCCAGGCATACGGTGCCTCCTTCGCCCTGCTGCGAACTCAAATCTAACGTCAATCTAACACCTCAACACCGAGAAATAACCCATTCGCATCTCCGACTTTTATGTCGACCGGGATAATACGGAATGGCCGTGGGCATCAATGGGTGCACCAAAAACACGACATGCACTCCTGACCTTCCTCCTACAACAAGCGGCCATACGCGCCGCTCACCGTGCTGTATTCCAACCTTGTGGAGGTACCGTTCGTATCTCGCGTATGACGCTGGGCCGTGCCTGTTGAGGAAGTCGGTCAAGACCGCATAAATTAGGATTGAGTATTGATGCTCATCACAGTTACACAGGTATGCAAGAGTGAAGTGGGGCATTGGGAACTCCTACGCAACGAGCAATCCCAAAGTTGTCCGGACCAAACCGGTCTTCCGTTTCCGGTGCGATGGACTTTCGTGCTTGGAGCTAGTGACAGAGAATTGGGGCGACGAAGACGCAGTTCGGCTGTTCTTTTGGACGTGTGCTCGGACGGATCCTATGTCGGATAACGGTCGTCTCCCAAGATGTTGAAATTTTATCAGAGCGACTTAAGACAAAGAATCGAGAGATGCACTGCATTACGAGCATCATTTGAGTGGTCAGGCTCTGTGTTTGGGACAATACCAACACTCGGAGTTTAGCATCCCTCGACCCGAACAGACAAAGAATATTTAGCCGAACAGCAAAGCCTATCGTTTGCGGGTTGCCCAAGATTCGGCACTACAAGGCGCCTATTGGAATGGCTGCAGCCACCCGCTCCGTCGCTGGTGCTGTCAGATGAATGGGTCTCAAATTGAGGCCGGGCTATCATGTATGCCTAGGCGCGTCAGCGCAACGATGGGATTGGGTGGCCGACGCATAAAATTTGGCGGCGCAGTCGAGACGACCTCCAGCGCAACCGCCGAATCGCAACCAACGTTTGAGGTTGCATAGCACGACAACCTAGTCTGCAATTTGTCAAGCTTGGTGCAGCCCTTAGCCGATTGCTCTAGACGCCCCGACGACTCACTGCAATGTAGCACAACGGGCGCGCCGGCCCAATCCGCTTGCGTGGGCGATCTAAAAAGAGGAGAGTTGCCCGCCAGACCCCGGTTTGCTGCATGTAATTGAGCTAGAGCCACCTTCCTTTTAGCTCGGCTGATCTTCCGTCAGCGCTCTTTGCGATAGACCACGGCAGATGTTCCGGTGTCTTTTCCCAGGTACCACCTCCCTTCGCTGTGCACTTCGACGCGGATGCTGGGACCGACCAGAGTGTTACAGCTTTAGTCCGACTCGCAGATCTTCCTTATCAAGCGTCTCCGCCCATCTGCAACACGGCAGCAATGTGAAGCGCGGTTCACCGTCGCTTGTCAGCCTTTCCGAGCCAAACGCAACACCCACTTCTGGCAACATTATGAGACATGTCTGCCTTCTCACCAGAAGAACTGGCGTACCTGCAAGCGCATAGGGACGATTCGAGAGTACGTGAGATACGCTGGGTCTACAGGCAAGTCTTACGTCTACGAAAGGCTTCACGGTCGCTAACGTACTCCAGTGTTCCGATCGCATGCGCTACACTCAGTACGGCATTGCGGTTGTGGGCCAAGCGAGTAGGACGGAATGGAATCACCTTGGATGACTGGTTGATCGTTTTCGCAACTGTAGGGTGTCCATTATACATGGCTATGAACACTATTTAACATTCGAACAGATATGTCTGATTGGTCAATGTGCGTCGGGTCTGGGATACGGCCCACCACATGGCATGGGAAGACACGTCGTTGCTGTTGAACCGTACGACTTGATGATGGTCCGAAAAGTGCGGGAGTCGAAGCTTTTGTCGTGAAACCCTCGCTGACCCGGACTGTAGGGCGACTACGTCTTCAGCCACTTCTATGACTTCGCCCTTGTTTTCGTCAAGCTCGGGATCCTCGCCTTTTACTACCGCGTCTTCGTGGTCTCCCTGTTCCGCAAAGTCGTACTCGCGACCGCCGCATTCGTCATCGCGTGGGGAATCGGCATAACGGTGACACTGGCGCTCGTATGCCGACCGATAGAGGCATTTTGGGACGTTACCGTGAAGGGAAACTGCCTCGAGCTCGTCACATTCACATACTTTACCAACATCTCGAACTTGATCACTGATATCTGGATTTTCCTGATGCCGATACCGGTCATCTGGCACCTGCAATTGCAGACGAAGAAAAAGCTCATGCTTTCCGTTATCTTCTCTATCGGTCTAGCGTATGCTTTTCCTTCCAGCATCAGTGAGTCCATCTGCTAACAGTATGCCATAGAACTTGTATCGTCTCGTCGATTCGTCTCACCGTCGTTCTGGGTCATGGGAACCCCGATTTCACATGGTACTACGTCCCTCTGGGCGCATACTCCGCCTTCGAACCCCTTGGCGGCATACTCTGCACCAATCTCCCCATAATATGGCACATGTACCGAAAGCGTCGCCGAAATTCTAGTCTCCTACCCGGCTTGTCCGGCTTCAAGTCATCCGACCCGAGTTCCTCCGCAACCATCGGTTCTCGACGGATTCGAATCGCGAGATCGCTCGGCCTCAGTAACGCGGTAGAGACGGGCACGGATAGCCAGGCGAGAACTATATTGGGCAACGAGGAAGAGGGCCAGAGTGGGTGGAGGCCGGAGATGCAAGAGAGCCCTGCACAGGCAGAGAGGGCAAAGTTCTTTGGCAAAGTGGAGAAGTTGAAGACAGATGCGGTCGAGGTGGTTAATGAGGCGGGGGAGAGTTCTGATAGTGCACCGCAAAGAAAGAGCTGGAGTGGACCCTCAAGAGGTACACCGAAAAATCCGCAGGGTATGCGGAAAAATGTTTGGGAAGTTAGGAAGAAGTGAGGTCTCTTCCGACCTGCGCATTGCTCTCCGCACACGCATCGCTGCACACGCACCTTTCAGCGACTTGGCGTTTTCCCTTGGGCCTTCTCTCTTTACATTACGATATACCCGGGTTTTTGTTGGGAAAAAGGAGAGGGACATATTGGACTCTCAAGGGACACAGGTGGACAGTGTCTCGGCGCTATTTGGGGTTCCCCACGGTCACGACAACACGATACTTTCTACGATTTTCTTCTGAACCGGCCGTGTCTACTGGCTAATTCTTGTACTCTATCTTGGTGTACCACCGCTGTGCGCTTGTGAATAATGTTCAAATCTTGGTTCTGGTTATATTGCTTTCCACATTCTCAGTTCGAGTACCAAAGATCGACGTCCACATCTATAGCGCACGGTCTAGTCCGCCAAAGCCGTAGATCGTCCCCGCTTCCGTCCCGACCGCGTCCCAACCATCGCATTCGCGCCTTCGGCACGAGCCTTTCCCGAAAACCAACTCTTGCTTGCCGTCAGCCACTTCCTGGTCAAGCGATCCTTGCGCAATTTAGATCCACGACTCACAGTGTCACTGCAATGTAGGAGGCATGATTATAGGCGTGCCTCGTTACTGATTATGCTGGGCTAGATTAGGTCCGGAAGACAACTTAGCTGCACGGGCTGGGAGCATCGAGCAGCTGCCCTTTGGGTAAACTCGCGCTGCTGCAAATTGATTACTTTTACGATGCTACATCGGTGATGAGGGTAAGCGGCGGCGACCGGGTCTGGAATGGGAAGCTGGGGGCAGGGGTAGACGAGTGAGGGTTGGGAGTTGGTGTGATTGGTTCAGTGTTTCGGCCGATAGTGAAGGTGTTTTTGCAACACAAGAAAGATTCGAGAAGGCTTTTCCGAGAGAGTCGGCCTCGATCACTAATCGACTATGTGACATACCTTGCTTGCACGACAACGTAATTTCAAAGTCCCCATCTCAGAAGAATTCGCTGTCACTGCACTTGCAGGTTTGGTCTTGACAGCTCGTCTACCACTGTACTTCGAGACATGCTAGAGGTGTATTCTATTGCATCGACGTGAGGGAGCTTGATATTATACAAGTACCTGATCAATATGGCACCTTGTCAGCCTGCTCCAACCACCAATCGCACCTAGCCCCCCTCCCACCTTCCCATTCATACGCATCCGCAACCTTCACCACATTTGACACACCCGGATCAGTGTAAACAAGATAATTCAGATCGTCCGTAACATTCTTCCACTTCGGCACTCCACCCGTCGCATTCAAGCTCAAGAGCATCTCACTGCCCTCTTTCCAAACCGGCCACTCCACATTCCCATTCCCATCCTTCGGCACGGTACTATTACTCGCGCCGCCCCTCGCATCCTCCGCCGAGATAGTCGGATCATCGTATACGATGAAGTTGCCCCAGATCTTGCGGAAAGCATGCTTGAACGATTGACCTGGCATCGTGGTGCCGGACCAGAGCGCTTGGAGATCGAAGCCGTGGTAGGATGGTGGAGCGGAAAACTGATACTTCCAGGCGGTTGGGAAGGCGGAGGCGAGCCAGTAGCTGGGGCAGGAGAAGGCGTATTCGGCGAAGAGGTTGAATGTGCGCTGTTGTTGGCCGGTGCCGAAGGTGGATTGGTTAATAGCCGTGGGAGCGGTAGTGCCGGACGTGGCGAAGAAGGGGAGGGATAGGTCGGTGGGTTGGTCGTCACCGTCGTAGGAGTATTGCGCTTCTAGCGCGGCTTTGTCTTCGTCGGAAAAATCGGGAAAGGTGGTATCGATGTAATCACGGAACGCGTCGAGGGTTCTTGTGTAGGGACTGACTGGGACGCCTTCGTTTGCCATGGTTCCGGAGAGTATACGCTTTCCGTTCAAGGCTCCAGGGCCGGAAAAGAGTTGCGATGATGGGCGGTCTTGGACAAAGGTTCCGTCTGTAACCGGGGTAAATGCGAAGGTGCCCCACGGACCAGCTTCTGAGACCTTAAAACTTGCGTTTTGCAGAACCTCGGTGTCCGCGTTGCGGAGACATTGAAGGGGATTCGAGGTGGTGCCGCACCCTGCAGCATTCTTGAAGTCCTTGTAGGCCTGGGTAGGTACGTCGTCGTTGTATTCATACTGACGTACAACCCATGGACTCGCAGCAATGATCTACCAGTGTGTTAGCATATGATCTTGCTCAGATTCTTTCAGATAGAAAACTCACATTCTGGAAGAGCGATGCCTTCTTGACACCTCCGTATGCCATCGCCTGGTACATGACTGCACCGGCGCCGGCACTCTCGCCAGCAATCGTCACGCGCTCTGAATCACCTCCAAACTTGCTGATGTATCTTTGCACCCACTGCAAAGCAAAGTTCATATCAAGTAGTCCTGCATTGAGCGCACCACCAGCTTCGACGTCATCGCCTGACAGAAAGCCGAAAGCGCCCAGGCGATACTGGATAATTACCGAGATGAAGGTGTTGTTATTTATGGTCATGAATTCGGTGGGGTCGAGACCAGTAGCGGAAAAGAGTCCGTAGCCGCCGCCATCTATGAGAGATGTTAGAATACAATGACTGCATGGATATTGGGGTCAATACTTACGGATCCACAAGAACACTGGGAGCTTCGTCGCATTGGCTGGCGCATACACATTGAGGAACAAGCAATCCTCATTCCCAAGCGCAGACGTGAATCCATACGCCGCCGGCGTCACTGCACCTGCACCCGTTTGAGGGCAGGCTGGCGGATCGCTCGTCGCTGGTTGTAATGTTCTGTTATTGGTAGGGGGTTTGGGCGCCGCGAACCTGAGGTTTCCGAGTGGGGGAGCGGCATAGCGGATGCTGCGCGATCGGATCAGGTCGAAAAGCCAACGTGAAACATGGAATTAAAGACGTACCCTTTGAAGATGTTGATGCTGTTGTTGGCGTCGTGATAGCCCTGGTACACGGAATATCCCAAATCAATCGAATCCGTCGATCGTGAAACGTGAGGCCTCGCTGTGATACCGACCGCCAGCGCGAGCGCGCTGATGAAGGCCCGCATGCTCATCGACCTCGTGAACGAAACCCGATATTGTCGTCGCGTGGTTCGAAAAGCAGCGACCCTGCGACTGACAAGAAGGCGAGATAGAGACAGAGGGTAAAGGCGGACCCGCAGCCGTGGCAACAGCGTCGTGCAGGCTTAATCTACGTCTGCCGCTGCGTGTGCTCCATACATACCACCCACGCGTTGCTCCCGGAGATTAGCCCTTGACGCAACACCTGCACCCAGGGACACGGCCCTTCCATGCGACACTTTCCGCCATGGGTGATGGACGAATTGCGACGGCGCGATGGCGTTTGCGGGACCGTGAGGAGGGTTTGCGGTGCGATTGTGTTCCTCTATCCTCCGCTATCACATAATCGGAATTGAATCTTGGTGCGAGACATCCGCTAGTCCCTGTGCGAGATAAGACGAGGGTCAACGTAGTCGGCTAAAAGTGTAGCTGTTGGACATGTGGAAACCATTCACAAAAGGAGCGTTCCTGCTGCTAGGAACTCGGCCTGAAGGTGTTCGTATTGGCTCCGCTTCTGCCGACTGCCTGCATGATTTAGCCCACTACGTCAACGGCGAAACAGCTGCATAGCGAACAGCCTTTTCAAACTATTGATTGATGCATCCAATAGATCGCGATGCAGGTATCCCGCCCGCGCAGAATAAGTCGTCGCCAAATGCTTCCAAGGTCGAAAGCCTGGTCCGTACTCCAAAAGGCGCGAAAGGCTGTCTTTCCAACAGCAAGATGAAATGAGGTCGCTCGTCGCCGAGACACACGTCCCACAGTTCTGGCGCATGGATCCGCCCAGTATACGATATTGAGTCACATCCGGGTTCTTGGGCCCAATGGCGACCGACCGGGCAGGAAAGAACAATGCAGAACGCAGCGTGGTCGCCGAATCGGTCGTTTATACCGCTGACTAGAGAGAGTGTCAGTGACTCTTCTCTGTGGCTGATGTAGAGAGTGGTTCCACCATGAGCACCAAGATCACACGTGTTCGCTGCTTCGAGCTCCAACTTGGTCCCCGAAATAAATATTCTGGCCACGACGTGCTAGGTATATGTATCTGCAGACGCTTCATGCGGTGTAGGCATGGCTGCTGTGCCGCATCTTACTCATCATCATACACAAAAGAAGTAATACCCAGGAGAACATCGGTTCGCCCATGAGCTCAATTATACACACATCGAACGCATCGAAATAGTTTACACCGCAAGCTTCGGCACTTTCCCTTTCCATACACTGAGTAAATGGAATCACATCGCCTTGCAAGTCTGCCGATACACGCCACCATCCATCACAGAACTTCATTCTCCTATGCATACACCAAGTGGTGTATGAATTGAGCGTCGAAACCCGGGCCATTTAATGATCTCCCGTCTGGAAATCTCGCAAATCGAAAACTCGCTACTTATACGACTTGCAAGCCATGTCCAGGTTCGCAGAGATACGCCAGCCCGACCATTTTCCTTCCTCAGACTCGTTCCACTATGAATTGGAAGATCGGTCCAAGCTGAAGATGCTGTGGAATTGGTCGAAAGTAATTGGCACATCCTTGCCCTCTCCGTTCTTCCAGGCAAGGAATCGGTGGATAGAGCCAGTAAGTTTATCCACATCAACGAGATATTCGGAGGGAACAGGGATCTCGAAAAGCCTGGAGTCGGTTTGTACGCGAGCAAAGTAATTGATGGTGGAATTGGAAGTGTCTATGGCATCAGTGCTGCTGATATTCGCCGCACCTTTGCCTTCAGTGCCATTCACACCGGTCACGGATTTGGTTCCGGTTGCCTTGACATCAGTCGCATTTTTCGTAGGCCATTCAGCGGTCTTGGGTGAACCATTGGCCTTAGTGACGTCTGTATTAGTAGCGCCGTGGGTCTTGGTGCCATCAGTCGTACGGTTGGTGTTGATCGTGCTTTTCGTAGCCTCAGTTTTTGTTGGTTGCGCTGCAACGCCCACTGCGGTAGCGGTATTTAGCATACTAGAATATAGATTGCTGGAGGTTGCCACCGCACCGAGCATCAGCAATTCCTCCTCTGTATGTCCCTCAGTAGTAGGTGCTTCAAGGATCCTCAACTTGTCCTTATCAGTATTCGATGTAGCTCCTAATTCCATGGCTGGACCGTCAGCAATTGAAGTCGCGATGCGATCTTCCTTCTCTGGCGATTTTGCATCCTCCCAACTCTCCTGTGATGTTTCGCGCGTCGTTGCAACCTCAAAGTCTCCCGTTGACACTCGCGTAGATTGGCGTGTGGATCGTCGAGTACTGTTACTGTTGGACGAAGCTTTCTCGGGGGAAACGTTCGGTTCCTTCTTGACACTGT
>Ga0247733_1000206_pt1 | contig 65959 bp, 62 predicted proteins | sample UWRJL043104R2_FD_180932 | JGI IMG/M metagenome (GOLD analysis project Ga0247733, IMG submission 180932) | Plant litter microbial communities from Arlington Agricultural Research Station in Wisconsin, United States - UWRJ-L043-104R-2 | ecosystem: Environmental > Terrestrial > Plant litter >...
GTGCTGATCAAGCTCTGGAGTGGGAGGTCGTCACCGCAAACGGCACCCTTGTCACTGCATCTCCCACCCAAAACTCTGATCTTTTCTGGGCACTCAGTGGAGGTGGAGGAGGTACCTACGGCGTAGTCCTTTCGCTCACCGCGAAAGCTTACAGAGACGAGCAAATGGGTGGTGTCAGCTTAGTTTTCCAGACTCCCACAGCAGCCGACAACGCACTCTGGGACGCCGTCACTTTCTTCCAGCAAGACGTGCTCGCGGATATTGTGGATGCAGGTGCACACGTTCAGTGGGGTGTTTACGGACCTGCGTTCATGCTTTCCGAAGCCACCATCCCGGGAGCGACAGCGGCCGACATGCGTAGATTATTCGCGCCTTTCACCAAGTACCTCGACGACAAAAGCATCCCATACCAGATTAACGCCACCGAGTATAGTACATTCTTAGAGCATGCAGAACACTACATTGGCCCACTTCCATACGGGGCCATCCCAGCAGCTCAGATCCAAGGCGGTGTTATGATCTCTCGTTCCACCGCCACCGAAAACGCCACAACTCTCATCTCCACTATGCGCGACATAGCTCTGAGCTACCCAGCTTTCTATGTCGCCTCCTATGCCCTCGATGTTTCCTCATCGCCTTCTTCCCCCAATGCAGTGCTTCCGGCGTGGCGCGACGCTCTCTCCTACGTCGTCGTCTTTCAGTCCTGGAACTTCACTGCACCGGTCGAGCACATGCAAGATCAAGAGCGAATTTTGACAGAAGAGATTATGCCATCGTTGCAAGACTTGGCAAGCGGTGCGTACTTGAATGAGGCGGACCCCAGAAATCCGCGATGGAAGGAAGAGTTCTATGGCGAGAATTGGGCTAAGTTATCGAGTGTGAAAAAGAAGTGGGATCCTGAGGCGCTGCTTTGGGCGAGGACGGCGGTGGGGAGTGAGGAGTGGGTGGAGACTGGAGAGCAGCGGTTGTGCAGAGCTGGAACTTTGGCTTGAGCTTAATACTACTTGTGGGGTTTTTGTAGACTGCTTTACCCAGTGAAATCGTGCACCGTCTCGCGTGGTGTGATCCTCTTCCAGTGCCAGAATCTCGCTCAGCCATGCCAGCCTTTCATTGGCCCGATTCGGAAGTTATGGCTGCACGTCCATAAGTACATAATTGCGGCAGAATAGATGCAGCCAAATCAAACGTTCAAGTCCTCTAACATAACTAGAGATGAGGTTCGTGGCGCCGGAAACCATCCAGTGTGAGCTGGCTGAATGCATGAGAATTATCGGCTGCAAAAATTCGACATGATCGCTGAGTCCACGCGTGGAAGGTGTTCGACGATACGAGCTGGAATAGGATGTTCTCGAATATCTTCGGGGATAGGTAGGGGAGGTGCGGCATCTTGATGATTGTTCGTGAGCGTGACACGGAATTGAAGAAACTGTTTGCGCTGTTCATTGCGCAGGCGCGGACGTAAAGGGAATTCCGGTATCAATCTATTTTAGCGCAGCATATCCCAGATTATTTCGCTTGAACATATATGCATTCGAGTGAAAGAAAGTGCACAATCTTACTCATCGTAATTCCATGGAGTGTTGCCATGGGAGTACTTGTCGAATCTTGTGGGGAGAGACATTCTATGTCCCACTAAAACTCTTCTTAGTTTTCGGCTTACACGGAAATGGAAATACAAAAGTTTTGATGAAGTGGTAAAGTGGTATCTATACTATATAGGTTCTCAAAGTAACCGTTGATGCTTCCAGGTCCGTAATTCGAATTTCGCCATGCCGAGTGCCACCCTGGTACATTTCTCCCGACTGTTGCAAGGAGAAAGGGTGGCACTGGAGAGATGAACAGGTGGAGTAAGGTCAAAAGCAAAACTTCAATTCGCAAAGCCTCGCCGGCTTTGACATACGTGCAATCCTATGACGCTACTACAGCGTAAAAGTGGTATGAGAGTGAAATAAGCCTTGACGATGAATGTGGGGTTTGACTTGAATACCATGGCTGTCCGGAGCACGAAGGCAAGGCTCACGATGCTAAATTGCGCCAAATTACCATTCCTTGATCCGAGAGAAGAATGGCGACTAGCACGGGTCGATCTCTTCACGATGATTTCCGAGATCGAGGGAGTTTCATTTTCCGGAAAGTCTTGACGTCGGGACAGTCCTTGGCCCCTCGCTTGAGCGTCTCGTTGCGTAGCATGATGTAGAAATCTTCTTTGTGTGGCCAGTCGCATAACGGCGGAAGTTGGACCCCATTGTCGAGAAGGAGCTGGACCATAGGTTTCTTCTTGCGGCCCAAAGCTATCTGGAGAGCGGTCATGAACTGCTTTCCACGACGTATGCTAACGTTCTTTTCGACTCCAGCATTCAGGACGGCCTCAGTGACGTGGAAGCTGCGGGACTCAACCGCAACAATGAGGGGTGTGGTGTGTTCCCAAGCCTTGTCTTTACTTATGAGACCATCTCCGAGCAACGACACGGCAACCTCAGCGTGACCGAGACCGCATGCGTATTGGAACATCTCGCGTGTGACTCTCGTTGGATGTTTGAAGTTCATAGACAGTACCGATTGCACCATGTCTGCTTTGCCAGAGCGAATGGCACGCTCCAGTAGACCATTGTGAACGAATTTACGCACTCGTGGCCCAGGGGTTGTTTCATGGTAGTCTACTAGCATCGAGACAATATCGGCGTTGCCGCCATCAATTCCACTCTTTATAGCATCTAGGGGTAGGTATTCTCGATCAACGGCACCGAGGACCGTATAATTGGTCTCACCGTCCCCCCTAGTCATCTTCAGGTGATCGACAATGACCCTGACCACCTTCGCATGGCCAAGTGTGGCAGCATTGGTGAGAGAGTTTCCGAACAGAGAGATGGCGTTTGAATCGTCTATGGAACATAAAAGTTCTTCGACAGATTCATGATCCCCAAGGGCGGCAAGGATTGCCAACTTGTCGATGTGTGCAGTGTTTAGCTTCAGGGGGTCAAGGTCCTGCCGCACCGAGAAGCCGAGAGACCAATTGCTGGTGACGAGACCCTTTCTGAGTACAGACTCCAGTCTGAGGTAGTTGGCCAGAGCATCTCCAATAGTTTCTCCGCTGTGACGAGGCTGGCGATGGCTGTGCACAGCTTCTTTCTGGAAGCTTCGATGCCCGCAGCGTCCCGAATGCCCGATTTCTCACAGAGAAAGGCTACCAACTCGTTGCACTTCCGCAAATAGCCATTGTTGGTATCCTCCTGTGTCTTGATGACATTGAGAAGATATAGAGGGAGGTCTGACTTCAGAATTTTCCTGCTCCTATAGCTAGCGAAAGCCTCACTGGATTGCTTCGTGAAGACATCGTGATGAATCTGATTGGAGAAAGTGGCTACTATATTAGTTGAAATTGGACAATAAGGAACCCTGGGCTATCTTACGACAGACTTGACGAAGGTCCCATGCCTTGACCACTCCAATGTCGCACACAAGTTCGTGAATGATGTTCTGAGAGATCTCTGGTGGGAAGTCAAGGAGATGCATTACTGAGGTAGGTACGCCTTGCGACGAAGAAATGATAGCGTGCGCAGGGAGAAAGTTTGGAGGTTCTGGCGTGGACGGTACTGTGGCTCTGTCAGTACAGATTACATAGGTGGTGTAAGATCTCGCAGCTTCAAACTTGGGCCCTTGCGAAAAGAGCCTGGAAGTTCGGAAGCTAGAAGAGAAAAGCAATCGGCAAGGAAGCACATACCAGTCTGCGGCTGCGCCAGATCGCAAAGCTTTCCCAAGTTGATCGCGGCTGATGGCTTAATTGGTGGACCTCGAGGGCATTCTGCCGCTGCTCTCGCTGATCGTCGTCGGCTAGAAATTGTAAGCTGTGGGCGGATACCCGGAGTACTCTTTTTACTCACGTACGGAGGAAAGGAAGGCGTCTCCTGAACGACTTTTCGGCTCTGGTGTGGGCGCGTTTTCAGCACCCGAATGAGCGAAAGTGTAGGGAGGGTATGGAGCGTCTATTATACTGAAGGAGTTGGTTCGAGTGTACTATAGAACCTACGGAGAAAGAGCTAGATCTTATATCTGGCGGAGGAGAGGCGCAGTCGCGCTAGTGTGGCCGACTGAGTGTGTGAGGGAGTGAATGTATGGAGTCCTTCATTAACTAACAGAGAGGCTGCTTTGGACCAAGAGGTCGATGCAGGCTCCTTGGACCGAATAATTCATGGTGAAGGTAAGGGTGGTGACGTAATGCTATTGCGAGGTAAGAAGGCTCAACCCCAACTAACACTGAGTAAATATCACTCACCACGCTACTCCATTAATGATGCTTTATCGGAATCCACTCTCGAATATCGAGGAAGTAGCCGCCATCATCATGACCGGCGGAAGGTATAACTACATCCACGCATGTCAATACCGAAAGTATGTCGTCAGCCGCCTAGACGAGCTGATATGGGCACGCCTTACCAAAGAGCGCCCATGGTGCCGCGCATCCTTCTGCTTGACAGTCATCAGACCTGTCGTAAGAGTAAGGTTAAGCTCCTCTCGACCTTCTCTATGCGCTCATCTTGTTGACTCTACTTCATAGTGCCCGCAGCAGGTTATACACTTCAGCAAGTCTCTCATCCATACGCCGGGTGCAGTGAAGCTGAACATGAACTGCAGGAACATTTTTGACAAGAATGCGTTGGGTGGGTAGGATGAGGTTAGCTAGGTCATCGCAGATAACGGTGGAGTTCAACGTCAGGCGAGAGATGCAGACTCTAGGCATGCTCGCGCGCAAAACTTGATTTGAAGCTAGATGTTGAAATCCCTCATTCTGGGTGAGAAACCGACGTTTTTCGCATTGTCAACGTTGACTATGAATACACCTGTGTATTAGTGATGCAAAGTCATGTGACTAGATATTCAGAGCCGATCCGTATCGGGTTAGCTGATGACGGCCGGCTTGGGCCTAGTGCGTCTCACGGCGGCTTGGCTTCTAGCAAATCAATATCCTACCCCTTTCTTGGCCTTAGACACCATCTGGTAGATAGCTTTCGAATGTCCTCAAACATCCCTTCGACCTTCCCAATTTACTAGCCTTCTTGAGCTGAGATGAGCGTAAGGTGCCCCAACTCCCATGATGCAATACTAAGGATTGCAGCATTCAGACCAGCTGATGTGGTATCCATGTGGTCTGAGCCTGAAGGATCTACTCGGTGCTGGGACCAGCGGATTTGCCGGTCGCTTGGATGCCGCCGTGAAGTGGACTCTTCCTAATAATGTTCATTTCATTGAACGGGAGAGACGGGTATATGAACGTCTCGGAAGCTACCATGGCATTCTAAGATATTACGGCCCCGTAGAGAACGGAGTGCTTTTAGAGTTTGCACACCATGGCTCCATCCGACAATATCGCATGAAACACGATGAGCCCATTTCGGCTACCACGAAGCTTCGCTGGATTCAACAAGTTACCTCGACTATATACTTTCTCCATTCCAAAGGCGTTCTTCACGGCGACATCTCGTGTAATAACATCTTCCTCGACCAGAATCTCAACGCGAAGGTCGCGGACTTCGCAGGCTCGGCAATTGATGAAGAGCCGTACTTGACCTGCTATGAGTCAAGCCATTCACACCCCAATATTCAGGGCGTCTGTGTCCAAAGCGAGGTGTTCGCTCTTGGCTCTACGTTCTACGAGATCGTTACAGGATCTAAGCCGTATTCTACTTTATCAGTTAATGAGATCGAGGATGCCTATTCCCTTGATAAATTCCCTCGACTAGACGACTTAGTCATCTGTCGCTCTATCATCGCAAAGTGCTGGGGAAGGCGTTACACGGACATTGAGAGTTTATTACGCGATATCAAGACTGAAGGTGAAGTATGATCAACAACTAGAATTCTACCACTGACTCCCTTAGTGGAAGCTAGCAAGACCAAGAGTACGTCCGTAGTCGCGTTATTCCCCTACGCGACCTTTTCGAAAGCCGTCGTGATATGTTGTTTCGTACCCGCAATTATCTGGCTGAGAGCGCGAAGACGATGAATCACGACCCCTAAGTCTCAAGTCGACTTAGTGAAATCTTTCGCACTTCGGTTTTAGGCATACCTGAATAGGAGGTGGGCAGTGAGGGCATTCTCCAGGCTGTTTCGACGATCCAAAACTGATGGGATTTCCGCTCATGTCTTTCGCGGGGGTTGGATTAGGGCAACGGTGGCCATTTCTCTTGGCATTGTCGCATTCGTCCCATTGTGTAGTCTTATTGATGTGCTTTGGATTTGACCTGCACTTTTCGTAATAGAAGGAAGTTTCAAGATAGTGACACATGATGGATGCTGCAAGGCTGATCTATGTGTCGGCGACTTCATTCTTTTATATTAATTTTGGAAGAGCGGACATATCTTTCGCCCCTTCCACACGCAGCGTCGTCCTGCGTTCTGCAGTCGTTAATTGCCGGTGAGGAGAACACCCAATACTGGCTTCGTCGAATGCTGGTATTATTGGATGCTAGGGTGAAATGCGTCATCCGCCTGGGCAAATTTCCAGGCAACAGCTGTACGCCAAGATCATCCAGCCAACTGCATGGCATCTAGGAAAAAGCTCCATGGTGACTAATTCAATTCAGTAACCGTATGCAGTGACTCAGATTCGGGCCCGCTAGCATGTTTCTTGAAGCATAGAGCTTATGTCTGCCAGGCATACACACCAGAAGTGCTGCGCCTGCGCCAACCTCAACGAATTCAACCAACGGCCAGAGTAGGCCACCCGTAGGTCTACACCGACTTAGTGTGGTGCAGTACAATTGAAATTAAAATGGCGATTGGCAGATGAGACAAAGCCAAGGGCGGTGGGTGACAGTGGTCTTTCTCCATGTCGGATAGGTTAATTGCGTGATGAGTCTGGCCATCGAGAAGAGCAAGTTACAGTATGTCGCGATGATCTTGTTCGACATGCGTAACAAAGTGGAAACGATGGTTCAGATCGTTCACAGAACTGGTATCAGGGTAATTCCCAGTCCCGAAGCCACCGTACAGGGTACTCACGACCAAGCTATCCCAACCCTATTCGGAGCTAAGATACACGAGGTGATCAAAACAAGGCATGTGTACAAGTAAGAACAACAGTAAGGTATGCGTGCGACAAGGTGTGTCTCCATGATTGTCTCTAGCGATCCGGAAGAAAGGGGCGGTCATCAACCTCAACTGGGGACTGAAAGAAGCCTCCAACTACAAGAGTTGATTTGTACATAAGTCTTACCATGCTCGGCCTGAACAAGGCTAATCTACCTTAACTCTACCACTTGCCCGACCAAAGGAAAACTCAATGTTTCTCTGGACGGTCGCTTCTCCCTAGCGTTCTAGGATTTCTATCGGCTTGCCTGTTTCCTTTGTCGTCTATTACAGATGCGGTAAAATAGCAATTCGGGACATCGTTTTCACCAAATATAAAGCATACGGCCCTATCGTTGACAGATTCTTCGCGTGCGAGCGCGAATCTGAGCTTGGACTGCAGCGAGCCCCAAATGTTAGCGTTCGAACCTAATAATATAAACTTCATGGGGTTACTTCAACCGGAAGACCTAAACGATTGAAGACACTATCCGTGTCTTTTGCCATTGCAGAGTGTGTACTTCAGTGGCGCGCAATTGTGTGGTAGCGGAATTTGCACTTGTCTCAGTATGCGTTTATGACTGATAGTGAAAGGCAGTCTCACTGAATCAGACACGTCTTACTGTACAAAGGACACGTATCGTAGTTGGCACCATACAAGCAGGTAGCAGAACGGCAGCTTGAAAGCATTTACGTTTGTTGAGTGTGTCTTAACGGACAGTGCTAGAGGTGACACGAGACTGCGTTGTCTGGGTGTTGATGTCGGAGACAGCAGTACTAAGCCTCTTACTGCATAAGCATTCCCTGCATGAATTGGCAAGTGAGTGTGGTTCTCGTATCATGTTTACACATGAAGGAAGAACGACCGAGGAAAGAAGAAGCTGAGACGAATGATGAATGGATCCAACAGGGCGTACGCACATCAAGATGATCGACTCGCAGTTGATAGATCAGACGGAGCGGAATGCAGGCAATCACCGGACGTCCTGGAAACCAAGGACGATCTGTAGACTGGGCTGAGCCAGATATGTGGTGGCACGTGTGATTCAGGAACCGTGGCACCAAGCGTGACAGTGCGACATTGGCAAACGCCGTGGACATGCAGTGGAACCGGTCGGCAACTTCGCTGCAGATCACCTAGCGCGGACGAGGGCATGATACACCGAACATCGTGTGGGCTATGGTGACACTGAGGGGCGGGATAGTGCTACAGCAGAACGAGGCATGCGTCCGCCGCGAGAGTAGAACATGGGCTTCCGCGGGGCTACGCTCACTAGCGCCGGTCAATGGCATACGGCGCCCAGTACACGAATGACCAAGTGGAAGAACGGATGCGACACGTGCAATCTGGGTGGAGGCGGGAATAGCACTCTGGTAAAAGCGTACATGTTGAGGTGAGGTCACTGTGCTAGGTACCTGTGCAGGTACGAAACGCCATCACACGTGATCGCTTATCTTATCTACATCCGATCAGCCCGTCAAGCCACACGCCGCGTTTCTCGCCCACTCATTGACCGCTCGGTGTTCACCAGAACGACCAGCAGCAGCACCACGTTTGACAACTCGATAAAGAGTCCGGTAGCTGCCCCATCTCCACGTCGCCACATCACTATTCCCAGAACAGCCGCGGTCGCCAAGCCGGCGCGGGCACTCATCTAATATGCATAAACGAAAACGCCCAATCAGGGACAAGACCCGCATGCCTATCTGAGCCGTACGACTGCCACATATTTGGACCTGCAGGCCATGTCCCGCCCTTGCACGCCGATCACAGAGTGAAACAATCACGCCGCCAACATGGGAAGGCGGCCTCGGTCTGGGGTAGCTCCTGCTTCAATCAGATTAGCGAAGCTTTGTTTATATTGATCCACAAGGTCAGCAGAAACGTATATCAGGTCCGCTTGTGCCCCACTCGTGCTCCACCATCGACTTTGCGTCTGCTTTGAAGATCCGTCCGGGTTTGCATTAGTACCTGAGTGGACGAAAGCGCCGGCATCCATTTCTTTGTTCTCGGTCGCATACCTCACGCCCTTCCACTTCATTCCTCCGAACCGTGTCCTTCTCGAAAATGCGGTCCTCTCTCTTTGCGGGCCTGTTGGCTCTGGCCGGCGTGAACTGCAGATCGACTTCATTCGTTAAGAGCGAGACTGTGGAGAACCTGGGTCGCGTGCCCGAGGGGTGGAAGGAGATTGGTGCCCCGACGCAGGACCGAAAACTTCAATTCCGCATTGCGGTGCATTCGGTAAGATTTTTTTTTCTTTTTCTTCTAACCCAGTGCCCATGAGCACGCTGGATTTAACGGATTTGTCGGGAGTCCTTGAAAATAAAGGAAGGTGGATGCGATCGCCACGGCGTAGTCGTCGTCATCCGCCGCTCTTTATCTGGCGAGAGCCAAATCTATACCCCGGCTGCTTATTGCGCTGTGCCCGTTGGACATCGGCTAATTATGCGCAGCCAAACCATGACCTCTTTGAGCAGACGTTGATGGAGATCTCAACCCCTAGCCACCCGCGATACGGAAAGCACTTGAAACGCCATGAGCTGAAAGACCTCATCAAGCCTGGTGCTGAGTCTACTGACTCGGTCTTGGACTGGCTGGAAGTATCCGGCGTCCCTTCAGACGACGTTGTGAACGATGGCGAATGGATCAACTTCGTCGCGACCGTATCAACGGCGGAGAAGATGCTCGACACCACTTTCAAGACCTACCAAAGTTTGGTGCGCGAGGACGTGAAGAAGATCCGTGCCCTCCACTACTCTGTCCCGAACTATGTTCGTGAACACATCGACATGATTCAGCCCACCACTCGCTTTGGACAGATCCGACCGCAGATCAGCCACATTATTGACAAGGAGGCGGTGTCGGACATGACCGCTGAGGCCGCTGTCAATTCGACGTGTGGCACGAACATCACTCCGCAATGCTTGAAGGATCTCTACAACTTTGCGGACTACAAGCCGGGCAATGCTTCTGTAACTGTTGGAATAACAGGTTACCTCGAGCAATATGCACGCTTTGCGGATTTTGCCCAGTTTGCCAAGTTGTTTGCGCCGTGGGCAGTTGGTAGCAACTTCACCTGGACATCTGTCAATGGTGAGTTCCGCGCAATCTCTGACTATGCGGTGAATAACAGGAAACAGGCGGCAAACTCGATCAAGCATCGAGAAACAACAGTGTTGAGGCCAACCTGGATGTCCAGTATGTGGCTGGTCTTGTTGCGCCTCATGTGAAGTCAAAATTCTACAGCACTCCTAACCGTGGCATCCTCGTTCCGGACTTGGACCAGCCAACTGAGAATGATAACCAGAACGAGCCTTATCTCGACTTCTTTACCTATCTCATAGGATTGCCCGACGGTGACCTGCCGCAGGTGCTCACCACCTCCTATGGAGAAGACGAGCAGAGCGTGCCGGTGGAGTACAACAAGAAGGTCTGTGATATGATCGGCCAGCTCGGCACGCGCGGCGTCTCCGTCATCTTCTCCAGTGGCGACACTGGCGTTGGTTCCGCCTGCCAGACCAACGATGGCAAGAACACCACCCGTTTCCTGCCCATCTTCCCGGCTGCCTGCCCATATGTCACGTCGGTTGGCGGTACTACCAAGATCGAGCCTGAGCTCGCCGTGGACTTCTCTTCCGGCGGCTTCTCAGATGTCTACGATCGACCTGCGTACCAGGACGTGGCGGTGACTTCCTACCTTGGCAAGCTGGGAGACAGATGGTCTGGCCTCTACAACCCAGCGGGCCGGGGATTCCCGGACGTCGCTGCACAGGGTACGCGCTTCCGTGTCATCGATAAGGGTTCGCAAATCTCCGTTGGTGGAACCAGCGCGTCCGCGCCTGCCTTCGCAAGCATCGTTAGTCTTCTCAACAACGCTCGTCTTTCGAGTGGAAAGCCTGCTCTCGGCTTCTTGAACCCTTGGCTGTACGCCCAGGGCCAGTCCGGTCTCAACGACATCACTGGCGGCGGTTCTACGGGCTGCACGGGACGCAGCATCTACTCTGGCCTCAAGGCGCCGTATGTGCCGTACGCATCGTGGAACGCGACGGTGGGTTGGGACCCGGTTACTGGCTTGGGCACACCAAATTTTGGTAAGTTACTCGAGATCGCAAATGGTGCAACGGACGGTTACAAGCGGTCATTGTAAAGGAAGAGGAACAAGTGACCATGGCTTAGTTGTCATGAAATCTTTTTCGTGTTGCGTATAGGCAGATAGAATATTTCTATCGCTAATTTTCGATAACCTCTCCAATTTCATTTCTTGCCTGTTCGTGCTATGATGAATTGAGTTTTGCGAACAGTTCTGGAGATGTGACGCCGCGTCACGGTCTCATCCATCCCCGCACGCCACATCCGGCGCCGTTGCGCCTTTTGCGAAGCTTAGCCCAAAAGTGATGCCACTAGACACCACAAGTCTCATGTCAACTTGTCACCCCTCCAACCTCCAAACAATCATGCTCGGCAGATTGAACATCGTCCAAAAGTCGCCAAAGTGCAAACACTGAAGCCGCTCACGCCGCAAACTAATCTTCCATGCCATCCAACAACCAACCCCGGACAATTGCCGAATCACAGGCTCGCAAGCCCGCCTGCCCCTTCCGGTTAGCATTCTCCACACTGCTTATCAGCAGTAAGCACTGTGCAAGCTCTGCGCCGCCGCGCCTCGGCGCCTGTGGCAATGAGCTTGTCTTGAAAGCGCAGTTGGCATGGCAGGAATGCGGCACGTTATCCTGGTCTTCGGGAGGGTGGTGAAGGAGGAAGGTGGAAGGTGTGGTTTAGCGACGGCAGCTTTGGAGTGAGGGAGAACTTGAATTGACGGCCACATGAATGCGGGGGTGACATTGTTTGGTATGCATGGGGAAAGCTTGAAGCTTCGTCGCCTCACAGCATCCCCAAGACCTTCCATAGTCGCACAACATGTCACAAATACCAGCAGCACTGCACAGACACTCCTCCAGAGCAGGATCATGATATGAAGGTATTGCCCCGCCTCGTATTGTAGAATGATCCGGTGGCGGCCCGACCGTACCAAATTTGACCAACGGCCTGCCTATTTAGGCATCGAACTGACCCTGGTCTATCCGATATCGACCATCGTCATTCGACGCGGACAAGGCATAGCTCGCCATAATTATATCGATTGCTGGATAAAATGAGCAGACATCCTGTGACCTGACGTCGGTCTGACTTTTGTTGTCTTACCGTGTTTTGGCGACTTCGAACTCTCCAAGCTGTCACTTTGCACTGGAAGCTTGCGAAGGACTGTCCAATTGAGCAGTAGAAGCACGACCGACGCGCCAACATGCAATTGCTCTCTCTCCTCGCCCTCGGCGGCGTCGCGGGCTCAGCGTTCGCGAAAAGCGCTCGCGAAGCAATGTATGCGAAGAGGAACATTGCGCCTCCTGCGCGACACAATTACCCATCGCAACCTGCTGCGCCTGTGAAGCGGCAGGAGAAGACTATCATCGCGCAGAACGACAAAACGGCGAGTAAGGAACCTCCAGAAGCTCGTAACTATGCATTGGTCGGTACTGACAAGCTTTAGAATACATTGTGAATGGTACCGCGGGTGCAATTCCAGAAGTCACCTTTGACATCGGCGAGAGCTACGCTGGGTTGATGCCAATCAGCAGCGCGAGCAACGAGACGGGCGAGCTGTACTTCTGGTTCTTTCCGAGCGAGAACGAGCAGGCTGGGGATGAGATCACGATCTGGCTGAATGGCGTAAGTAGCTCTATGTCTATCGGTCAAGCAGCACTGACACTCCGCAGGGACCAGGATGCTCCTCTCTCGAAGGTTTTTTGCAAGAGAACGGACCGATCTCATGGCAGTACGGCACACCGAAACCTGTGTACAACCCGTGGAACTGGGCTACGCTTACCAACATGGTGTGGGTGGAACAGCCCGTCGGCACCGGCTTCTCGCAAGGCGAGCCGACGGCGACGAGCAGCGAGGAGGCGGCGCAGCAGTTTGCGGGCTTCTGGAAGAACTTCATCGAGACCTTTGGCCTGGAGAATCGGAAGGTGTACATTGCTGGAGAGTCGTACGCAGGGAAGTACATCCCGTACTTTGCGGACGCCTTTCTGCAGAAGGATGATCCGACGTACTATGATGTGAAGGGTGTCTTGATCTACGACCCGAGTTTCGCTTCGGACACGGTGCTAGAAGACGGTGAGTGTACTTGTTCTCCAATAGTGATACGCAAGCTGACGAGATGTAGTCCCCTCCGTGCCGTTCGTCGAGCGCTGGGACGGCCTCTTCAACTTCAACAAGACCTTCATGGCCGAGCTCCACAACCGCAGCGCCGTATGTGGCTACGACGACTACTTCAACAAGTACCTCACCTTCCCGCCCGTCCCCGGCGCGATGCCCGAGCCCGAGCACACAGTGTGGGAATCCAACTGCGCCATCTGGTCCGACATCATCGACGCCGCCATGCTCACCAACCCCTGCTTCGACGTCTACCAAGTCGCCACGACCTGCCCTCTCCTCTGGGACGTCCTCGGCTTCCCCGGCTCATTCGGCTACCTCCCGCCCGGCGAGACTGTCTACTTCAACCGCACCGAAGTGCAAAAAGCCATCAACGCGCCCATCCAAGAATGGGACGAATGTGCAGACGGCGTCCTCGACATCGACACCTCGGCCAACGTAACCTGGGAAGTCCTCCCTCGCGTCATCGACGCGCTAGACCGCACCGTCGTCGTCCACGGCGACCTCGACTTCATCCTCCTCGCAAACGGCACGCTCATGACGATCCAGAACATGACTTTCGGCGGCATCCAAGGCTTCCAATCCGAGCCCTGCGACGAATTCTACGTCCCGTACCACGACGAGTACAGCCAGGAGACCTTGAGCGCGGCAGGCGTCATGGGCAAGACGCACACGGAGCGCAAGTTGACGTGGGTGGAGCAAGCGCTGTCGGGACATATGGTGCCACAGTATCAGCCTAGCAGTGGGTACAGGCAGCTAGAGTTTTTGCTGGGCAGGATCGACAGTTTGAGCAGCACGGTGCCGTTTACGACGGCGCCGGGGGCGAGTAATCCGTCGAATGCAACGATAGAGAGGAGGGCAGTAGGTGCCATGAATAACATGCGGGTGGGATACTAGAGATGCATGGTACGATGGAATATGACTAGTACGATCTAATGTATATTGCAATCTGGAAGCATGGAGAGACGGTCGAAATAACCTTCATTGCCAATGTCGTGGCTGGCGGCATCCAAGCCGCCAACTTCCCAGCCAAGAGTAACGCGCAGCACAGCACTCGCGTGATCGCGTCGCCCCCAACATCGGCGGCATCCCCGAAGCTCCCCGCAATCCAGCGCTACCCCCACCATGACTCCGCTACATTTCCGCCCCTCCCCTTCTCCAAGCGCAAACGTTGAAGGCCACGCACCTACACCTTCGAGCTCCCCACGCTCCTCACAATGGGCAGCGTAGACCCCGCCCTCCCCTTGACGCGCGACTCCGTCATCGCCGCCCACGAGCTCATTAAACCACACATCCATTTCACGCCGGTGCAAACCAACACTACGTTATCGAACCTCGCGTCTACACCGCAGACTGCTGATGCGCTGAGGGGAACGCCCTGGGAGGGGCAGGAACCGGCAAAGCCAAAGATCAAGCTGTTCTTCAAGTGTGAGAATTTCCAGCGTATTGGCGCGTTCAAGGTCCGGGGTGCGTTTCATGCCGTGAAGCGGTTGATTGAGAGGGATGCGGACGGGATTGAGGGCGTGAGGAGGAGGGGTGTGGTCACGCATAGTAGTGGTATGTTTCTCTCCATGCCAGACTCTCTACCGACCTATCCACCCATCCGCCCATCCGCCCGGTACTCGCAGCGGCTAGTCCAATACCAATCGAGCATACTTACACCACCCCAGGAAACCACGCCCAAGCCCTCGCCCTTGCTGCCCGCACCTTCTCCATCCCCGCCCACATTGTCATGCCCAGCATATCCACGCCCTCCAAGATCGCCGGCACCCGCGCCCAAAACGCACACATCCACTTCAGCGGGTCCACATCTCAAGAACGCGAGGCGGTCGTCAACGATGTTATAAAAGATACTGGCGCGACGTTGATCCCGCCGTACGATTTCGTGGATGTGATACTGGGACAGGGCACGATGGCGTTGGAGACAGTGCAGCAGGTTGATGAACTGATAGGGCAGGACGGCGAGCTGGGTGTACATGGTGATGGGAGGGGTTTGGATGCGGTTATCACGCCCTGTGGAGGTGGCGGTATGCTGGCTGGTAACGCAGTTGCGTTACATGGTACCGGCGTGAAAGTCTTCGGCGCAGAACCTAGTTTCGAAGGCGCAGACGATGCACGTCGCGGTGTTGCCTCCGGGTCTCGCATCACGACCGTGAAAACGCTCACCATAGCCGACGGTCTACGCACACCCCTCGGCGTCCACAACTTCAACATCATCTCGGACCCCTCCTACATCTCCGGATTGTACTCCGTGACCGAAGAAAACATCAAGGATGCGATGCGCCTGGTATTGGAGAGGATGAAGTGCTTTGTGGAACCTAGTGCTGTCGTGGGGCTTGCGACTATTCTGTACAATGAGGACTTCCGCAAAGTGGTGGAGAAGGAGGGTGGGGCGGAGGGGTGGAATATTGGCGTTGTGTTCAGCGGGGGAAATACCACGCTGGAGGCTATTGCGAAGATATTTGCGCCTGTGGAGGAGGTGATTGCGGAGAGGGAAGGAGGGAAGGTCGGTATGGATGGGGAGAGGGTGGCGGAGAATGTTGCTGGCTGAGGTCGCGTTTTGTTCTTCATACAATCTATAGTGTGATGTATATATGTACATTGAGTGTCTCGATGCTGACCGCCCACCATAGCATTGGTTAAGACTGGGATACATACCAGAAGCAAGATATCGTGGGTTCTAGCACGAGCCATCCGTGCTAAGACACGGCTGGTCAAGTTGTATAGATGGCTATCTTGCACCCAAACCACAGCACTCATCAAGTCTCCCCATCTACCTCCGCCCGACCCTCAAAGCCGTCCTCCAAGATTTTAATCAGGTCGTCTAATTGGTCCACAACGAGATCGGTGTGCTCGTGCGAGGTCAGGTGTCTATTCACGTCGTTGACGAGCAGGACGGTAGCAGCGCCTGCACGGTGCCCGGCAGTCATGTCGTCAATCGAGTCGCCGACCATGATGAGGGATGCCGCGTCAGGGTGGGCAGGAAACCACGACTTTGCTATATGCAAAATGCCCGCCGGATGCGGCTTCGGCGGGCGAAAGTCTCGCGTGATGATTGGATGGAACGTTGACGATGGCAGAAACGTGGTCAAGAGATGCGCAACGGGCGCATCGAAGTTCCTGGTACAGATTCCTTTGGGCATGTTGCGCGCGTCGAGGTAGTCCATTAGCTCGACGAGGCCGGCTTGGGGCTTCTGCTGCGTCATGGCTGTGCGCTCTATGGCGCGGATCTTTTCGTGGGCGGCTTCTTGTTCGCTGGCGGGCAGCGAGTAGATGTGGTCTAGGATGTCGGTTGCTTTTGTGATGCCGAGGGCGGCGCGCATCTCGCCGAACATGTAGTTCTGGGGGAGGCCTGGGGTGTGTTAGTGTTTTGGATTTTTAGGGAAGCATGTTATGGAATGTGATTTGGATCAAAGACCCTGAAGCGCTTGTTTGATGGATGCTGTGGTGTTGTTGAAGGAGATCCTCGTGTATGGGCGATAACGATGACGATGAGGTGCGAGGAGAAACGGTAAACACGCCGACGACGAGATAGCAAGGAATGGAATGGGACTCACATAACGTCCCATCGACATCAAACACGATGCCCTCTAGCGTAGGTCTCGTATCGCCATCTAATCTTTTCTTGGGGTCCAGCGGCGCGAACCGTCGTGGGCGCGTCATCGCTTGTCCAGCTCTTGCTGTAGCGCTGAAACTGCGGCTCACACTTTGGGCTGTTTGATGAAGGAATTTTGTGTTTGGGATTCTTGATGGTGATGTGAAGAGACGGTTCATCACGGGAGTGGTGTTTGTGTGTGGATCAGCGTCGTCGGCGCATTCATGGGGAAGGGTCTGTGCGTAGATGGGTTTTGCGTTGTTGGTGGGTTGAGGACGCCGTAGTGGGATGCAGAACTTTGGTGTCGATTTCCGACGTTCATGCTCGATATTTCATCTTCACCATTCGGATTGCAGACTGAGACTCTAAGGTCGTCAATTGTTGCGCCATTCCTGTCCTTCTTCTGCGGACATTACCGGTGCCGGATGGTGTCATCGTCCTTGGTTTAGCCCGCCATTGCCACTGTCATTGAACGAAATCTCGCAATCAACACCCGATGAAGGCCCGCGTCAAATCAGGGAAGCGGCCGCTGGTACGGGATGACCTATCTTTTATTCGAGGATAGCATCTTCTATGCACTATTTACTCCAACGCGGCGCTACGCTGATAACGTTACAGCTACCGAAGGTACACTCCAAGCGATGAACACCCTGTTTCGTGCTTCGGAATGTTGGCCCTCCAAGTATGAAAAAAGAATAACAAAGGTGAAACACGTTCCACGACGACCTACTTACTTTGAGACATCTTGACAATGTCTTAATCTGTACACTTTGCTCATCTTGGGGCGCTTCTGAAGCAGTCAGTCACCCTGACTTCCGCACTCGCCCTCTTCTCCGACCCACGCTTGATTTCTTGCTCCTGGTCCGTGAGGACTCCGTTGATATGTTCATTGAGCTCGCCATTGCAGATGAGATGCAAAGGCCGTGGCTTTCTATCCTAGACTACGCGAAACAATGCAACCATTTTTTATACCGTACCAACTCCATTAGGGTAATACTCCACGAGGTCGAAAGCTTGGGGAGTCCTGGCGAACTGGCGGGAACGTACAGCACGACATCGCCGAAGGTGAAGTACGCATCAGGATAACGTTGTGCACATTCGGACGAAGCCAAGTGAAGCTCCCGAGTCACGCTCTGTGGTATCTTTTCTTCTCCAATGCACCTGATCACGCCTCTTGCTCTCCAAACCAAACACGATATCCACCATCCGCTTGGTATGGGTCTTTTCCTAATTGAGTCCGTAGACTTCCATTGCGAGTGGGCGAGGAAAGTATTGCGAGACATGGCCATGGTAAGTTCGTATCCTCTATGGAGCACACTCGGTAACCATAGTCTTGCAAGACAAAAATCTCTCATCAAATCTTTGAGGGATACTTAGCTCCCTCACTCGACTGACCCTTCTCATCAATTGACCTCCTTCTTCCCTTAACCCTCGCCATCCTCGCCCGCAATATCCACACCAAGACCCTACTCTATATCCCCCTCGACCTCACCGACCTCCACGAACTCGTGTACTTTCTCGGTGCATTCCCCTCGGCCCTCGCTAAGGGCTTTGTTGCCCCAAAACAAATTGAACCCAGGCCGGAGCTTTCAGAACACGATTCGGATCTGTGCTTGTTTGGTACGCGCTGTTCGTACATGTGTTACTGCGCAGATAGACTTAAAGAGTGCCTAAGGGGGGAAATATCGGGAAGATGGCCATGGAAGCTAAAGAGTCTGAAGAGGCGGAGACCGAGATGGAGAGGAGAGAGGTACAGGAGGCGGCGGTGGGTTGGGTAAGCAATTGGGTTTCCTGTAGATTGTTTGGTAAGGGTTGCCTGCGCGCCCTTTTCAAGTGACGAGTCTGTAGAATGAACTGTATGAGAAAAGCTGAGCTTAAGGTTCATGTCTTCGACCTCTGTGGTCATTCTGGAGCTGGAGAGTGCCTAATGCGGCTAGCCTTGCGTTCTAGCGAATATCTCAACCTCCTTTCCCGCACACCATCTCTCCTCGTCTCTGTCGTGCCACCAATTCTCTCATTGGATTGATGGCGCTCATGTAAATTCATCCTCCTCTCGCTCCAGTGCAGGTCCTGGGTACGCAGGATGCCGGCACAAGACAACGCGCGCTACAGATCCGATTTTGCCGCTCCCGTTTCACCATTCGCCGTCGCAATATAGAACCCCATGGATAAACAAATTACCACCAACCAGATATGGATCGACTGCAATGCGATGGCCGAGACCGCCCTGACATTATTACCGCTGATAGATGAGCGAATTGAGTCGCCATGCGGACTTGCATGGCTGAGATTTTCACGACTGATGTCTGTAGGTGCATGATCTTGACACGGACGTGCCCTTCTGAGCGATTGTGCAAAGCCAGTCATATGCGAGGCCCAGTGGATCGTGATTTCCTTTAAAACCCTCGATCGGAGGTTAGACAAGCACCGCCGAGGGGCGACAAGCTTTCGCCGTGTTTACCGCCGCTAGACCCTCGCCCGACTAGGCTTCCCGTCTTCCGTTCGATATCGGCCACCGTTATATATGGTGAGGTCAACACGACCAAATATTGTCCACGATCAGTAGAGTACGACATTTGAAATTCCCGCCTCTCCCTAAATATTGATCAACCTATTCGATATGGTGCCTCCTTTCGTCGCGGCTTTGCTTCTAAGCGCTGGTGGTCTGGCTTGCGCTGCGCCAGCTCCCACGTCTCACACGGTGGCGAGGCTGCAATATCGCGCTGCGGATTGCACATTTACGGATGTGGCCGCTGCGATCAAATCGAAGTCTACCTGCTCGACCATTGTATTGAGTAATATCGCTGTGCCGGCTGGCACTACTTTAGATATGACCAAGTTAAACAGTGGAACTACTGTAAGTTAACTCTTCGTTCTTACAGGAACGCTATCTAACTCACTCCAGGTCATCTTTGATGGTACTACTAGCTTCGGATACACTGAGTGGAAAGGACCTTTGATCTCCATCTCGGGTACCAACATCACCGTCAAGGGCAGTGAAGGGCATATCATTGATGGGAACGGACCTAAGTGGTGGGACGGCAAGGGGTCTAACGGCGGAAAGACGAAGCCAAAGGTACAATCATATCTATTATCCGTTGCGGTGGTCTTGGTCTAACATGGCTTACAGTTCTTCTACGCCCATTCCCTCAAGCAATCCACCATCACCGGCCTCAACGTCAAGAACACCCCGGTGCAAGGCTTCAGCATAAACACTGCCACAGATCTAGTCCTCGACTCCGTCACCATCGACAACTCAGAAGGTGATGGCGCTAACGGCGGCCACAATACTGATGCCTTCGACGTCGGGAGCTCGAGCGGTATCATCATCTCCAACGCCAACATTACGAATCAGGATGACTGCCTCGCCATTAACTCCGGAACGAACGTTCTCTTCACTGGTGGCATTTGTTCTGGCGGCCACGGCCTAAGCATTGGATCGGTTGGTGGGCGCACTAACAACATCGTCGACGGCGTAGTGATTGAGAACAGCAAAATCTTGAGATCGCAGAACGGCGTGCGCATCAAGACGGTGTACGACGCAACAGGTAATGTGAAGAATGTTGTCTACCGCAACATCACACTCTCCGATATCACCAAGTACGGCATTGTCATCCAACAAGACTATGAAAATGGAAGTCCGACAGGTACCCCGACAAATGGCGTTCCGATCACAAATCTTACGGTTAGCGATGTTACCGGGAGTGTAGGATCGAAGGCTACGCCCGTGTACATTTTGTGCGGTAACGGCAGCTGCAGTGGCTGGACATGGCGTGGTGTGAAAGTCACGGGTGGGAAGGCTAGTTCGAAGTGCCTGGGTGTGCCTAGTGGCGCTTCTTGCTAAGAAGATATCACGGAAGTGGGTTCAGAACAGGGATGATTTCGTGCCCGTATTGGAAATTTCCCACTCACAAGCTGAGGATAGGAGCCCTTCATTGTAAATATTATTAGTAGCTAAAGCTTACTTGAGCTTATATACGACATATCACATAACTTGAGGTTAACATGCTTTTCGTGACTGGGTAGACCAACCTTTCTACAGGAAGCAAGATCACACCCCGCAAGCGTACATGTACCTGGGTAAGTAACAACGCACATCTTCCCAAAGCCTGCGGCCCATGGTTCCTTCAGAGGAAAGAGAAGGAACGGACAAGTAATCAAGTAACAAGCAAATCACACTAACATAGTCTACAGAAACTTTACTCCTGGCCGCCTGTCGCCGATAACCCGGTATCATTTGCGCTCCACCGAACGCTCTCGTTTTATTTCCAAGACACTGCCGGGCGCGCATGGCTATCATTACGCTTCTTGAAGCGGAGTTCTCGCAGGAGAATTGCTGGGTTTGCGTTCCTGCGTACGAGAAGCCGTTGGTGTCGCAGTACGCCATGCAATTGGCGTCCGTATATGAAGCTGAGGTCGTCAAGCTGCCGTCGCAGTGACCAAATTAGGAGCCGGTACTGGACATACAGCATTTGAAGTAAGCGTAGCTATTCGGTAAGTTCTTAGGCTATCGGTGTGGATACGTAGGCCGGCACACAGAACATAGACCCGCATCTTCTTGTCGCCACCAAAGATCTCTTTTGAAAGAGTGCATACTTAACACTGATAATAGTACTCCATACCTGCGTACGGATAAGTGGCGGAGGCGCAGTAGTTGATACAGCAGACGGTGGAAATGCTGTAGGCCTTGTCGCAATTACCTGTTTGAAGTGCTGCTGTAGGCGATGGTATACACAGTGACAGAATTAAGGAAGATCCCGTTGGGGTGCGAGGCAGTGCACTTCGAGAGGTGCCTCGCACCGAGGAATCCGTGACCACCCTTGATTCGAGCTTCAACAATGGAATTGAGGTCAAAAACATGCGCTGAGCCTAAACCGTGACCTTGACGACAGGGAAATGCTCTTACACAGCGGCCAAGCTATCAACGGGCGGGTTGCACTTATGGGCGAGGAGTGGCGGCGTTTTGCACATTACGCCCACGATGGGAGCAATGAGTAGAAGCAAGTGGGTCTTCATGAACAAGCGGCCAAAGAGTATATGTAGAACGTATTGCGAATGAGTGAATCGTGACTGTGCGGAGGTTGCCAAAAGCATCGGACAAGGAGTGACGCTTTTGCGTAGGCTCAATGAAAGAGTGGAAATGAAACACGAGATACTTGTTATTCATAAATACTCAGTCAGGACAGCACACACCGGCAAGAACCTCACTCCAACTAGGTCTTTTACTGGAAGATTTGAACACATACCCGCTATTTTTGCCGTTCTTCGTTATTGCAGACACCTTCAGCATTCTTAGCGAGATTTTGAACTCTCTCATCAGCATATTCCGTGCCCGAGCGCTCCCACAATTTATCGTAAATCCAGAATCTGATCAACAGTGAGACAGTAATATGACCCCAATTTTCAGGTAATCTTTTCACCTCCACCACCTTCCTCTATACCACCGTCTTCTAGCTGCTCCGTGCCATTATCTTGTACTCCAATTTCCAACTCTTGGGCCGTATCATACGTTTGCTCTACAACATCCTGTGAGACAGTTGAGACGAGGTCTTGTACTCCAATTTCCAACTCTTGGGCCGTATCATACGTTTGCTCTACAACATCATGTGAGACAGTTGAGACGAGGTCTTGTACTCCAATTTCCAACTCTTGGGCCGTATCATACGTTTGCTCTACAACATCATGTGAGACAGTTGAGACGAGGTCTTGTGCTGCTGCATCCGATAGTCCATCGATCTTTTCCATCAACCTCAATCGAAGTTCGCTGATTTGGCTAGCAACATAGTCCCTCATCTCTTGGGCGATACGAGTCTGCGCTGTTCGAATGTCTTCCAGCATTCTCTCCTGTTTACGTTGCTGCATTCTCCGCGCTTCCACATGCACTGCTTCTTCGATTTCTTTGATATTTTTCAAGATCCGATCTTGTTCTTTGACCCACTCTTCAGTTTGTGAACGGGGCTTATCGATGTTAAACCGCCTGTGGAGGGGTCGTAGCCAATGAAGCATGTTGGTGAATAGCTCTGTGAGCTGTAAATCCAATTGTGAGGCAAAGGGATACTCGGTGTCAGATTCACCCGTCATGTCCTCGTAGTGGTACGTCCTCCGCCAAATACTGTAGAGATCCTGTAGCTGTGGTACGTGGGATGCATGCATGTCGCGGCTCTATCATTGTCACTACAGCTCCAGTAGGTGCACTGATGACTTACCGAGATTATAGAGCGTAGGTTCGCTCTGAAGATATGCCGTTCAACGAAGTAGTAGCTGAAATGATCAATTTGCTCAGGAGTTTCCATTTCGCGGAGGAACATGGGGTGGTCTCGACATCGCTCTTTGATCGTAGCTAGACGATAGTCTCGGAAAGGCAAGAGAGCATGATTAATTGTCATAAGGCAATTACCATAATACGGGCCTGTGCTGGGTCTGCTGATTGTCTCGCACGCTGGGTTACTGATAAATCTTTGGAGCGCAATCTTCCAAATGGCCCCACTACGATAATGTACCCGAGCTCCGTACATTATGAGGAGATCACAGATCTCCTTGCGGCGGTGCTGCCGAGCTGTCTGGTACGCAGTGAGAGATCCTTTTGCAATGTTGTTCACGTCACATCCATGCTCTAGCAACGTCTTGACAACATCCACATACCCATTCTGGCAGGCGACCTGAAGCGGAAAAGAATTCTCCATATCCTCGCTCTTGAAATTCGGATCTGCTCCATTCTGAAGTAGAATTTTCACGTTCGCATGGGCGCCAACAGAACAAGCTTTCAGCAGCGCAGCCCCGAATATATCACTGTTGCGAAGCATCCCGGATTTGGACACAGAACGTAGCAATTTCTGGAAGAGAGCCGGCTGGTCGTGCAGGGATCCCTCACGTATAAGTGACCCGGGGTCTTTGTATGTTGGCTCCAAACCAATCAACGCTTCAACAATATCGTAGTGGCCACGGCTCAAGCACCAGAGTATTGATATATCCATGTTCAGTTGGCGAAGAAGTCCTTGTGGACACTCGTTGATCCAGTGAAGGGCAAGACCGATGAAATTGAGACGGATGCAAAAGTGCACTGGACTCCAGCCTTCACCGTCGCTCCCATCTATTTCCGCCCTCGAGTCGTCTCCTCCGGGCTGAGTTTGGGCATATGCTGATCTGAAGAAGAGAAAGGCTTCAGTCACAGCGGGATCGAAAAGCTTTCGAACCTTTTGCTCAATATCTTTTGAGCGGTTTCCTTCCAAAGCTGCATGCACACTTTCCCAGCATGATCGAGCTGCACACGTCTTGAACTGGGACTCCTTTTGGTTGAGAAAGAGGTCCAAGCAATATTCCGCGTAATCAGTCTGTGCTGCGGGTATATCGATGTGAAACTCCGATAGGTTCGGCGAGCTTGCCAACTTTTGCGAAGTGAGAAACTGCCGAACAGAGGGATGGGAAAAGTCCAGAACATATTTAGGCTCCGGAGATATAGTGACTAGTAAGCTTGGACATATAGCGGCAATATCCTCTGGTTCCATTATACTTGCGAAAGTGGCGGCTTGATTGCGATGCGGATGGCAGCCTAAGACCATTAAGCGAAGTATGTCTCGAACAGGTTTCCGATATCTCTGAGCAATTTGCTCCAGGCTGTGCTCGTACATGCTCTCTACCGTTGGAGATGACTTATTGGTGATTTTTCGCATTTTTTCAACATCGCCGTTACAGTCCAAGAAATCCTTTATCTTCGAAGAAACCCAAAGAAAGGATGTCCTTTAGATCAGACGTTAGTGACGAACACCAAGTTATCATGATAGTGAATTACCTAGGTTCGAACAGCTCAGTCCACAAAAGTATCTCCTGTAGGGTACCCGCATCCTTAAGCTCCGGTTTGGAAGTCAGGGCGGACCTGACAAAGTCGTGAATGTCCAGCCGTATGTCATTGGATATATCGAGCCACCATCCGGGTAAGTTCAATTTTTGCTCGCTCGTGAACAAAAGATGAACGTTCCCATGTCCAAAGTCGACCAGATCCTGGACAAACTTCCTATGGCTAGCAGGAAAGGGATCGTCCCTCCGTTCTTGGCTCTGAAAGAAACCGTCTATCAGTATGTAGACATCTTTCTGTAGGGAACCCAATGCGTTATGTAGAGCTGGAAGCAAGATATCGCATGTAGGTCTCGTTCCTTTCGTCAAGTGTTCGATGATCATGTTCCTTATACATGTGGGGATCCCTCCTCGTGTCGCTGTGAGCTGACGAATCAGGTAGCGTATCATGGGTTCCACACCACAGGTATCTCCGTTCATGTCGCAGTACCAGGAGACTATTAGTTTCTTTTTGTCGTCGGCATACAGAGATTGAAGATGCCGAAGGACTGTAGAGCTAGTATCATTAGCGTATCTTCAAAAACATCGCCTATTTCGACCTACCATAGGAACGACTTTCCTGTACCTGCTAAAAGTACACAATGTCAGTAGCTAGTTAAAGTCATACATAGTGAAAGATGAATGCGTACAATGGCCACAGATCCAAAGCACGCTTTGTGGATACCGTTTCCAATGTTGTAAAGGTTTAGAGACGAGTAGCCACTCTCCAGTAGAAAAGTTATGTTCTTTCATAGCAGAGACATGGCTATGGTAAAGCGATAACGAATTGACCTGTGAGAGCCATTCTCGCATTCGATGCTCTTCGTCGTCTTGAAACGCGATCAGTGGTTAATGCATATGTTGCACTCGAATGGACAAACCTTTCACAGCCTGATGAATCTCCTGAATAGTGCCTGAGATGCCTTCGAGGGTGTTGAGGATTTCCTCCGTTCGGGAAAGTGTTTCCGCGGACTCGTGGCGACGGACTGGGAAGCTTAGCGTACAATCTGGTTCGCAAAGCAGCGAGCTTACAGTTGTGCTCGACGATATCCTTCCATTGTTCTGTTTTCGACTCAGCCTGCAGTACAGCATCTTTTAGTGTTTGGAGAGGATCTTCGGTCAAAGCACGGAAGCTATCTACGATCCGCCCTATCGAAGCCAGTCAGTTACAGCTCTACAGACTCATAGCGAACTACCTTACTTGAAGTCGGAGCCTCTTGAGCCTCGCGGATGGCTATAACGTATCTCAATACCGCCGCGTAAACCTCTACTGTCCCACTCTGAAGCTTATCCCAGTCGTCGATGCGCTCGTCGCCAAAGTTCCGCTCTATACTTGCATACCGAGAGAGGAGGCTTGTCAAATAATCGGTGGCAGCGAAGATCGCGTCCATTCGGTCTTGGTCATTCTGCACGAGCTATCAGGGTATCATTAGCACACAACACTAGGTCTCTTGACTACCAAGCTCACCTGTAGTCCGAAGGACACGACAGACCACGCCGCAGCACCACACCCTGTGGCATCGAAATTGAGACCGGCGTCAATCAGCTCCTTGTACTCCAACACTGAACAAAGTATGGACTTCGCCTTATCGTTGGCCCTGGTCTTTCTTCCTTCCGGCGTCGTGATAAGCCATTCGCTTTGCTGGTACTCCGCGCATCGTTTTCGGATCAAAGCTACAGCGTCTTCCACAAACGACTTCGGTGACCACGACGTGCCAACTTCGATTTGTGCACGAGCAAGCGTAGAAATCTTCTCGTCGTTTTCGAATGAATCGTACGCCAACTGCCAGAGATTAGGCTTCTCGGGAAACCATGCTTGGCCGACGGATGTTTCGGTTGTCGCTAATGCGGCAGGGGGAGAAGTTGCGGGAGTCGGCACTGGTCGAGATGCGGAAACGCTATGCGAGCTCCCATGTTTCCCACTCCCCCAATAACGAAATAGGCTGAAGAGAGGCCACTTTTTGTCGTTGTCCTCCATGACGAACTGAATTTTGATCCTCAATTCTGAGATGTAGGAGGTCAAGCTGTGTGGAATGCTTCGCCCACGACTCAACGCAAGATATCATCTCACTCCCGCCGACTGTACTCCATCAGCATCTTTGTGCTCACGCACAAGCGCTTTCTCTCTCAACAAAATATATGCATGTTGTGCAGGTACCGCTCATCGCCCTACTTCAACCAATTACCCCGGAGAAGAAGTGTGCCCCTTTGCAACCCCGCTCGAAGTGCGACGACCGGTGGGTACCGCTTTATTACACTCAGGCGTGTAGACGGCAAGCGATGTGGTACGTGACGAGAGTATTTGCGGCTGGAGCATAGGACAAGTTGAATATGTGATGGAGAAAAGGTCGTGGAACTTGATGATGTGGAAGCCAAGGTCGTTGTGGAAAGGGGCGAGAATCAAAGTCCTCCTCTGACGTGAAGCTTAAAGTCGCACGACGCCCAGGTGACTTGTGATGCCAATGCTTTCGAGGAAACCACAGCGCGCGTGACCGAGTCTGTGTTCCAGTGTCATCGGCGCAAGCACGTCCACGGCCCCGTGCCGTTCGATCCGGTTTCAGCTCAACTTCCAACGCACCCGTTCTCTTGTCCACATATTCCAGCACTCTGAGTGCCGCCAGCCTCTATTCCATAACCTCAAGCCCTGTCACAAGCTCCACCTGCTGCTCTTGTACGCCTTGTAGCATCCCGAGTTACTTCATCTCCGTGTACCGCTTTGCCCCAATTTGTACCTTCTCTCCAAGCGGTTTACATCCGCCTTGAGCTGTTCGATGCGCTGAATCTACCAATCGGGCATGCCTTGTTGTTGCACGCGGTGAAATTGACCAAAACCTAGTGACGGCAGCTGATAGAGACCCTCAAGAAGACTAGGAACTGGCAATGTCGCTCACGATAAACCCCAACGTGGAGCTGCACAATGTTTAGTATCTGTGCGATGGACTGAGAGGCAACGACTTAGGTTATGAAAAAAGCGTGCACGCCGGCGCAAATGAGGTGCTTAGATGCGGAGAACTGGAGTCGAAGTCTTCGTGTGGTATCTCACCGTCCCACTCAAATACCGTACCACGACCAAAAGCAACCTTGATATAATGAACGACCTCGGATGAGACATCACCGGAGTCTTCTCGGATACTAGACTCGATCTCCCTGGAACGCAGAGCGAGCCGATGAACAGAATTCGCTCCAAAGCGCCTGTACACACCTGCAATCCAACTGTGACATCCGACCAAGCCGTCACCCCGTACCCAGAAGCATCAAGCTCCGAGACCGAGACGAGAATGCGTTCTGATTACTGTGAGATGGCGCTCCGACGACCGAGCTTGTCAACCCATGCACTTATCGTTGTGATATTTGGCATGGTCTTAGAAGGCGCTCCTTTGATGTTCCTCGAGAGCGAGGCGCTCGTACGCTGGTTTCCAAATCGGGTGCTTCGATCCGTCCGGAGTCTTTGCTTGCTCGACACGTTGGAGCAAACGTCTAGGCATTGATACTGCGCCCGGCTGATAATGACAACTCCGCAATCGACGGCTCGGGTGATTGTCCCGGTCCAGCAAGCGTTACTGAAGTTGTACCAATAAAAGCGTGACTCGCCGGTGACGCAGACCTCAATACCTCAACCCACCTTCCATCCGCACAAAGCAGACTCCAACACCACGACAAGTATACAGCACGAATGTAGATTATTCTTCTCATTGCACAGCCTACACTCCAGCACTATCCACCCAACCGCTCTTGCGAGCCGATTCTCCCATCCTAATCTTACCAACCGCACGCATCATCCTACAGGGAAAAAAACAAATAGGCGCAGCGCTCTGTGTATGCCATCCAAACCCAAACAAAAAAGCAGGAAGATAACCCCCCAAAACACCCACTCTGTCTTCCCTTCCTAACACATCTATAGAATCAAACACGTACCGCCAACCTATCACTTTTCGCCCATTTATTTCTCTCAAAAGAAAGCGCCTTGCAAAGCGCACGCGGCAAAAAGATAGGACAGAACAGGTCCATAGTGCAATGAAAACGCCAAAACGATGCAAAGCCTCAAAGAAGAACAGGAGTAATGTCCAAATCCAGTCCGGGTATCATATCGCAACTCTTCTGCTGTCCCTAGGTCTCACCAGCCCTCGTCCTTTTGGTTCTTTCCCTCGAAGTCGCTCTTCGCAGCCTTTTCTTCTGGCGTCAGCTCAATCAGTTCTGCGCCCTCGAGTCTGAACCCCTTGGCATCAACGATATGCTCCGACGCCTGCTGGTGGTAGAGCTGATGCAGTCTCGGCACAAAGTACTGCATCACCTGGTCACCCAAGGCTTTGCTTACAAGCCCCTTGTTGATCCAGTAATGGCGCACGAATGTTCCCTTGCACCCGCCTCGATTCAACGCCTCGGGCGCACCGTTCGCTTCGACGCAGGGAAGGATGCGGATGTCTTCGGGACGGTCGTAGTCGTAGCGGATGTAGTTGCCGAACGCGGCCTGCTCGTGGAACATTTCGAGCTTCCAGCGGGAGCAGCCTGGATAGCGCTTATCGTCTGGGCATTCGGCCCATGCCTTGTACATGTCTTGGGTGCGTTTGCTCTGCTGGGCAATAATGAAGCCCGTGTTGAGGTAGCGGTTGTTGCGGCTGTCGTAGTTCTGGGGCTCGTCGGGGTCGATAGACAGCATGAGGAGGGTATCCTTGGTCATATTCCAGTAGTTCATGAGCCATTCGATGGGCACGTGCGGATGGTGTAATATGACGTCCGAGTCCATGAAGAGCACGTAGTCGTGCGTCTGAAGGGCCTCCTTCATGATTGGCACCTTGACCCAGGTTCCCCAGCGGTCCTCGTAGTCGGGGGCGCGCACAAACTTGTAATCGTAGCCGTGGATCATGGCGTACGTGTAGTGGCTCAGCATGCCGGCCGACAGCGGGCGCATGCCCTTCCACTTGAGCTCATCATTCATGAGCTGACCCGGGCTCGTCAGCGGGCGGCTGTCAATGTCCAGCACCAGCACCTTCTTTCCCAGCTTCTCCTTGAAGCGCGGTTCGCCTGACAGCTTGTACACGTCTCCTTCATCGTCGGTGAAACTCGGGGCGGCAACGGGATGCAGTATGGGTTCGTAGAGGGCCTTGATGACCGTGGTCATGGAGTCGTCGGCGGGCAGAGACACGTTGTTGTGGTAGGCGAGTCTAGATGGCAGCGTGGTCAGCAAAGACTCCCGACGCCGTAGCGCAAGCAGTGACTTACGGTGAAAGTGGTTGCGATTGTGGTGTCGAAGCCGAGGCCGGCCGGTAACTCGAGTGGTAGCTGTAGTAGAGGAATGCGCACATCATGGGTATCGCCGCGATCAGCAGCACACGGCGCCATCGTCCTTGCGGGCCCCCGGTCATGTTTGCGGTAGACGTGGTAGAGAGGGCAGGCTTGTAGCCACCAACGCTCATGACCCAGCAGGAGGCGAAAGAATGGCGGAGCGAGGCTATTCGGCGGGTAGGGCTCGTCTATAGGGTGTGCGCCGACGTAGGGTGAGCGGGCCGTGGAGAATGCGGAGGCTGCGTAGGCTCGTACGTGGCCAGGACCCAGGTAGGTAAAGTAATTAGGCAAGCGCGTCCAGATGATTGCGGAGGGCGCGGGAGAGGGCGGGATGGAAAGAAAGAAGGTCGCGGGCTCAACAACAACGGCGCAGCAAGAGAAAAAATGAACGTGGACACGATTCGAGGCGGAGTCTAAGGGGTGACGCCTGAGGTGAGAGCACTGGTCGCTTTCGCGTGCGTAGGGACAGGGGTCTCTCGGTCTGCGCTTTAGCTAAGCATCGGGCATTGGGGGTTCCTACGCCTAGTCTGGTCTAGCCCTCAGCCTCACCGCTGAGCCACGATTCCCGCATGCCCTCAGAAGAGCTTTCGTACGAGAGCATGAGTTCTTTCTCGAAAAAGTTCTCGGGGAGAGTTGCATCTGACCACTGACGCGCATTGTTTCTCGGGGCGTTGGACAAAGTACGCGCAAAGCCAACCTCGAAGAAAACGTTTCATTGTCTATATTTAGTTAGCCGGGCGATCATGCGGGACGTTAATTGCCCGATGCTGGCCCGTTTAGGGCTGCATGCCACAGATGCCGGCGGTGGTGCATCAGTTCATGGACGCGCACGTACATCGAGTGACACAGATCCAGATCGTTTCGTAGTCAATGAGTTCCCTTTTTTCATTCCTGGCCTACGTAATAGGTCTTCTCACTTAGACTTGCGCGCCTCCGCGAGCACAACATGTCCCAACTAGCTACAGTGCCATAGCACGCCGAGCACCAAGTCAAAGCGCAATGACATCGCCTTTGCAACGAGGCAGACCGCAGAGGCTATAATAACAATCGCGCAGGCTTTAGTGTTGTATCTTTCGCTTTCGGGCCGTTTAATGGTGGCTTGAAATACGCGTCCTCGTCCTCATCGGTGGTGCAATACTTTCAACGGCCAGGCACCCCACATAGTGCACATAGTGGTAAAGTCTTCTCGCGTAGGAGCCAGGGCGAAAGGCACACTATAAGGCGTACTGCACACCGTACAATGCACCTGAGAGTATTTAGGCGAGTTGCCGTCCATCCTGTGGTGACGCGCGTTGATCTGCCGGCTGCGCTGGCGGAGAAGGCTGTGCAAATGGGGAAATCCTTCTCGCAACATCCTCCTTCACAGCAACCTTAACAACTCCGCATCCTTGGCAATCCCCGGACTCTCCAGCGCACAAGTCTCAATTAGCGCCATCATGATCTGCACCCAATCTTGCCAACCGTCAGGCAGTGTCTCCCTCAGCTTCGGATCCGGTGAACGCGCGATTGCGTGGAAGAGAAGCACTTGCCCAAAGCACTGTGAGCTCCATCCAAATTTGATGGGAAGCGCAGACTTCATCTGCACACATAGACCCATCGTAGTTGGCCAGTACATCCCGCCATTGAGGCCCTTCCGGATCTCGCGGTACTCGCTGTCGGTGGTGTACGCCGGCGCATGCAGCGCTTTGTAGAGAAAAGGACGTCCAATGTGGAACTTAGCCACAAGGTAGCGACCTCGTAGCATTGCTTTTGCTATGACATGGGCGGGACTGGGTGAGTCATCTACGTTCTCATCATCTGAAAATTGGAGCGACGGCGGAAGGTTGACCCGCCACTGTTCGAGCTGGTGATGCATCTCCGCTGTGATAGAGGGGCTAGGAAACCCTTCCTTCTCGGCAAAAGAGTAAAGGTTGTGCCGTATACGGGTGAGGATAATGCGGTGTGCAGCCTGCGCTAAGAAATGGAAGTTGAAAAAGGAGTCGTCGTCATCTATAAGTAGCCCAGAGATGGACGTCTTGGGCCTTGGGCTTGGTGTGAACTTCGGAATGGGCATGTCTGCCTCGTATTCCAGCAGTCCGCTCAAGGGAAGACTGAGCTCCTGTGTTATGATGGTTTCGTACATCAGCGTGTTCCAGAACAACCTCGAGAACATGTCGCCTTCCCACTCGTCGAAATCAATCGACTCCGTGCGGGCCAGGATGCTCATGCAGCAAAGCGCAGCCCGGTTCACCGTTGTCCAAGAGTCGATGGGACGCAGTATCTGCGCATAGTAGAGCGTAGACAGCATGTAGAACTGCCCCGTTCGAAGGTCGTTTTGACACATGAGAAAGCCATAGCGCGATCGAGACTCATTGAAGAACCGCAGACCGGGGGGATCGTCCAATATCAGTTCGTACCATTCTGGTCTTGTGAAGCCAGAGCTAGTCGAGGGTAGACGAGAAGGTAGGGCGAAGTCACCCTCTTCGTGCGCTTTGACTGCCAGGCACCCAAGGGCAAGCACCATCAATACCAAGCAGGTCTCAATTTCATATCCAAAATCGTTCTCCATTGCCAAGCCCAATGTGCTCGAGAAGAAATGGAACTTGTCGAGAACTGGGGTATTGCGATGAAAGAGAGCAAAGTATGCATCCGCCAGGCCTTTGATGACGGAAAGAGGCAGACTGGTAAGCCAAGAGCCCGGGCTGTATCCCACTGGTACATTAATATGTATTGGTAATGGTTGCCGGTGGCTCTCGGTGTCGACCACATATTCCTTCGGCAAAGCCTCGCGTGCTGCACTGAAATCGGTCGGCAGTATATGCTTGACAGCGGGCCAGAGTGCAACACCATGCTGACTGAACGAGAGTTTGACTGCACCCAGAGCCTCTGAAATTGGATACGGGCTCTTTCCTGGGGTTCCCATGGTTTGAGGAGAGGCGCCGGCTGGAAGCGGATTGACCCCCGGGCTGGGTTGAGACAGAGTCGCAATGGGCGACCTGAGGTCGTAAACTGAAGAGAGTGGAGCTGCTCTCGAGGTGTTGATGGCTGCTGTTAGGTCTTCCACTTTCGTTTCAAGACGTCTGATAGCATTGATGGCGACCGACATGGACTGGTCCTTTCTGGCATCGGTATTAGCAGTGATCATCACCCAGATCTAAAACCCCCAGCCCATCGTTATCAGCTCGAATTCGCCGAGCTAGATTGAGCGAGCGATGCAACATACTTTGTAGGCCGCGGCATCTGATAGATGCATTCATAGTTCATGGCCTTGCAGAACCCGCACTTTGGCCTGTCCTCGTCACATCTCGACTTCCGCGATCTGCAAACATCGCAGGCCTACCGCGATACAATTAGGAACTATCCTTCGAATATGCTTCTAATTGCAGTACTCACCAGCGTTGCCATGAAGCTGCGCGCCTTCTTCAAGGCCGCCGCCGACTCGCCATCTTCCAGGTTCGAGTCGACACCCGCTGCATGGCCCTGCTGCGAGTGGCTTGGCGACTCGCTATGCAGTGAGCTCGTTGAATTCTCGCGAGCCCGCTTGGTCATGACATTTCAGCCGCTGGGGCAGCGTTCGTGGTTCGTGAGTGGGATCGATGGTGTTGCAATGATTTGGCCGAGGTTTGCTGCGGGGGCAGCAGCACCGGCTCGGAAAGACCCATAGCGCTAATCCTATATGGGCTGGGCTAGCTGCCTTTCGATTGGCATGTCTGGAACTATGATCTGCTAAGCACCCTTCAATAATGCTTTACAAAGAGATGCTCAAGTACCGTCCCTGCTGTAGGCCTTCTTCTCTTCGTCCCCTTCCCCTTCCCCTTCCTCTCTTTCCCGGTAATTGTTCCCCGTTTGTGACTCGCAACATCATTCTACCATCGAACATTTGTGAAGCGCTCCACTGCCAGTTCAGCAGCAATCTCACAGCAACGATACTTCCTTCGTTCGCAGAATCCGCCTTATATTGCATTGGCTCACGCTCAGTTTCCGTTCATCGCACCAGCGGGCCTCGACCGTCACTAGTCTCGCAGATCGTGATAGCCCGAAACGGTAGTCTGTGATGAGGCCCCTGCATTTCCCCATCAACCGCTCGCATTGACTCCAACATCGAATTTGCTCCTTTCTCGTCTCTTCTCACTTGCGATTACCATCTCTTTACCTCTTACTACTTCGAACCATCCCTAACAATGTCGAATATGTCCTCGGCAGCACCCCCGACCAGGAACGCTACTCCCCCGCACATTACTCATCCCACATCGACGATATTACCAACGCCCCCAGCATCGCAAGAGAAGCCACGATTTGCGCCGCAAACTGCTCCGCAAAATGTAATCAACTCTCCTTCGCGACCAAACGTACAGCCGGCATCCCCAACGAAAATTGCGGAAATCTCCAAACTCGACCGTGAGGCCCGTGCCGTCAGCTATGTCCTCTCGTTTGGCACGCACAAAGGGAGAAATCTAAACGAAATTGCGCAAACCGATTTCGCCTACATACAATGGCTCAAGACCAGCGGGTGGGCAGACACACGAAGCGATCTCGGCGATGCTATGGCCCTTTACGACCGACATGCCGTCCGTGCACTCCACGAAAAATACCCTAAGGCCTCCAGCTTCAAGTTCACTTTCGGCAAGTACCTCAACAAGCGCATGGCGGATGTGCCGGGAGAGTTCTTGGAGTCTTTGATCAAGGAGAAACATCACATGTGGAGCCAGAGACCGGGACTACGGGAAGCATTGCTGTTCTGGGATGAGTGGGCGTGTTTGGGGAGGCAAAATTGGTATCGGCCGAGAATGATAACCGAGGAGGAGAAGGGCGCGGGGATAAGGGGCGTGGCTTGCAGTAGACGCCAAAGGAAGAGGGAAGTGCGGCAGACGGTTGTTTGGTGAGTCGTTCCGAGATCAAGATACACTGAATATTCTCTAGCTTCGCGACGACGGCACTGCTGTTTGACCCAGGCCGATATTTCCGCGAACCTACACCACTTCTGGTTCCGAAGGTGAAAATCCGTCACACCATGACGGCTTGTCTTAACCTCACGACTACCTTTTCAAAACTTGACTGCGGCTTCTGAAGCTAGAGTCTACCAGAAACGTTTTGACAAGGTGTACCGGCTGAGGACAACTGGTGGAATCAGGAGACCATCGAGCAATGTCAAACGAGAGATTTTACGGCGAGAGGCTACTGGTCAGATCTTGGGAAGCGAGGTGGGGGTGTTGTTATGCCAATCAACCGTCACGAAACGCAAGCTACAGTGGGAAGAACGTGGAGAACGATGTTAGTCTGCAAAGAAAGACTCACAGGTTCATAATCTTCTCCGTCAAGAGTATGCTTCATCTATGCTTTTAACGTTCCGTGACTCGTGTATCTTCTCAAAGGACGTGTCGAGGTATTGGTGCCTTGCCACCATAGCTCCTTCCTCTGCTGAGCGGCATTGCCGAAGAGCATCGCACAGTGATTCCACAGAACGCCCCGGAAGCACCGACAGGAAAGCCAAAATCCACTCAATGACTGTCGACTGACAGGCTCGCATCCCCTAGGCGTCGTGTGATGGCGATGACCGGGTCCAAAATTCAGTATTGGCGTAGTTTCCTGCACATGAGCTGCACCATCCTATCAGCCGCGATGTTGGCATGAAGAGAGATCAGTCGTCCAGATGTCGCAACAGCTGTCTTCAAACGTGAAGTAACTAGCAATTCCCGTCCACAATCTCAACGTGCCTCCCTACACATGCCATCTCTTAAGACAATAAGCTTGAACCAGTCTAAAGGTTTTCTTTTACCAACTTGGAGGTCCGGTATTGCTTCGGCTCTATTGAGCTGTGCTGAAGCTGAAGAAGATTGTAGTCCGCATAAACTGAAATTATTTAGGCAGCGGGTCTGCCATGTTCAATAAAGTGCTGTGCAGCCTGAACTGCAGCACAATAACGCAAGTCGAAGTGCAGGTGGTAGCAGGCAATTTCAACCACTATTGCGTCCAACAGCCAGGAGATATTGGCAAGTGCTCCACCCTCACTACGAATATGAAATATATTAGTCCAAGCCGCGAGAGTCTGAACGTCGAGTTCACGGTTCTTCACAGTTGGAGAGAAGACTCGCATGGAAATCGTCAACCACTTGGCTGCTGTAGCTAGCGCCTCCAGCTTCTCGCATCTGAAGGAACTCCTTGACGCGCACCAAGTGCACATGAACCAGAGAAATGACCAGGCCAAATACCGGAGCAGTCTGCTATCTGACATCCTCCTGTGATCGATAGAGAGCGTTATCATCGTCCGTACGAAAATTGGAACACTACCTTTGCTTGATGACCTGCACAAGGCGCATTCGTCTTCTCTAAGCCTTCGTCGTATTAGTCTTGACTCTCTTACTTGCAACCTAGGGTGTGCAACACGACAGTCAAGTTTTTCAAGGAATTGGTGTAGGTTAGGATCAACGTGGACTACCATAGCGGAGATCAAGGTCGGGCTAGAGCATCGATCTTGGAGAATTGACCGGTGTACTCAAGGTATAGTGGCATGGGCCCTTGGAAGGCGGTGGTTTTCATCACAGCACTTACTGCCTCTGATTAAAGGCATGAAGTATGCGCACTGATCGAGGACATGGTGAGTTCGGCACAAAGCATATTTTAAGCTTAGACGAAAAAGCACGCGACTTCGTGCGATCCTTTGCTCGGTGTGACTCAAAGGCGAAGGAGGAGTGTCGCCCGCACCAGCCTGACAAGAGGTGTTATTCAAGAGCTAGTGTTTTATTAAGCTAGCCGTATGAAGATTAGATCCTCTTCATCATCCGGCTCGCAGCGCCAATTTCGCTGTTATTCCACATCGCGAGCTGCTGCCTGATGCCTTACCGATATTCTACTAGCTTCGACCTACGATGACGCCCTCACACTCTGCAGCTTCCTATCTGGTTCAATCCGAGAACGGACTAATTCCTTCACGTGCCATCAATTCCGACTCCGATGCGCTGTATTTAAGCGCTTGATCTTATCAATCGATCAGATAACTCCATCAACCGATCAGATAACCTCTATACCTATCATCACCACAACTATCTCCTCATGGCATCGCAACCACAGAATTCACTGGCCGAAGATGTAATCATCGCAGTGCCGCCAACAAGCATAGAGATGACGTCTGTCTCTCAAGCGCCGCCTCCCGAGAAGCTTGGAGACCCCTTCCTCGTCACATTCTCACCGCAATTCGACGCCTCCAATCCCAAAGATTGGCCAACAAGCCGGAAATGGGCCGTCACAGACGTTATGTCGGCTACCGGATTCAACCGCATTATGGTATCTACCATCATGGCCCCCGCGCTCAGCACCATAGCGAGCGAATTGAACATGAGCTCGACGGAGGCGGCGATGGCTCTCTCGATCTACCTCCTTGCTACTGCATTCGGACCTCTCGTCATTGGCCCGCTATCGGAGGTTTACGGGCGGAAAAGAGTCTTGCATGCGTCCAACGTATGGTTCCTGGTCTGGAATATCGTCTGCGGGTTCGCGACGACGAAAGAAGTCCTCATCGCATCGCGTTTTATGGCGGGCTTTGGCGCGAGCAGTATTTATGCCCTTGCTGGAGGCGTGCTAGGCGACATATGGCGACCTGAACAGCGTGGTCGATCGCTCGCAGTATATCTCCTCATTCCACTCTTCGGAGCCGCCGTTGGGCCGATCATTGGTGGGTTCATGGCTGGAAGGACGACCTGGCGATGGATGTTCTGGTCCACGTCCATCTTCCAGGGTGTTATGGTCGCAGTCTCCTTCACCGTATTCCGCGAAACCTACGCTCCCGTCATCCTCAAGCGCAAAGCGGAAGGGCTCCGACGTAACACAGGCGACGCGCGATACTACACGGTACACGAGCGCATGGTTGAACAAAAGTCGCTCATTTCAATCCTGGTCAAAGCCCTTACCCGACCTTTACGGCTGTTGATGTTCCATCCTCTCATCCAGATCACGTGCGTCTTGGAAGCCTTCTCATACGGTCTTTTATACGTGGTCCTGTCCAGTTTCGCCGAGCTGTGGATACATCATTATCAATTTCGCGTGGAACTTAGTGGCCTGCACTACATCGCAATAGCTCTTGGTGAGGTAGTTGGCAGCCAATTCGGCGGGCGGTTCATGGACTTCTACCGTCGCCGTCAGCAAACGCGTCTGTCTGGTGATAGCGGCGCGGTCGAACCGGAGCATCGCCTGAAGCTTGCGTTCCCAGGCCTCGTGGTGTGGCCTCTCGCACTCGTATTTTACGGATGGGCAGCTCAGTTCCGCCTTCACTGGAGTGCGGTAGATGTCGGCATATTCTTCATGTGTATTGGGCTGCAGATGGGCGACCTGCCTATCAGTGCGTATGTCATTGAATCATATGGGGAACACACCAGCAGTGCGATTGCGGCCACGCAGTTCCCCCGCAGCCTGGCAGCATTTTTGTTTCCATTGTTTGCACCGAAGATGTATCAAGAGCTAGGGTATGGATGGGGTAACACTGTGCTAGCATTGGTGGGCTTCCCACTTGGGGCATTGGTAACGATCGTACTGTGGCGCTATGGCAAGCAACTAAGACTGAAGAACGCGTTGATCACGTAGAGTATCGGTGATCGCAGAGTTGTTGTCACATCTACGAAGGAATCTCGCACTAGTGCACGTGCAGGCCCTGCCTTATACCGCTGAGTTATATGAGTCTGCTACTTCCCGCAAGCTTCCGCCTAAGTGGTTCGGTAGACCCCACAAGCTACACAATGTCTATATCTACTCATTTAGAAGATCTGCCGAACTCCACACACTGCCTGGAGGGGATTCTCATATATCCTTAGTGTAATTCCATGTGCCTAGCCGTGGAGAATCACGACAAATTGATACTTTGCGGCTAAATGACAGGGGGTCCACCACACAAAATGGGGGGAACAACTATAAGAGCATCAACACAAACCCTGGAGCAGACACTAGTAACCTAAAATTTCCGACGTCTAGTCTTGTATCAAGAATGGCGCGCGGATTGCTCTGGACAAGCGTGGCATTCGCCTCCCAAGCTGCAGCAGCGTGTACTCGTGCGTCCCTCCAGGAAGTCACCGCCGCGTATCTTCAAGCGCAAGCCGCTGGAAAACCAAGCCTCCTTCCGCTCGCATCCAATGTCACGTACTTGGAGAACGACGCGACCACGGACATTGCAAAAGGCCTCTTGACGCAGGCCATCACCATCGATTTCAACCGCAGTCTCTACGACACCGAAGCATGCGCGACCTTCACCGAGATCACAGCAGCCACCAACAAGCACCCCTACGTTATCGACACTAAATTCCTTCTCACTGGCGGAAAGATAACGCACGTCGAGTCGGTCATCGCCGACGACGGCGACTGGCTGTTCAACGCCAAGAACCACCTTACCTACACCTCCAAAGAATCCTGGGAACCCATCCCTGCCGCGCAACGCGACACCCGCGCCGTCATCCAAGCCGCTGGCGATGCATACCTCAACAGCTGGGGTGATGGCAAAGTACCCGTTCCGTACGGCACTCCTTGCGCGAGACTGGAGGGTGGCATCTACACGGGTGACAAGACACCCACCACCAATACCTGCAAGATGCCTGAATTTCCGCAGCCATTTAAGATTGTGAAGAGGAACTACGTGGTTGATGAGGAAGGTGGTGGCGTGGCTATCTTCAATGAGTTCCCGTTCATCGATAAAACGAAGCCGAATGGGACGGCAAGTGTGAACTATGTACGGGTTGAGGGGGGAAAGATTAGGTATATTCATGAGACTACAGTTTGTGCAACGAAGAATTGTGGGAGGTGAGGTGTCTTGCGGAGAAGTTGGGACGAGCGCTTATGCTGATGAGTCCTCCGTTTCGCTTTGGGATAGTGCTTCGATGAACGCAAATAGGCATTGGAATCAAGTCTAGACGTACACTCTCGTCGATTTTCACATTTACCAGTTGTTCCCGATGGTTGAGTTGAACGTACCGAGGTACTGTTGGTTGATGGTAGAAGAGCGCTCCTGAACTTTGAAGAGACCCTCCTACAGGTGGAATTAAAAAGTGAAAATGGAGATCTCTTCTGTACCTGGCGATATCTAACTTGATATAGGGCGGTACTACCGGCTTCATGAACATGTTCCATGGCCTTTCCTGATTCCTCCTACGGAAGGTGATCGAACCGAAAGTGACGTCGTGTCTCCTGGTCGGCGACCACCTCTTCATTGAGTCACAGTGCCCGCAATGGTGATACCACAGGAAAGGAGAGGAATCATCAAATTTACAGCCAACAATGGAATACACACCGACCCAGGTATCACATTGTGATTGTCTCAGCACCATTCACACACCTTGCCCGAACAGGGTAGCGCTGCGGCTCGGCAACCACCGCCGTGGCGGCTGTGGCTTGGACTTATGGCTAGTGCACCCACTCGAAGTCTTTCTGCGGAGGCAACAGCAACGTCCAACCTTCCCTCATTGCCCCAACATGGACGAATATCTTCACGCGCACCATGCGCAGTCTAACTACATCGTACTTCAATATTATCGTTGCTGACACTGTCACGGCTGGTCGATGCGCGCCTTGTTTGACGACGTCGGAGCTCATTGCGAAGCGTTCCAGCCGCTGACTCGTTTGCAACAAAGAACTGGGCACGTCGGAGGTTCCCACCAGAATAGTGGCTACCCCGATCGTCCCGCCAAAACTGAAACTCCTCTCAAGGATTACCGCGCTGGGATCGAAGATGAGGACGGCCGGCAGCGATGGAACTGGGATGTTTCGGGAGCGCTTGCTCTCGCCTTGATTGTGGCACGTGGGTTCACGAGTTACGACGTGCGGAAGAATTCCAGGACGCAGGTTCAACGTCCTTGACGGACCGCAGCTGTCACTCGGAATCGTTGCAGTAGCGTGGCGCTACGAAAATATGGCAGCTGCACGAGAAGGCAACTGCTTCGTGCGACCCCCTTCTGCGCTCCGCGGACCATCCCCTCGTTAATAGGATTCGGGTTAGATAGGAGAAGGGCTAGCGGAGTACATAACTAGGATTAGGGCGGGTAGACGGGGGTGTCCGACTTGGTGTTCTCCCTTCGAGACTACACTTGAATTCACCGACGCACTAGCTCAACGGCCAGAACGTCTCCCAACTGTTTGGGATTCCAGACAAAGCCAAGTGTTTTACTGTGCGTGGATCATCCCAGTTCATCGGGTGCGCACCAGTCCCTCATCAGCTGCGGGCCCGCGCTTGGCAACAGTCTACCTCGGAGGTAGCACGCAACCCCAGTCGTGGTAATCTAGGAAGCAACCATGCGGCGGCGTCGGCTTTACCATATCTAGGCCTCTCCGCCGCCACCATTTTGTCGCTTCCGTTGTCCATGAACTACATTCCTATTGTCATGAACTGCATCTCCATTGTTACGACCGACTTTCCAGCGAGAGGTTGCTTTGACCTCGCTCGCTAACACATGTGAACGAAAACGACTATGCGACTGCGACTTCGCGAAGAGAAGGATGGGGCTGAGCATGTCACTAGCTACGTCGACCCGTCGCTGCAATTGAACCTGGGATTGTGGTTTTTATTTGCTGGTGCAACGGTGTTGCTTTTCTTGAGGGTCTGGGTCAAGGTTACACGAAGGCATGGTTTATGGTACGACGACTACATTCTAATCACGTCGTGGGTGAGTGGTACATGATCCCGCAAACCTGATTGTATGCTCATCATCCAGGCCGTCCTCCTCACGAATAACGCTCTTATCTCCCATCAGTATGCCACCGGCTACGTCACTCAAAACGGTGCAAAATGGGACGACCGGATGCACATTCTCATCAATATTACCTCATGCCTTACACTGATCGGCCAAGCTTGGACGAAGACAGCCTTTGGTGTGACCTTACTCAAACTCTCCAACAAGTGGCAACAGTACGTTCTCTGGTTTTGTATCATTACTATGAATGGATACATGGTTGCAAAAGTGATATTTCAGTGGGCGAAGCTTTGCGACGAGAAGAGTTATAACATGTGGTATCGGCTGGACTTTTGCGTGGATAAGAAGTGGCGGAATGACTTCAAGGAGGGTGGGAATGGTGAGTCTTGTTGCGCGGATGCATGCCGGTCTGGTTTACGAGCTTCAATTACTAACGTAAAGAATGGCAGTCTACAACATCATCATGGATTTTGCCTTTGCTCTTTTCCCGTGGATCATTACATGGAAGCTGGACATGCGCAGGCATGAAAAGATTGTTCTCTGTGCCACGATGAGCCTAGGAATGCTCATCGCAATCGTGTCCGCTGTCAGAACTGGCTGGAAAGATTCGGGAAATAAACGTGATCCCGATTATTACTGTAAGTCGGCATGGATTTGCGGATGCACAATTTGGTACTGTTCAACGCTAATGCAACATCTTTTAGGGCGCAACGCATTGTCAAACATTTGGTTAGTTCTCGCTACTGTCTTCCTCGTGTACTCTTACTGACTTCTCTCTAAGGTTTTCTTCCGAAGTTGCTGGCACAATCATGGTCCAATGCATACCAGTCCTCCGACCCTTCCTCCGTGTCGTAACCGGCCCCGCCGCCTCCAAACGCATGCCTGACAAACCGATCCAACCCAAAACCCCTAAGCAGAAGACATATGAACCTACCCCGCTCAGCCGATGGGAGAGTAGTCAAGCCCGCGCAAGCAGACCAAACGAATCGTCCTATGGCGAGAGCATCATAAACGCCTTTGACTTCGATTTCAAAAGGTCTCAAGCATCGAGTGCATCTCAGGTTGAACTTGTTTCGTGGAATCATGAGGAGAAGGACTTTGAGAGGGAACTTGAGAAGGAACTTTACATGGATGAGAATGGGAAGATAGGGATATTGCCCAGTATATCAGAGGATAGCGAGGGAGAAAGGAAATGGGAGGGATCACGTGTTTGACAAGGGTTTGGGGTCAATACTCGGAATTGTCTATCTCTATCCATCGCTTCTGACATGACTGAAGGTTTGCGTCCAATAGCCTAGTCCACATCGACGAACCGGAATTCCGCGGGTAATATGGGGAATGTTTGAAACGAAACGATCCGGAAACACTGTAATTATATGACTCTTTTTGTGTTACTTGAAACACCATGCATATTGTTTCCGGGTGACTACAGCTCGGTAACACCGGATCTGAAAGGCTCTCGAAAAGGCCTTGTCTACTAATATCCGCACGATGTACTCCTAACGCTATCATATCCCGAATCTCCCTCAGAGACCAGAGCACTGCAGCTGCGCAAGGCTCATCTCAACAGCGTCCGCCAACCACGGATGCTGCACCACCCACTCATCGAAGTCGTCAAAGCCATGCCACTTCCAGTCCCTATACTTCATCATTGCCAGACGATCAGCAATGCAGCTGATTCGAGTCAGCTCTAATCCCAAACGTACTCCTCCAACAGCAAGAAGTTTACAAGACTTGCCTGAAAAACGAGTCCTCCCTGCTCACTGTCAAGCTCAGAACTACCTCAATCTCCCCGTACGTCAATTTCCCCTTCTTGAAGTGTCGCCAATAGAAATTGAATATATCTTGGACGTAATCGTCAAGTCCCAGCATCTTACCCGCTCGCACAACCGCCAGATCCTTCTTCATGTCACCGATGACCTGCAGATACGGAGCCCGCTGCTCGGTGACGACCTTGCGTAGCCATTCGATCAAGTAGCTGATGGGTCCTGGACTCATCTGCATCAGCGTGAACTTAGGTGCTAATGGGTCTGACGTGTCGATGCGAGAGGCAAGCTTAGATGCCGCGCGGAAGAGAGAGATAGGGATCTTGAAAGTTGCAGTGCCGGAGGTTATGCGGAGGTGAGGGCCCATGGCGAGGTTGCGGCGGCGCTCGTAGGTCAGATTGCGGATGTCGTAGTGGGTTGAGGGGACTTGCTGATTTGGGTCGAGGGGCGAATTCTGCGAGCGTTGAGAGGGTCCCGGTGTGGGGGTTGATGAGGGACGCGGTGGGAGGGGTCGCATACCGATGGTGCTTGCTGCGGATGCGGGACTTAGCGGGCGCTCGGTGGGTGAGGTGCGGTGTTGCATGGGGGTAATGAGTATATATAGCGAGTTGGGTTGATTGTGTCGAGTGTTCGAGGATTCTGCTAGGCGGATCTTGGATGTTTAGACTTTATATAGGTAATCGTTTGGGACCGATCGCTGCAAAGCCATTTTCAGTTGTTCTTCACCTCGCAACACTGATTATTTCTGAGTTGAGGTCACCTCGAAGCTGATCATACTTGGAGGCTGGACTGGCCAACCGCATTGCGGCTTATCAGGTTTCCAGGATACTGTAAAGGTGACAGCGAATGCCTAATCGGCATTGGCACCGCTCAAATTATGAAATTGCGAAAACCGAGTGCGGAGGATATTCTATTTTGATAGCATAATTTTCCTCGTTTGCGTTTGAAGATTGGACATGTGAGCAGTGTCAAGCTCTCTAGGGTGCAACATCATTGCTTAACGACCATCACATGGTAAAGTAGGTAATAGACACAACGTGATATTTCTTTAAGGCTCACATGTGCTCCCCGCGCGACCATTGGACCTGAGACCCAACTAAAACAACGCCACCGATTGCTCCACACAGATTTCACTCCTCGATGACCGACGTAACTCCAATGATCCGACCTCTTGCCGAGAAAAATGTTTCCCAGCGCGAGATCGAGCGTCTGGGAAGAGCACTACGCACTGCTACCCCAACGAGCCAAATATTTCGCTTCCTCCGCTGTAATCGTATTGATGCGCCCACTGTTCAGCTTACGGTTCAAGTCCACTTTCAACTGCTTTTCCCTATGCTTCTCGGCTTCGCGCTCAGCCTTCGCTCGCTCAAGTTCCTCTTTCATTCCCTGCCTCTGCTGTTCTCCCCTCTGATGCTGAGCTTTGAGAAGAGCCTTAGCCATTTTGGCTGTTGCCTTGAGCTCCTTCTTTTCCGATGCCTTGCGTGCCTTCTCCGCGTCGGCTTGTAACTTGTTCTGGTACTCTGCGAGTTGTTGGTCGTATTTCGGCTTCAGGAGATTGGATACACGAGGACATTGTTGCATCCAGTAGCGGAATTCGTGGTCCTGGGTAGAGCGCTCGCCTTTGACAAGTTCGGTGGAGAGTCGGTCGATGATGCAGGTCAAAAGGGGGAACTCCGGATTGGGCGCGGCGTTTGCGATGACGATGAGTTGCGAGAGTACGAGGTTGTCGTTCTTTAGTGCGTTCAAGTACGGCTTGATGATATGGTTCACATATATATCCATGCCGACTGTCGCAGCTACTGCAATGAGGTTGACGTCCTGGGTGAAGTTGGTCGTGGGGATGTAGTAGGCCTTGTTCTTTGTGCAGGTATCCTTCATCCAATAGACAATCTTCTTCAGTGCGTCTTTCAGTCTACCGTTTTTCGTATTGATATTCATGGACACGATCGGCTGCTGCGGCGGCGTGAGGTATACGTTCCGCGCCTCTTGAGAAGCCGCGAGTAGCAATCGTAGCGGAACGTCTGCGACGACTTCGTCGTTGATCATCCACTGAACGGTGGAGCCTACGAGTAGCGCCTGACGGTTGTCGCGACTCAGAGTACGGAAGTCCAGAATATCAAGAACGAAGTCGTGAATGTCTTGTGGCAGACGGCCAGTGACGGGGTCATAAGATGGCGCTACGGCTTTCTGAAGTGGCTTCCACTGGGATTGAGCCTTTGATAGGATCTTTTCGCCATTGTAAATGGTCGGGAAGGTCAATTTGGGAGGAGGCGGAACTCCGCTAGTCGTGCGCGGGTTGTTCTCGTTCGACATGGCGATCTAGCAATGTACAGTTCGGGTCTGGATTTGACGGTTTAATGAGGTCGTTGAAGAATAAGTGGAGAACTTGGTATACTTTAGAAAAGTTGGAAAATACAGTCGATTTTGAAGCTATCGCAGGATTCAAATACAGCAGTCCAGGTTTGAGCGAGTGGTCGTACTGAGCAAGCAGCTGAGCCCTGAGCAAGCGGCCTTGATTAGCAAACCACTTTTTGAAGGAAATATAGCAATTACACTTACGATTGCTTGTACTGGATTTAGTTTGCGATTCAATGGAGTGCGAGGGGAGCAGTCTCCGCTTGAGAGAGCGAGTAGGCGATCGTTTATGTGCCGAGAGCTACAGCCGCGCGGCTCTCGAAGCGCACGGTTCATTCTCTCCGACGATGAACTGTGATAACATTAGATCGAGACTTAAGACAGAAAGTCTCCGGAAAACTTTTACAAACTCTTACTGGAGCGACTGCATCGTGCTCTTCAATTTTCGACTACAAAGCGCCAGATGCTGGCACAACGGACCAATCGGGCTGTGCTAGCCATGTTTCGAAATCTGCTCGTGGTGAGGTTGTTCCTAAGCCGACGTTGCAGGACCAAAACATCATTAGGTGAGGTAGTCCTTTCCCTCATTGGTATATTGACGAGATTGGGTTGCTTTCCCAAAGCACATACGCTCGTTTCCAATCTGTAGCCAGACACGCGTATCTCTAGTACCAGAGAAGTGAGGTCTCAATCCGCTGCATCAATAGGACCAGTTCTATTGTAACAAGTGTGCTATCAAAGCCAACTTTCGGTGATAAAGGCATACAGCACCATTGCTGAAGGATCCCACCGTCTGGATATGGAGCCTTTTACGACGCGTGCAGTCGGCAGGAGTTCAACTCCGAATATGATTATAAATCAAGAGACTGGAAAATCTGAACGAGAGCAGTGGATTCATTCGCGCGTGAAAAGACGCCGAGAGATTGAAATAAGAAGAAAGAATTATGGTGCTACACGTCAATTGGTGGGCGGAAGGTAATGCATCCGAGTTCCGATCGAACGCAACGAGGTGCATACCAAATTGAGCAAGACGTGGAGTGCTTGTTACCCGATCCGCTTGAATTGTGGCCGTGCCCCCCATCGTGCGTGCGACGTTGTGTGGAAAGTAACCGTGATGTGTCTTTGGTGATTCCGGATATAGGCTATGATGTATTCTAGTTGCTATCATGACTGATTTATGTCCATATTTAAACACAGTCGAGAGTGGGTAGATGGAGAGCCGTCCCGGCCGAGGCGGCTGTTATCGGCCGAACGATGCGTAACCCATTTGCGCTAGTGCGCAAACGGCTAACGTGTCAATCATGGGGGAACAGCACATTGCGGCGTAAGCGCGCCTAGCCTGCTCCTTCCAACATACATCCAACAAGCGCGCACTGGAAGAAGACTCTTTATCTCTTTTACCACTCTTCTCCGTGAAGATACATATCTCCGTCCTTTTTGAGCTGTGGCCGTAATGGGACATATCCTTCGTCTTCCAGATGAAATACTGCTACACGCCGCAAGCTATCTCGATGACGCCACCGACTATTGTGCGCTTGCCCTCACCTGTCATCGACTTGTGCCGATATCGCAGGAGCTCTTGTTCACTTCACCAGTACTCGACAGGACTTCGGATGGGGGCGCTGGATCCCCAATCGTCTCCTTCCTGCGGACGTTATTGCTGCGAGCCGACCTAGCCAACTTCGTACAATGTCTGACTATCAAGACTCGGTCGCGGACAATCAATCACAGGGCAGAATGCACTCAGACCTGTTGTTGTGGTCTTGATCAGACCAAAATCCTCTTACAGCAACGATTCGAGAACGAGGGCAATCCGGGAGGCGCAGCCTGGCCAGCACTACTGCAACAAGGCCGTGAACCCGCTTTTGCTGGAGTGATTATCACCATGCTACCTTCTCTGCATGAAATCACTATGCGTCATACTTCTGAAACGACAGATCATATCAAGGTGGCCGATTTCTTTGGAGCACCGGATGCATCAGCTTCGATTGGAGTGCCCTCCCTACAGAGCTTGCTCTCGTTCAAAGTACACGCGTACATTTCCCCCTGCTTCCTGGCCTTCACCAGGTTGCAACGTTTCAGTGTCGACCTCACTGTTCGTCCGTCTCGATCTATTCTCCGCGAATTGTTCTACGCCTCCTTACCTCCGACAATACACAGCCTTGCGGTGAAATGCGATCGAACAATATACTACGCGGGGACCAATCCAAAGAGGACTTTCCTATACATGAATCGATATCTCGAGCTACTAGTGAACAAGCTTTCCGGGCTCAGACATGCGACCGTCTTGGTCTATGAGCCTCGCGGAGGCCTTAGCTTCCATGCAATCGATAACGTTCATTATGACGCACTTCTCAGATGTTTCTTCGGCGCGAAGGGCTCTTTGGAGACCCTAGAACTGGAGGATCGCGGTATGTGGCTCTGGAATCTGTGTGTCGCTCGTGCAGAGTTATTGTGTGAATTCTCATGCCTGCGTCAATTAACCGCTCCCGAGGAATTTTACGACCATCTCAAAAAGGCGAATGGGATGTTCACAAACTCGGTTGATACACTCAAGATTATCAGGCCTTCCCCCAACAGCTTCGACCTGGGAGGTTGGATGCTTGAAAAGAAACGGTCGCATGAACTTCGGGATCTCAGTCATATCGTCATGATCGAGGCATGCGATGCTACGTCTCGTTTATTTCGCCATCACTCGGTTTGGGGAGAGCTGCGGCAGCAGGGCGTCTATATCGAATGGCTAGAACGCGACATATGAATATTAAAGAAGGGCGGACGACTTTGGAGGAAAACGTCATCGCAACTCAGACACCATGGTTTTTCAGCAATACGAGTCGAAAACAGGCCACAGTTTTCACAACACCAAGACCAGGCCATCTTCATAGTATGTATTCCATCGTCTCTTTCATTCTCGGGGCGATCCTGCTTCGGGTCCTAGCTCCTTTGCTCTTCCAGCACTTTCAGATAGGTACAATTCACAAGGCAAGTGTTGGTACTTTGTGGATAGTAGGCTAATAACTGCTCAAAGTACTAAGGAGCGCTATGTGACGGATCTGGACAGAGCTATCGTCGGCCATCAACTAACGCTGCAAAGCACGTGTGACGTCAAAGACGTGAAATCAGGGAACGTGGATCAAAGGAGTGGCGAAACGACATAAACGACAGCTACGACCTTAGATCTCGACATCATCGCCCCATCGAGGCACGCCGTTTACCTTCCCCGAGTTAGCGTTAGCTCGAGCCGCCTCGTCTTTCTCCGCCTTCTTCGCAGCCTTCTGCGCGAGCTGCTGCTTCCGCGCCCCCGCGACCCGCTGCTCATCCGTTTGTGGCAACGCCTCACCTACGACTGGATCACCTTATGCTTGCTACGCTGGTCAACCGCATCCATGGCCTCATTGAGCTTCCGGAATACCGAAAGATTGGTGGCATCGTCACGGCAATGCAATGGCATGCCCCAGCTCAAATAGGCGGCGTGGACATCTTACCGCTGTTGAAGTTTTTCATCGACGACCACTGTCTCAAATCTACGCTAAACTTACTCTCCTGGGCAACTACCAATGAGAAGCTTGTCGAGAAGCTCGTATCCAGGGAAGATGTGCGACGGTTAGTGAGCAGAGGAGCGATTATGTCGATGGTGCTATTCTGCGTGAATTCGTTTACGGATGATGGTGATACGAGCGCAGAGATAACAAGATTGTTGCGCATTCGTCTGAGATGCTCGCAGAGGTTAATCACCTCACAATGGCTCTTGGTGCTCGCTTGACGTGTGATGGGATTGCTGTTCATGTGGGCAAGTAGGAAGTTGAAGGAAACACATGCAACGGAACTGTGGAACTTGTGGCTCTGCACGGATCGGTGAGATGGACGACCAGGCACGTATGACGAAAAAGGCAGGGACCATCTTAGAGATGCTGGCGATCGATGTAGTTTTGTGTAACTCATCTTGTGGGCCCGGGAATGGCATGATAGTAGGTTCTGAGCTTTGCGTCCAAGGACCGCAATGCATTCCCGTCTCCAACAACCGTATTTGCTGTTGTATGTGCTCCCAAGTGCGTGATCAAAACTCCTCCCAATAAGCCGCAGATAAGCTGACGGCATTCATAGACTGCGTGGAAAGCCTTCAAAGGTACATCTCCAACTCCATAACGCCATAAAATCAGTGCCAGTCGTTTCCAGCAAGCCGAAGAACGGCCCCTGTTCATATAAGTACCGCCAGTCCGGTGTAGCGGTGTACTCTCATCTCTCCAGCAACACACTGCACCCGCCCACCCTGCTCTATTATCATCGCATTCCATCCTCCCTCCACCATCTCTGCTCCTGTTCCCTCTTTCTCTCGTCTTCCTTCCTCTTCTTGCTCCAGTGCCTCACGCCAAATCCGGCGACAATCGCAAACGCCAATACGCATCCGAGTACGATCCCGACCACAACACCAGTGTCTAAAGGCGGTGAACCTCCGTTGACATTTCCTGGTGCGCCGCCTCGGCGGGGTTGTAGGAAGTGTGATGTTGAGAGTGAGACATGCTGCGAAAGTGATGGGTATGTTGGTGGCATGATAGTCACGGGTCTGCGGTGTATGAATACGTGTGGATTGGTCGTGGATGCGGATGCGGTCCTGCTTGTGGATGTTGTTCGTGGGTGTGGGTGTGGCCTTTGTGCACGGAAGCATGGAGATAGACTTTTGTTCAAAAGGGAGACGGGGCCCGCACATATCTTATAGGTAGACAAATCCTTCAAAGATACTCGCAGCATAGTTCCAACTGGGCCTTAATGATCCCATTCCCTGTTCTGATGAGGCGGTGTTCTTCACCTCCCAATTCGCTGATTGGCGCATGTGATTGATGTGCACAGCCCCACAAAACCCTTGCCGACTAGCGGCCGTTCAAACCCTACAAGGCTGATTTACGATACCAAGGTAAGCTAACAAAGTCAGGAGGTCGCCATCTCTGTTGGACTATACGATAAGTGAGGGCGCAGCACCAGAGTACAACATGATATTCGAACCGCCTCCGCCTTGCGCTGCAACGCATTATCCAACAATAACATTTCTTGCCCGATGCCAAACACTTCTCTTCTTTCTCGCCTCCTCGTCAGTCTTCGGCGCATCCAAGTCGTCCCTACGTCCCGTCCAGATATCGATCTCATGCAACTTCACAATGCGCGTCTTGTGCCAAAATTTCCAGCCGAAGTAGAAGAGGACGAAGACTGGCAGTAGGATGTAATTGATGACGAAGTCTTGGGCCGAGAAGGGGTTCAGGAAGCAAGTGTAGCCTGGAGTTGTAAGTACAATGGACGCTTGAGAGGAGAACTAGAGCTTATGCTGGGGGGTGGTGCATACCTTGGAAGAAGACCAAAAAGACGTTAGCAGCCAAACAAGCATACGTGCCGTACGGATGCCACAATGCTTTGAACGGCAAATCGGCAATACTCTGACCTTGAGCCCTCATCGCTTTCCGGAACCGAATATGAACAAACTCGATTACACCCCAGACAATGAACGTCGCCACACCCGACAGTGTGATGAGCGCATTGTAAAGAGTCCCCGCAGAGCTCGACTGCGATAAAAACGCGATACAAGCGAACACATTCGTGAACAGAAGCGCTGCCCATGGAACACCGCGTTTGTCTGTTTTGCCCAGGAACTTCGGTGCCATGCCGTTCCGCGCCATATGTGTAATGGTGCGACTCGCCACATAAAGCGACGAATTGCCCGCGGAGAGGACCGAGATGACGATAAGTGCGTTGATGAGGTGCGCAGCGGGTGCGATTTTCGCGTCGGACAATGCGATAGTGAGCGGAGATGCGGCGGCCTTCGAGCCCTTTCCCAGCAGACGTGGGTCATTCGCTGGGATAAGAATCCCGATGAAGAACATCATCCCAACATAGAAGATGAGGATGCGCCAGAAGACCTGATTTATTGCGCGAGGAACAGCGCGCTTTGGATTCGCGGACTCGCCCGCTGTAATACCGACCATTTCCGTCCCCGCATACAGCGTTCCTGCAATCACAAACGTCCTCGCGACACCGTTAATTGAGTCCGCGAAAGCGCCAGGATCGTTCCAGTACTTGAAGCCAATCTTTTGGGGTCCGATACCTCCCGCCGAAATCGCAATCGCGAGGATGAAGAAGATGGAGATCGATATGACCTTGATCAATGAGAGCCAAAACTCGACTTCGCCATAGGCAAGCACGCCTAGCATGCTAAGCGATATGAAAATGAGCCAGAAGATGATGATCCAAGCCCATTGCGGGACTGTGTCGGTCCAGTACATTACGACGAGCGAGATGGCGTTGTATTCATTCGTGAGCACCGTAAGCCAGAGATACCAGTACGCCCAGCCAAGAGCAAAGGCAAGCGCAGGGTCACAAAAACGTTCTGCATAATCGACGAAGGAGCCAGAAACGGGGATTATGGTTGCGAGTTCGCCGAGGGATTGCCTGCACGATCGTAAGCTCTTCGTTGTCCCGATTCCCGTATCGCGAATGTCCTCACATGACGAAGAACACAATAATGCCCACAAGCGAGAAACTGATCAAAATACCACCAGGTCCAGCAAGCCTCAGCGCATTGCCAGAACCAACCAGTAAACCGGGACCGATGATACCTACAGTCAGTCAGCACTCAATCTCGCTTCTACACGCGAATTATCACCACATACCTCCAATAGCAATCATCTGCAAATGCCTCGACTTCAACTTGAGATGTAACGGCTGGAACTCCCCAGGAACCACATCTTCGTACTCTGCTCCCCGCGGACTCGGAGTCTCGTCATAGATCTGCGTGTCGTCCTTCACAGGACCACGATATTCAGCCATACCCGTCAACTGTCCCAAAGTCTTCCAGCTCTTTCAGATAGGCGCGCAAGAGAGGGAGCGACAGACTCAGATGGGTGATGCATGTTGAGGGCCAGTCTTTGTAGACCATGGTTCAAGCAAGCCCAAGCATGGATAAGACTTTGCGCAAGCAGTGGTCCCGATAACGCCATCGGGAACCGCCGTTGCGGGCCGTCTGATTGGACACCAGACGGCTTGGCACGTGAACTCCCACCAAGTGACATCGCGAGGCTTGTCATTCGGTCGATCTGGATTTCGCGAAGTCTCAACGCGGAGATCCCTAGCGATCGCGTGGTGCTGAGGCGTTTGTAGTCATTGACATCGTTGTCTGGTGGTTGACGGGCAACGGTGGCGGGAAGACGAGATGGTCCATCGGCTAGGCTTGCTCTTTTTGCGGGGTAGCGTGCGGGGCGTTGCAACTTTCGGGGAATTCTTTTCATCGGCAACATATCAGCTTCTACAGAATGAGATAACGAATCGCAACAGACTGTAAAGTGTCCATGCTGATAGTATTCGTTTGCTCTGGTCTGGCAAGCTGACGTCATTATTTCTCGTCAACGCTATCGTTACACTTCAACCACCGCGCGAGAAAGTAACAAACAATGTCCACTTCCCACCCCCTCAAAATCTTCATCACAGGTGGCGCTCGGGGCATCGGCCGCGGCCTCTTCCGGCACTTCCTCCGCGCCGGCCATTCTGTCTACATCATCGACGCTAACACCACGGAGCTCGCCCACGTCCAAAACTTCGCTTCGCAATGGGCAACTCCAAATTCAACATGGAAAGCCGAAACTTGCGACCTACGCGACAGAGCCAGAATCAAAGAAGTCGTTGATGACGTACGAAAGCTGTTCGGAGGTCAATTGGACGTGCTAATCAACAACGCATTCGCGACACCGCACATCTGGTCAAACGATAGAGCCATGGACGACGAGAGTGAGGCTATCATGGAGGAATGGGATACCAAAATCGCGGTCGGGCTCACGGCACCGTTTCTTCTGGGCCGCTTGTGCGTCCCGCTTCTCAAAGCGGGAAACTCGACCTCAGATTCGCCGGGAACGATCATCAACATCTCGTCGACACGCGCGCATCAATCCGAGATGAACCATGAAGCGTATTCAGCAGCAAAAGCGGGGATCATGGGACTAACGCAGTCCATGGCGGTTTCTTTAGGCCATCGGCATAAGATTCGCGTAAACGCCGTGGTGCCGGGCTGGATCCACGTAGAGAATGAGAACGAGGCTGCTGATGCAGAGGGAACAGCCTGGGAAGAGGGAGTGACAAAGACGGATGCTGAGTGGCACCCCGCTGGAAGAGTCGGTAAAGTTGAGGACATTGCCAAGGCTGTAGAGTATGTCATTGGAAGTAGCTTTGTTACAGGCCAGGAGGTGGTGGTCGATGGTGGTGTAGGAAGGAAGATGGTGTATCCAGAGTAAACGGCAAGTTATAAGATACCCGTACTCGACCGCGAAAGAAGATGTAAAAACCATTTATGGGAGAAGGAGGTCGATATAAACAGAAAATTACCTGTGCAGTTAAGCATGCCTCTGGGTAGTATTTTCCGACAGAGATGAAACCTTAACGGAATGAGCATCATTCGATCGTTACAGTCGTCATGTTCTTGTCATGGAAAATTTCTTCCTCCCACTTCTTCCTTCCGAGTACGTCCCATTCGGGAGCGGCCGTACGCAGGCATTGAGTAGACAGTTGCCCAGCACCAACACGCATGTAAAGCTGTCGCCTCTCATCGCTGGGGATAAGAAATATACCAAATAAGGAGAGTCCTTGTTCAGCATGCAGGTATGTTCCGAGGATCAAGAACCGACCATGCTCTCTCAATCTCCTGACTTCATCGTTGACGTAATTTAGGTAGCCTTTCGTAAAGTCTAATGCGACCCAACCGATTGGCGGTTTAGGCGGCATATTGGCGAAGATCTGAATAGGCACGAGCATGCGCACGTGAACGTAATTCCTGAGTGCCACAAAGGGCAAACCTGACGATCCTCCGAGGATAGTTCCGCTTCTACTCGGTGCTCCGGGCCCTAGCATAACGTCGTTGCTGATGCTGAAGTCCCCGAGCTGGAGCAGTCTACCACGTAAGGTAAGAAAGCCTGGTCCATTGAGCCAAGTCACTTCACGTGGGCCATCCACACTTTGCTGAGAGACGTACGTGCAGCAAGGCTGAAACGGCGATTCGTCCAATGCCTTGACTGCAAGCGGGAATTGGATGGGACCGTCCCACGATGCCCAAGACCAAGACGGAGCACGCGGCCTAGATGGTGGAATTAGGCCGGCTCTTGTGGGCAGCCACAGTAAACTAGCACAGAGGTGGTCTTGCCAGATACCAGCACACCAGGCCCTGCCTGACCTGGTGAAAATCTTCTGAGCCATACCAGATATGGCCACCAGCTTGTCTGTATCTTTGGTGAGGTCACAGTGTGAGTACATCTCTATCAAGTCCAGCCACTCCAAAGAAGTGTCACTGAAGTCTTCTGTCCCTCGCTGAATTGGGCTGGGAGTCTGTTTTGAAGGGATGTGGTTCAGCCCGAAGAGTGCGCGAAGCATCGGTAAGGCCGACGGGCTGAAAATGGAGGAACCGGCTCGCCTCAGCTCTTTAATGGTCTTTTGACGTGGGGGATTGCCCTTCAAGGACCCATCTTCGCAACTGATTCCATCCTTGGTCTCAAGGTAGATTTGGCCATGGGTAAAGTGGAGTGTCCGCGTTGACAAAAAGCGTTCTTGGAGAACCCAGCCTCTTTTGGATAGGCGGCTACTGGTCACATCAACGTCTGGATTTGGGGACCGGCATAGACCCACTTCTCGGCGGTGAGTTCTAACAGTGGTGGCGTGTCTTTTCGACATCGCATTGAGCAGAAAGCCTTCCGAGTCGTCGCCGGCACAGTGGACCGCAATGGTAAATGTCGCATTCATGTATATGTCCCCCATCCTTTTGGATTCGTTGAGCCAGTCTTCGGCACTGTCCTGTATGATACATAGTGCATCGATCCATATGTATTCGAAGCCAAGTTGTTTGGTCATGATTATGGCATCTTTGAATGTCTGCGGTAGACGATTGAGGAGGATCCCAGCTTGTAAGGCTGACAAAGTCGAGGTAGTAGCAGTCAGATGCTGCGACGCTCCCCAGCAATGGCTCAAGGCAACATAGTTTGGGAGAGGAACTTCCGGCTTGGCAAGAGTAGGAAAATATTCCACACATTCAATAAGTCGTACCAGTCCTTCATCGGTGAGTTTCAAGAGCCTCGTAGGGCCAATCTTGGTAGACAGAGGAAAAACTGGTATGCTCTTTTGTTGGTGCTGAACTAGATGTGGAAGGCTCGCGTCGTCCTTTTGAGGCGGTCGAGTGCCATGTAAATTGGTACAAGAAGATGGGCTCGTTTCCTCTTCTTTCGTAGCCGGTAAATCGACCAAGGGAACCCAGTCAGGATGTAGCCATCTTCGCATTAGAGCAAGCTTGCCGTCATAATCTAGCCTTGGATCACTGTGGTTCGCGGAATTCATTGGGGAACCTCCTTTGCGATGATTAGTGCAGCTCTACCCAAGCTTTTTACACGTACCAACATTGTTGAGAACAATCAATTGCTCTTGGACCTCGATCTCGTCAGACAAACTCGTGGAGAAAGGGGAACGCAAGCTGATTAGAAAGTCCAGGCGTATTTTCCTCTCTCCATAGGCATAGGACAACCGGAGCTCTGTCTTGACATTCTCCTTAGCCCTCTTGGCCTTAAATCTAGCATCGGGCAGGTCATCGGAATCGGTAACTCCGTTTTCGTCGTAGCGGAGACTTAGATCGGACGGATCTGTTTGTGCAAGTATCAGACCATCGGCGCCGCGCAAAATGGAGAGCAGGAGACTGCACGTTGGGCATGGATGGCGCCATTGTCGTGTGGCCTTTATCTTCATATGCGAGATTTTGAGCTGGTAACGTTCTGTCTTCGCAAGGTGCAAGGATCGCCAAGGCTCCAGGTAGGTCGCAAACATCGTATAGCATTCTTCGCATGATCTCTCGACAAGCTGCTGCTGTCGTTGTCGCCCTTTTCGCTTCTTATGTGCCACCGATACCGCGCTCTCTTCGCCAAGGATGCGCTTCAGTCCAGACATCTGGGCTATAATCTTAGGAGTAGAGGAAGGCGCTCCGTCCGCAGTAGAAGCTCGCAATACTGAGGTATCCGAATTCCGGTCGAGGCAGGGAGATTGCGGGGGCGCAACGTCGTGCACGTTGTGGGGTGCGTGAAACGACAATAATTTGGTCGCTGGCTTGTGAGGCATTCATATACTTGGGCATATCAAGGTGGCAGCCCAAGGCTGCATGATAGCTGGCGGGCTGTGTTTCCCGCATAGCGCCTGCTTCGAGGCGCAGCGCTCGGTCCTGGCCAATAAGGCGAACATATGAGATACGATCTGGAAACTTGCTTTGTGTTCATAGTGCTACAGGGAAATTGCTGTGTGAGAAGAAGACGTTTGAGGCGTTATGAGAAACGCAGGTGTCGATGAGGTCGGGAGAACGAGAGAGGAGAAGATCGCGGGAGGGAAGAGACACCAGCTAGTCCCAATCACGCTAGAGTACTGAGCTTAGTTATCACTTCCAAATTTCAAGCCTTAGGTAGCTAAATGGAACAATTAATTGTGATGCGGCGAGTAAATTCTTCTTGGAGGGTTCTGCGGCATTGGACATTTAGATCTATTGTTTTCAAGACGTATGGTATAATTATAATTATGATATGGGTGTGAAAAAGCTACAACATGTCTACTCACAACAGCCGATTACAACCCCGAGTCAATCTGATTTGGCGGGTTGCCAGCCGTATACGCATCCCACTTCTCACACAGTTCAAACTCATCATCCCACTGCTGCTCCAAAATATCATCTTTCCTCTCCAACACATTAAGGAACAGCCCTCCACTAACATGCCACGCCAAATGACAATGCAGCGGCCACACCCCCGGATTATCCTGCGTAAACTGAATAACCGTATAACTCGGTGTCACATCTGTAACGCCAAATTGCGGATTCGGCGATTGGGGTATCCCGTTCTGCAGAATATGCACATCGCGACGCACCGTATTCTCAGGGTTCGTGACAGTGCCGTCCCACTCGCCGTAGCCTTCGGCGAGGACATGGAAGTCGTGGCCGTGGAGATGCATGGGGTGGGAACCAATAAAGCCGTGGTTTACCATGTGGATGCGGACTGTTTTGTTGGAGCCGAAATCGAAAACGTTCCATTCAGGTTTGTAGTTGTAGTCGCCATTTTGGGCGGAAGGTAGTATGGGAGCATTGTAATCGCCGCGGTAAGAGCTATTGTTGACGTACCAGATGAAGTGGGTGCCGTTGCTTTTGAATTCAAAGTCGAGGCGAAGGGTGGTGGACGGCTCTTCAACGGGGATCTTGCAGAGCGGGATACCAGCTGTGGCGAGATCGTCGTTCTTGCAGAGACTGAGTTGGTCGGCTGTGACGTCGGACTCGGTGGTCGGGATGGCATCGGTATCAGCACTTTCGTAGTAGACTGCTGCTACAGCATTGGGTGAGATACCATCGTATAGGGAGCATCGATTGGTGGCGAGTTGAGAGCGCATCCAGAATGCGTCACTAGAGTTACCGACTGCTTCAACAATAATATCGGTGCGTTGGCCAATACCCAAGGTGACTAAATTCGTCTCATACGGCTCAACGGGAAGGTAGTCCAGCGCGACGACAGTGAGCTTATGATTATCGATGCTAAACTTCTGGGTTCCCTCGGCGCCGGCATTGATAAGGCGAAGCAAGTGCTTCTTGCCGGACTCAAATTTGAACTTTGAGATACCGGCATTAGAGTTGCAGGGAAGCGTGGTGTTGGCGCAGGGGTACTGCATCTTGCCGTTGATCAAGTTGTTGTTTGATGGTGGGAATTTGCCCTCCATAGTATTTTCGACAAGAGTGAAGTAGTCGGCGTGAAACCAGTCCTCAAGCAGAACTGGGCCGATGTCAATGTCGTATTCGGCGTGCTTTGGTCCGTGAATGACCATGGGTCCATGAGCACCACCAGAGTACTGGGCGCTGTAGTGACCTGCGAAAGATAAGCGAGGCAACGGCAAAGTGTATGTCTGACTTACTGTGATACCACGAAGTGCCATAGCGGTCGGCACGGAATAGCTGCTCAGCGTGACCTCCATTTGGAGTGATAGGACACTGTTGTACAGCTGGAACTCCGTCGTACCAAGGCGTCTCTGTTTGTAGGAGTCCATGCGCGTGCATCGTAGTGCCCTCATCTGTCAGTTCGTTTGTCACCTTGAACAAGATCCAATCGCCCCTAAGATATGGTTAGTACTGTCTTTGCGGGAACAATACCAACGTACCAATTGGCTTCAACAAGCGGGCCTGGGAATTGCCCGTTGATTGTTAGACCATTTCTGGGGACGCCATCCGGAGCAATGGTTTGATAAGCGACATGGAGATCATAAGTGCGGGTTACTCCGGTATCAGGCATGCTAGGGCAGTCGGGCGAAAGAGTGGGAGTGCTAACGCCGGTGCCAGTGCCGGTGCTAGTGATGGAAGTCGTTTTGGTTTTCGTAGCGTTTCCAGACGGTGAGGCAGGACCCAAGCGGCTAGGATATAGCGGATGGCCGATCGAAGTAGGATACGGCGCGAGCGACACACTTCCTAAAGTATGATGCGTCGGGTATGGTTTGGACGCAAGAGATGCATGTGACGAGTTGTGCGAACCACCTGGAAGCCCGTTGATGGGGAGATGAGGACAATCGAGTTCCCCCCAGTATGAGTTTCCGTTCTGCTCACCCTTGGGCAGAGACGGCACGAGCTTATCCATACCCTTTGGGACCCAAGCTGGAGCCTTGTATGCCTGCTTCGCCGGACCACCATATTGGTAAGGCGGCGAAGGCCTGGGCTGTGAGCACGTTGTATCGCCCTTCGTCGGTCGACCTGGCCAGGTAAATGGAAGGGGGAGATCGTTGTACGGGTTGAAGTAAGGCCCTCCGTGTCCATGAGGGTTGGTTGTAGGTCGGGCGGTAGCGTACTCCGTCACAGTGACTATAACGGGCTGGCAGACGCTCGCTGCATAGCTGCTAGGAGCGACAATAGACGAAGGTGCGTGGTAAAGAGATGACAAGGAGACCGTGCTGGCGATATAAGGAGCGTAAGCCACCATTATGGCAAGTATTAAAAGAACGAAGTAGGAACCAAAAGCGAGGGAAAAGAACGAAGTCTGAACGAATGACTGGGCAATAAGAAAAGAACTGAAATTCGGAAAAGAACATGGTCGAATATATATCGACCAAGCACCGATCATCATCGTACATGGTGCCTTGCCTGGAGTAGCTGCCTCAGGACTGGCGCCAAGTGGGTGCAGTAGAAGCTGATGGTGTCAAAAGCGTCTATTCGAAGCCTGCCATAGCCGTGCATATGTCGCAATGTGGCATAGAGCGTGATAATCCTGAACACTTTGGGCTAGATGCTAGCCGTGGATGCCAGCCTAGCTGCCAGACAAGGTTTGACAAACACCAGAGCTAACGCCGAGTCCCGTATTAGATCCCTAGTGGAGATGAAAGATCGAGCACTGCCGTCGTGTCTTCGGTCGTTTCAAATGAAGTGCTGTGACTGTACAATGTCTTTATTGCTTTTTGGGATGCTGAATTGTACGTGTTCTTGGGATGACAATGATTAGCGTGAGAGTTGAATGTGAAACATTGGAGATGGCTTTCGGGGAACTGCGGCGCTGCGACCCAGCAAAGGGGTAAAGTTGGCTTTGACAGCTGTCGGCATCTTCATGCATCCGTCTCATGGCCATCTGGAGCTGCCACAGCGACGGCGTAACGTTAATGCAGCCGTCTCGCGACCCAGTCGCAAATTGATATAAGCGATTGGCGCTAAGCAGGGGTGCAGTTCTATCGAAGGCGTTTCAGGGAACCACTAAACTTCGGAGTTGTATGGAGGCGCAAGCGGGGAGCCGATAACAAGTGACGAGTCTGGTAACGGCGTGGTGGAAAAGAAACGCGATGGGCAGCGATGCGAAAATAAGCTTCGTGCGCGGACCCTCGTCGTATCCCGACAAAAATGTTTGCGCCAATCGTCGTCACCCTCGGTTCGACCTCCGACCTTCCCCTGAGTGTCACCACAAGCCACCAAGCCATCAGTCATGCAACTTTCTCTGCCACCAGAGGCCTGCATCGACGATGGTATGGACGTGTTCAGGCTCTCTTGGCTCCTAGCCACGCGTCACCCTGGCGTGGAATGACACGTTAAAGAGCCACGCCAGCCGCTACATTACTCAAGACGCCGCCTCTTTGCCTTGCCTGTGCTTGCGAACTCTCGAACGACGCCTCTCATCAACCACAAAATTCCATCCCGGGGCTCCAGTCAATGTCTGGGGTTTGATTGTTCAACTACACAAGTGGCCCTAGTTCGCCCGATATCCGAGCCAGCTCGGCGTGGTCGACAAGATATGGCTTGCGCCCCACCACTTGAATTCTACTGATCACCTATTTTCTTCGAGAAAGCATTTGGCCTATCTCCTCCCAGCAAGATTTTGCGGGAATATGTTGCTTTCATTCAATCGCTCCATTTTCCAGACAATGAGTGCCACTATCTTCTAGTTTTGGTAAATCCACTCTTCGCGACTTTGCGACCTGTATAGCTTCGTTAGCTTTCCTGGGTCTACTCTGAAACTAATGAGCGTACTTTACATGTGCCCGCTTTCCTCACTGCATACAGCCCCTTCCTATTTGTGGCCGGAATGTTAACTATGGCCCAGATGGCCTCCTGTCGCGACACACCTGGAGCGCAAAGTGAGAAAGCCAATCCATCACTCAAAAACATGGTACGTATTGACATACCTCAGGATATACAGCTGCGGAGCGCCCCAAGACGTTACTCGACAATGAGGAGTCCATAAAACTCTAGGCAATACACCTTTGAATATGCTATCGTGAGCGGAGAATATGACTGGAATAACCTAGGTGCGCATTCAAACTCTAATACATTCGCCTCATATTCGGCACCGACACGGAGAGACCCCTCTGTTTTCGAAGATCATCGACGATCAGTGTTGAGACCGCTACTTCACTCAGAAAGCACTCTCCGAGCATTTACCGCTTTAACGGTTTTGGCTTCTACCATTGGGCGGTACTTACACCGTGTACCGCGCCGTTTCTATGCCTACATTCACCTTCGGACCATAATTTGCTTTAACACTTCCGGGGCCCTCCCCTCCCGACCGTTTCGCACTTCAAAACAATTCGCGCGCCTAGCTTCGCTCCAAAATCTTCTAACACACGAAGCATGGATGTATCTCTACTCGATTTGTTCACCGCTTGCGTCGTTGTCGAGCTCGAGCTTGAAGACGTCAACGAGGCGCTCGACGACCACGACGCGTCTCTCCATCGAGGTCAGGTGAAGGGATATCAGGCGCGACGGGAGGAGCTAGTCGCGCAGCTCGATGTCATCAATGCCGCTATCGGTGAGGAAGTTATCGAATGCCATAACCAAGCTCAAGAGCTGAACAAGCCCGGGGCAGCTGCAAAAGAGGATGTGAGTCAGCTTTTCACAAGGAGGTTGAGTTAAAGGTACTAACAGCATACTCCTAGGCGAAAGAAGAAGGAGACGTTCTCATTGATATCTCACATGTTCTCTGTGTCATATGCCAGTGCCACGTACCAACAGAGAATGCCTTCGAGCTGGAGTGTGAGCCCGAGCCGCACAGCTACTGCACGGCTTGCCTAGATAGGGCATTCGAGATCGCCATGCACAATGATACTTCCCTTTTCCCACCTCGCTGCTGCGACAAACCTCTACCTATCGAGTTCCGCCGCGAACGTGTCCCAAAGGGTAGTATCAAGGAGTTCGACATCCGAGTCGAAGAGCTGAGCGCAAGCAACCGCACTTATTGCTCCAACGTAGGATGCTCCAAATTCATCCAAGAGAGACGTATCAACGGTACTGTCGGCACTTGCATATACTGTACTACGACAACCTGTGTGGTGTGCAAAGCGGAGGAACATCAGGAGGAGCTCTGTCCGCAAGACGAAGGCACTATCCTGCTGCAGCAAGAGGCGGAGCAGCGGAAGTGGCGACAGTGTACCCAGTGCAAAAATCTGGTCGAATTAGACACGGGTTGTTTCCACATCACGTACGCTAGCAGAATCATTTGCTTGCATCAAAAACTGCGTTAACTTGCGCGTAGGTGCCGATGTGGCTATCAATTTTGCTACATGTGTGGAGTCCAGTGGAAGCTGTGTAACTGCCCCAGTTTTCGGAGGAGTACCTTGTCCGGCAGGGTAATGGTGGTGCTGTCGTCGCCGCTGCGCCCGTTCCACCAAATGGTGTCCATGCTCACCGCTGGCATCGGGAAGAGGGTGGAATCTGTGGAAGTTGCTCGGCGGACTACCTCCCATGGCTCATGCGATGTCAAGTACCTGGATGCCCTAGACTGCGGTGCATGCAGTGCCTGCTTCGGTAGTGCATCGTCTTTCTTTGAAGGAGCCATGCTGATTAGCGACATGGATCACGTCGCGATTTGTTTCATAGAGGCTTTTGGGCAAAAATAGGAACTGGGACCAATTTAGATGAGCTTTCCCGATTGCATGTCATCCACACGGAGGATGTTGTTCGCCTTACCTAAACTACCGAGCTTTCAACAGACCAAAGGCACGCGATGATCGCGTAAGAAACAGCCTCGTTGTCTCACCAGGTTTAATTCTTTCGAGTTCGACAACCCGTGAACACCATTCATACGCTCAATAATCATCTCTAGCCTCTCGTACACCCTCCACTCGCCCGCGCGCCTCCGTTTTAAACTCGCAAGCCAGTTAAGCTTTAATGGAACACATCTACTCTCGCGACCAGGTACGACAATCCAACATCCACGTCTCGACACCGATACGTCAATTTTGCAACTATAGACGCCTCACATATGAGCGATCTCGCAAGCGCCTGAATTTCATCGAACTTGCCATCGAAGACTTTACCGAAATGACGTATGCTGGTAACGATATTTCAGGCGAGCAGTCTGGTCGTTTCAAGGTCTGAAGACGCACAGACACGCGCTGAAGGTTCCGCTGAAGGCCTTAGACCAGGAGATCGCCGCCAATCAGGCGCTAGACAGGAGGACAATAGTGAAGAGGCCACCACGGGTACCAAGGCGGGCTTGGTCAGGGTGACCGGGACTTACAGAGCACAACAGAAGATCTCGACGGGCTGACGCTCACGATTCACGCCGACGGTTACGATGTGATGATTTCTTGGTCAGCGACCGTGATACCTCCCAAAGGTTGACGAGAATGATAGCAACGAGAACGCTGTCTGCCGTACTCCGATATCACATGGTACAGTTTAGTATCCCGAATGCCGCGAGAAATAACCAGAGAACGAATAAACAGGAGTCTGACCTGCCTGCGATATGTCGTCAATGATTTTTGTAAGCCACTGTCCACTCATTATCGGCCGTACTTTCGCACAGCTGCGCTACTAGCGCTGATGCTTTCCTTCGCAAAGGAAGATCTCGAACGTGGACGGTCACTCCGAACCGGGGGATTATACGGCAATGACAAAATAACAGGTGACTAGAAAAGTAAGGAAGGTATAGAATCGTATCAGGCCAACCCACAAACATATGGAGTGTCTCATCACATTTACCCCTTGGAAAGACAGTGCCACAACTGCATATACCGTAATCTTAGTGTGAAAGCCAGAACTCCACATCTACTGCCACACCAGCTTCTTTGACCCGATCGAAGCTGCCAGCTGAATGAACACTTCTCCATTCCCATTGTTCTGCTGGAAAAGCTTATGCCACTCGAACACTGCCACCCGTCACCCCCGCCGGCCTGATCGAGAGATTCTAACCTGGAGGTCGAGCAGCTATCTATACCACTAACTGCTACACTTGCGAGTGTTCTGTTGGCGCAGAGAACGTCACTGGTGACGACGCGCAATGCGTGCATGTGGGCTGACGTTCGAGGACGTGCATCGCGTGCATGAAGTACCACACGGGCAGGTAAAGCCAAGTCCGTACTGGACGAGTACTAGGGCTAAACATGCTCGACGGGTACAATAGCGTAGCTGAACATAGCTAGACAGTTACGAACGTGGGTGTTTGCTATTGAAACTACCGTCATAAATTCCCGGGACAGTCATCTGAGACTTTCAAACGTACCGCTGCTTTTTACGTAGCTTTCTATATCTCTTGTAGCAAATTAAATTGTGGAAAGCGGAACGCATCACGTAGCGCGTTTTGTTGTGCTATCTTTTGGGCACCAATCATCTTAACCTTGGTTCAATCCATCCAATACAAATTCGACAACCATGCTCGTATTTTGGTGATCATCCTGCTGCCTTACGGTAATCAGGATACATTCCGCGAGCCGGCGTACTTGTAGATGGCGGTTACGTGAGACCTAAGCGTAATGTAGCAATGATTTGCAGATCATCGATGATGTAATAGGTAACTCCTTCGCTATACCGAAGATACCTAGTAGTACTGTTATAACAAGGAGGTGTTTCATCCTTCTCTCATCCTTCTTGGATCCTTGAAGTTATCGAGAGCATGATTCTGTAGCACCTCCCTGTATCTTTGAAGTCTATTGGCCCAATTATAAACCGATGTTCTCAAATGGGTATTAGCGGCACCGTATCTCGTACTTACATGTAAGCGCACAGCTAGACCACCTGACCGGAGTGTATTATGTTCGAGCAGTCTCCCTTCAAATACCATAGGTATTCTTGCATTTTCAATTATTCCGCTTTCGAGTCAACTACCAATACCCAACACTTAAGCACACCAATATGCGTGTTCAACAATTTACTATATACTTTGCTACTTTTCTCGTAGGCTGCTATGCCATCCCCAATAGCCAAGCGCGTCCTGATGCTTTCGATAAAGTAATAGTTGGTCGACAGAACGTTGGCGGCGTAAGTAGGCAACGTACATCAGAGTATCTTCTATTGACAATACTTACTAGAACTGCAACTTCACCGGGGCGTGCTTTAATAATGCTGGTAATGACATCGGAGAGTGCACAGGCGAGAGTGCAACTCGTTGTTGCGACGAGACTTCATTTGTGAGTTAAGCAGTCTAGCATTATTGCACCAATTCAGTAGCTATCGAAAACATGTCTTCTAACTCATGAGTGTTTCATTAGTGCTCCATGGCAGGAAAAGCATGCGAATTTAATCCTGGTAACGCCCGACCGGCTCTTTGTGCTTAACGAGATCGAGGGGGTCTCAGTCCCGTCTTCGCAAAGATGCAGGCCTTTACCTTTTTACGGCCTGTTAGATTTTCAGGTTGCTCTAAAGGCAGCGGTGATTATTCAACATAATTACCATCACATTCGTTAACACACGTGTTCCTTCTTGATATTCTTTAGCTGATACGCACCT